>Ga0335082_10010219_pt1 | contig 10186 bp, 9 predicted proteins | sample Lox_Sample_41_FD_206718 | JGI IMG/M metagenome (GOLD analysis project Ga0335082, IMG submission 206718) | Soil microbial communities from Loxahatchee National Wildlife Refuge, Florida, United States - Lox_Sample_4.1 | ecosystem: Environmental > Terrestrial > Soil > Wetlands | place: USA: Florida...
GATCGAAGTGATGTGCTCCGAGGCCCCGGCCGAGGTGCTGCACCTCGAGCACATCGGCGTCACCTTCCACCGCAACGAGAAGGGCGAGATGGACCTGCGCGCCTTCGGCGGCGCCTCGATGAAGCGGACCGCCTACGTCGCCGACATCACCGGCCAGGCGCTCCTGCACGTGCTCTACGAGCAGCTGATGAAGCACCACGAGACCGTCGAGCGCTACGAGGAGTGGTTCACGACCTCGCTGCTGCTCGACGACGCCGGCCGATGCGCGGGCGTGATCGCGCGCGACGTGCGCAGCGGGAAGATGGAGGCCTTCACCGCCAAGAACGTGATCCTCGCCTGCGGCGGCGCGGGCCAGGCCTACAAGCCGACGACCAACGGCCTGATCGTGACCGGCGACGGGATCGCGCTCGCCTACCGCGCGGGCGCGCCGCTGATGGACATGGAGATGGTCCAGTACCACCCGACCTGCCTGGTCGAGACTGGCATCCTGATCACCGAGGGCGCCCGCGGCGAGGGCGCCCACCTCCTGAACAGCAAAGGCGAACGCTTCATGGAGAAGACGGCGCCGAACAAGATGGAGCTGGCCTCGCGCGACGTCGTCTCGCGCGCCGAGCAGATCGAGATCAACGAGGGCCGCGGCGTCGGCCCGAACGGAGCGGGCATCTTCCTCGACGTCACCGTCGTCCCGAAAAAGCGCACGCTCGAGGCGCTGCGCGAGATCGTCAACCTCGGCCGTGACTTCGCCGGCGTCGACATCACCCGCGAACCGATCATGATCCGCCCGGGCCAGCACTACATCATGGGCGGCGTCAAGACCGACGTCGACGGGCGCACGCCGATCGAGGGGCTCTACGCAGCCGGCGAGGTCGCCTGCGTCTCGGTCCACGGCGGCAACCGACTCGGCGCGAACTCGCTGCTGGACACGCTGATCTTCGGCCGCCGCTCCGGCGAGCACGCAGCCCGCCGCGCCGCCACGATGGGCCAGCCGGACGTCGACGCGGGCGCGCAGCTGCGCCGCGACGAAGAGACGCTCGCCGGCATCATCTCGCGCCCTCGCGAGGGCCGGCGCGTCTCGGAGATCAAGAGCGAGCTCGGCGAAACGATGAACGAAAAGGCCGCCGTGTTCCGCGACGAGGCGGGCCTGCAGAGCGCGCTGGAGACGATCGGGCGCCTCAAAGAGGAGGCCGCCAACGCCTGGATCGACGACCGCGGCACGGTCTTCAACCAGGACGTGCTCGGCGCGCTCGAGCTCGGCTTCATGGTCGACTGCGCGGAGGCGACGGTCGTAGCGGCACTGGAGCGCAAAGAGTCCCGCGGCGCCCAGTTCCGCACCGACTACCCGGAGCGCAACGACGAGGAGTGGCTCAAGCACATCGACATCTCGCTCGTGGACGGGAAGCCCGAGGTCAGCTACTCGCCCGTGACGATCACCCAGTGGCAGCCGGAAGAGCGGAAATACTGATGAGGGGTGGGTGGGGTTCCATGAAAAACGACCGCAGAAAGCAGGGACGCCGCTGATGGCTGAAGTGCACGACAGGCCCCCCGAGCAGTTCCACCTGCGGCTGCGGCGCTACGACCCCGAGTCCGGCGAGGCCCCCTACTGGGACGAGCACACGGTCGAGCTCGAGCCGCACCGCTCGGTGCTGGAGGCGATCCTTCAGGCGAAAGACCGCTTCGACGGCTCTATCGGCGTGCGCTGCTCCTGCCGGCAGGCGATCTGCGGCTCATGCGGCATCCGCGTGAACGGCGAACCGGCGCTTGCCTGTCACACGCACCTGGACGCCGCTCTGAGCAGCTCGCCGGACGGCGTGATCGAGATCGAACCGATGGGCAACATGCCCGTCCTGAAGGACCTGATCGTCGACATGGACGCGGTCCATTGGAAGAAGGTCCAGCGCGTGACGCCGTGGCTGCTGGCGAAGGAGCCGGTGCCCGAGCGCGAGTACATCGTCTCGAAAGAGTCGATGGTCGACGTGACGCAGACGATGGCCTGCATCCAGTGCGGAGCCTGCGTCTCGGACTGCCTGGCGATGGAGGTCGACCCCGGCTTCATCGGCCCGGCGGCGCTCGCAAAGGCCTACCGCTTCGTCGGCGACCCGCGCGACGACGAGCAGTACGAGCGGCTCAACGACCTTGCCCAGGACCCGCAGGGGATCTTCGACTGCACGCACTGCTTCAAGTGCGTCGAGGCCTGCCCGAAGGACGTCAACCCGATGGGCCAGATCATGCGCCTGCGCCGGATCGCGACCTCCGACCACGACATCGTCGACCAGAACAACGGCGAGCGCCACGAGAAGACGATGGTCGGGCTGATTCGCGACTTCGGGCTGCTGCACGAGGCGGAGATGCTGCCGCGCTCCTACGGCGGCTACTCGTGGTTCGCGAAGTTCACCCCTGCGGCGGGCAAGGAGCTGGCGAGCTCACTGCCCTCGATCGTGAAGGCCGTGCTGCGCCGCAAGGTGAGCGTCAAACAGGCGATCTTCGGCCACAAGATCCCGAGCGCCGACCTGAAGGCGGTGCAGTCGATCTACGAGCGCGTCGAGGGCCGCGAGGAGCGCTACGAGCTGAACCTCTACATCACGGGCACCGACGCCGACAACGCGCCACTCGAGGCCGAGGCGCCCGCCGAGGCCGGCGCGCCCGTCGCGCCCGTCGGCGAGAGCGCCGCGGAGTCCTCGCCGCCGCCGCCGGACCCCGGGCCGCCCTCGGCGGAGGAGACGACCGCCGGCGAGGCCGAGGCGGTCGATCCCGGCGATGACGAGGGCGAGGCCGTGGCGCCCGACGAGGCTGAGGAGAAGGGCGAGGCCGCCCCGCTCGACGAGACGAAGGACGACGACTCCGAAGGGAGCGAGAGCTGATGAAGGTCGCCTACTGGCCCGGCTGCGTGAGCCGCGGCTTCACCCCGGAGCTGCACGGCTCGATGGCACGGGTCGCCCCGCTGCTCGACATCGAGCTGGTCGAGCTCGACCGCGCCTGCTGCACCGGCGCGGGCGTGATCGCGGAGCACAACCAGGAGCTCGCCGACACGCTCAACGCGCGCACCTTCGCGCTCGCCCAGCAGGTGCAGGGCGCGGAGCTGATGATGAACATCTGCTCGACCTGCCAGGGCGCCCAGAGCGAGTGCCAGGAGCGCCTGGACGCGAACGCCGAGTACCGCGAGCACGTCAACTCCACGCTCGCCTCAGAGGGCCTCTCCTACGAGGCTGGCCTGACGAACAAGAACTTCCTGTGGCTGCTGGTCGAGGAGATCGGCCTGGACGCGCTGCGCTCGAAGGTGAAGCGGCCGCTGACGAACCTGAAGGTCGGGCCCTTCTACGGCTGCTACATCGTGCGGCCGCGCAAGCGCCTCGGGATCGACGCCGAGCACCCCCGCGACAACTACCTGCACGACGTGATCGACGCCCTCGGCGGCACCGTGATCGACTACGCCGGCATGCGCAAGTGCTGCGGCTTCCCGATCATCACGATGAACAAGGAGGCCTCGCTGAAGCAGGCCGGCCGCCACCTCGGCGACGCGGTCGACGCCGAAGCCGACTGCCTGGTGACGCCCTGCCCGCTCTGCCACCTGAACCTCGACCTGCAGCAGCCGCTGGCCGAGAAAACGGTCGGGCGCGAGCTGCAGATGCCGGTCCTGCACCTGCCTCAGCTCGTGGGCCTCGCGCTGGGCCTCGACCCGGGCGAACTCGGCCTCGCGCGCCACGTCGTGAAGCCCACGTCGGTGATCGACTGGTCGACCTCGGTCGTCGGCGCCGCCGCCGAGGGCTGGTAGCCCCCAGCTAGACGCGCCCGCGGGCCAGGTCCAGCAGCCGTCCCAGCACACGCTCGCCGTCGGCGCGCAGAGCGTCGTGGTCGTACTCGCTGGTGAGCCAGACGCGCATGCCCGGCACCGCGGCGGCCGTCTCCTCGGAGAAGGCCCGCTCGACGTAGGGGTCCTCGGCGTAGACGGCTGCCGCGCAGGGCACGCCGTTGGCGGCCAGCGCGGCCTCGTCGTAGAGGGCCGGCCAGTCGTGGCGCGCGAGCAGCTCCGCCGCGGGGGCCAGCGCCGAGAGCGAGGGCGCCTCGAACATCCACGGGAAGACGTGCTCGCCGGTGAGCATGTCTCCGGGCCAGCCGAGCTGCTCGTAGACCCGCTGCGCCGACCAGCCGGTCGCGCCTCCGTTCGCCCAGCAGGCCTCGTGCAGGATCGCGTAGATCGGGTTGCGGGCGAAGCTCGTCGCGTGCTCGACGTCGTGCAGGAAGACCGAGGAGGCGGGGTCGAGCTCGAGTATGTAGTGCAGCCGCTCGTTGCCGTCGCTCATCCCGAGCAGGTGGCCGAGCTGGCGCAGGCGCGCGGGCGTGAGCGGGTCGCCGCCGGGCAGCCTCGCCGGCTGCTCCTGGGCGGCCGAGAGCAGGGCGCGCAGACGATCGCGATCGTCCGGATAGCGGGCGAAGAAGCGCTCGTTGCGCGCCTCCATGCGGGCGAACGTCGCCGCGTAGACCTCGTCGATCCCGGCCCGCAGCGGCGGCACGCCACCGGTGAAGAGCACCTCGCGCAGAGCCTCCGGAGCGACCGAGAGATAGCGCAGCGCGCAGAAGCCGCCAAAGCTCTGGCCGAGCACGCTCCAGCGCTCCACGCCGAGCTCGACGCGGATCGCCTCGGCGTCGGCGACGATCGCGTCGGCCCGGAAATGGGTCAGGTAGCGGGCCTGCTCCTCGGGGCTGCCGGGCAGATCGGCCGAGACGGGGCTCGAGCGGCCGGTGCCGCGCTGGTCGAGCATCAGCACCCTGAAGTCCTTCAGCGCGCGCTCGAGCCACGGCGGCGAGGAGCTCGTCCGGATCGGCCGCGGCGCCTCCGAGCCCGGACCGCCCTCGAAGAACACGAGCAGCGGCTTCTCGGCGCCCTCGGGATCGGACAGCTCGCGGGAGAAGACCGTGATCGACGGGCCGCCCGGGTTCGCGTGGTCGAGCGGCAGCGAGTGCTCGCGCTCGGTCACGAGCAGGTTCGGGATCGCACGTACGACGGCCACCGCCGCGCAGCCTAGCCGGGCGGCCGTCCGTGGCCTGCCCTTCTAGGCTTACGGCCGTGCGGATCGTGACCGTCGTGGGCAACCGGCCCCAGTTCGTCAAGGCCGCGGCCGTCTCAGGGCCTCTGCGGAAGGCTCACGAGGAGATCCTGATCCACACCGGCCAGCACCACGACGAGGACCTCTCGGGGGTCTTCTTCAGCGAGCTGGGCCTCGCGCGGCCCGAGCGCGAGCTGCGGATCGCCGGCGGCTCGAACACCTCTCAGACGGCGCGGATGCTGGGCGCCCTCGAGCCGGCCCTCGGCGAGCTCGAGCCTCACGCGGTGCTCGTCTACGGCGACACCAACTCGACGCTCGCCGGCGCGCTCGCGGCGGCGCAGGCGAGGGTGCCGCTCGTGCACGTCGAGGCGGGCATGCGCTCGTATGACAGGGCGATGCCCGAGGAGCTCAACCGCGTCCTCACCGACCACTGCTCGGAGCTTCTGCTCTGCTCCTCCGAGGCGGCCGCCGCGAACCTCCGCGCCGAGTCGGTGCCCGGCCGCATCGAGGTCGTGGGCGACGTGATGGTCGACGTCGCCGAGCGCTGGCGGCCGCAGGCGCTCGAGGACTCCGCGACACGCGCAAGATACGGCCTGGCCGACGGCGCCTACCTGCTGCTCACCGCCCACCGGGCGGGCAACGTCGACGACCCCGTCCAGCTCGCGCGCCTCGTCGAGCTCGTCGAGGCACTTCCGGGACCGGCCGTCTTCCCGCTGCACCCGCGGACCCGAGAGCGCCTGCGGGCGGCCTCTTTGTACGAGCGCCTGGCGGCCGTCCCCGGACTCCGGATCACCGAGCCGCTCGGCTACGCGCAGTTCACGGCGCTGCTCGTGAGGGCCCGCGCCGTGCTGACCGACTCCGGGGGCGTCCAGAAGGAGGCGTACCTTGCCGGGGTGCCGTGCGTGACGCTGCGAGAGAACACAGAGTGGACCGAGACGGTCGAGGCGGGCTGGAACACGCTCGCCGGGCTCGACGCGCAGAAGGCGCTAGCGGCTCTCAGCCGCGCGGCGCCGAGCGAGCGTCCGGAGCTCTACGGCGACGGCCGGGCGGCTGAGCGATGCGTGGCGGCGATCGGAGCGCTGTGAGCGGCTCGGAGGATCAGCGGCCCGTCCGGGTGGCCGTCGCGGGCCTCGGCTACTGGGGCCCGAACATCGCCCGCAACATGGCGGCGATCCCCGGCTGCGAGGTGACGTGGCTGTGCGACGCCTCCGAGCGGGCGCGCGAGCGGATCGCCGGCTCGTTGCCCGGCGCGAGGACGACAGCCGATCTCGCCGACGTGCTCGCCGACGAGACACTCGACGCGGTCGCACTGGCGACGCCGGTGCCGACCCACGCCGAGTTGGCCGAGGCTGTGCTGACGGCGGGCAAGCACTGCTTCGTGGAGAAGCCGCTCGCGACGAACGCCGCCGACGCCGAGCGGGTCGTCGCGGCGGCCGAGCGGTCCGGGCGGATCCTGATGGTCGGCCACCTGCTCGAGTACCACCCGGCCGTGACGCGCCTGAAGGAGCTGATCGACGCCGACGAGCTGGGGGAGCTCTACTACATCTACGGCAACCGCCTGAACCTCGGCAAGCTGCGCAAGGACGAGAACGCCCTCTGGAGCCTCGGCGCGCACGACGTCTCGGTGGCGCTGCACCTGATCGGAGAGGAGCCCGTCGAGTGCGTCGCGAAGGGCGCGTCCTACGTGCGCGAGGGCGTCCAGGACGTCGTCTTCTGCTTCCTGCGCTTCCCCTCGGGCGTCGTCTCGCACCTGCACCTCTCCTGGCTCGACCCCCACAAGGAGCGGCGCATCACGGTCGTCGGGGCCAAACGCATGGCGAGCTTCGACGACATGCAGATCGAGGGCAAGCTGACGGTCTACGACAAGGGCTTCGACGAGGACACGACCACCTGGGGCGAGTACATCGCGCGCACGGGCGACATCTTCTCGCCGCGGATCCCGAACCGCGAGCCGCTGCGCCTGGAGTGCGAGCACTTCGTCGAGTCGGTGCGGACCGGCGCCGCGCCCCGCTCGGACGGCGCGAGCGGCCTGCGCGTCGTGCGGGTCCTGCAGGCGCTTCAGGAATCGCTCGACGGCGCCGGGTAGCGGCGGCGGCCTAGCTGGGACGCGCGCCGCGGCGCTCGGGGAGTCCCGCGAGCAGCGGGGCGCCGTGACGGCGCTCGACCTTCAGCACCGGCCCCCGGTGGCGTCCGACGAGACGCAGCACGTACGCGTCGCGATGTTCTGAGTAACGGAAGATGGGCCGCAGCAGAGCGATCCAGTTCTCGTCGAGATAGCGGCGTGGCCTTTTTACCGTGCGCATGTCCCTTTCATCCTTGAAGACGGAGATGCCGAGCGTCAGATAGGAATGTTGGCAGATGCGGAGGTTCCGCGCGCCGCTTCGGGCGGCGCCCCGCTCAGGCGGCGCTCGTCGGCTCTTCGACGGCGACCGTGCCCTCGCCCTCGAGCTCGAAGGCGCTGTGCAGCGCCCTCACCGCCGAGTCGACCCGGTCGACGTCGATCACACAGGAGATCTTGATCGGGGAGGTCGAGATCATGTCGATGTTGACCCCCTCGGCAGCGAGCACACGGAAGACCTTGGCGGCGACGCCGGGGTGCGAGCGCATGCCCGCGCCGACGATCGAGACCTTGCCGGTCGTCTGTGCCGTCGTCATCTCCGTGTAGGCGTCCTCGCGCAGCGGTTCGAGGACCGCCTTGGCGGTGCGCAGGTCGTCCTGGGGCACCGTGAAGGAGATCTCGGCCTGCCCGCCGGCCGCCACCGGCTCGTTCTGGACGATCATGTCGACGTTCACATTGGCCGCCGCCATCGCCTCGAAGATGCGGGCGGCCGCGCCCGGCTCGTCGGGCACGCCGGTGAGCGTGATGCGGGCCTCCTTGGAGGAGTGCGTGACGGCGGTGATCAGCGGTTGCTCCATGGTTTCTCCTTCGGCGACCACAAAGGTACCGGGCTCCTCGCTGAAGGAGGAGCGGCAGTGGATCTTCACGCCGTGGTTGCGGGCGTACTCGACCGAGCGCAGCTGAAGCACGCCGGCACCGGAGGCGGCCATCTCGAGCATCTCCTCGAAGGAGACAGAGTCGAGCTTCCTGGCGTTCGGGACGATGCGCGGGTCGGCCGAGTAGACGCCGGAGACGTCGGTGTAGATCTCGCACACCTCCGCGCCGAGCGCCGCGGCCACGGCCACCGCGCTCGTGTCCGAGCCTCCCCGTCCGAGCGTGGTGACGTTCTTGGCGTTCTGCGAGACGCCTTGGAAGCCGGCGACGAGCACGATGTGGTCCTCCTCGAGGGCCGCCCGGATGCGCTCCGCGCGCACGTCGAGGATCAGCGCCTTGGTGTGGGACTCGTCGGTGACGATGCCGGCCTGCGATCCGGTCAGCGAGATCGCCCTGTGGCCGAGGTCGTTGATCGCCATCGCGCAGAGCGCGCAGGAGATGCGCTCGCCGGAGGAGAGCAGCATGTCCATCTCGCGCGGGTCGGGGCTCTGGGAGACCTCCTCGGCCATCGTGATCAGCTCGTCCGTGGTCTTGCCGCGGGCCGAGAGGACCGCGACGACCATGTGGCCGGCTTCGCGCTTCTCGACGATCCGCCTGGCGGCGCGCTTGATGCGCTCCGCGTCGGCGACGGAGGTCCCGCCGAACTTCATGCACACGAGGCTTGACATGCCCCGAGGATTACACAGCGCGGCGTCCGGCGAAGGCCTTGCCGAGGGTCACCTCGTCGGCGTACTCGAGATCGGAGCCGACGGGCAGGCCGCTGGCCAGCCGCGTGACCGTCACATCGGGAGCCGTACGCCGCAGCTCCTCGGCGATGTAGAGCGCCGTGGCCTCCCCCGTCGTCGTCGGGTTGGTCGCCAGCACGACCTCGCGCATACGGATGCCGTCCGAGTTTCCGACTGGGCCCTCGCCGCGCACCCGCGCGAGCAGCTCGGCGATCCTCAGGTCCTCAGGGTCGACGCCGTCGATCGGCGAGAGGGCCCCGCCGAGGACGTGGTAGACGCCGTGGTACTCGTGGGTGCGCTCGACCGGGATCACGTCGGAGGGCTCCTCCACGACGCACACGAGACCGTGGTCGCGCCGCTGGTCCTGGCAGATGCGACAGCGCGTCTCGTCGGTCAGGTTGAAGCACACCTCGCACAGCCGGATCCTCTCCTTGACCTCGACGATCGCCTCGGCGAGCGCGGTGGCGTCCTCGTTGGACGCGCGCAGCAGGTGGAAGGCCAGGCGCTGCGCGGTGCGGTTGCCGATCCCGGGGAGCTTCGAGAGCTCCGTGACGAGCCGCTGGACGGGCGGCGCGTGCTGGGCGCTCACAGGCCGGGCAGGCCGAGCCCGCCGAGCGAGCCGAGGTCCAGGCCGCCGGTGGCGCCGCCCATCTTGCGCTCGGCCAGCTCCTGGGCGTTGCGCAGCGCCTCGTTGACGGCCGCGAGGACCATGTCGCCGAGGATCTCGACGTCCTCGGGGTCGACCGCGGCCGGATCGATCTTCACCTCGCGAACCTCGAGGGCGCCGCTGACCTTCACGGTCACCATGCCGCCTCCCGCGGAGGCCTCGACGATCTCGCTCTTGAGCTCCTCCTGGGCGGCCTCCATGTCCCGCTGCATCTTCTGGACCTGCTGCATCATCTGCTGCATGTTGGGCATGCGGGGCTGCTTTGCCATCAGGCGCCTTTCTCGTTGCTGGTGACCGCGGGCTCGCCCTCGCCGCCCGGCTCGGCGGGGATCTCCTCGGCGTCGAACTCCTCCATGAAGCGGGCCAGCCGGCGCTCCTCGGAGTCGCCCTCGGCGGGCGCGCCGGCGAGCGGCTGCTCGGCGAGGTCCTCGCGCAGGTCGTAGGCGGGGCGCCAGCGGGCGCCGGTGACGACGCGGAGCGCCTCGGCGAGCGTCATGCGGTTCGCCGGGTCTTCGGCCTTCTTCTTCAGGAAGGTCGAAGCGAAGGCCAGCGTCAGCTCCTCGCCCTTGGCCTCGACCGGGCGGGCCTCGGCGATCAGCGCGCCGAGCAGGGCGTTCTCGGCCCTCACCACATCCACCACGGCGGGCCAGAGCGAGACGAGCGAGTCCAGGTCGTGGGGCGACGGGCCGGCCGTGGCGTCCGCGGGCTGCCCGGCCGGCGGGCCCTGCGCGCCGCGTGTCTCGGCGGCAAGCGTCCCAGC
>Ga0335082_10010220_pt1 | contig 10185 bp, 7 predicted proteins | sample Lox_Sample_41_FD_206718 | JGI IMG/M metagenome (GOLD analysis project Ga0335082, IMG submission 206718) | Soil microbial communities from Loxahatchee National Wildlife Refuge, Florida, United States - Lox_Sample_4.1 | ecosystem: Environmental > Terrestrial > Soil > Wetlands | place: USA: Florida...
GTCGTCGACTCTCGCATCCCAGAGGATTTGTTCCTCCTTGTTCAGGACCTCAAGCGTATTGGATTCGAGATCGAATGCATGGCCCGCGGGCACCGGATCAGTAATAGATGATCCCCTGCCCGATTTCATCATTATGAATGTGGCGAAAACTCCCAGGAGCATTGCGAACCCGAGGGATGCTCCGGTAACGACCAGAGGATGGCGGCGAACAAACGCGTGAACACGGCCGATGGGAGCGGAAGGACGAAGCGGGGCGAAAAGCTGAGGCAACCCTGTGGCAGGTTTATCTGAATAGCCGGTCCGGACCAGTCCACTCCTGTCCACCGCCCATGCCCTGAGGCGATTTTGCAACTCCCGGTGCAGCTGACCATGAAAAATTTCCATCTCATCGACCAGAGCCCTGCATCCCTGACACTCGAGCAGATGAGCTTCAATCTCTCCGATCCTCGACTCGACCTCTCTCGCGTGAAGAACGAAAAGCTCCAGCGTATGTTCATCAATATGATTCATTTCGTCCGCTCAGTGAATGATGTCGTACACGGAATTGCCGAACGGGAACTTCAATCCACCATGTCCGAGTCAGAGGCATTTTTTCAACTCCTGAACCGAACGTTCAAAGACCAGACTCCCGAGATATTCGATTCGGGATTTATGGCACCGACAATACTCTTCGCGCGAAAGGTCCGGCATCTTCCTCCGTAACGATTCAAAGTAAGAAAACGCTTCACCGTCATTTTCAATAATTTTTGCATGAAGATACTCGCGGATCACCGTGAAATAGCATTCGATCAGCTCCGGGGAGAGATTCTTTTTGAGATACTTCGGCATGATATCGGTCTTCACCGACAAGCACGAATGTTCGATAACCGATCGTGCGTCTTCAGCGATGAAGAAGTCATGATTCTGTGCACGGGCGACTTCCTCTCCGGGATAATATAACGACCGGAAGACGGCTGCGACCATCGTCTGCGGTACTGTCCGGCACTTGTCCGACTGTTCACGGAGGGCATAGGAAAGGATTTCCAGAAGAGCCGGAATCGTTTCCGTTCCGTTGACATGAGGGCGGAGAAGTGTGAGAAGTTCTTCCGCGTCCATCGGAGGGAGATGTTCCAGCGTTTCGCAAAGCGAGGGTGTGAGGTGAGGTTCTCCGAAGCGATCCGACTCGGTAAACTTCTGCGACGACTGGAGGGCGATCTTGATATTCCGGAGGATCTTTCCGAATCCCGGATCGAGCTCGTTGTACATGCGGAAAATGCTCTGGTTCACTTTCGAAAAAACCAGGCGACGGAGTTGTGAGAGGAGCTCTTCTTCTGTGAGGGATTCGAGGGGGAGGTTCTCAAAGTAGTGAATCATCTTCTGCAATCGCCCGCACTCATCCTGGCGGAAGAGCTCGGCAATCGAGTCGAGCGCGAGGTCCTCGATCGGCAGAGAGAGGACTCGGCGGTTCAGGCGTCCCGCCAATGACTTCCGCTGCAAGAACAACGTGGCAATCTTCTGGCAGACAGATATCAGTTCATTGACGTATTCGGCTCGCGGTTGATCTGCGATCGCAGCCCGTAATAGTTGATGCAACTCCATGGTCATGTCAAGAGTGGAACTTTCCCCGCCTCCGCCTCAATCTCCCTCTCCGGTTTGGAACTTCTCAATGGTAGTGAATCCCATCGAAATCTCCAAACTTCATCACTGCATGTGTCCTGAGACTATTTCCCCGCTCTGATTTCCATTGCTTCTTCCTGATCTTTTGTCTATTTTGAAAGACTTTTGAACCGATCCCCTCTCACCTCGGAAAGTGATCCGCATATGGCGACCATGGAATCGCAAAGTCCTGCCGGAACCAAACCCCAGCCCGCACGCTGGTATCGGTGGATGGTGCTTATCCTCATCAGTCTCGCGATGTTCGGAAATTACTATATCTATGATTGCATCAGCCCCATTGCCGATCTTCTCGCGAAGCAACTCAACTTCACCGATTCCGATATCGGGCTGCTCCAGGGTATCTACAGCGTCCCGAATATCATTATGGTTCTCATCGGTGGGTTCATCATCGACCGGCTCGGGACGAAGAAATCGACGTTCATCTTTGCGATACTCTGCCTCCTCGGGGCGGTGATCACCGCTTCATCGAACGAGCTCTTCTGGATGGCAGCCGGACGGCTCGTCTTCGGTCTCGGCGCCGAATCGCTCATCGTCGCGGTGACGACGGCAATTGCAAAATGGTTCCGCGGGAAGGAGCTGAGTTTTGCCTTTGGCATTAATCTCACAATCGCCCGTCTCGGTTCCTTCGCGGCGCTCAACTCCCCGTCGTGGGCATCAAAATATTTTGAAAACTGGCGGGGCCCCCTTCTTATCTCGGTTGCATTCGGCGTCATCTGCGTCGCGGGGGCCATCATCTACTGGATTTTGGAATCATCCGCAGAGAAGAAATATCAGATCAGCACGGCGGGCGAGACGGATAAAGTTGTCTGGAGTGACGTCTTCCGCTTTGGAACTTCGTATTGGTTTATCGTTGCACTCTGCATCACATTCTATTCCGGAATCTTTCCGTTCCAGACGTTCGCTGTCAAATACTTCATAGAAGCCCATGGCACGTCACGCGAACTCGGTGGATTTCTCTCCAGCATGCTTACCCTGTTTGCCATGATCGCAACACCTCTCTTCGGACTCATGGTCGACCGCATCGGAAAACGCGCCCTCTTTATGATGTTCGGCTCGCTTCTCCTCATGCCCGTTTATCTCATCATGGCATACTCACAAATTTCACTCTACGTTCCCATGGCGATGATGGGAATTGCCTTTTCCCTCATTCCCGGGATCATGTGGCCTTCGGTTGCCTACATCGTGGACCAGTCGAAACTCGGAACTGCGTACGGTCTTATGACCCTCATCCAAAATATCGGGCTGGCGGGATTCAATTTTCTGATCGGGTGGGCCAATGATTACTCACATGCCGGAGCGGACAATCCGGCGGGATATCATTTGGGAATGTGGATTTTTTCGTGCCTCGGATTGTTTGCACTGGCATTTTCCGCCCTCCTCCGCAGGGCAGAAACCGGACCGCATGCGCACGGACTGGAGACGATCAAGATAAAACGCGCCGCGTGACGCCTGAGGTGCGGCCCTGTCCGCAATGGAAGCAGTTCGCGTGATTTGTCTGGACAGATACGCGGAATTTCCCCCCGATTACTGAGCCGGATGAACTAATCAACGGGAGGATTTGTTCAATGGTAGGTTGTGTGGTTCATTCTGTATCCCTCCAAAATGTTGGCTTCACACGATAAATGAAGATGGATGTGGAAGGTGAAGCAGGTGGAGTCGAACCTCATATTTTTCCTGAAAAATCGAATCTGATTAAGCGAATTTCGATTTTTTCCATCTAAGAGGAAGAGCACAGAGGTGACTTCCGATATGATAAAGATGAGGGGTCCGGAAGAATATGCCTAAACCATGATGAAATGAGAATAATGAGCCGAAGAAGTGAGGATTTTTCCATGTTGAAAAAAATCGTATATTTCATGATTGAGCAACGGGGAGGAGGATCTTTTCAGGAAACGTTATGAAAAAAATCTATCTCTATGTGATCATTGGGGTTGTTGTTATCGGAACGGCGGGGGGATATTTCCTCCTGTTCGGTTCGAGTTCGAAAGACCCGAAATACCGTCTCGATAAGGTGAGCCGCGGAAACGTGGTGGTTCAGGTGCGGTCGACCGGCACCGTGAATCCCCCGCTCACGATAACGATCGGGAGTCAGGTTTCCGGCATTATCTCGAAGCTCTTTGTCGACTATAATAGCGTGGTGAAAAAGGGCGAAATCATCGCGGTCATCGATTCGACTTTCCTTTTTGCAGCAGTGCAGCAGGCGGAAGCAAATGTTGAACGCGTGCAGGCGGATCTCAATCAGGCAAAGCGGACGCTTGACCGGGAAAAGGATCTCTTTAACAAATCTCTCGTCTCTCAGGCGGACCTTGACGCGGCAACAGCAACCTATGAATCGGATCTTGCACAAATGAAGCAGACGCAGGCAGCTCTTTATCAAACCCGCGTGAATCTCCAATATGCAATCATCCGGGCCCCAAGTGACGGTGTTATCATTAATCGCGCTGTGGAAGTGGGACAAACCGTCGTATCCAATTTACAGGCCTCAACCTTGTTTACCCTTGCTACCGATCTAAAGCACATGCAGGTCGAAGCGAGTGTTGATGAAGCGGATATCGGCCAGATCAAGGATGGTCAGCCGGTGACATTCACCGTGGACGCGTTTCCCGATCAGACCTTCAACGGCATCGTGACGCAGGTACGTCTCGATCCGATTATTACCCAGAATGTTGTGACATACACAGTCATTATCGCCGTTGATAATCCGGACATGAAGCTTCGTCCGGGGATGACCGCGACGGCCTCCATTCTTGTCGACCGGCGTCAGAATGTCTTGCGAGTTCCGACGCTAGCGATACGGTTCCAGCCACCCGCGGACATCGCCGCGAACTTTACGGATCAAAAGCCAGCATCAGGCGGCACAGCACCGGCGCAGGGCAATCCTCAGGCAGGTGAGAGCAAGGCCCACTGGCGGCAGCAGTCGGGCGGGAATACTGCGAACGGCGGTGGCTCGAATGCACAAGCAGATCAGTCAGACAGCTTCCGGCCCGGACGCATCTGGGTTATAGGCCAGAACCAGATACCGCGGCCCGTCTCGGTGAAGGTTGGACTGAACGACAACCGGTACGTGGAAATTTCGAGCGACGATCTCAAAGAAGGCGACGACATCATCATCGGGATGATGGCGTCGGATGCGACCTCGTCGAATGGACAGACAAATCCATTCCAGCAGCGACCTGTGGGCGGCGGCGGACCGCGTCGAGGAATGTAAGTGTATGATGCGGTTTTTTGAAATACTGCGTATTTCGTTTGATGCCCTGCTCAGGAACAAGATGCGTTCGCTCCTTACGATGCTCGGTATTATCATTGGAGTCGGGGCAGTAATCGCGATGGTCGCGATCGGGCAGGGTGCGCAAGTACAGGTTGATGCACAGATCAGCAGTCTCGGCACGAACGTGTTGTTGATATTCCCGGGGAGTGTGCAGTCGGGAGCCGTGAGAGCTGGTGCGCAAACCGGCACAACGTTGACGGAAGAAGACGGCGCGGCGATCAAGGAACAATGTCCGGCTGTGGCATACATCAGCCCGCTCCTTCGGGCAGGCGGACAGGTGGTTTACGGAGACTATAACTGGGGAACTTCGTTGCAAGGCGGTTCACCCGATTATTTTTCCATACGAGACTGGCGAATCGATGAGGGTGATTTCTTTAGCGATGCTGACGTGCGCGGAGCCACGAAAGTATGCCTCCTCGGCCAAACAGTTGTCCAGCAACTGTTCCAGAGCGAGGATCCGATCGGCAAGACTATCCGCGTCCGAAGCATCCCGTTCCGGGTCGTCGGGACACTGAAAGCAAAAGGACAGAACATGATGGGGCAGGATCAGGACGACATCATCCTCCTTCCCTATACCACGCTGCAAAAAAGGATTATGGGAAACAATATTCGGTCGTGGGGATTCACTGCCTCAGCCCGCACAAAAGCCCAGATCCTCGAAGCACAGCAGCAGATTACCGACTTACTGCGTGCACGCCACAAGCTCGGTCCTTCGGATGATAATGACTTCACGATCCGGAACCAGACGGAAATCGCCGAGGCCTCTGCGTCGACGTCAAAAGTGATGACAACTTTGCTCGCCAGCATTGCATCCGTTTCGCTCATTGTCGGCGGGATCGGTATCATGAATATTATGCTTGTCTCTGTGACAGAGCGTACGAGGGAAATAGGCGTGAGAATGTCCATCGGGGCAAGAAAACGTGATATCCTGACACAGTTCCTGATGGAAGCGATCGTTTTGAGCCTGCTCGGCGGAGTGATCGGGATCCTGTTGGGTGTTGTCGGTTCCACGCTCGTCTCCACGCTTGCCGGGTGGCCCACATTCGTCACGTCTGCATCGATTTTCCTCTCCGTAATCTTCTCGATGATGGTTGGAGTCTTCTTCGGATTTTATCCGGCGCGGAAGGCCTCGCTTCTCAATCCTATCGAGGCGTTGCGGTATGAGTAAGATGTTCGATGTGCCTTTTCCATCATTCTGATTCAGAACTGTAATAATTTTTCGAAAGGTTCCCATGTCCCGAAGTTTGATGTATTCCCGAATAGTTCTCGTGATTGCAGCGGTCGCACTCGTTCTGTTTGCATCTGCAAGTCCTGCGAGTGCGCAGCGTATCCGGCAAACCCCCAAAGATCGCGCCCAGCATCTGAAAGACATCCTCTCACTGACGGATGATCAGACGGCTGCCGTGCAGGCAATTTATGAGAAGTCGGATACCGACCTGAAGTCGGCAGCCGACGATGCAAAAGCCACCGGAAAATCCCGGAGAAACATTATGCGGGAAATCAACGCCAGGACTCAAGCCTCCATCAATCAGCTCCTTACCGATGACCAGAGAGGAAAGCTTGCTGATTTCAATAAGAAGCGCTCGGAATCTCAGCCAAGGCCGTCGCGCCGGCCACAGAACTAATCGCCTCAGCCGGGCCCTGAGACCCGTCGAGAGTTTTCATGAAGATGCCGGATGAGTTCTCCGGCATCTTTTGTTTGATCCCTCCCCCTCCACCATTATTCTTGAATTCGTTTCCGGATTTTCATAGATTGCACCGTTGTCTTTTTTCATTCCGGGAATTGAATGCCGTTCCATCTTATTTCCGAGTATCATCCAAGCGGCGACCAGCCACAGGCAATCCGTGAACTGACGGAAGGCGTTGCGCGCGGGGACCGCTATCAGACACTTCTGGGTGTGACCGGGAGCGGGAAAACGTTTACAATCTCGAATCTTCTGGAAAAGATCGACAAGCCCGTTCTTGTCATGTCTCACAATAAAACTCTCGCGGCTCAGCTCTTTGCCGAATTCCGGCAGTTCTTTCCCAAGGACCGTGTGGAATTCTTCATCTCGTATTACGATTATTACCAGCCGGAAGCGTATGTACCCGTCACGGACACCTACATTGCCAAAGATGCGTCCATTAACGATGAGATCGACCGGCTTCGCCTGCGCGCGACGAGTGCACTGTTAAGCGGCGACAACAACGTTGTTGTGGTGGCTTCGGTAAGCTGTATCTACGGTATCGGTGCTCCGGATGAATGGCTCAAACAAATGGTGAGTGTGCGGAAAGGGCAGCGCATCGAACGGAATGTTCTTCTCCGTCAGCTTCTCGATATCCATTATCTCCGCAATGATTTCGATTTTTCCCGCGGGACATTCCGCGTGCGCGGCGATGTTGTCGAGATCATTCCCGCCTACGAGGTGGAACAAGGCCTTCGCATACAGCTGTTCGGCGATGAGATCGAAAAACTGGCGATCATCCATCCCCTGACTGGAGAATCGATCCGCGAAGTCGAGGCGGAAATCATCTACCCCGCGAAGCATTTTGTGACGTCGGCGCCGACACTTGAACGTGCAATGGTGGGTATCGAGCAGGAGCTCGACGAGCGGCTCGATTATTTGAGGAAAATCGGGAAGCTCCTCGAAGCGCAGCGCCTCGAGCAGAGGACGAGGTTTGATCTGGAGATGATGCGGGAAGTCGGATACTGCCCGGGGATCGAGAATTATTCGCGGCACATCGCCGGACGCGAACCCGGCTCGCGGCCGACCTGCCTCCTGGATTACTTTCCGAAAGATTTTCTTCTGGTCATCGATGAATCCCATGTGACGGTTCCGCAAATTGCCGGGATGTGGCACGGCGACCGTTCGCGGAAGGAGACACTCGTTGAGCACGGGTTCCGGCTTCCTTCCGCGCTCGACAACCGTCCTCTCACGTTTGAAGAATGGGAATCAATGGTGCACCAGGTGATTTTCGTCAGCGCAACTCCGGGCCCGTACGAACTCGAGAAGTGCAAGGGTGTTGTTGTCGAACAGATCATACGACCGACGGGATTGATAGATCCGGAAGTCCTGATCCGTCCCGTGAAAAACCAGATCGATGATCTGATCGCGGAGATCCGCGACCGGGCAAAGAAAAAGGAACGATGTCTTGTCACAACGCTCACCAAGAGGATGGCGGAAGATCTCACGAAATACCTCAGCGATATTAATATAAAAGTGCGGTACATTCATTCCGAGATCGACGCGCTCGAGCGGGTGGAAATTCTGCGCGACCTTCGTCTTGGAGAGTTCGATGTTCTTGTCGGAGTGAATCTTCTGCGCGAGGGTCTCGATCTCCCCGAAGTCTCCCTCGTGGCGATTCTGGATGCCGACAAGGAAGGGTTTCTCCGATCGGACCGTTCGCTTATCCAAACCGCGGGCCGGACCGCCCGGCATCTGAACGGAAAAGTCATTCTGTATGCCGATACGGTGACCGGCTCGATGAAACGCATGCTTTCGGAAACGTCGCGCCGCCGGGAGAAGCAAATGGAATACAACCGGGAACATGGCATTGTTCCGAAAACTATCTATAAATCAACAGAGGAAGTCCTGGCAAGCACTGCCGTTGCCGATGTAAAAGCTGCGCGGGACGTACGCCGGGAGAGGGAGAAACCGCCGATGATCGCGGAATCGGTGGTAAAGTACATGACGAAAGACCAGCGGAGCGATCTCCTGGCGGAACTTCAGCGTGAAATGCGGAATGCCGCGAAAGATCTGGAGTTCGAGCGTGCGGCCGAACTGCGTGATGAGATCGCGCGATTGGAAAAAATGATGGGGTAACTTTTTGTTCATGATCCGCTCCGGGAGGGCACTTCATCTCATGAATCTGTTGTACCGATCGATCCTTGTACCTCTTCGCGATTTTATTTATCCTCCCGTCTGCTTCGTCTGTGATAATCTTCTCCCGGCAGGGGAGGACCGTGTCTGTATGGGGTGTTGGAATTCCTTTGCTCAGGTCGATTCATGTCATCCGACATGGGCGGAGATAAGGGAAAAATTCGATGCGCAAGGAACCATCGATGACCTGCTTTCATGTTTTCTTTTCGAAAAGGAAGGCGCATTGCAGGATATTCTTCACATGTTGAAATACCGGGGGATGAAATCCTTTGGCATTCGCTTGGGTAGAGAGATCGGATACAGAATGATCGAACATCCGGAATACGCACGTGCAGAAGCGCTCCTTCCGGTTCCGCTGCACAGGCGAAAGGAGCGCGAGCGCGGGTATAACCAGGCGGAAGTGATTTGCCGCGGCATCCAGGAGGTGACCGGCATTCCGATCGATACGTCTCTCCTTGTCAGAAACAAATATACGCTTTCCCAGACGAAGCTCACTCTCGAGGAGCGGCGTCAGAATGTCGGCGATGCATTCGGTGTCGCGCGCGATCATCGTTCCATCATTTCAGGAAAGTGTTATATCCTCGTGGATGATGTGATCACCACAGGTTCCACCATCAATGCCTGTGCGGAAGCTCTCCGGGCAAACGGCGCGGAGAAAATCTTCGCGGCGTCGGCTGCACTCGCCCGTTAAGTTGATTTTCTTTTCGTTTCTTGGTACATTAAAACGCTTCACAGACATCAGAATACCGAAACGTAACTTCTCGAAATTGCAATTACAATAGAATCTGGAGGGTTGATATGGTTGTAAAAGTGGGCATCAATGGCTTTGGACGCATCGGTCGGAATGTTTTTCGTGCCGGACTTGGTTCGAAGGAATATGAGGTTGTCGCGGTGAACGATATCACTGACGCAAAGACGCTAGGCCATCTTTTAAAGTACGATTCCGTCATCGGAAATTTTTCAGGAACGGTCGAAGTGAAGGACAACACGCTGGTGGTGAATGGAAAGACCGTGAAGGTGCTTTCCGAAAAGGATCACACCAAGCTACCATGGAAGGATTTGGGTGTCGACATTGTCATAGAGTCGACCGGATTGAAGATCTTTACCGACGGAGATGCGGCGCGGCAGCACATCACCAATGGCGCCAGGAAGGTCGTGATTACCGCTCCGGCAAAAACGCCTGATGTTACCGTCGCTATCGGGGTGAACGATGAAATTTATGATCCGAAGAAACACCATGTGATTTCAAATGCTTCCTGCACGACGAACTGTCTGGCTCCGGTTGCAAAGGTGTTGACGAAGAATTTCGGGATCAAGAAGGGTTTCATGACGACCATTCATTCTTATACGAATGATCAGAAACTTCTCGATCTTCCGCACTCTGATTTGCGTCGGGCGCGC
>Ga0335082_10010222_pt1 | contig 10185 bp, 9 predicted proteins | sample Lox_Sample_41_FD_206718 | JGI IMG/M metagenome (GOLD analysis project Ga0335082, IMG submission 206718) | Soil microbial communities from Loxahatchee National Wildlife Refuge, Florida, United States - Lox_Sample_4.1 | ecosystem: Environmental > Terrestrial > Soil > Wetlands | place: USA: Florida...
GATCTCGGCCGGGGCCGCGCCTGCCTCGACGGCGACGCGCTCGAAGAACGCCGGCGAGGGCTTCTCCACGCCCCAGTCGGCCGAGGTGGCGACCACGTCGACGGGCAGGCCGAGCCTCCGCAACATCTCCGTCACGCCGGCGGGCTGGTTGCCCGCCACGCCGATCACGTACCCCTGCGCCCGCAGCCGCTCGAGGCAGGGCACGACGTCGGGGTAGAGGTCTCGTGGCTCGACCGTCCAGAGTTGCCCGGCCGCGGCCCGGGCGGCGCGCTCGGCCCCCAGGTCGAACCCGGGACGGAACTCGTCGAACACCGCCGTGTGCGACTCGCCGCGCTCGATCACCTGTCCGAGGACCGCCATGAACGTGAACCGGGGAACGCCGAGCCAGTCCGCCCAGGACTCCCACACGCGGGTCTCGTCGACGATCGTCTCGCCGACGTCGAGGAACACCGCTCGCAGGCTTCCGTCCATCGGATCAGCGCGTGTAGACACCCTCGGGGTCGAGCTCCTCGCGGATGATGCGGAGCTCCTCAGCGGTCGGAGGATCGGTCTCGCGCACGTCGGGGTCCACCTTCATCTCCCAGCCGGTGTTCTGCTGCACCTGCTCGACGGTCACGCCCGGGTGCAGGCTCTCGAGCGTCATCTCGCCGGTCGCGCCGTCGAACCCGTACACGCCGAGCCCGGTCACCACGACGGTCGGGCCGTCGCCCTGCCACTCCTTGGGGCGCTCGCCACCCAGATGGCCGGGGCTCGTGACGAAGTCGATCGTGTCGACGAACGAGCGCTTCGACTGCGGCATGATGATGAAGACCTTCTTCGCGTTGATCGCGATCTCGCACGCGCCGCCCGATCCGGGCAGCCGCACCTTCGGCTTGGCGTAGTCGCCGATCACGGTCGTGTTGAGGTTGCCGAAGCGGTCGATCTGCGCGCCGCCGAGGAAGCCGACGTCGACGTGGCCCCGCTCGAGGAAGTACGCGAACAGCTCGTACATGTTCGTCACCTGCAGTGAGCCGCTGACGAGCGTCGGGTCGCCGATCGACAGCGGCAGCCGCGCCGGCTCGGCGCCGAACACGCCCGCCTCGTACAGCAGCTCGATGTCGGGCGCGGCCGTTCGCTTCGCCAGATTGCACGCGATGTTGGGCGGCCCGACGCCGACGAAGCAGACGCGCTCGCCGGCGAGCTGGCGCGCCGACGCGACGATCATCATCTCGGCGGCGCTGAACTCGCTCACGAGTACTCCCCGTAGTTCACCGGCTCGCTCCACGCCTCGCCCGGCGCCAGCGACGCCCAGCGTTCCGCTCCCAGCTTCTCCACGTACTCGGCGTGCGACTCGGTGCCGTGCACCCATTCCTTCAGCCACGACTCCAGCCGCTCGGGGTCGCGCGAGATCTCGTCCCAGTCGATGTAGAAGCGGTTGTCGCGGTCGTAGTAGCCCTGTGCGAACGACGGGTGACATGCCTTCGGCTCGACCACGACCGCGTCGACGATCAGCCCGGGGATGACCGTGCGGTTGGGATCGCTCCGGATGACCCGCTCGTCGACGAGCTCCTCGCACACCACGATCACCCGTTCCGCTGCGAACGCGGCCTCCTTCTGGCAGCCGAGCAGTCCCCAGATCTGCGCGTCCCCCTCGGCGTCGGCGCGTTGCGCGTGCACGATCGCGACGTCGGGGTGCAGCGGCGGCACCGCGTAGACGGTCTCGTCGCCGTACGGGCTCTGGATGGGAACGATCTTGGGGTTCGCGGTGGGCAGATCGCTCTGGTAGTACGACCGGATGGGAAAGAACGGCAGCTTGGACGCGCCCGCCACGTAGCGGCACACCATCCCGAAGTGGCTGTACTCCTCGATCTCCAGCGGCTCGGGGTCGTGGCTCTCCACGCGGCGGCGGACCGCGTGCAGCGAGCCGACGCCGGGATTGCCGAGCCACGAGAAGACGAGCTTGGACGCGACACCCGCCCCGATCATCTGGTCGTAGATGACGTCCGGCGTGAGACGGCAGAGCGTAAGGTCGCGGCGACCCTGCCGGATGATCTCATGGCCGGCGGCGAAGCAGATCAGGTGCGTGAAGCCCTCGATGGCGACCGTGTCGCCGTCGCGAACGAGCTCGCGGACGGCGTCGCGCATCGAAGCGACCTTGCCGGCGCCGGCGGAGGGGTCAGCCATTCCGCTCGGATTCGCTTCGCAGGAGGCAGAACTCGTTCCCCTCGGGGTCGAGCATGACGGTCCAGTAGCTTCCGCCCTCCTCGACGTAGCTCTGTTCGGTCGCACCGAGCGAGGTCAGCCGCGCGACCTCCTCCTTCATCGTGGACGGCGGGATCAGGTCGAGGTGCAGCCGGTTCTTCGCCGACTTGCCCTCCGGGACGACCTGGAACAGCAGATCCCACCCCTTGCCGGCGGGGTCGCGGATGACGACGCCGATCTCGTCGGCTTCGTGGATCCGGTAGTCGAGCGCGGCGCACCAGAAGTCGGCGAGCAGCTTCGGGTCGCCGCAGTCGAGCGTCAGCGCGTCGACCCTCGAGCCGCTCACGGTTGCCCCAGTGATCCGTCGACGCGGGCGCAGACGCAGAACTCGTTGCCCTCCGGGTCGAGCATGACGGTCCAGCGCCAGCCCGCCTCCTCGAAGCTCTCGGCAGACGTCGCGCCCAGGCCGCGGAGGCGCTCGACCTCCTCGCCGATCGTGGACGGCGGAATCAGGTCGAGGTGCAGCCGATTCTTGACGGCCTTTCCTTCCGGAACGGGAACGAACAGCAGGTCACCGCCTCGCCCCGCCGGGTCGCGGATCTCGATCTCCTCCACCTGCAATTCGGTTTCGAACCGCTCGTAGCCGAGCGCCTCGCACCAGAACGACGCGAGGCGTTCGGGATCGGCGCAGTCGACCGTCAGGCAGTAGATCGTCGAGGGCGACACCGTCAGGAGCCCGGACGCGCCGCCACGCGCTCGCACGCCTCCTCGAAGATCCGAAGTCCCGTCGCCGCCTGCTCTTCGTTGATCACGAGTGGGGGCGACACGCGGATCGTGGAGTCTCCGGCGCGGAGCGTGAGGACGCCGTTCTGGAAGCACTCGATCTCGACGGCGTCGGCCGTGGCTCCGTCGGCGAACTCCACGCCGAGCATCAGCCCGAGCCCGCGCACGGTGCGGATGATGGGCTGGCGCGCGGCGATCTCGCGCAACCGCTCGAGCATGAACGCCCCGACGCGCGTCGCGTTGTCGGCCAGCCCTCCTCGGATCAGCTCGATCGACGCGAGCGCCGCCGCGCAGGAGACCGGGTTCCCGCCGTACGTCGAGCCGTGCGCGCCCTCCGGCCAGCTCATCAGGTCGGCGCGCGCGATCATGGCGCCGAGCGGCATGCCGCTCGCGATCCCCTTGCCGGAAAGGAGGATGTCGGGCTCGACGTCCCAGTGCTGCACCGCCCACATCTTGCCGGTGCGGCCCATCCCGGACTGCACCTCGTCGGCGACCAGCAGGATGCCGTGCTGGGTGCACAGGTCGCGCAGGTACGGCAGCCAGCCGTCGGGCGGGATCGTGTAGCCGCCCTCGCCCTGCACGGGCTCGACGACGATCGCGGCGATCTCGTGCGGCTTGACCAGCCGCTTGAAGATCACGTTCTCGATGTAGTGGTCGGTGTCGTCGGCGCCGAAGGGCGCGTGCAGCACGCCGGGGAGGAGCGGTCCGAACCCCTCGTGGTACTTGGCGCTGGAGGCGGTGAGCGAGACGGCCCCGTACGACCGGCCGTGGAACGCGCCGAAGAACGCGATCACATACTGGCGGTTGGTCTCGTGCCGCGCGAGCTTGATCGCGGCCTCGACCGCCTCGGTGCCGGAGTTCGTCAGGAAGGACCGGGCGTCGGCCTTCATCGGCGCGATCTGGTCGAGCACCGCGCAGGTCTCCGCGTAGATCGGCAGATAGAAGTCGCTCGCCGAGTAGTGCAGGAGCCGTCCCGCCTGCTCGCGGATCGCCTCAACGACCTTCGGGTGCGCATGCCCCGTCGAGCACACGGCGATCGCCGCGTTCATGTCGAGGAACACGTTCCCGTCGACGTCCTGAACGATCGCGCCGGCGCCCCGGTCGGGCGCGAACGGGTACGCGCGGGGGAGCGAGGGGCTCGTGACCTTGCCGTCGGCCTCGATGACCGCCCGCGCGAGCGGCCCGGGAAGCTCGGTGACGAGTCGCGGCGCGGTGAACGCCGCGAGCTCGTCGTACGTGAGGTCGGCTTCGGAGGACACGCGCTCGATGGTCGCCACGCCGCGCGCTCCCTATTCCTCGACGACGCTCTGGGCCTGCTCGCGCAGGTACTGCTGCACGTAGTGCAGGCCGCCGCCTCCGCGCCCCGTCGTTCCCGAGCCCTTCCAGCCGCCGAACGGCTGCACGCCCGGCCACGCGCCGGTGGTCGCGCCCGCGCGCCGGTTGACGTAGACGACGCCGGCCTGGATCCGCGCGAGGAACTCCTCGACCTCCGACTTGTCCTCGGAGTAGAAGCCGGCGGTCAGCCCGTACTCGGTGTCGTTCGCGAGGCTGAGCGCCTGATCGACGGAGTCGACGGGCGCCACGGCGACGAAGGGAACGAACAGCTCTTCCCGCCACACGCGGTTCTCGAGTGGCGCCTCGACGATGGTGGGCTGCACGAAGTTGCCGCGCGCCAGGTCGCCGTCGGTGATGCGGCCGCCGCCCAGCAGGATCGTCCCGCCGGTGGCCTTCACATCGGCGACGGCGTTCTCGAACGTCTCGACGGCGCGCTCGTCGATGACGGGACCGGTGTACACGTCCTTGTCGAGCGGGTTGCCGACGTTCAGCTTCGACGCCTTCTCGACGAGCAGCTTCTTGAAGTCCTCGTAGACCGGCGCCTCCACGAACGCGCGGCTGCACGCCGAGCACTTCTGCCCACTGAAGCCGAACGCCGAGCGCATGACGCCGTCGGTCGCCTTGTCGAGGTCGGCCTTCGACGAGACGATCGCGGGGTTCTTGCCGCCCATCTCGCAGATGGCCGGCTTCGGATAGTCCTTGGCGAAGGTGTGGTAGATCTGCATGCCCACGGCGTAGGAGCCGGTGAACGTCATCCCGTCGACGTCGGGGCTCTCGACCAGCTCGGCGCCCACGGAGCTCCCGGGTCCGGTCAGCAAGTGAAAGGCGCCGGCCGGCACGCCGCCGTCGCGCAGGCACTCGTAGAGCTTGATCGCAGTGAAGAAGCCTTGATGCGAGGGCTTCAGGACCACGGTGTTCCCGGCGACGAGGGCGCCGCCGGCGGGCCCGCCCGCGAGCGCCATCGGGAAGTTGAAGGGGCTGATGATCGCCCACACGCCGAACGGCCGCAGGACGCTGCGGTTGTGCTCGGCGGGGCTCAGCTTGCCCATCTCGTAGTCGAACCCGTGGTTCTCCTCCATCTGGTGGATGTAGTAGCGGATGAGGTCGGCCGTCTCCTCGGTGTCGCCGAGGGCCTCGAGCCGGCTCTTTCCGACCTCCATGGCCATCAGCGCGGAGATCTCGTTGCGGCGCTCGCTGATCAGGTCGGCCGCCTTCGACATGATGGCGTTCCGCTCTTTCCAGGGCATCGCGGCCCACGTGGGCGCGAACGCCTTGGCCGCGGCGATGGCGTCCTTCGCGTCCTGGCGCGTGGCGCGGCCGAAGTGGCCGATCACCATGTCGCGGTCGATGGGCGAGCGCTCCTCGTCGGTCGCCTCACCCCACCGCTCCTCGCCGTTCACGTAGTACGGATGCTTCTGGCCAAGCCACGACTTGGCCGTCTCGATGCCCCCCTCGTAGGCGCGATGCAGCTCCTCGTTGTCGGCCGACATCGTCGCGTACGTGACCCGGAATCCCGCCTGTGCCATCGCTCGCCACCTCCGTGCCCGGTGCGGTTTGGAAGAACCTCGCGCGGTCGCGTTGCCGCCCATCCATCCTAGCCGGGCGGCCGTTCACCGGCACCCCGCCCCGGCCGGATGAACGCAGGTCAGCGCCCGGATCGGCGGCCGGTCAGCCCGCCGCTCGGCGGGGGGCGGGCGTCTGCCGCCGGCGTTCCCCCGGGCGCCCGAGAAGGCGGTCGCGGGGCACCCGCTCGAGCCACGACCCTGCGGCCAGCGACGTGACCACGGCGAGCATGACGAGCATCGCGTAGAAGGACTCGCTCACCACGCCGGCGGCAAGTGCCACGGACGCCAGGACGATGCCGGGGCCGCCGCGCGCGTTCATGGCCACGGCCAGGTTGCGCGAGGCGAACGGCGTCTCGCCGGCGAGCCGCGCGCCCGCGTAGACCGACAGGCCCTTGGCGGCGCATGCGAAGAGCAGGAACGCCAGGAAGAACCAGACGTCGAACCCCTTCCGCAGGTCCAGCTGCAGCCCGACGAGCCCGAAGTACAGCGGGATGAAGAACGCGAACGAGAAGCTCTCGATGGTGGTCGTGTCGCGCGCCGTGCCGCCCGACGCCCCGACGGCGACGCCTGCGAGCAGCGCGCCGAAGAACGCCTCCACGCCGAGCGCCAGACACGCGATCGTGGCGCCGAGCATGAACACGAGTTGGTGCGCGACGGGGCTGCGGCGGTGCAGCACGTTGCGGCGCGACGACGCCACGCGCGGGTACAGCCGGCGGACCGGCACCAGGAAGACCCACAGGACGGCTACGGTGACCGCCACGTGGTAGACGGCGTCGGCCGCCGTCCTGGGCGTCAGGCCGAGCGCGTCGGGGAGGCCGAACGTGTCGGCGCCGGAGGCCGCCAGCCCGAGCGCGATCGCGAGGACGACGTACAGGACGACGTCCTCGACGACGGCGACGCCGAGGACGATCCGCGCGAACGGCGTGTCCAGGATGCCGAGGTCGTGCATGATCCGGGAGATCACCGGGATGCTCGTGACCGCGATCGCGATGGCGAACACGAGCGCGAACGAGGTCGCGCCGGCCGAGGGGCCCCAGAACGGCCGCTGGTCGATCAGCCGCAGGAAGAGGAGTCCGGCGAGAAAGGGAGCGACCAGCCCCGTCAGCGAGATCCACGCGACTGGGCGGGTCTCCTCTCGGCCGAAGGCGGCCCGGATCTGCGTTCCCGTGCAGAACAGGAGCAGCAGCAGGCCGAGCTGATAGGCGATCTTCATCGCGTCGGCCGTCGCTCCCGTCGACGGGAACAGCCACGCCTGCACGTCCGGTGCGAGCGCCCCCAGGACGGTCGGGCCGAGGAGCAGGCCGCCCGCGATCTCGCCGACGACCCGCGGCTGCCGCATCGCCGCGAACAGGCTGCCGCACGCGTGCGTGACCACCAGGAGCGCGGCGAGCGCGATCAGCAGGTGCGCGACGTCGGTCGTGGAAAGGGACATGGGCCGGTCCGTCGAGGGTACGGGCGGCCTTCACCGAGGGTCAATAGGCCGTGGGGCCCGCCCGGTGACCAGCCGGCAGCGGGCGGTCTAGGCCGTCAGCAGCTTCTCCCGCTCGCGAATGCGGCGAGCCACCTCGTCCAGGATGACGACCCCGATCTTCGGGTCGATCTTCAGCATCCGGTTGAAGGTGGAACGGTTGAGCCGCAGGGCCAGGACGCTCGTCTTGGCCTGGACCGAGGCGGTTCGCGGCCCGCCGTCGAGGAGAGCGATCTCGCCGAAGAAATCCCCCGGGCCGAGCTTCGCCACCGTCCGGACGCCCCTGAGCACGGCGGCCTCGCCCTCCACGATCACGAAGAACGTGTCGCCGGGGGCTCCTTCCTGGACGATGTTGGCCCCGGGCCGGTAGTGGGCGTCCGTGCAGGCCTCCGCCAGCTGCTTGATGTGGCGCCGGGAGAGTCCCGAGAAGAGGGGGACGCGCGCCAGCAGGTCGGCCCGCTGCCTCGCCGTCGAGCCCCGGCGGCCCTGCCGATCCGGTCGAACCCCCGTGAATGCATCGATGAACGCGGTCTGCCTGGTCATGGCCTCTCCCTCGCTTTCCGCGGGAGCTTACCCCCTCGCGGCTGGGGACGCGAAGCAGGCCGGGGGGCGCCCGCGCGCGCCCCGGACAGGAGATGAACCGTGAACCAGTCGACGATGCGTTCCAGCCGGTCGACGCGCCGGTCGGGGCGGCCGCCGATGAACATGACGTGCGATTCGTCAGGGTACCTGACCATCTCGACCGGCCGGCCGAGGGACGTCAGGATCGCGAAGACGATCTCGGACTGGCCCGGCGGGCACCGAAGGTCGGCCTCGGCCTGCAACAGCAGCAGCGGCGCCTCGTTGCGGTGGATCGACGCGGAGGGCGACCGATCGACGAACCGGCCGGGGTCGTCGGTGAGGTCGTCGACGCCGACGGCCATCGGCGCGATCTGCCTCCCGTAGTCGCTGGTTCCGTACTCGCCGATCAGATCGGTGACGGGGTTCTCGCTGACCGCCGCCGCGAACACGCCGGGATGGTGCCCGAGCAGCCAGGTGGTCATGAAACCTCCGTACGACAGTCCCATCACGCCGACGCGGCCCCGGTCGACGAGGCCGCGGCGCACGGCCCAGTCGACGACGCGCAGGAGGTCGGCGCCGTCGGGGTCGCCCCACGCCCCGTCGAGGGCGCGCCCGTGCTCCACGCCGTAGCCGGCCGACCCGCGGGGGTTGGCCCACAGGACGTGGAACCCGGCGTCCGACAGCGCGAGCATCTCCATCCAGGGGACCGGCGGGAACGAGAGATGCGGGCCGCCGTGCACCACGAGGACGGCCGGCCCGCGGCGCGGGGCGCCGCGGGCCGGCAGCAGCCACCCGTCGACGCGGTGCCCGTCCGGGTGCGGAACCGAGAACCGCTCCGGGTCTCGGCGGAACGGGGCGAACCATCTGCTGCCGTCCGTCGTGAGCTTCCGCAATCCGCCGTCCTCGACCTCGTACACCTCGCCCGGGCCGCCGTCCGAGACGACGGCGGCGATGCGGCCGCCGCCCGCCGCGAAGGCGGTGCAGACCACGTCGCCCTCGGCCAGCCGCTCCACCTCGCCGCCGAGCGTGAAGCGATAGGGGAGCGCCCCGCCCCGGTCGGCGACGGTCGTCAGAATGGTGTCGCCGTCCAGCCACACGGGCGGGGGATTGAACGTCGTCGGATCCATCAGGTCGCCGTAGCTGACGTTGGCGACCGGCCGGTCGAGTTCCGCGCCGAGCTGCCGGACGTCGTCGCCGACGGCGACGAACAGGTCCGCGTTCGCCCAGCCGGGCGACCCCGTCTCCGCGTTCCCGGTGAACGCGATGGCGCCCGACGGGCCCCAGCCGGCGGTCACGATCTCGCCTTCGAGACCGACCTCGTGCCGGGGCCGTCCGCCGTCGCGCGAGATCGACCACACCTCGGGCCACTCCCAGAGCGCCGCGTCGGGTCGCAGGTCGGCGAGGAATCCGATCCGGCGACCGTCCGGGGACCAGAAGGCGTGCACGACGTCGACGTCGTGCGACGTCAGCCGCCGGGGGCGGCCGCCGCGCGCCGGGACCGTCCAGACGCTGGTGAACTGGTTGCGAACGCCCTCGCCGTCCCGCCGCCAGTTGTACTCGGTGACGCGGCGCGCCAGCGGGCTCTCCGCGTCGCCCACCGAGAACCGCTCGCGCCCGCTCGGCGCCAGCAGCAGCACGGTCCGGCCGTCGGGAGACCACTCCGCCGCGGCGACGTCGCCGGCGACCGTGGAGAGCCGTCGCGGCTCGCCTCCCGACAACGGAAGGATCCACGGCTGCTGCGTCCCCGACCGAGCGGACAGGAACAGCAGCGACGAGCCGTCGGGAGAGAAGCGAGGACGCATGTCGACGCCGTCGGGGCCCGTCAGAGGGACCGGGCGGCGGCCCCGGAACGTCGTGCGCCAGAGCCGTGTTCGATACTCGTTCCCGCGGATGGTCCGGCGCGAGTACACGATCGCCCCGCCGTCGGGTGCCACGGCGATGTCCTGGATCATCACCTGCGACAGCAGGTCGCGCGGTCGGAATCGTCGCCGCGCGTTCTTTGTGGTGGAGCCGGCGCTGCGTGGCAAGACCAGGCCTTTCGATTCGGCGCGCCGTATCTCATCACAGCTCGCGGCGCGCGGTCCACGGCGCTGGACTATCCTGCGGTCCATGTCGCTGCCCGAGTCGGGCGTCCGGCGGGGCGAGCCGAGCGAGCGCAACCGGTTCGCCCGCCTCCTGTTCGCCGGCCTGCCGTCCGGCTACGACCGGCTGGCCGAGGCGCTGTCGTACGGACAGAACGGGCGCTGGCGTCGGTTCATGGTCTCCCGCGTGCGCACCGGAGCGGGCGAGCGT
>Ga0335082_10010225_pt1 | contig 10183 bp, 6 predicted proteins | sample Lox_Sample_41_FD_206718 | JGI IMG/M metagenome (GOLD analysis project Ga0335082, IMG submission 206718) | Soil microbial communities from Loxahatchee National Wildlife Refuge, Florida, United States - Lox_Sample_4.1 | ecosystem: Environmental > Terrestrial > Soil > Wetlands | place: USA: Florida...
AACGCCTTCATCCAGGGCATGCGCACGGTCAACCCGAACGGCAAGATCAAGATGGTGATGATCAACGCCTGGTACGACCCCGGGAAGGAATCCGACGCGGCCAAGGCGCTGATCGACCAGGGCGCCGACATCGTGGCGCAGCATACCGATTCTCCGGCGCCGCTGCAGACCGCCCATGACCGCGGCGTGAAGGGCTTCGGCCAGGCCTCGGACATGGTGAAGTTCGCGCCCGACACCCAATTGACCGCCTCGGTCGATCACTGGGACGAGTATTACGTCGAGCGCGTCAAGGCGGCGATGGACGGCTCCTGGAAGAGCCAGGACGTCTGGGGCGGCTTGAAGTCGGGCATGCTGCACATGGCGCCCTACCTCAACATGCCCGACGACGTGAAGGCGCTCGCCGAGAAGACTGAGGAGGGCATCAAGAGCGGCGCGATCATGCCCTTCATGGGTCCGATCAATGCCCAGGACGGCAGCCCGAAGGTCGCCGCCAACCAGATGCTCGACGACGGCCAGATCGCCGGCATGGACTGGCTCGCGCAAGGCATCGAAGGCACGCTGCCGAAGTAGGGAAGCACAGCGCAGGTGCTCGCCGGAGGCTCAGCCTTCGGCGGGCGCCTGTGCCGGCCGGAACGTCGCGCTGGGGATCCGCGCCGCATCGGCCCCGGCCGCCCTCCGCAACGCCACCGAGAGCTCGTCCGGGGTGAACGGCTTCGAGAGATAGTGGTCCATGCCGGCGGCGCGGTAGCTCTCCTCGTCGCCGGGCATGGCGTTGGCGGTCAAGGCGACGATCGGGATCGTGGCATAGACGCCGCCGAGGGCGCGGATCGCGCGGGCGGCCGCGGGACCGTCCATCTCCGGCATTTGCACGTCCATCAGCACCAGATCGAAACGCTCGCGCTGCACCAGGTCGAGGGCCTCGCGGCCGTCCTGGGCGATCGCATAGCTGTGCCCGGCCATGTCCAGCATCGCCGAGAGCACGCGCTGGTTGATCGCGTTGTCCTCGGCGATCAGCAGGCGGAGCTTCCGCGTGCCGGGGTCGGCGAGCAGCGTCTCCGCATCGGCGGCGGTCGGCGCGGGAGGAGTGGCCTCGGCCACGCTGCAGCGCAGGCGCAGCCAGAAGGTCGAGCCCTCGCCCGGCGTGCTCTCGACGCCGACCTCGCCGTTCATCAGGTGGATGAGCTCCTTGGAGATGGCGAGGCCGAGGCCGGTGCTGCCCGGCCGGCTCGCCGCGATCTCCGCCTGGGTGAATTTCTGAAACAGGCGTTTCCGCGTCTCCGGCGCGATGCCGATGCCGCTGTCCTTGACCGTGATCGAGGCCTCGCACAGCCCGGGGCCGACCTCCGCGGCGTCGGCGCTGAGCGTGATGCCGCCGCGCTCGGTGAACTTGACGGCATTGCTGAGGTAGTTCGCAACCACCTGTCCCAGGCGGTTCGCGTCGCCGAGCAGCAATGGCGGCACGTTGGCGCCGATCTTGAGCGCGAGCGTCAGGCCCTTCGCTTGCACCGAAGGCTGCCACAGCGTCGCGAGGTTGCTGAGGAGCTCGCGCAGCGAGAACGGCGCGATGTGGAGATCGATCCGGCCGGCCTCGATCTTCGCGATATCGAGGATATCGTTCAAGAGGGCGAGCAGGCTCTGGGCCGAGCGCTCCAGGATCTCCAGCTTCTCCCGCTGGGATGCATCGAGCGGCGAGCCGGCCAACAGGTGCAGCATGCCGATGATGCCGTTCAGGGGCGTGCGGATCTCGTGGCTCATGGCGGCAAGAAAATCCGATTTCACCCGGTTGGCGGCCTCGGCGGCGTCGCGGGCGCGGCGCAGGTCCTGGTTCAACCGGTCGAGCTCCTCGCTGCGCGTCTTCAACTCCCGCTCGGCGATGCGGCGCCGCTGCGCCGTATCGCGGAAGACGTCGAGGGCGCGCGCCATGGCGCCGACCTCGTCGTCCCGCTCGAGATAGGGGACGCTGCGATCGAGTGCGCCGGCGGCGAAGCTGCGCATCAGCGGCGTGATGCGGGTGAGTGGTCGGATCACCAAGCCGAGGGTGAAGAGCGTGAAGATCAGCAGCGTCGAGCTCATGATCGCGGCGGTCGCGAGCAGGCGATTGAGATGCGCGGCGCGATCAGCCTCCAGGATCGATTTCGAGAGGTCGAGGCGGAGCTGTCCGATCAGCTTGCCGTCGTAGTGGATCTCGGCCTCGGCACTGACCGTCGTGCCTGCCGGTGCATCGGCGCCGAGGGTGACGAACGCGTTTCCCTCGGGCTCCACGACATCCACGTCCTGGAACTCCGGCAGCTCGGTCTTCAGCGGCAGGAGCTGCGCCTCGGTTGCGGCCTTGTCGTATTCCCAGACGGAGACGGCGATGGCGCCGGCATAGAGATCCGCCAGCAGGTGGGCGCGACGCTCAAGGCCGGCCGACGCATCGACCAAGAACAGGCGGTCCTCGACCAGTACATAGACCGCCTGGATCAGCAGAAAGACGACCGCGAGAGCGATGGTGGCCTTGGTCCGGAGACCGAGCGAAGCGCGCGCGGGCATCTAGGCGGCTCTGCGCTCCCGGCGGGTCGTGGGCTGTCGTCGCTGCGGCACTTAAGATCAGGCGTCGGCGGCGTCGGACATCCGCCGCAGCAGCTGCGCGACCGACGCCGCGGCTTCCGGCGGCTCCTTGACCGTCTCGTCCGCGTTGCCGCGGCCGACTGCCGTCAACTCGATCAGCGCCTCGCTATCCGCTGCGTCCGGCTCGGCGCCGGGGTGCGGCGCCGGCTTCGGCACGGCGACCCGGCCATGCATCGTCTGGATCGGCATGGCCTGACTCTGGCCCTGAGCCTGCACCAGGACCGGGCGCGATGGCGGCGGTGGGGCGGCCGGCGTCTCCGGCGCGGGTGTCACGGCGGGCGCGGGGGCAGGCTCCATTGCGGGTGCCGTCGGTTTCTTGCCGCTGGTTTCGGTCAGCAGCCCGCGCACACCGCGCTCCAGGCGGACCATGGCCTCGCGCAGCGGCGTGGTGCTGCGGCCCTCGACCAGCTCCAGGAGAGTCATCACCATGCTGCGGAGCTGCTCGTTCTGGGTCTCGAGGCGCAGCAGGTCGGTTTCCTTGGCCGCGAGCTCGACCTCGTTGCGCGAGAGCGTATTGCGGGCGTCGTCGAGCTCGGTCTCAAGCGAGGCGGCGCGGATGCGGGCGGCCTTCAAGTCGGCGCTCTGGCGCGAGAGGGCGCCTTCGACGATCCGGACCAAGTCATCGAGCCGGAGGCCGTACTTGCGCTGGTCGGCCTCGACGCCGCCCAGGCGCTCGCGGGCCGCCTCGACCCTCGACTGCAATTGTTGGAGATCGTCCATGCGGCCAAGCCTCGCCGATCTTGGTTAATGTCGCGTTAAGACCGGGTACGTGGTCCTAGAGGAAAGGCTGCGGCCCAAGGAGCGGGGAGTCAAGCGCGGCCGGCTAATAGCCGAGCGCGCAGCCGTCTTTTCGGGGGTCGGAGCCGGCCAAGAGGACGCCGCGGCGCCAGTCGATGGCAATCGCCTGGCCGCCGCCCAGGGGCGAGGTGGCACGCATCACCCGGTGGCCGCGGTCGGAGAGGGCGAGGAACACGTCCTCCGGCACGCCGGTCTCGACCCCGAGCAGCCCCTCCTCGTGATGAACCCGCGGGCAGTCGAGCGCGGCCTGGGTGTCCATGCCGAAATCGACCATGTTGGTGAGGGCGTGGACCTGGCCCATCGGCTGGTAGTCGCCACCCATCACGCCGAAGGAAAGCACGGTGCGGCCCTCGCTCGTCACCATGGCGGGGATGATGGTGTGCATCGAGCGCTTGCCGGGTGCGATGCAGTTCGGATGCCCCGGATCGAGCGAGAAGCAGGCGCCGCGATTCTGCAGCAGGATGCCGGAGCGCTCGGTCGCGCGTCCGCTGCCGAAGCCGTAGTAGATCGAGTTGATGAAGCTGACGGCGTTGCGATCGCGATCGACCACCGTCAGATAGACGGTGTCGGGATGCGGTTCGAGCTGGCGCGCGCGCTTCATCTCGAGGGCGCGGTCGGGATCGATCTGGTCGGCGAGCGCCCGGGCATGGCGCTGCGACAGGAGGCCGTCGACCGGAACCGCGACGTGGTCGGGGTCGGCGATGTGGCGGTCGCGCTCCTGGTAGGCGAGCTTGGCCGCTTCGACGGCGAGATGCAGGCGCTCCACCGAGAGCGGCTCGGGGCCGATCGAGGGGAACTGCGCCAGGATGTTCAGCATCATGAGGGCGGTCAGGCCCTGGCCGGGCGGCGGGCATTCCCAGAGCTCGAGGCCGCGATAGCCGGTCTTGATCGGCAGGGCGTATTCGCCGCGGTGCTGCGCCAGATCCTCGGCCTTGAGCAGGCTGCCTTCGACCCGCAGGCTGCGCACGATGTCGTCGGCGACCCAGCCTTCGTAGAAGCCGGCGGCGCCCTTCCAGACGATCTCGCGCAGCGCTTTCGCCAGCAGCGGCAATTGGATCCGGTCGCCGGCGCGCGGCGCCCGGCCGTTCGGCAGGTACTGGCGCGCCGCGGCGGCGTTGCGCGCGAGGCGTGGCGCTTCGCCGGCCCAGTCCTGGGCGACGCGGGGTGCGACGGCGAAGCCTTGCTCGGCGTAATGGATCGCCGGCTGCAGCAGGCGATCGATGCCGAGCCGGCCATGGTCCTGGGAGAGGCGGCACCACGCCTCGACGCAGCCGGGAACGGTGACGGCGTGGATGCTGTCGGCGTCGATCTCGTGGATGCCGCGCTTGCGGAACCAATTGGCATCGGCGGCCTGGGCGGCGCGGCCGGCGCCGTTATAGGCCATGATCCGGTCGCTGCCGCCGACCGACATCAGCACGAAGCAATCGCCGCCGATGCCGGTCATGTGCGGCTCGACGACGGCGAGCACCGCGGCGGCGGAGATCGCGGCGTCGATCGCCATGCCGCCGGCTTTCAGGGTCTCGATGGCAGTGAGGGTCGCGAGCGGGTGCGAAGTCGCGGCGGCGGCCTCCCCGGCAATCACCACGGAGCGCCCCGGCACCTGGAAATCCCGACCCACCCACTCGCCCATCATCATCGATTACCGGGCAGGGCGGGGCTCCGCAAGAGCGATGCTTGCATCCCGCGTGTGCGTTTCACCCGAATATGAAACCGAATATGAAACTCGGGTGAACCGGGGCGCTGTTAAACCCGACGAATTGTCAGGAAGCCGATTACCAGTACCGGACGCGACCGGTATCGACGTGCACGAAATCCGACTGTGGATAGATGCCGACGCCGCCGCGCTTCATGGCGACGGCATTGTCGTGCAGGTCGCGCAGGCTGACATCGGCAAGGCGGATGTCGATCGCCTTGCCCTCGAGATGCATGCTGTGCTTGGCGACGCCGTTGCTCTCGGCGGCGAGCATCGCATTCGTCTTCGGGCTGCGATAGCCGGAGATGATCTGGAACGGCTGCCGGCTGCCGGTGCGGCGGTGCAGATCGGTCAACAGGTTCAGCAGGTTGACGTCGATCGGGTGGACCTCGCCGTTGCGGAAGTCGCGGAGGATGTAGTTGATGTCCTTGAGCGCCCCCATGTCCGCGTTGCTGCCGCGCCAATAGGTGGCCTTCAGGGTCTCGTTGGTGTGGGTGTTGTAGAAGGCGAGGGTGCGGTCATCGCTCGGCAGCGACGCCCAGGCCCTGGACGCTGAAATCGTCGGCACGAGGCCGGCCGTCGCCGCAGCGGCCAGCCCGGCGCGCAGCAGGCTGCGCCGCCCGAGGCGCAATGAAAAAGGAGTGTTTTCGGTCTGGGTCGGTTCGATCGGCCCGGTCGACTGCATCGGCCTCGCTCACGCTATTGAGGTGGAACTGGAAAATTGCCACAGATGCCTTTGTCGGGCAAAAGGAAATCGCCCTCCAAAGTCCCTTGACAAGCATTTGATTCATTTCACGGATCGGCCGTTAAAATATTCCTAAAACGGGACCGGGTCCTGGTCTTGACCAGAAGCCCCGGTTTCGAGCAAATCCGGCCCCAATCACCCCTCTAGACCCTCATCGAAAGGTCCATATCGTGCCGATCCTGCTCGGCCTGGATACCGGCGGCACCTATACCGACGCCGTGCTGTTCGACCCCGAAGCCGGGGTCATCGCCTCGGCCAAGTCACTGACCACCAAGCACAATCTTTCGATCGGCCTCAAGGGCGCGATCACCCGGGTGCTGCCGCATCTGCCGGCGGGGCGGAAGCCGGAGGACATCGCCCTCGTCTCGATGTCCACCACGCTTGCCACCAACGCCATCGTCGAAGGCCATGGTGCGCCGATCTGCCTCATCCTGATCGGCTATGACGCGAAGGCCCTGGAGCGCGCCAACCTGAAGCAGGCGCTCGGCACCGATCCGGTGATCTTCATCAATGGCGGGCACAAGCCGAGCGGCGACGAGCAGGCGCCGTTCGATCTCGCAGCGGCCCGGGAAGCGGTTCTCGCCCAGGCGCCGAAGGTCGCGGCCTTCGCCGTCAGCGGCTATTTCTCGGTCCGCAATCCGGCGCATGAGATCGTGCTCCGCGACATGATCCGTGCGCTGACCGACCGGCCGGTCTCCTGCGGCCATGAGCTCACCTCGAAGCTCGACGCGCCGCGCCGCGCTTTGACCTGCGCACTCAACGCCCGGCTCATTCCCCAGCTGCAGCAGCTGATCCGCGCCATCGCCGGGCTCCTCGCGGAGCACGGCATCGGCGCGCCGCTGATGGTGGTGAAGGGCGACGGCTCGCTGATGGATTCCGCGGTGGCGCTTGCCTGTCCGGTTGAGACCATCCTCTCCGGCCCTGCCGCCAGTCTCGTTGGCGCGCGGCATCTCTCCGGCGAGGACACGGTGATCGTCTCCGACATGGGCGGCACCACCACCGACATCGCCATGCTGAAGCACGGCCGCCCGGTGCTGAACAAGGAAGGCGCCACGGTCGGCGGCTGGAAGACCATGGTGGAGGCGGTCGCCGTCCACACCTACGGCCTCGGCGGCGACAGCGAGGTCCGGATCGACGAGCATCACGGCTTCGTCCTCGGGCCGCGTCGCGTCGTGCCGCTGAGCCTTCTCGCGATGCAATACCCGGCTGTGCTCGACGCCCTGCGTGCGCAGGAGGAGAGCGAGGAGATGCTGGCGCATCGCGGCCAGTTCGCGCTCCGCCAGCGGCCGCTCGACACCGGCTCGTCCGGATTGAGCGCCGCGCAGCAGCAGGTCTGGGACCGTCTCGCCGACGGGCCGGTCGCCTTGAGCGACCTCATCTTCGGCCCGGCAGTGGCGCGGCATCTGGCGCGGCTGGTCGATCGCGGTCTCGTCGTCATCTCCGGCCTGACGCCGAGCGACGCCGCCCATGTGCTCGGGTTGCAATCCGGGTGGAACCGCGAAGCGGCACGCCTCGGCGCCAGGCTCTTCCTCCGCCGCACGCCGCAGGCCGGCTGGCATCCGCCGGCCGATGCCGAGGCGCTCTGCCGCGACGTGGTCGAACGCGTGATCGTGCAATCCGGCCGCGCCATCCTCGACGCGGTGATCAACGACCAGGCGCGGATCGACGATCATCACTGGGGCCTGCTCGGCCGCTATCTCGTCCAGCGAGCCCTGGCGCCGGCGGGATCGAGCACGGCTAACGATCTCTTCGATGCCACGCTCGCCTTGAAGCATCCGCTGCTGGCGATCGGCGCCCCGGTCGGCAGCTACTACCCGGAGATCGCGCGGCGCCTTCACACGCGTTTGGTGATACCGAAATTCGCCGAGGTCTCGAACGCCGTGGGCGCGGTCGCCGGCGGCATCATGCAGCGGGTCACGGCCACGGTGACCTCGCCGGCGGAGGGGCGGTTCCGCGCCCATCTCGCCAGCGGGATCAAGGACTTCAGCGAACTGGAGGCGGCCTGCGCCCATGCCCGAGACTGGGCGACCGAGACCGCCACCAGCCTTGCCAAGGCGGCGGGCGCCGTGGAGATCGAACTTTTCCATGAGCGCGACGACAAAGTCTTTGAGCAGCCGGGCGGCATGCGGATCTTCATGGAATCCACCGTCGCCGCCACGGCGTTCGGCCGGCCGGCGCTTGCGACGGCGTGACCCGCGTCACGCAGGCGGCGGTCCCGGGATGCCGGTCTGAGATCGGCATCACAGGCCCCACCCATGACAGGCCGCGACCGCTTTGGTAAGTTCCGGACGCAGCCTCGAAGCGACTGGTGATCTCATGCGACGCGCGATTCTCTCCTTTGCCGCCCTCATTTCGGGCGCTTTTTTATTGGCTGCTACAAACGCCGCCTGGGCGGATTCGGCGGACCGCGTGCCGCTGGAGAAACCCGGCGAAGCGGAAGTGCCGGCGCTCCCGCAGGCGGTCGTCGCACCGGTCCCTGAGATCGCCGCGGCAATCGATGCGCTGCAGGCCGATCCGGCGATGGCTGGCTTGACCGTCGATTGGGCCGGGCTGAAGGCCTATTACGCGGCCCACAGCAACGCCGCGCTCTGGACCACGGCGAACGGCTATTCGCTGCTGGGCCAGGCCTGGATCGTGCAGATCCCGCGCACCGTGAAGGCCGGATTGCCTCTGCCCCAGCAGGCGCTGCTGAAGGTCGCCGGCATGACGCTGCCGGACGATACCGCCTCGCAGACCCGCAATGAAGCGCTGATGTCGGCGATCTTCGTTGCCTCGGCGCTCGATGCCACCGGGCCGCTCGGCAAGCCGAAGCAGCGCGGCGCCGGTGTGCTCGACGCGGTTGCCGGTGCGAAGGATCCGGGTGCGGCGATGTCGGCGGAATGGCCGACCTATTACCGGTTCTGGAGCCTCTACGCGAAGCTCCCTGAATACGTCGCCTACTACAAGGCGGGCGGCTGGCCCTCGGTGCCGAAGATCGACAAGCTCGAGCCCGGCCAGGCCAACGCGATCGTGCCGGCCTTGCGTGCGCGCCTGCAGGCGACCGGCGAGCTCGCCGCCGCAGCGGCGGCTGCGCATACCGACACCACCTACGATCCCGACCTGCAGGCGGCGGTCGAGCTCTTCCAGCGCAACCACGGCCTCAACGACGACGGCGTCATCGGCGGCCGTACCCTCGAGGAGATGAACGTCACCGCGGAGACGCGGGTGCAGATGATCCTGCTCAATCTCGATCGCATGCGCGCGGTCGGCGCGAAGTTCGAGCCGCGGCACCTCATCGTCAACATTCCGTCGCAGGAAGTGAAGGTGATCGACGACGGCAAGGTCGCGTTCATGACCAAGGCGATCGTCGGCAAGATCGACCGCAAGACCCCGACCCTGGACAGCGTGATCAAGGTCGCCAAGTTCAATCCGGAATGGAATGCGCCGGCGAAGATCGCCTCCAATGACGAGGTGCGCCGCGCCCGCGCCGATCCCAACTTTCTCACCTCGCACGGCTTCCACATCTATGACGGCGGCGGCATGGAGGTCGATCCGAACGCGATCGACTGGAGCTCGGTCGGTCCCGGCAATTTCCCTTATCGCCTGGTGCAGCAGCCCGGACCGGAGAACGCGCTCGGTCCGGTGAAGCTCGACTTCCCCAATCCGGAATCGGTCTATCTGCACGGCACCAACCAGCGCGAGCTGTTCGCCAAGCAGGACCGCTACTTCTCTTCGGGCTGCATGCGGATGCAGCAGCCGCTCGACATGGCGGCCTACCTGCTCTCCGACGATGCCGACTGGCAGCGGCCGCATATCGACCAGGTGGTGGAGGGCGGCAAGACCACGCTGGTGCCGCTGAAGACTCCGATGCCGATCCATGTCGTCTACATGACGGCCTGGGTGGATGAGGACGGCGTCATGCAGTTCCGCAAAGACATGTATCGCTACGACGATTATGCGGCTATACCGGCGGAGTTGCAGCCGGAGAGCGCCAAAGGCAATCTGATCGCGACCACGCAGCCGCCGAAGCCGACCAAGACCGAGGAATGACGTCGATCATGCGCCGCACCCGCTTTGCCCTCTCCGCCGCAACCGTTGCCCTGATCTCGGGTGTCTTCGTCGGTGCCGCGGCGGCGGATGGCGTCAAGGGGTTCGAGGCGTATGAGAAAGGCGACTATGCGACGGCGTTGAAGGAGTTCATGCCTCTCGCGGAAGCCGGACAGACCTCGGCGCAGGCCGCTGTCGGACAGATGTACTTCGAGGGGAAGGGTGTGGCCCCCGATCCCAAGGAAGCGGCGAAGTGGCTGGAGCCTGCGGCGAAGGCCGGCAATGCCCGCGCCCAGTTCCTGCTCGGCAAG
>Ga0335082_10010226_pt1 | contig 10183 bp, 10 predicted proteins | sample Lox_Sample_41_FD_206718 | JGI IMG/M metagenome (GOLD analysis project Ga0335082, IMG submission 206718) | Soil microbial communities from Loxahatchee National Wildlife Refuge, Florida, United States - Lox_Sample_4.1 | ecosystem: Environmental > Terrestrial > Soil > Wetlands | place: USA...
TGCGATGGCGTCCACACTGTGGGCGGCCGTCAGCGATGCCGGTAGCGTTCGGCATCGGAGCCCCGCAGCACCAGGCCGAGGCCTGGCTGGTCAGGGTCGGGCGCCAGGTTCCCGCCGTCAGGGTTCAGGGCCCCGTCGAAGAACATCCGCTCGATCCGCTGGTGGTCGTGGAAGTACTCGACGTGCCGCAGGTTTGGCACGGCCACGCCGACGCGCGCGTGCACGTTGGGTGCGCAGTGACCGGAGACCTGCAGGTTGTGCGCCGCCGCCAGGGCCGACCCGCGCAGGAACTCGGTGATGCCGCCGCAGCGGGTCACGTCCAGCTGCAGGCAGTCCACCGCGCCGGCGGCGATGAGCCGCGCCGAGTCGGCCAGCGACCAGCTGTACTCGCCCGCGGCCACGTCGGGCCGGACCTGGCGCCGCACCTCGGCGAGCCCGGCCAGGTCCTGGGATGACACCGGCTCCTCGAACCAGGTCACGCCGTACTCGGCCAGCCGGTCAGCGATACGTACCGCCTGCCCGGCGGTGTACCCGCCGTTGGCATCGACGTAGAGCTCGGTGTCCGGCCCGATGACCTCGCGGGCCAGGGCCACCCGCTTGAGGTCGCGATGCGGGCGCGCGCCCCAGCTCTCGCCGATTTTGATCTTGACTCGCGGGATGCGGTCCTTCGCCACCCAGCCGGTCAGCTGCTCGCGGGTCTGGCCGTCGTCGTAGCTGGTGAAACCGCCGCTCCCGTAGATGGGGACGCTGTCGTGCGCCTGGCCGAGCAGCTGGGCCAGCGGGTAGCCGAGCAACCGCGCCTTGAGGTCCCACAGGGCGATGTCCACCGCGGAGATCGCGGTCGCCGCGACCCCGGGGCGCCCGATGTTGCGCACCGACCGGGCCATCGCTTCGGCCGCTCCGGGCACGTCCATTGCGCTGCGGCCGACGACGACGTCGGCCAGCACATCGGCGATGACGCTCTGGGCGGCGGCAGCTGCGTATGTCCAGCCGATGCCCCGCTCCGCCCCCGCCCGGGCAGAGGCGAGCACCATCGTGGTCACGTCCCAGGCAAGCGTCCCGTCCGCCTCGGGCGCGTCCGTGGGGATCACAAAGACGGCGGTGGTGACTTCCTGGACCGCCGGGCCGTCATCGCGCACGACTAGGCCCCCTTTGCGTCGTGCTCCCTTGTTCTTGTGCCCATTGCTACCTATGCAGGCCGGGGTCAAACGCGAGCACGGTTTCGCGTTGGGCATGTTTGTGCCCCTCCGTCGCGGACAGTGGCTGCAGAAGCGCGCCCAGCTGGGCGGCACAGCATGAGCAGCGAGTGACGGGAGGCCGCCGTGGGTCGGATCGCATCGGAGGCGCTGATCGAGCGCTTGGCGGACTGGGGCGTGGACACGGTGTTCGGGCTGCCGGGAGACGGGATCAACGGGATCATGGAGGGCCTGCGCAGGCACCAGGACCGGGTGCGGTTCGTGCTGGTCCATCACGAGGAAGCGGCCGCGTTCATGGCCACCGCGCACGCCAAGGCCACCGGCCGGATCGGCGTCTGCCTGGCAACCTCAGGGCCGGGCGGTATCCACCTGCTGAACGGCCTGTATGACGCCAAGCTGGATCACATGCCGGTGCTCGCCATCACCGGCATGCAGGAGACCTCGCTACTGGGAACTGGTTACCAGCAGGAGGTCAACCTGGACAAGCTTTTTACCGACGTCGCCGAGTACGACCAGATGATCTACAACCCGGCGCAGCTGCCGTCGGTGGTGGACAACGCGGTCCGCACGGCCTACGCACGGCGGGGCGTCGCCCACCTCACGGTGCCGAACGACATCCAGGTCGCCGACGCCGACGCCGACCCATGGCAGCACGTGGCGCCGGCCCGGCCGCCCGCCACCGCACCGGTGATGCCGCAGGCCCCCGGGCGACCGCGGGACGAAGATCTGGAGCAGATCGCCAGCCTGCTGAACGACGGCGAGAAGATCGCCATCCTAGCGGGAGCGGGCGCGCTGCACGCACGCGACGAGCTGCTCGCGGTCGCGGAGGCCCTGGGCGCGCCGATCGTCAAGACGCTGTCGGGCAAGGCGACGGTCCCCGATGACTCGCCGTACACCACGGGCGGGATCGGCCTGCTCGGCACCCGGCCGTCCGAAGAGCTGATGGACCAGATCGACACCCTGTTCATGGTGGGGACCAACTTCCCCTACACCAAGCACCTGCCCGCGGCGGGCAAGGTTCGGGCCGCGCAGATCGAGGCCGACCCGGCCCGGGCCGGCGGCCGGATCACCACCGAGGTGCCGGTAGTCGGCGACGCGAAGCTGGCGCTGCAGGGCCTGCTGCCGCTGCTGAAGCCGCGGGCCGACACCTCTTTCCTAGAGGACTGCCAGGGCCAGATGGACAAGTGGCGGCGCAACATGGCCGCCCAGGCCGACGCTGAGCGGGACCCGATCGCTCCGCAGTACGTGGTGAGCGTCCTGGACGAGCTGGCCGCCGACGACGCCGTGCTCACCTGTGACAGCGGCACGATCGCGACGTGGGCCGCGCGCCATTGGGGGATCCGCGGCGGTCGGGAGTTCTTCCTCTCCGGCAACCTGGCCAGCATGGCACCCGGGATGCCGTATGCCATCGGCATCCAGCTCGCCTTCCCTGAGCGGCAGGTCATCGGGTATGTGGGTGACGGCGGCTTCGCGATGCTGATGGCCGAGTTCCTGACCGCGATCAAGCACCAGCTGCCGGTCAAGATCGTCATCAACAACAACAACTCGCTCGGGCAGATCCTGTGGGAGCAGATGGTGCTCGGCTATCCCGAGCACGGCGTGCGCCACCCGGAACCGTTCACCGACTACACCTCGCTCGCCACCGCGAACGGGGCCCTGGGGATCAAGGTGGACCGGCCGGACGGTGTACGGCCGGCAATCGAGCGGGCGCTGGGGCACGACGGTCCCGCGCTGGTCGACGTCAACGTCAATCCGGACGAGCCGCCGCTGCCTGGCAAGGTGGAGTACCAGCAGGCGAAGAAGTTCGCCGAGGCGTTCTTGCGTGGCCAGCCCCGCAAGTCGACCATTGCCACCACGTTGTTCCGCGACAAGGTCGAGCAGCTCAAGAGCTGATCGCCGGACAGGTCAGGCAGCGACCGCCCGGCGGGCGGCTGAGCGAGAAGGACGGGTCCAGCGCTTTATCGCCGGACCTCAGCGGCCGAGCGCTCGTGCGAGTTGTGCCTTGTTCATCGTGGAACGGCCCTTGACGCCCCGTCTGCGCGCCTCGGAATAGAGCTGGGCGTACGTTGGGCCCTGAGCACCCCGGTGCGACCGTTGCCCGCCGCGCCGGGACGAGGACATGTCCTGGGTGGACGTGCGGCTCGCCGTCTTCGCTTCACCCGACCGGGCGCGTTCCTTGTTCACCGTGCGCGCCGCGATCTCTTCCGCCCGGCCGGTGCTCTCACCACGCTGCTTCGCGCTTGCCTTGATGTGCTCGTACTGCCGTTCCCGCTTAGGGCTCGATCCCCGCGGCATAACCGCACCTCCGCATGGTCGTAACTGGAAATAGTCATCGAGTTCCGCTCGGCCGATCCGCCGTAATCACGGGCTACTTCTCGCCTAGTTTCCTGGCGAGTTCATTACGGCCCATTTTCGACCTGCCCGGCAGATCGCGTTCCCGGGCGATCTCATACAGTTCCGCACGGGTCTTGGGGGACGCGCCGCCAGTGCGCTTGCGCCGGGCTACCGCCGCTCCCTGCTTGCCCAGCGCTGTGCGGGTCTTGTCCGGCAGATGCGCGATGGTCTTCTTGCCGGCCGCAGCCTGCTGGGCCTTCTTCACATTCCGCCGGGCCGCCTGGGCCTGTTTGCTCGTTGCCATGCTCATTCGCTCCCGCTCAGGGCTTGCCAGCACGGCCGTTCCGCCGTTCCGCGGCCCGCCAGTGGTTTGGCGGGCCCTGGCGCTGCCAGGCAGTTCCTGGCCTGGGCCACTACTGCACGCAGCCTGGCCACCGGCCCGCGACCATGCGCAGCGGGACTGGTCATGGCCAGGAACACGAACAGCGCCACGAAGCCGAGGACGAGCGAGACGGCCACGATCCCACGCTGCACTGCCCGGTAACGACGCGGCCAAACGCCCCCTCGTGGCCGTGTAATGGGCCGCGCACTGGGTAGCGAGGGTGGCCATGGTGGCGCAACACAATGCGACGGCCGACGGCGCCGGCCAGGTGGACACAAGCGGGCTGCGTGCCGCGCTGGAAGAGCGGGTAGATGGCGAGGTCAGGTTCGACCCCGGCTCGCGGGCGGCGTACGCCCACGACGGCTCGAACTACCGGCAGGTACCGGTGGGTGTGGTCGTCCCGCGCACCGTTGACGCGGCCGCCGCCGCGATCGCGGCGTGCCGGCAGGCCGGGGTCCCGGTGCTCTCCCGCGGCGGCGGGACTAGCCTGGCGGGGCAGTGCTGCAACGAGGCGGTGGTGATCGACTGGACCAAGTACTGCCACCGGCTGGTGTCGCTCGATCCGGCGGTGAAGACCGCGGTCGTTGAGCCGGGCGCCGTGCTGGACAAGGTCAACGACGCGGTCGCGGCGCACGGCCTGATGGTGGGGCCGAAGCCGTCCACCCATGTGAGCTGCACGATCGGCGGCATGATCGGGAACAACTCCTGCGGGTCGACTGCTCAGGCCTACGGGAAGATGGCTGATTCGGTGCGGCGGCTGGAGATCGTCACCTATGACGGCCTGCGCACGTGGGTGGGCGAGACCAGCGACGAGGAGTACCAGCGGGTCCTTGCGGCCGGGGGCCGCAAGGCCGGGATCTACCGGCGGCTGCGGGAGATCCGCGACGCCTACCTGGGCCAGATCCGCACCGGCTACCCGGATATCCCGCGCCGCGTCTCCGGCTACAACCTGGATCATCTGCTGCCGGAGAAGGGATTCCATGTCGCGCGGGCGCTGGTGGGCAGCGAGAGCACCCTGGTCACCGTGCTGCACGCGGAGATCGATCTCGTCGCCATCCCGCGCAGCCGGTCGCTGGTGGTGCTCGGCTACCCCGATATCGCCGAGGCCGCCGACCTGGTGCCGCTGGTGGTCAAGCATGACCCGCTGGCCGTCGAGGGGCTCGATGACACGCTCATCTCGCTGGAGCGCGAGGAGCACCTCGCCGGGGACGCGCTGGACAAGCTGCCCGAGGGCTCGGGCTGGCTGATGATCCAGTTCGGCGGCGACAGCAAGGAGGACGTCGAAGCAAAAGCGCACGCGCTCATCGAGGAGGTGCGCTCGGACGGCGACCACCCGCAACCGCATGTCGCCTACCTGGAAGACCCGGCGGTCGAGGACAACCTGTGGAACATCCGGGAGGCCGGCCTCGGGGCCACCGCCTACCCGCCGGGCAAGCACGAGACGCACGAGGGCTGGGAGGACGCGGCGGTCCCGCCCGAGCGTCTCGGCGGCTACCTGCGGGACTTCCGCGACCTTCTGCGCCGCTACGACTACGAGCCCGCCTCCCTGTACGGGCATTTCGGGCACGGCTGCGTGCACACCCGGATCCCGTTTGAGCTGCGGACCACACAGGGCGCCGCCACATACCGGTCGTTCGTGGAGGACGCCGCCGACCTCGTGGTCTCCTACGGTGGCTCGCTGTCCGGTGAGCACGGCGACGGCCAGTCGCGCGGCGAGCTGCTGCCGAAGATGTTCGGGCCCGAGCTGATGCGGGCGTTCGGCGAGCTGAAGGCGGTCTTCGATCCCGGCAACAAGATGAACCCGGGCAAGGTCGTCGCACCCTACCGGCTCGATCAGAACCTGACGCTGCGCGGCTGGTTCCCGGCCGAACCGAGGACGTTCTTCCATTACCCGCAGGACGGCGGCAAGTTCACCGCCGCGGCGTCGCGCTGCGTCGGGGTGGGGAAGTGCCGGGGCGATGAGGGCGGTGTGATGTGCCCCAGCTACCGGGTCACCCGGGAGGAGGAGCACTCCACCCGTGGCCGGTCGCGACTGCTGATGGAGATGGTCCGCGGCGAGGTCATCACCGGCGGCTGGCATTCCACCGAGGTCCGCGACGCCCTCGACCTGTGCCTGGCCTGCAAGGGCTGCCGCAAGGACTGCCCGGTGGACGTGGATATGGCCACCTACAAGGCGGAGTTCCTGGCCCATCACTACAAGGGGAGGCTGCGGCCCGCGTCGCATTACTCGATGGGGTGGCTGCCTGCCGTTGCCGTGCTCGCCGCGCGGGCTCCGGCAGCGGTGAACGCGGCCGGGCGGGCGCCGGGACTGGCCCGGCTGCTCAAGCTAGCGGGCGGCATCGACGTCCACCGCGAGCTGCCGCGCTTCGCGGGGGAGCGCTTCACCCGCTGGTACGCGCGCCGCGGCGCGCGCCGGGCCGGGCCGCCGGTCATCTTGTGGCCCGACACCTTCACCAACAGTTTCCATCCCGGCGTGGGCCGGGCCGCCGTTTCCGTTCTGGAAAATGCGGGGTTCACCGTCGAGGTGCCGGCCCGGCCCCTGTGCTGCGGGCTGACCTGGATATCGACCGGGCAGCTCGGGGTGGCCGGCCGGGTGCTGAGGCGCACCATCGCCGCGCTGCGGCCCGCCCTGCAGGCCGGCCGGCGTGTGGTCGTGCTCGAGCCCAGCTGCGCGGCGGTGTTCCGCTCCGACGCGGCCGAACTCCTCGGGTCCGATGATGCCCGCCTGCTGGCGCGGCAGACCACGACGCTCGCCGAGCTGCTCGGCGAGCGTGGCTGGCGGCCTCCGGCCAGCGCTGGCGGCGGGACCAAGCGCAAGGCCATCGCGCAGGTGCACTGCCACCAGCACGCCATCATGGGCTTCGACGCCGATCGTGAGCTGCTCCGGGCCTGCGGCGTGGATCTCGACGTGCTGGACGCGGGGTGCTGTGGGCTGGCGGGCAACTTCGGCTTCGAGCGCGGCCACTACGACGTATCCGTCGCCTGCGCCGAGCACGGGCTGTGGCCGGCCGTCAGGGGTGCGGACCGGGCTACCGCCGTTCTCGCCGACGGGTTCTCCTGCCGCACCCAGATCGAGGCCGGCCATCTCGGCCGGGAGGGGATCCACCTTGCTCAGCTGCTCGTCGGGATGCTCGGTGAGGATCCGGACGGCCGAGAGGACCGGCCCTAGAACTGGCGAGGGAACTACCGGCTGGCGCCTATCGCCTCAGTGAAGGTCTTGCAGAAGGCGGGCAGGTCGCCGGGGCGCCGGCTGGTCACGAGAACGTTCGGGCCCCGCTCGCACCGGGCGACCTCCTCATCGACCCAGGTGGCGCCCGCGTTAATGAGGTCGGTCCGCAGGCTCGGCCAGGAGGTGAGCGTCCGGCCACGGACCACATCCGCCTCGATCAGGGTCCAGGGCGCGTGGCAGATGGCTGCCACCGGCTTGCCAGCGGTGAAGAAGCTGCGGGCGAACGCGACGACCGCGGGATCGGTGCGCAGCTCATCGGGGTTGGCCACCCCGCCGGGCAGCACCAGGCCCGCGAAGTCACTCTCAGCGGCGGCGCTGACCGGCACATCGACGTCCTTCGTGCCGCCGCGGTCGAGGTGGTTGAACATCTGGATCCTGCCCGGCTCGGGAGACACGAGCAGTGGCCGCCAGCCCATGGCCAGGGCCGCCTGCCACGGCTCCACCAGCTCGAGCTCCTCTGTGCCCTCAGCCGCGGCCAGGAAGGCGATACGCGGGGATTCGCGTGTTTCCATATTGGGGTACCTCTTTTCGATTGTCGGTCCCGTCCGGCTACCCAGGCCCACAGGCTGAAACCTGTCGGCGAGTGGCCGGCATCACCTTGGTGGCGTGCAGTCGCTTAGCTGCAGCACCGGGCGCAGCGCCAGAACTCATCCGCGTACGGGCGCGATCAGCGCGACGACACCCATGGCTACCGCGGCGAGGCAGCGGCCGGGAAGGCGCCGCCGCATGCGCAGCCGCCCTGCCTGCCGACAACCGGGCTTGCGCTGGGCCGCCCGCCGAACCTGATCCCGGTGCAGGCACAACAGCACTGAGACAGGCATGAATGGCAACGACTCCAGGAACTCCAGGAAGCTGTGTACATGGTGTTCGCCGGTCGCACCTCACGCCCGCTGTGGTCATGGATGCCCTCCAGGCTCTTGGCGATCGAAGTCCGCGGAGTAACCGGCAACCGAAACGGCGCGCAGTACTCACCCACTGGAATGTGAGAGCGGCGGCGACACGGGTAGAGGCGTTACTCGTCGCCAGGATCCGCGCGCGGTGCGGCGAGAGCTGCGCCGGCCGCTTCAGCGAAGGGTGTGCGGTCAGATGAGCCAGACCAAAGGGCACCGCGAGGGCGGGCGCCGCGGCTCGGAGCAGTGCGGGCCGGACGAGCGCCAGCCGGAGCAGCCGGAGGCCGACCGGGAGGCGCAAGACTGGGCCCAGAAGACCGGATACTAGCCAATCGTCAACCAGCGGCGGAACGAGCCGCTGCCCCCAGTCACCACGCCGATCATGGCCGGGAGGCGGTCCTGCGAAACGAGGACCACGCAGGCAGTCACGTATGGGCCGCGCCGCCGGCGCGGGTGCGCCGTCGCGGCTGAGCCTGGCACCTGCAACTCTAGCGGCCAGTTCCACCACGGCGTGAGGCAGCGGCGGCCAGCCCGGCGGCGGCGAACGCCGCTTCCGCCACGGTATCCGTCAGGGCGGCCCTCCGCGCGGCACGGTCGGCCGCGGCCAGCATCAGCATCGACGCGGCGTGCAGGGCGTCGATCTCCGCACCCGTCCCGAATACTGCAGGCAGCGGGGCGAGGGCGGTCAGCGTGGCCTGGGCCAGGTGCCTGGCACCGAGCAGCCGCGCTATCCGGCATGCTCGCCGGCCTGGCAGACGGCCGGTAGCCAGCAGGATCGCCGGACCTGGCGCCAGCATCAGTGCCGCGCCATAGCCGGCGCGGGCCAGTTGGAGCGCCCGTCCCGTGGCCGCCGGAGCCGTCACTGGCGGTGTCCGAGCCGCCCGGCCAGGAACGCCCCGATGACCGCCGCCCCCGCCAGGAGCCCGGAGGACAGGCGGGCGTGCTGTGAGATCCACAGCTGCGGGCTGCGGTGATGGGACCTGCCGTCGAAGGCGCCACGGGACCCGTGATCGTGCCCGTTGACCCCGTCAACCGGCTGGAGCAGGTTGTCCGGCCGGCCGGGCCCGACGGGCTGCGCGGTCTGCTGGGCGCGGTAGCCGGTCCGGGCCAGGTACCTGTCCAGCAGGGCCGGGGCCAGCCGGTTGGCGGCGATGGTGGCCGCGGTGGTCCCCCCGACCCAGTACTGCCTACGGCGGGGATGGGCGGCGGCGAACACGACGCCGCGGGCGGCGACCTCGGGCTGGTAGATCGGCGGCACCGGCTGGGGATGCTTCGGCAGCCGGGACCGCACCCAGGAGAACTGGGGGGTGTTGACGGCCGGCATCTGAACCACGGTCACGTGGATGCCCGAGTTCTCGTGCAGCAGCTCGCAGCGCAGCGACGAGGTGAAGCCGTTGATGGCATGCTTGGCGCCGCAGTAGGCCGACTGCAGAGGGATGCTGCGTTCGCCGAGCGCCGATCCGACTTGGACGATGGTGCCCCGGCCGCGGGGGCGCATGACGGTGAGCGCGGCCATCGTCCCGTGCACGAACCCGAGGTAGCTGACCTCGGTCACCCGCCGGAACTCCTCCGCCCTGATCTCGGAAAACGGCGCGAACACCGAGGTGAACGCCACGTTGACCCACACGTCGATCGGCCCGAAGTGCTCCTCGATCTGCCGGGCGGCGGCGGTCACCTGCGCGTAGTCGGCCACGTCGGCGGTCACCGCGAGCGCCTTCCCGCCGGCGTCCTCCACGTGCCGTCCAGCCCGGCCTGGCCGCGGGCGATCAGGCCGATGCTGGCGCCGTGCTCGCCGAACAGGCGCGCGGTGGCGCGCCCGATCCCGGCGCTCGCCCCGGTGATGACAACGATCTGGGGTTCCATGTGCTCCGCCTTCCTGAGATAACCGGTTCTGTTACCGCTGGTGACCCCCACCCTCGGGAACCATCAGGACCGGGCAGGGCGCGCGGCGCAGCACGTACTGGCTGACCGTGCCCGGCAGCATCGACGCGCCTCCCCGGCAGCCGAGGACGACGAGGTCGGCGCCGGCCTGGGTGGTGGTCTCGACCAGCTTGCGCCCGGCCACGCCTTGCACTGTGCGCAGCTCCACGCCGTCCGCCTGCGCGCCGAGGGCGTCGCGGACCGCGTCGTGCAGCAGCGACTCCGCGGCGAT
>Ga0335082_10010227_pt1 | contig 10180 bp, 10 predicted proteins | sample Lox_Sample_41_FD_206718 | JGI IMG/M metagenome (GOLD analysis project Ga0335082, IMG submission 206718) | Soil microbial communities from Loxahatchee National Wildlife Refuge, Florida, United States - Lox_Sample_4.1 | ecosystem: Environmental > Terrestrial > Soil > Wetlands | place: USA...
CCGAGCAGATTCCGGTCACCGAGGTTCATCCTCTGCACCCCACGAATCCCTATTCGATCAGCAAGCTGTGCGCGGAATTCACGACCGAAGGGGCAGTACAGGGGACTCAGACCCGAGCTTCCAGCCTGCGCATCACCTCTCCCTATGGACCAGGGATGAGGCCGGGGACGGTACTGCCGGTTTTCGTGGACCGCGCCGTGGCCTCCGCATCACTTGGTTTTCATGGCTCGGGAAGCCGGACACAAAACTTCGTACACGTCTCGGACGTGGTGCGTGCGGCGCTCGCTGCGGCGCAGGCGAGGGCGAGCGGGATCTTCAATGTCCGAGGCAAGAGTTCGATATCCATGGCGGGCTTGGCGGAGATGGTATGCGGCACGGTTATGGGCACTCGCAGCCGGCCCAAAGCCAGCGGCGAGGCGGATCCCCAAGAGGGCTGGCAATGGGAGGTTGACGGCTCGCGAGCGCGCGAGGCGTTCGGATATGTTCCGCAGGTCGACCTGCGTGAGGGTCTGGACGAGTACTTGGCCCATCGCGAGCGACGAGAGCCGGCCTCGCACTGGTGGGAGGAAGCGTGAGGATTGCGCTCCTGGCCGATGTCCACGCGAACCTCGACGCCCTTAAGGCAGTATTGGCTGACATGGGGCGCGTGGACCTGTGCATCTGTGCTGGCGACGTGACCGGCTATTATGCCGATCCGAATGAGGTCTGCATGTTGTTGCGAGATTGCGGGACGGCGGTCATTCGTGGCAACCACGACGCTTATGTAATCGGTGACCTGCGGCCTGATCCTGCCAGGGCGACCGCTTACCGGACGGCGTGGACAAGACAAACGCTGACGGTTGAGAACTTGGAGTGGCTGCGCGGGCTTCCCAAGGAACTGACCATGAGGTGCGACTCACGGACTCTCCGCATTCGCCATGCCAGTCCGTGGGACGAGGAGACCTATATCTATCCCGACTCGGATCGACTCCTGCGGAAGATCTCGCTCGGTGAAGCCGAGGTCCTAGCGCTCGGGCACACTCATCGTCCCATGGTGGTGCGTGACCGAGGCGGCGTCGTCGTTAATCCCGGTTCCGTTGGTCAGCCTCGCGATTGGAACCCGATGGCCAGCTATGCCATATTGGATGGAGCGTCGGGCGCGGTGGAGATACGCCGCGTCGCCTACGATGTGGCTGCCGTTCAGCAACGCCTGCGCGAACTGGATTGGGATCTGGGCCAAGTAGCGCTGTTGAGCCGGACCCGCCCCGCCTCGGCGAGATAGGGCGGAACCACGAGGATTGGGACCTAGTTTCGACCACGAAGATGCCTTCTAAACTCAGAAGCCGGGTCGTGAAGGCCGTGCGCGGCAGGCTCAAGCCTGCCCGTGACCCGGACTTCGAGCTGGGGCTGGCGGCGCACTTGCGCGCCGCCTATGCCCCGCGCTGCCTGGTTGAGCTCTACGGCCGCTTTGCCGTAGGCGATGGCGAGGTCGACCGCCTGATGCGCCGCGCCATCTGGCGCGCCGGCGCCCGCCGCTTCGGCCACGGCGTGCAGGTCGGATCCGGCGCCGGCTTCCAGCACCTGGAGACCTTCGAGATCGCCGACCGCGTCTTCTTCGGCGCCCAGTGCTACGTCCAGGGGCGCTTCGACGGCCGCTGCGTCATCGGCGAGAACTCCTGGATCGGCCCGCATGCCTATCTCGACGCCCGCGACCTGGTCATCGGCGACTACGTGGGCTGGGGACCGGGGGCCAAGGTGCTGGGATCGGCGCACGTTGGAATCCCTGCAAACGTGCCTATCGTTCGAACCGACCTGGAGATCAAGCGGGTGCGTATCGGCGACTGGGCCGACGTCGGCATGGGAGCCGTCATCCTGCCCGGGGTGACGGTGGGCAAGGGCGCCATCGTGGGCGCGGGCGCGGTGGTGGTCGAGGACGTCCCGCCCTTCGCCATCGTGGCCGGGGTCCCGGCGCGCTTCCTGCGCTGGCGGCCGGGACACGCGCGGGGAGGCAGGAAGCAGCGATGAAGGTCTCGGTCGTAGTCCCGGCCTACAACGAAGGCGAGAGCGTGCGCGCCGCCCGCGCCGCCATCGCCGAGGTCTTCCACACGCAGCTTCCCGGGACCGACTTCGAGATCGTCTTCGTGGACGACGGCAGCCGCGACGACACCTTTCAGCACCTGGCCGCCCTGGCCGCCGAGTTTCCCTACGTGCGCGTGCTCAAGTTCGCGCAGAATTGCGGCTCCCACATGGCCATCCGCGCCGGCTTCGACCATGCCACCGGCGACGCCGCCTGCTTCGTGGCCTGCGACCTGCAGGACCCCCCCGACGCCCTCCCGCGCATGCTGGCGGCGCTCCAGCCCCCGGTCGAGATCGTGTGGGCAGTGCGCAACACCCGCCAGGACCCGCTGGGCTCGCGCCTCTCCTCCCGCCTCTTCTACGGCTTGGCGCGGCTGCTGGTCAGCCGCAACCTGGCCCCTTCCGGCTCCAGCATGTTCCTGCTCGGCCCGCAGGCGCTGAACATCGTGCGCCGCCACCACGAGCGCAACCTGATGCTCGACGGTGTGCTCTCCACCATGGCGGTCGTCCAGGCGCAGGTGCCCTATGAGCGCCAGGCCCGCCAGGCCGGCCACAGCAAGTGGACCCTGGGCAAGAAGCTCAAGACCTTTGCCGACTTCTTCGTGGGCTATTCTTACGCGCCCCTGCGCTTCATGTCGTACCTGGGCATGCTGGTGGCGGTGCTGGGCTTCGTGTACGCGCTGGCGGTGCTGATCGACCGGCTCTTCTTCGCCCAACTGGTGCAGGGCTGGACCTCGCTCATGCTGGTGGTGCTGATCCTGGGGGGCCTGAACATGATGATGCTGGGCATCATCGGCGAGTACCTGTGGCGGACACTGGACGAAGCCCGCGGCCGCCCCCGCTACGTGCTGGAGACCACGCTGAACGTCGCGTCCGCGGCGCCGGTGGCGCAGACCTCCGGCCCGGCGGGAGGAGCGCGGCCATGAGGCTGGAGGGCAGCCGCATCCTCATCACCGGAGGCGCCGGTCTGGTGGGTTCGCACATCGCCGACCAGGTGGCCCTCCGCGCCCGCGAAGTCATCGTGCTCGACAACTTCGTGCGCGGCCGCCGTGAGAACCTGCTCCCGGCCCTGGCCTCGGGGAAGGTGCGCATCGTCGAGGGCGACATCCGCGACCGCAAGCGGCTGGCCGAGGTCATGGCCGGCGTGGATGTCCTCTTCCACCAGGCCGCCATCCGCATCACCCAGTGCGCCGCCGAGCCCCGCCTGGCCCTGGAGGTGATGGCCGACGGCACCTACAACGTGCTCGAGGCCGCCGTGGCCGCCCAGGTCAAGCGCGTGGTGGCCGCTTCCTCGGCCTCGGTGTACGGTCTGGCCGAGCAATTCCCCACCCCCGAGCGCCATCATCCCTACCACGACAGCACCCTCTACGGCGCCGCCAAGAGCTTCAACGAAGGCCTGCTGCGCGCCTTCCATGAGATGTACGGCCTGCCTTACGTGGCCCTGCGTTACTTCAACGTCTACGGGCCGCGCATGGACCTCCACGGGGTCTACACCGAGGTGCTGATCCGCTGGATGGAGCGCATCGCCGCCGGCCAGCCCCCGCTCATCTTCGGCGACGGCCGCCAGACCATGGACTTCATCTACATCGAGGACGTCGCCCGGGCCAACCTGCTGGCCGCGGAGTCGGAGGCCGGCGAGGGAGTCTTCAACGTCGCCAGCGGAGTGGAGACCAGCCTGCAGGAGCTGGCCGCCACCCTGCTGCGGGTGATGGGCTCCTCGCTCCAGGTGGAATACGCGGCCGAGCGCAAGGTCAGCCCCGTCGCGCGCCGCCTGGCCGACACCCGCGCCGCGCGCGAGCGCCTCGGCTTCGCCGCCCAGGTCCCCCTGGAAGAGGGCCTGCGGCGGCTGGTAGCGTGGTATCAGGAAGAACGCCGTGCCGAGAAAAAAGACCAGAACGTCCTCGCCTGAAGCTCCGGCGCTGCTGCCGGTGGCCCGCCCCCTGACCGGGGAGCGCGAGGCCCGCGCCGTCCGCCGTCCCCTGCTCTCCGGGTGGCTGACGCAGGGGCCGGAGGTGGCCGCCTTCGAGCGCGAGTTCGCCGCCTACGTGGGCGCGCCCCATGCCTGCGCCCTCTCCAGTTGCACCGTCGCCCTGCACCTGGCGCTGAAAGCGGTGGGGGTGGGCCCGGGCAATGAGGTCATCACCGCCAGCCACTCTTTCATCGCCACCGCCAACGCCGTCCGCTACTGCGGCGCGGTGCCCGTCTTCGTGGATATCCAGCCGGAGACTTACAACCTCGATCCCAAGCTGATCGAGCGGGTCATCACCCCCCGCACCCGCGCCATCCTGTGCGTGCACCAGATCGGCATGCCCTGCGACCTGGCCGCCATCCTGGAGATCGCCCGCCGCCACCGGCTGCCGGTGGTCGAAGACGCCGCCTGCGCCGCCGGCAGCGAGATCCGCTGGCAGGGAAAGTGGGAGAAGATCGGCCGCCCCCGCGGCGACATCGCCTGCTTTTCCTTTCACCCGCGCAAGCTCCTCACCACCGGCGACGGGGGCATGCTGACCACCCGCAACCCGGAGTTCGACCGCCGCTTCCGGCTGTGGCGGCAGCACGGGATGAGCGTCCCCGACACGGTCCGCCACGGCGCCCGCCAGGTCATCTTCGAGGACTACGCCGAGCTGGGCTACAACTACCGCATGACCGACATCCAGGGGGCGGTGGGGCGCGAGCAGCTCCAGCGGCTGCCCGCCATCCTGGCCCGCCGGCGCAAGCTGGCCGCCGCCTACCGCCGGCGACTGGCCTCCATCCCCGGCCTGGGGCTGCCGGCGCAGCCTGCCTGGGCTCGCAGTAACTGGCAGAGCTACTGCGTCCGCCTGCCCGAAGGCTGCGAGCAGCGCCAGGTCATGCAGGCCATGCTGGAGGACGGCATCTCCACCCGCCGCGCCGTCATGTGCGCCCACCGCGAGCCCGCCTACCGCACCGAACCCTGGTCCTGCGGCCTGCCCCGGGAGCAGTGCGGCTGCCCCCCCGGCTCCTGCCGCCGCCTGACGGAGAGCGAACGCGCCCAGGACCAAGCCATCGTCCTGCCCCTCTTCCACCAGATGGGCCTGCGGGAGGTGGAGCGGGTGGTCGCGGCTTTGCGCCGAGCCTGCCGCCAAGGGTCCTCCCTGGGGAGCTTGTTGCCTACCCGGTAACGATGCTGTTGGTCCGCCCTCGGCCTTCGGGCCGTGTCCAAAAGGAACCGAAGTAGCCAAGTCTTGAACCCTTTGCATCAACACCACAATAGGTTGTGGTTCCTTGCTGCCCCGAGTACAGAATATTGACGTGAAGGCCCGAAAACCGGCGCCCATTTCCGCTTAAACCCCCCAAAAACCGGAAGAAAGACCCAAGACCTGCTTGACACTCGAAGGAGTAACCTTGGTATAACTCGCATCTAGAAAGTTCGCCCCCCGAGAAAGCGGAGGATTCTCTACTCCGCCCACTGAAAAAGGCCATCTCCCGCCTGTGGAGCGGGGAGTTACATCTGTGGAAAGGGCTGCGCTTCTATGGCCGAGTCGCGTGAGGTGATGAACATCCGCCAGGCTTCGCAGTACCTGGGGGTGAGTCCGGACACGCTCTACAAGTACGTATACGAGGAGAAGATCCCGGCCTTCAAACTGGGCAACCGGTGGAAGTTCAAGAAGACCATCCTGGATTCCTGGATGGAGCGCAAGAGCACCCTGGGCGAAGGACGGGGCAAAAAGAAACCCAAAGCGGCGCGCGCAATGGCGACGCACTGAGGCGCAAACATGGGCTTGTTTGGTGGTGGAAAAACGATCGTCGGCCTGGACATCGGCTCCAGCAGCATCAAGGCCGTCGAGCTGAAGAAGGCGAAGGGCGGGATCGAGGTGGCGCACCTGGGCATCGAGCCCCTGGCCAGCGACATCGTGGTTGACTCCATGATCGTCGACAGCGGCAGTGTCTCCAGCGCCATTACCAAGATCTTCAATGAGAACAACATCAAGGCCAAGCAAGTGGCCACCTCGGTCAGCGGCCACTCCGTGATCGTCAAGAAGATCCCGGTGGCCACCATGAGCGAGGGCGAGCTGGCCGAGAGCATCAACACCGAGGCCGCCCAGCACATCCCCTTCGACGTGAACGACGTCAACATCGACTACCAGATCCTCTCCGAAGACCTGAGCGGCCCCCAGATGGACGTGCTGCTGGTGGCGGTGAAGAAGGACAAGATCCTCAACTACACCAACGTCCTCTCGCTGGCCGGGAAGGCCCCGGCGGTGGTGGACATCGACGCCTTCGCCCTGCAGAACTGCTACGAGTACAACTACGAGCCTGCTCCCGGCTCCACCGCCGCCCTGCTCAACCTGGGCGCCAGCGTGATGAACATCAACATCGTCAAGGGCTCCACTCCCTTGTTCACCCGCGACGTCAGCGTGGGCGGCAACCAGTACACCGACTCCCTGCAGAAGGAACTCGACCTCAGCTTCGACGATGCCGAGGCCCTCAAGCTGGGCAAGAAGGTGGGCACGGTCAGCGAAGACGCCAAGATGCCCATCCTGCAGCAGGTGACCGAGATCATCGTGTTGGAGATCCAGAAGACCTTCGACTTCTTCCGGGCCACCGCCAGCGGCGAGCACATCGAACGCATCTACCTGGCGGGCGGCTCCTCCAAGGTTCCGGGGCTGACGGAAGCGCTGCGGCAGGAGTTCTCCCTGCCGGTGGAGCTGTTGAATCCCTTCCAGCGCATCAGCTACGCCCCTAACCTGCCGTCGGCGGAACTCATCGAGGAAAACGCGGGACAACTCGCGGTGGCTGTGGGATTAGCCCTTAGGAGCTTTGAAGAATGATCCGCATCAACCTTTTGGGCGTCACCAAACCGAAGAAGGGCAAGCGCGCTCCCGCGATGGCCATGGAGGGAGCGGAGGGCGGCCGCGGCGGCCTGTTCGTGGGGCTGATCCTGCTGGGCCTGTTCGCCGCCGGCAACTACTACTACTACCACCGTCTGGACTCCCAGACCGCGGCGCTCAACCAGCAGTTGGCGCACGAGCGGGCGGAGGGACAGCGCCTGGCCGATGTCAAGGCCAAGTGGGACGAGAAGGAAGCGCAGTACGAGAACGCCCAGCGCCGGGTCTGCATCATCAACGACCTCAAGTCGGCGCAGACCGGGCCCGTCACCCTGCTCACCCAGGTGGCGGACACGGTCAACATGACCGACGGCGTGTGGCTGCGCTCCATGCAGGACCAGGGCGGCGCCATCGAGCTGAAGGGCAACGGGCTGAGCGTGCACGCCATCGCCAATTTCATGGCCGACCTGCAAAAGTCCGGGGCCTTCACCCGGGTGGAGATCAAAGAGGCCTTCCAGGACGAGAGCGTGAAGGACATGCAGGTCTTCGTTTTCACCCTGGACTGCGACAAGGCCCCGCCGGCCCCGCAGCCGGGACAGCAGGGACAGCAGCAGGCGGAGTGCGCCAAGCTGCTGCAGAAATCCTAAGGTTGGGACGGTCACTATGAAAATGTCAGCCGGAGCGCAGATTGGGATCTTCCTCCTGATCGGCCTGCTCGTCACCGGAGCCGCGTACTGGTTCCTGGACCGGCCGGTCATGGACATCAACGCCAAGCTGCAGAGCGACATCGCCGCCAAGCAGGCGGAGAACGCCCAACTCCGCCAGTACGAACCCAAGCTGGCGCAGCTCACGCAGCTGATCGCCGGCCTGCAGCAGCAACTGGAGATCGAAAAGAAGATCGTTCCCGACACCAAGGATGCCGACCAGTTCATGCACCTGATCCAGGACAACGCCTCCGGGGCGGGCATCGACGTGCGCGACCTGGAAGCTCAGACGGTCAACGACAAGGGCTTCTACAGCGAGGTCCCCTTCAACCTGCAGATCGACGGCAGCTTCTACGGGGTGCTGAGCTTCCTGGAGACCATGTCCAAGTCGGAACGCATCGTCAACATCTCCAACCTGCAGATGGCGTCCGTCAAGACGCCGGTGGACGCCAAGGCCAAGCGGAGCGGCTACGAGTACGGACCCAACGAGAGCGTGATCGCAACCTGCGTCGCTACCACCTTCTACAGTCACGAGGCTGCGCCGGCCCCCAAGGGCGGCAAGCCCGGGGTGGGCGGGGCAGGGGTGCGCAGGTAGGCAGCTAGGGGAACCAACTTATGAAGACGCTGAAAATCCTTGTGGTGCTTGTGGTGGCGGGGAGCGTGGCCCTGGCCGCGCCTTCCCCCAAGCAGAAGGCCGGCGCCGGCAAGACGGCCAAGCCGGCCGCCCAGGCGCCCGCGGCCAAGACCCCGTCTCCCAAGCCGGCCCAGCATGCGCGCACCAGCCCGATGGCTCCCAAGCACGGTGCGGCCAAGCCCGCGCCTGCGGCCGAGACCGCGCACGCGGCCGCCCCGGCGGGCCGCGGCAAGCGCGATCCTTTCGTCAGCCCGGTGATCGCCCGCGGTCCGGGGCCCGGACCTTGCGCCGGCGGCAAGCGCTGCCTGGCCATCGACCAGTTGGAGGTCCACGGCGTGGTGAAGGGGCCGCGGGGCTGGATCGCCATCGTCGAGAACCCCGCCAAGAAGACTTATTTCCTCAACGACAACGACGAGCTGTATGACGGCTCGGTAGTCAAGATCACGGGGGACTCGGTCATCTTCAAGCAGAACGTCCTGGACGCGATGGGGCACACTTCCACGCGCCAGATCGAGAAGAAGCTCGTACCCGGACCGGCGGCGTAGTGGCCGCGGGCGAGGGCAGCAAGGTTGTCTGGGACAGTCGGGCCGAACCTGGGATGCAGTTTCGCCGTGAGGCGAGGGGCTAATTCATCGGCGGGATGGAACCCGCCGCGCACGCACCGGACAGAGTGCCGAGGCGTGAGGAGAGATCAGATGAGGCTAAAGCATACGCTGGGGATTCTCTTACCGCTGCTCCTGCTGGGCACGGCGGCAGCGGCTGCCGGTACGCACCTGACGAACGTGGGCGTGGTTCAGCAGAACGGCGCCACCACCGTCACCCTTTCCGCGTCCGGCGCCTTCACGCACACCGAGTACCGTCCCGCGGAGAACCTCCTGCTGGTGGATCTGGCGGGGGTCTCCGCCGACCAGTTGGACGGGCAGGCGCGCACGCTGAATGCTCCAGGGGTGGTGTCGTACCGCATCCTGGGCTATCGCGGCGCCGGCGGCGCCGACGTGGCGCGGCTGGAACTCACCCTGGCTCCTGGCACGGAAGTGCACCTGAGCGAGAGCGAGGGCGGCCTGGCCGTGCGCCTGCAGCCCACGGCGGCTGCCGCTACGGGTGTGCCCGCCGCGGCCGCGACCCACGCCAAGAGCCCGACGGCTCCGGTCTCCGCTCCCAGCGCGGACCCGGCCCACGCCGCGGCGGCGGCGAAGACCATCACCATCCGCAAACTGGCGATGGTCCGCGGCAAGAACGGCATGGATCTTGAGATCACCGCCTCCGGGCCCCTGGCCCCCAAGGTCACCAAGCTGACGGGGCCTGACCGCCTGGTGCTGGATGTGCCCAACGCCGTCCCCGCGGCCGCGCGTACCCTCCCGGTGCACAGCGACGCGGTCAAGGACGTGCGCATGGCGCGCTTCCAGACCCAGCCGCCGGTGACCCGCATCGTGCTGGACCTGGCCCACGCGCAGGACTATTCCCTGGTACCCCAGGGCAACCGGCTGACCGTGCAACTGCACGCGCCGGGGAGCGTCGCGAGCGAGCCTGCGACCAGCGCCCCGGCGACGGCGGCGGACGCGGCCCCAGCGGCCGGCGCCCCGGCGGCACAAGCGGTCCCGGCCAACCCGCCTGCGCCCGCTGCCTCGACGACCACCGCGGCGGCGGCCACCGACAAGAAGGCCAGCGACTTCCTCTTCGTCGAGCCCACCTTCCAATCCAAGCCGGAGGGCTCCGCCGCCCAGCCCGCGTCGGCGGAACCTCCCGCCCGCGCGGTGGACGCGGCAGCCAAGTTCGCCACCCCGCAGCCGGAGATCCCGCTGAGCGCCAACGCCAGCATGAGTCCGCAGCCGGCCATGAACCTGGCCCTGCAGCAGCAGACGCAGGCGGCGGCAGGCGGGGCGACCCCGGCCGCCAAACCCCGCTACACGGGTGAACCCATCTCGGTCAACCTGAAGGACGTGGACATCAAGGACTTCTTCCGCCTGATCCACGACATCAGCGGGCTGAACGTGGTCCTGGAT
>Ga0335082_10010228_pt1 | contig 10180 bp, 11 predicted proteins | sample Lox_Sample_41_FD_206718 | JGI IMG/M metagenome (GOLD analysis project Ga0335082, IMG submission 206718) | Soil microbial communities from Loxahatchee National Wildlife Refuge, Florida, United States - Lox_Sample_4.1 | ecosystem: Environmental > Terrestrial > Soil > Wetlands | place: USA...
CCGTTTTTTTGAAAACGATTAACAGGAGATCTTGACGGCCGCATCAGGAGAAGACCAAACCGAGCGTGCTACCCTGCTTCAGTACGCCCTTTTTTTATTTCAACCCCCCCGCGGCGCTTATCGTTCCCATTCCTTGAGCTTTTCACCAATGAATCGTATGATCTCGTTGTGTTCTTCCGTGCCGCGGTCTCTTATCATGAGCGGCTCTCCGAATGCAAAGTGCACGCGCTTCGACGGCACAATCCTGCCGTAATCCTTCAGGTATTTGCCATTACCCCAGGCATCGGTCTTGAGCGCTATGGGTATTACCGGAACTCCAGCCTTTTTCGCCAGCTTTATCCCAATCGTATTGAACTGGCTCGGGTCGAAGACCGGAGTGCGCGTGGTCTGGGGGAAAATGATGATCGACCTCCCTGATTTCAGCCGCTCGGTCCCTCCCTCTAAGACCGCTTTCAGGTCGTCACGGGGGTTTTCCCGTCCGACGGTTATGGGGTTCCGTGAACGCATGACGTGCTTGAAAATCGGGTAATCGACGAGACCCTGCTTGACCACGAACGTGACGTCTTTCACAGGCGCGATAATGGCGGGGAGGACGAATGTCTCAAGTGTGCCCATATGGTTTGAAATGAACACACAGGGCCCGGCGACAGAAGCAAGGAAATCAATGCCTGTTATCTCTATGTCCACCCCGACGCGTTCGAGGGCACGGAGTACGGCGAGACTGCTTTTGGACCATGCAGCAGTGTCATAGTTCCCTCGTTTTGCGTTAGCGCTCGCCCGCAGGACGATCATGGCTTCTTGATAGTAAAAGATGAGCGAAGGAAACATTTTTGCCAAAGGGGAAATGTAGGCAGGAGAAGTCCTGTATGCATTGTTTTCGTACGTGAGATCTTCCAACATTAAACTCCCCCGAAGCATGAAATGGGGTTTTCTCCGAATTGGTTAAGTATACCATGCACGAGAATTAGATGAAAGTGGGAAATAGAGGGTTGATTTGACAGCAATCATGAGATACCGCAAACCTCAGAGAGCGCCTTCCCTCATATGCGGATGCTGAACGGGGCCACGTGCGGCTGCGTCAGCCGCTCGAAATCGGCGTAATGCATGCGGATTGCCTCATAGTGCGTACCTGCGTTAAAGGTAATATATTCGTCAGTCGTGAGAATAACGTCCACCCACACCTCCATGGAGGAGAGATGCCCGAAGGGCGGCATGGCGCCTATCTCGGTTTCGGGGAATAGCGCCTTGAGCTCCTGTTCAGTGGCGATGCTCAGCGCTGCTGCCTGCAATTGTGTTTGCAGCGCCGAGAGATCTATTTTCCGGATAGAGGGCAGGATGGCCATACAGTACCTATCATCAGCTCTTAAGATGATGACCTTTACAAGCTCTTTCCCCGGCACGTGAAGCGCCTGAGCGAGTTCCTGCGCCGTATACACCTCTTCGTGAAGAATGACCTGATAGGGGACGTTGTTCTGATCGAGATACTGCTTGATCTTTGCGAGGGTATTCATGATGTTTACCGCGACACCACCCTTAATCGTATTATTCGTATATTTAGTATATCGCAGGTGCGGCCTTTGTCAACGGCTAAATGACTTTTATCTGCCGCAAAAAATGCTTGCAATACGTCAGGGAAAAAGCGACAATGCGCCCATGAAAATCCGATCACTCAGAGAAGACGCTGCGCAGATGGTGATGCCAAGGATCGAGGGATCGAAACTCGGCGATCCAGCATACCGTGAGCAGGTGCACGAACTCGTTCACGATGGTGTCGGCGGTTTTATCCTGTTCGGCGGTGACATTGAGAACACGCCACGTTATCTTGGAGAGATCAAGAAGCCGGCGGTGATTCCACCTCTTATTTCCGCGGACGTCGAGAGGGGCCTCGGCCAGCAGCTTGAAGGAGGGACGCGTTTTCCGAGCCAGCGCGCCGTGGCGTCCGCAATCAATCGCCGTTCGAAAAAGGACGTTGAACTTCTCGACAAAATGCTCGACGCTGTCCGAATTGAGACGCGCGCCGTCGGCATCCATGCGGTTTTCTCTCCGGTCGTCGACGTAAACAATAATCCGGAAAACCCGATCATCTGTACCCGGGCGTTCGGTGACGATCCCGAGGTAGTCGAGTGGTTCGGTTCGCGATACATCAAGGTCCTCCAGAAACCAGCGGGGAAGAACAGACTCGATCTGCTGGCCTGCGCGAAACATTTCCCCGGTCACGGAGATACGGACCAGGATTCGCATTCCGTGCTCCCCGTGATTCGCGCGGATAAATCGAGGCTGAACCGGGTGGAACTTCCGCCGTTCCGGGCGGCTGTGAAGGACGGCGTCGGCATGGTCATGGTGGCCCACCTACTTGTCCCGGCCCTTGATCCGGCAAAACCGACGACGTTTTCCAGGAAGACCATAACCGCCCTTCTTCGCGAAGGCATGGAGTTCGATGGATTGATCGTATCCGATGCACTCGACATGGGTGCGCTCGCGGGAGAGTATTCCCAGGGAGAGATCGCCGTTCGCGCCGTGGAGGCGGGGATCGACATCCTGCTCCATCCACAGGACGCGCGAATCACCATTGACGCTGTGGTCGCTGCCGTGGAACAGGGGAGGCTGACTCGGCAAAGGATAAACGAATCAGTTGAGAGGATCCTGGTGTCAAAACAGAGGTTGGGGCTGTTTGATAAGGAAAGGCCGGCTGCTTCGCGGATCGATTATAAAAAGCATCAACAGATCGCCGGAGAAATAGGGGACAAGGCGCCCCGTATCATATCAGGAATAAAAGGAGCCCTCCCTCTGGACCATGATGGCGGAGTGGCGTGTTTCATCCTCGATGACGACAACAACCGGGAATCAGGCGATTCCTTTATCCACGCATTGAAGGACCAGGTGACGAATCTTTCGATGATTGTACTCACGCCCGATTCAGGCATGCCGACGTCGCTGGTAAAGGACAGCATTCAGGGAGCAGGCGCCGTTATCCTAGCAGTGTTTTCTAAAATTTCCGCCTCCAAAGGCCGCTCGGGGATAAGTGATGGGCTTCGAGACATGGCCATGGATATTCTGCGTACAACAAAATCGGCAAGGACAAAAGCAGTCGTGTTATCCTTTGATAGTCCCTATATTCTCGATCTTTTTAAAGAGGCCGATGTCCTTATTGCAGCTTATGACAGGATGGACCATATCCAGAGGGCTGCGGCCGAGCTGGTGGCAGGGAAGTAGATATGGAGAGAAGACTCCTCCTCTGAGCCTCGGATGAGCGATATCAGAGCCGTACTTCCTGGACCCAATTCCATGATCAAAATCATCATAATTTTTCTCATATTCTCTTTTATCCACAGCATTACGGTTTCCAGATGGTTCAAACAAGTCTGTAAAAGGGCGCTCGGAGATACTTTCATGCGAGCCTGGTACCGGTTTCTCTACAACGCTGTGAGCTCTATCACTGGTGCTATAGCCATCTATCTCATCTGGCAGGTCCCTGACCGGGTCCTGTGGGAGGGACCCCTGTGGTTTCGCTGGATGCTTCATCTCATACAGTTTGCGGGCCTTGCATTCGGCGCTCTTGCTTTTGAATATCTCAATATGCGGGAGTTCATGGGCTTCAAACAGGTATGGCGGTATCTTACGCGGGGAGAAGTTGCGGGGGACATGGAGGGGCTGACGGACCAGGAACTCGTCACGACCGGTGTCTATGGGATCGTGCGCCACCCCATGTACCTGGCGGGAATCATTATTTTTACTTTTAATCCGAACATTACCATCAACAGCCTCTTGATAACGGTGCTGGCCGACCTTTATTTCCTGTTCGGTGTGTGCATCGAAGAGCGGCGGTTTCTCAAAAAATTCGGTGAGGAGTATCGGACGTATATGCAGCGCGTGCCGAGATTGATACCATCCCTGACGAAGCGCGATGCGTGAAAGACACATCGTTTATATCGCCTGCGGCATATATCACGGCATATATCATGCATTATGCATCCGGCTTTATCCTGACCACGGCTATATATGGTAGGTTCCGGTACTGCTCAGCGCAATCCACACCGTATCCCACCACAAAAACGTCCGGGATTTCAAAACCCTTGTACGCGAGTGTTACTTCGACCGTTCGCCGCGGCTTCTTATCCAGCAGGACCACAGCTTCGAGACTCGCGGGGCTTTTCCCCCGCATCTTTTCGAGCAGACAGTGCAACGTTTCTCCCGTATCGATGATCGTGTCGACGAGGAGCACGTGTTTCCCCTTTATATCGGTTTCGATATCTTTCGTGATGACAATATTTCGCGATGGTTCAGTTGATGCGCCATAGCTCGCAGCACGAACAAAATCGATCCTAACTGGCATCGAGAGGCAACGCATCAGGTCCGCCATGAACACGGCTGCGCCTTTCAGGATGCAGACCAGAACAAGGTCTTTACCTGCGTAGTCTGTCGATATCCGATCAGCAAGTTCCTTGACCTTCTTTGCGATGGTTTGCTCATCGAACAGCATTCTCTGGATTTCTATCATGTTACCTCACTGATTCAACAGGCTGCTGAGAAACTGAACTGACCTCCAATCCTGAACGGGGTGAAGGATCACCCGTGCTTGGAAGGACGAGATTTTGCGCTCCGCTTATGGGTATCAAACAAACAGGTCCACAAACTTGAACTGATTCACGTCCACGAGCCCCTTATCCGTCAGCTTCAGCTCCGGGATGACGGGCAGAGCCAGAAATGAGAGTATGCCGAAGGGATGTTTGATCTTTACTCCCAGCTCGTTCACTGCCGCCTCGATCTCCGCCAGTTTTTTGACAACATAATTGAGCGGCTTGTCGGACATGAGCCCTGCCACCGGCAACGGGATCTCTGCCAGCACTTTCTTGTTGTGCACGACGACCAGGCCTCCCTGAAGCTTGCTGATCTCCGATACGGCCGCGAGGATATCATCATCGCTTACACCCGTGGCGATGATGTTGTGGGAGTCATGCGCGACGGTCCCCGCGATAGCGCCCGATCGCAATCCGAATCCTTTGACCAGGCCGAGGCCGATATTGCCGGTTGCTTTGTGACGCTCGATTACCATGAGCTTGAGAATGTCTCTCTCCGTGTCTGAGAATACAAAACCCCTCTGTGCGGAGACCGGCAGCACCGAATGTTTTGTCTCGATCTGGTCCGGAATGAGCTCGATGACCCTGGCGCGGCCTGTCTGCGCTTTTATCAGGATGTCCTGTTTCGTAATTGGACGCATCCTGACCGTCCGTTTGGTCTGTTCGTGATACCTGCTCTTGCACGGGATGACGCAAGTGTCACCCTTTGAAGCGAGCTTCCCCTGCTTGAGCACCTTCTCGACAGTAAAATCTTCAAAGCTGTCGATGATGACAAGATCGGCATCATACCCCGGTAGGACGGCGCCCTTGCGTTTCAGCCCGAAGTGACGCGCAGGATTGATCGTGGCAATCTGGACGGCGGTCATTGGATCCAAACCGAGGCGGATGGCTTTTTTAACGAGCGTGCTGATGCCTCCGTACTTCAGATCGCCAGGCTGGAAGTCGTCCGTCGCAAGACAAAAGAACCGGGAATTGGAAGGGGTGACGGCAGGCAGCAGGGCCTCCATATCCTTGGCTGCAGACCCTTCGCGGATGAAAATCGTCATGCCGAGTCGTATCTTTTCCCTTGCTTCATCTGCTGAAGTGCACTCGTGATCAGATGTTATGCCGGTGCCCACGTAGGCCGAAAGCTCTTTGCCCGTTAGCCCGGGCGCGTGGCCATCTATTACTTGGTCACTGAAACTTCTCAATTTTAGCAATACTTCAGCATCGCCTGACAGGACTCCGGGGTAATTCATTATTTCGGCCAACCCCAGTACCCGCCTGTGCTTTAAAAACGGCATAAGATCTGTTGTCTTGAGCCGTGCTCCCGAGGTCTCGAGGAGAGTTGCCGGAACGCAGGAAGGAAGCATGAAATAGAAGTCGAGTGGCAAACCCTCACTGGCCTTGAGGATATAGTTAATGCCCTTTTTCCCGAGAACATTCGCGATCTCATGGGGATCGGCGACCACGGCTGTTGTGCCACTGGGCAAAATGGCCTTCGCGAATTCAGCCGGCGTGAGCATGGAGCTTTCGAGATGGACATGGCTGTCGATAAGGCCGGGTAGGATGAGCTTTGACGCGGCATCGATTACCTTTTTCCCCTCGTATTCGCCGAGTCCGGCAATCGTGCCCCTATGGATCGCGACATCTGCCCTGTATATCTCGCCCGAGAAGACGTTCACGATCCGGCCACCCTTCAGAACAAGGTCTGCTTTCCTAAGGCCTCTGGCGACAGCAATCCTGTCTTTGAGGTTGTTTTTCATGGGGAGGAAGAAGTCCAAGAAACTCTTGGCCATAGAGGGACATGGATTACCACGAATAACATCGATGTCTGGAAGACCTCAAAAAGCGCTTATCAACGGTCAAATAAACGGTTGCGATGCCCTCTTACTTGAAAAAGATACAGCATATTGTTACAATTGTAAAGAGAGGACAATGCAGGGAGGTGATTGTCATGAAAAAGGAGGCTCTGCTTGTTATCGACATGCTGAACGACTTTGTTCTTTCAGGTGCTTCGCTCGAGGTACCTGATACGAGAAAGATCATTCCGGTCATTCAGAATGAGATCGGGAAGACCCGGGCCAAGGGCAATCCCGTCATCTACGTGTGCGATGCCCATGCCCCGGACGACAAGGAGTTCGGAAAATTCGGCTGGCCCCCACATGCGGTAAAGGGGACTAGGGGAGCCCAAGTTGTCGAAGAGCTCAAACCCGCTCCCGGTGATAGCATTATTGCGAAGGACACGTACTCAGGATTTTATGGCACAAGGCTCGACGAGACCCTGAAATACCTGGGTGTGGACTCGCTCAGGCTCACAGGCTGTGTTACGCATATCTGCATCATGGTCACTGCTTCGGACGCCGTTCTGCGGGACTACAAGGTCACGGTTGTGGAGGATGGAGTAGCCGGTCTCGCCAGGGAGGACCATGATGCTGCACTCAGGATCATGAAGAACGTTATGGGAGTGCAGATCGTGCAATCGGGTACGGAGGTATCAGGTAGGATAGCAGCATAGCGAGCAAAAGCGTAGGATTCATGTTATTGCATACTCCCTTGCACCATGATCCACATGAGAGGAGGTTTCATGTTCCTTACCGCTGACCCCGAAGATATCCTCGAAGGGAAAATCACTGACGTTTATTTCGAACGGGCCCTCAAGATACTGAAGGCCAGGAACATCAATCCCGTCGTCAAGGCAGAGTTTATTGCTAAGAGCCTGCCAGATAAATGGCCTTGGGCACTCCTCACCGGCACGGGTGAGGCCATGGAGCTCATGAAACACCTGAAGGTAAAGGTCAGGGCCATGCGTGAGGGCTCGGTCTTTTATTCATACGAACCGGTCATGGAGATCGAGGGTCGGTACCAGGATTTCTGCGTGTACGAGACGGCGCTTCTCGGGCTCATTTGCCAGGCGTCGGGCGTCTCCACTCAGGCTGCGAGAATGAAAAAGCTCGCCGGAGAGCGACTCGTCATGAGCTTTGGAGCACGCAGGATGCATCCCATCCTCGCGCCCATGATTGAGCGGAACGCGTACGTGGGAGGGTGCGACGGCGTTTCCGTGGTCAAATCCGGCGAGGTCATAGGTGAGGATCCCATGGGGACCATGCCGCATGCGCTTATCCTGTGCATGGGATCGACCGTTGAGGCGATTAAGGCATATGATGAGGTACTCGATCCGAATCTCAAAAGGGTTGCGCTCGTCGACACGTTTCTAGATGAGAAATTCGAGGTACTGAACGTAGCGGAGGCTCTCGGGAATAGGCTATTTGCCGTAAGGTTCGACACGCCAGGGTCGCGGCGTGGCAATTTTTACCGTATCCTCGAAGAGGCGCGGTGGGAGCTTGAACTGCGGGGGCTCGGCCACGTCAAATTTTTTGTCAGCGGTGGTATCAAGGAAGAGGACATCCCGCTCCTGAACCCCGTAGTCCACGGCTACGGTATCGGCACCTCAATCAGCAACGCACCTGTCATTGATTTTGCCATGGATATCGTTGAGATCAACGGGAAGCCGCTTGCGAAACGGGGCAAATGGTCCGGCAGCAAAAGTGTGCTCGTCTGCGCGCGGTGCAGGAAGAGGGAAATCGTGCCGAGCAATGATGCTGTTGAAACCGCATGCTCCTGCGGCGGTGTGTCCAACAATGTCCTGATCCCGGTGCTCGATAACGGTAGGCCTCTCGTTGAGCAGGAGACACCTTCCCGGATCAGGGAAGCGGTTCTACGGGGCGTTAAGGATCTGTCTCTGTAGCTTTCAACGGCGGCGAAAAGGCATGAGTTTGGTCCTGTAATTTTGTATGTTGTCAAAATGAACTTACTCATCTAAAATGAAAAGCTAGATCATAAAATTGAAGGATAATTGTTGCCGTGTGCAACGTATTGTGTCATAGGCTGCTGCGGTGCTGGTCTCGCCTCGAAGTGAAAAGTATCTAGAGCGCCAGCTGACATTAGCGGTACCAAAAAAGTCAGCGCAATGATAGATTATAACCGCTGCATCCTGTTTATTTCATAGTGTTGAACCAGGATCGTTGAAAGAGAGGGGATATTCATGAGAACCATACAGAGATCATTCTGGGCCTCGATGGTCGTTGTATCGATCCTGTTCACCGCGTGTACCGCAACGAAGTTCACAGGTGTCTGGATGGATGAAACCTACCAAGGGCATCCTGCCAAGATCATGGTTATCGCCGTATCGAACACACCGGCTACCAGGAGGCTTTTAGAAGATGCGTTCGTGAAAGAATTGAAGGACTACGAGACCGATGCCATCGTCAGTTATACTGCACTACCGGACCAGTTGGTGGCGGACAAGGGTGTCATTAACGCAAAGGCGAAAGAAGTTGGGGCAGACACTGTGCTCATCACGAAAGCAGTCGGCAGGAAGACAGGAACCACGCAATCTCTCTGGGCTGCTTACCCGAACGAATACATCGATACAAAGGCGAATATGTATGACGTGAAGTCGGGCAAACTGATCTGGACAGCCTCATTAGAGACCTGGATAAAGGATACCTCATCTAAGGAGAGCCAAATACAGGCATTTGTCAAGGTTATCGTAAGGAGGCTGTCAGAGCAAAAGCTTGTTAACCCCGTACCGACTGTATCCAACATCAAGTCATAATGAGAAGGTAATAATGTAACAGGAAAAGAGATTATGCCCCGCGCTGATGCTCTCTCGCCGTTTCCCTGGGCATGATCGGTTGGATGTCTCAAGAGAATTCCGGCATTCTTTTCATAGCGCTCCTTTTCGATCATGCGGGAGACGTGTCATCCCAGCGGTGTAATGATGATACCGGCCGTTCACTTTTTAATCACCAAGTGAGGGAAATCCATTGACAAATTTGTAGGACAGCATTACATTAGGACAGCAAGAGAGGCATCCGTTTATGCCCAGAGGTGATACAACGATGTCGGCTGCCAAGACAGAAAAAAGACGAGAGCGGCGTTATTCTTTTCATTCGACGATAGACTATCTCTTGCTTCGAGGTTCTGCCGCTGAAGTCCATAAGGGCGTTACCATAGATATCAGCGACACGGGGCTCGGTCTATATTTATTTGATCCTCTTCCTGAAGGACAGACGATAATTATTCAGAACGCACTCCCCGCCGGTGGCAGGGCTGCAACTATTTGCTGGATAAAAAAAGAGCGCGAGGACTTCTACAAGTCAGGGCTCAGATTTGAATGATGCTATAGCTGTGTTTATGCCGATCGCAGACTTCCCTCTCCGGTTTCGCGAATAACCTTTCACGCAATACTCTTCCCACGGCAAGAATCCTGATCAATAGAGCCCTCCTCACGCGGGAGCTTGCGGGGTTGCGAGGGTAACATGGATGGTTGCTGTGCAGGGATCGTCAACGTTCCCAGCGGTATCCGACCTTGCGAAGAGACATATACAAAACGCCGATCGCTTTATCTCGTTTCCCCTTCAGAGACCTTTTTACTGCTCCGGAAAGTTGTCCTGCTTGGTTTGTTCTCTCCCGCTCGATCTGGGCACACCGGTTATTCCGTTGGTGAGGGGGGCTTGGATCCCGACAAAAAACCTCTTAGATGAGGAGGGCCTTTAAACTTCTGGCGAATAAACGGCTTGCCCTGGGATTTTCTGCAAGTACCTTGTGGCGACGCCGAG
>Ga0335082_10010229_pt1 | contig 10179 bp, 8 predicted proteins | sample Lox_Sample_41_FD_206718 | JGI IMG/M metagenome (GOLD analysis project Ga0335082, IMG submission 206718) | Soil microbial communities from Loxahatchee National Wildlife Refuge, Florida, United States - Lox_Sample_4.1 | ecosystem: Environmental > Terrestrial > Soil > Wetlands | place: USA: Florida...
GGTCCCGCGGGAACAAGAGCCCGGTACGCGTGCGCGGCATCTCGACCGTGACGCCGAGCTACCCGCAAACGACGATCGAGCTGCCGAACTTCGCGACCGACAGCGCGGCCGGCGCGGGTTCGGTTCCCACACACGGGTTCAAAGCGTCGATCGCGGTGCGCGCCTACGAAGAGGCGGGTCTCGGTCCCGACGACCTCGACTGCGCCGAGGTATACGACCTGTCGACCGCGATGGAGCTCGATTGGTACGAACAGATCGGGCTGTGTCCGGTCGGTGAAGCCGAGAAACTCGTGCGCGACGGCGCGACGACCATCGGCGGTCGGATTCCGGTGAATCCGAGCGGCGGCCTCGCGTGCTTCGGCGAGGCGGTGCCCGCGCAGGCCATCGCGCAGGTGTGCGAGCTCGCGTGCCAAGTGCAGGGCCGGGCCGGCGAGCGCCAGGTCGCCGACGCGCACGTCGGACTCTCGATCAACCAGGGCCTGTTCGGCCACGGCTCGGCCGTGATCGTCAGCGATTAGAGATTCGCGACGCGGTCGCGGAGGTTGGCCGCAGTGAGATCGAGTGCCCGGTCGGCGAGTGTCGTGTACCGATCGACCTCGTCGAGCACGGCCAATACGTCGTGCCAACCGTCGGCGATCGAGCTTGCGGCGACGGCAGTCTGCAGCGCCGCGAGCGTTGTGGTTGTCGCGATACGGACTGCCCGGATGAGCTCGCGGTTGTTGGCGGCAACGACCTCGAGCGCCGAGTAACCCTGCATCGTGACCGCGAGGTGCACGACGAGGTCGTGGTGCCGCTGGCGAATGGCCCAGAGTGCGTCGTCGCGCAAGGCTTGGGCGCGCGCGGGGTCCGTCGCTGCGAGCGCGTCGATGCGTGCCTGCAGTGCCGTGTCGAGGCGTTCGGCAAGGCACGCGTACTGACGCAGCGATTGCAGTTGCGTTCCGAGCGCGCGCTGTTGCTGACCGACGACGGCGTTTCCCTGGTTGAGCGTCGCGCCCGCGTCCTGCAGCTCGGCGACGACCTCCTGCACTCGGCGCTGCGCCTTTTCCGCGCGGCGCGCCGATCCCCGCTTGGTGGATTCCGGACCGATGGCTTCGATCGTGCGGCGCAGCTCACTCAAGCACGAGCTGACTGTGCCGTTCGAGCCGAGGTCGTTCACGAGCAATTGCGCGCTCATCGCCGCCGTCGCGCGGACCTCGCGGTCACCGATGCGCGTCAGGTCGTCGATTCTGCGCAGGTATTCGCGTGAGCCGGGATCGGCGCGCACGATGCCGTCGACGAGCTCGGCAACCAACGCGTCGATGCGAGCGAGGTCGTCGGGAGCGACGACAACCTCGCGTTCCGCGTCGGCCGACGAGACCGCTGCCACCGGTTCAGGTGGTGACAGCGGCGCGTCGGGATCTGCCGTCACCCTTTCGCGGGCTGATCCTCGGCCGGCGCCTCGACTGGACGCTTGCCGCCGTTGCCAGCCGGCTTCGTCGCCGCGCCGTTGCCGTTCGGGATCAAGGCCTCACGCGCCAAACCGGTGAGCGCGCCCGCTTGCTGGATGATCTCGGCGAGCGCCGATGTCACACCCTGCGCGCCGTTCAGCACCGTGAACTGTCCGACGTGCTCGAACGGCGACGCCGCGGCCTGGACGATCTCCGGCAGCTTCTCGGCGATCTGCTGCGCGATGACGGCCTCTTGGTTCTGGCTCATTGCGGCTGCGCGCCGTTCGATGCCGGAGGCCTCGGCCTCCATGCGCGCCTTGACCGCTTCGGCTTCGGCGAGACCGCGCGCCCGGATGGCGTCGGCCTCGGCCTGACCGTTCAGTCGAGTGGCTTCGGCCTGCGCGGTCGCTTGCACCTTGATCGCCTCGGCTTGCGCTTCCGCTTGCAGCTTGGTCTGCGTCGCGGCCGCGTCGGCGCGCAGCTTCGTCTCCTGGGCTTCGGCTTCGGCCTGCCGGATACGAGCGTCGCGAGCCGCGGTCGCGAGCGTCGTCTGCTTGTACGCCTCGGCGTCGGCCGGCTTGCGCACGTCGACCTGCAGCTGCTGTTCCTTCTGCTGGGCCTCGAGCTCGGCGACGCGCGTCTGCTCCTCGACGACGGCCTGGTGCGCCTTCGCCTCCGCGAGCGGACCCTGCTGCGCCGCCTCCTGCGTGGCCTTGTCGACCTCGGCCTGGAAGCCGGCCTTCTTGATGTTCGCGTCGCGCGCCGACTGCGCCATCGACGCCTGCGCGCCCTGCTCTTGGGCGACGGCTTCGCGCTCGGCGTTCGCGCGGGCGATGCGCGCGTTCTGCTCGACTTCGGCCTGGTGCGGCACTGCGAGGTTCTCGATGTACTGCGACGTGCTGGCGATCGACTGGATCTGGAAGCTGTCGATCACGAGACCGAACGATTCCATCTCCTGCGAGCAGCGGTCGCGGACTTGCTGCGAGAACTTGTCCTGGTCGCTGATCATGTCTTCGACGGTCATCGAACCCGCGATCGCGCGCAGGTGTCCGACGAAGACGTTCTGCACCTTGGATTCGAGCTCGGCCGCCGGCCGGTCGAGGAACCGCCGGGCGGCGTTGGCGATCGAGCGGTAGTCGTCGCCGACCTTGTAGACGACGACACCGGTGAGCGTCAGCGAGATCTTCTGCTGGCTGACGCACGGCACCGCGATTTGGCTCTCGTGCGCTTCGAGCGAGAGGCGGCGAACCTTGGTGAGCCCCGGCATGACCATGCAGCCGCGGCCGGTGACGATGCGAAAGCCCATGCTCTCGCCGACGCCTGCGGGCCGCTCGCTCGTACGGAAGCCGGAGATGACGAGCGCTTCGTCGGGCTCGGCGACACGCCACGTGACTCGGAAGATGATTGCGACCGCGAAGACCAGCGCGAACGCGAAAGCAATGATCACAACGACGACACCCATTATTGCAACCTCACTGAATCCGTCGGCGCGACCTCCACGGTCCGCCCGCCCAAACTGCCGACGACAACCACCTGCGTGTTCTTGCGGATCGTCGCTTCCTTATCGGCCCCACACGCCAGGAATCGCTCGGTTCCGGCCCGAACCTCGATCACGACCTCACCGAGGTGGTCAGGGGTGATCTCCGCCGTCACCCGGGCCAACTTGCCGACTACTTCGACTGCCAACGGTTCCCGCCTGACCTGTCCGAACACCCGCGATCGGCGTCAGGATAGCTCCGGGCGGCCGGGGTCCGGTCGTGGGTCGCGCGCCCCGATCAGCCCAGGTTCTTGACCTTGGCGGCCACGGGGTTCCGGGCCGTCGTGGTGCCGCGTCCGAGTTGACCCATCGAGTTCAGGCCCCACATCGTCAATGCGCCGTTGGCGGCGCGTTCCATCGCGTCGAAGCGTCCGCAGGAGACGGTCACGATGCCGCGGGCGAGCTTGACCGGGACCGGGGTCAGGCGATCGGACGCGGTCGAGTTGTCGCCGACCTGCCCGTAGTTGTTGGCGCCCCAGCAGTCGACGGTTCCGTTGAGCAGCAGCGCGCACGTGTTCCGGTCGCCTGCGGCGATCGTGTGCACGCCCGTCAGCGAGCGTACGGCGACAGGCTTGCGTTGACCTGATGTCGAGCCGATGCCCAACTCGCCGGACGAATTCAGTCCCCAGCACCGCACGGTGTGGTCGGTCAGCACCGCACAGGTGTGCGCGCCTCGAGTCGAGATCGCGTACGCGCTCGCGATGCCCACCACGGTCACGGGGGTCGTTCGGTTCGTCGCCGTGCCGTCGCCGAGCTGCCCCGACGAGTTGAAGCCCCAGCACTTCACGACGTGGTTCGTCAGGAGCGCGCACGTGTGGTCGCCGCCCGCACTGATCGCGACGACGTTCGTCAGACCCGCGACGTGAACCGGCACGCGGCGCGACGTCGTCGTGTGGTCGCCGAGCTGACCGAACGCGTTGCGCCCCCAGCATTCCACCGTCTTCGACGCCAGCAGCGCGCACGTGTGCAAGTAACCGGCCGAGATCGCGGTGGCGCCCGTGAGCCCGCGGACCGCGACCGGTGACAGGGAGCTCGCCGTGCCGCCGTTGCCGAGCTGACCGCTCGATCCGAGACCCCAGCACTCGACCGCGCCGCCGTTCATCAGCGCACACGAGTGCGCGCCACCGAGCGCGAGCGCGTGCACACCGGACAGGCCGCTTACCGCAGCCGGTACCGAGCGCGAGGTCTTGGTGCCGTCACCGAGCTGTCCGTCGTTGTTCGCACCCCAGCACTCGACGGTGTGCCCCATCGTGTCGATCGCGCACGCATGCTGGTCGCCGATTGCCATCCCGGACGTGAAATACGGCGTGACCGATGCCGAGGCGGCCGACGCCGCGCCCCCGCCGAGCGCATTGCTGGCGGCCACGCGGAACGAGTACTTGGTTCCGTTGGACAGATGCGTGATCGTTTGGGTCGTGCTCGTGTCGTTGAACACGACCGGTGTCTGCGCCGCTGAGCCGATGAACGGCGTCACCGTGTAACCGAGAATCGCGGAACCACCGTCGGACGCGGGTGCGGTCCACGACACCGATGCGAGCGCGTTCCCGACGGCGACGGACACGCTGGTCGGCGCGCCAGGCACCGTTGCCGAACCGACCGGGTTCGACGGCGTCGACGCGTTGCCGGTACCGACGCCCGTCGTCGCCGTCACGGTGAACGTGTACTGCGATCCGAGCGTCAGGTCGGTGAACGTCGCCGACGTGTGCGTGCCGTCGACGTCGATCACTTCGCCGCCGGGCGAAGCGGTGACGCGGTAGTCGGTGATGGTGTTGCCGCCGTTGTTGCCCGGCGCCGACCACGTGACGGTCACGTGACCGCTGCCCGGCGTCGCGACGACGTTCGTCGGCGGGTCGGGCACCGTGCCCGCGGGAATCGAACCCGAATCGGCAACGCACGCGTTCTGCGCGTCGCTCCAGCCGAGCTGCGCGATGTAGGTGTGACCGTCGCCACCGGCGACCGATCCGTCGCCGCTCCCAACCCCCTGGCAGATGTCACTGATCTCTTCGTCCTCGCTCTGGTCGTACCAACCGAGCGGGGATGCAAACGTCGACGCGAGGCCGATCTCGGCGTCGGTGATCGACTCCGCAAGCTCGTGACTCACCGTCGAGGTGAGGTCGTCGAAGGCGCTCACTTCGGTGCCGCAGCCGCCACCGCTCAGGTCGGGAACGACCGCGTAATACACCTCCGGCACGCCCGCCACCGGACCGATCGTGTTGTGATACGCGCAGAAATCAGTCACCGAGTTCATCGAGCCTTCGGTGATCTCCTGGCCTTGCCGGAAGAACAGGAAGTATTCGGTGTTCGCGTCGGGCGCGGGCAGGTGCCCGGCCTGAATCTGCGCGTCGAGCTCGGGCTGGATGTCGTTCTGGTCGTCGACGAGACTGCCGTTGTGCCGCGCGGCGGGTGTGATCGTGAACAGTCCGCCGAAGGTGCCGCGCCCGATCACCTGATTCGTACCCGACCCGCCGCCGACCGGCGTCACGGTCGTGTTGTACTCGTGCATCCAGTCGAGGTAGCGCGAGTTCGTGATGCCCGCGAAGAAGGTCGACATGCTCGGGTACGACGAACCGGTGACCGTGCTCGCGAACGTACCGGTCGTGCCCCAGATCACCGCGTAGACCTTCACGTGCGAGATGACCCTGCCGCCGAAGTAGCGCACGTTGTGGAGCAACGACGTGTTGCGCAGACCCGACGGCGCGACGAGCGCCGAGTGCCGCAGCATCACGTGACCGGTGTGATACGTGCGTGGAACCGTTGCGCGGCTCGCGGCGGAGGCGGGGGCGGCCGCGCTCAGCACGGCGGCAACGAACACGACTGCCAGCCCGCTCGCCCCGACCCGCTTCGTGAGGCCCAACGACGTCCCCTGCCCTTGACCCTGCGCGTCTTCACACGCGTCCGCCCGACCCGCATCTCGAGGATACCGGCCGGTCCGACCGGGCCGAAACGCGGCCTAGGCGGAGGAGCTCGCGATACCGCGCCGGGCGTAGAGACCGCTGAGCACTTCCACGACGGCCGCGGGGGCCTTGTCGACCGAGCCCGCGTCGAACGGCGGCTGCGGGTCGTACTCGATGCCCAGCTGGACCGTCTGCGCGAACTCGTCGCCCGCGATGCGGCCAACGAGCGTGAGCGCCATGTCGATCCCCGACGACACCCCGGCCGCGGTCACGTACTTGCCCTGCTCGACGACGCGCTGCCCCGTGGGAATCGCCCCATACTCACGGAGCCGATCGAGCGACGCCCAGTGCGACGTCGCCTCCTTGCCCTCGAGCAGCCCGGCCGCCACGAGCAACATAGAGCCGGTGCACACCGATGTCGTCCAGGTGGTCGTTGTATCGATGGCGCGGATCCACGCGAGCAGGTCGGCATCACGCTCGAGCGCGCGGGTCGCAAAGCCACCAGGTATCACGAGAACGTCGGCACTGGTGACTTCGTCGAGCGCGCGGTCGGCGACGAGCGCGAGGAAGCCGCTGTCGGTGCGTACCGCGCCGCGCTGGCGCGCCACGAACTTCACGTCGGCCTCGGGCAGCCGCTGCAGCACTTCGTACGGCCCGACGATGTCGAGCGCAGTGATGCCGTCGAACAACAAGCAGACAATTTCCACGAGAGGCTCCTATACGGGTTCGGACGGACGGAAGCGTTCGCGGTACTCGGTCGGGCTCGCTCCGACGCGCCGCGCGAACGCACGCCGCATCGTCTCGACGGTGCCGAAGCCGCACGCGTCGGCGACGGCATCGACGGGCCGCGACGTGGTCTCGAGCAGGCGCCGCGCCGTTTCGACGCGGATCCGCTCGACGTAGACCGCCGGCGTGCTGCCCGTCTCGGCGCGAAACAGCCGCGCGAAATGGCGGGGGCTCATGGCGGCCCGCGTCGCGAGGCGCCCGACGCTGTGATCGACCTCGGGATGCTCGGCGATCCACGCCTGTACGTCGCGCAGCGGATCGCGTTCGGCGACCGGCGCCGAGAGGTGCACGCTGAATTGTGACTGACCGCCGGGACGTTGCACGTACATGACGAGCTGGCGCGCGACTCGCAGCGCGACATCGCGACCGAGGTCGTCGGCGACGAGGGCGAGCGCGAGATCCATGCCCGCGGTGACACCCGCCGACGTCCACACGTTGCCGTCGCGCACGAAGATCGGGTCGCGCTCGACGGTGACGGCCCGATACCGGCGCGCCATCAGATCGCACGCGTTCCAGTGCGTGGTCGCGCGCTTGCCGTCGAGCAGACCGGCTGCCGCGAGCACGAAGGAGCCGGTGCACACGGAGGCGATCCGCCCGGCCCGGCGCGCGAGCCTCGCGACGGCGCGCACGAGCGTTGGGTCGGCGGCAGCTGCGAACGCGCCCTCGCCGCCGACCACGATCAGTGTGTCGATCGGGCCGCGCCACGACGCGAGCGCACGATCGGCGATGAGCACCGGACCGCGCGTCGTCGCGACCGGGCCCGCCTCCGTCGCCGCCACGACGAGCTGGTACTCGCCCGCCGCGCCCAGCACCTCGTGGGGGCCCACGAGGTCGAGTGCCGTGATCCCGGGATAGGCGACGAACACCACGCGGCGAGCCACCGAGCCATTGTGCGCCCCGAGCTCGATGTCAGCAATGACAATGACCGGGCGATTCCTGCCAGAACCCTTCGCCAGTAGCATCCGGCGGCCATGGATCTGTCGTTCACCCCGGCCGAGGAAGCATTCCGGGCCGATTGCCGCGCCTGGCTCGAGGCCAACGTGCCGCGCCCACCGCTGCCGTCGGGCGATACGCGAGAAGGCTTCACCGCGCATCTCGCGTGGGAACGCAAGCTGTTCGACGTGCGCTACGCGGTGGTGTCGTGGCCGAGGGAGTACGGCGGCCGCGATGCATCGCTGTGGGAGTGGCTGATCTTCGAGGAGGAGTACTACCGCGCCGGCGCTCCGCAACGCGTCACGCAGAACGGCATCTTCTTGCTCGCGCCCACGATCTTCACGTTCGGCACCGATGAGCAGAAGCGGCGCATCCTGCCGAAGATGGCCGCGGGCGAACAGACCTGGTGCCAGGGTTGGTCGGAACCCAACGCGGGCAGCGACCTCGCGGGCATCCAGTCGAAGGCGGTACGCGACGACGCGCAGGGCGGTTGGCGGTTGTCGGGCCAGAAGACATGGACGACGCGCGGCGCGTTCTGCACGCACCTGTTCGGGTTGTTTCGCAGCGATCCGGGCGCCGAACGGCACCGCGGGCTCACGTACTTTCTCGTCGACTTGACGACGCCGGGCGTGACGGTGCGCGGCGTCGAACGCCTCGACGGCGACGAGGGCTTCGCCGAAGTGTTCCTCGACGACGTGTTCGTCGCCGACACCGACGTGCTGGGCGAGCCGAATCAAGGCTGGTCGGTCGCGATGGCGACGACGGGCTCCGAGCGCGGCCTCACGCTGCGCTCGCCCGGGCGCTTCCTCGCGACTGCGCAACGCCTCATCGACCTCGCACGCGATCGCGGGGGCGAGGACGCGCGGCGCGACGCAATCGTCGCGGCGTACATCGACGCCGAGGCGTATCGCTGGCAAACGTTCTGGACGGTGACGCGGTTGGTCGAGGGCGCGTCGACCGGCCCCGAATCGTCGATGGTGAAAGTGTTCTGGTCGGAGCTCGACGTACAGCTCCACGAGCTCGCCCTCGAGCTCCTCGGTCCGCATGCCGAGCTCCTCGACGGACCCGACGCCGCGTGGATGAAGGGTTACGAGTTCGCGCTCGCGGGCCCGATCTACGCGGGCACGAACGAGATCCAGCGCAATGTGATTGCCGAACGCGTCTTGGGCCTCCCCCGCGCATGAGATTCGCGTTCACCGACGACCAGATCGCGTTCCGCGACGCGGTGCGCGACCTTCTCGAAGGGCAGTGCACGCCCGCGCACGTCCGCGCCGCGTGGACGAACGAGACCGGCCGCGTGCCCGGCTTGTGGAACCAGCTCGTCGCGATGGGAGTGGTGGGCATGCTGGTCCCCGCCACGGAAGGCGGCCTCGGCCTCACGATGGTCGATCTCGTCCTGATCCTCGAGGAGACCGGTCGCTACGCAGTGCCGGAACCCATCGTCGAGACCGCGGCGTTCGGCGCGCCCCTCCTCGGCCGGCCCGACCTGACGATCGCGGCCGCGCCGGCACTCGTGCCGTGGGCCGATACCGCCGACATCCTGATGACGAACGCGGGGCGGAGCGAGCGCGCCGACGTGGAGTTGCTCGCGCGACCTTCAATCGACGGCGCCCGCCGCGTGTTCGAGATACGCGGCGCGGCGGAACCGATCACCGAGGGCCTCGACCAAGCGTACGCGCGCGGGGTGTGCGGCATCGCCGCGCAGCTGTGTGGCCTCAGCGCACGGATGCTCGAGCTCACCGCCGACTACGTGAAGGAACGCAAACAGTTCGGCGTGCCCGTCGGCTCTTTCCAAGCAGTCAAGCACCATCTCGCCGACGCCCGGATCGCACTCGAGTTCGCCCGCCCCCTCGTCTACCGCAGCGCGGCCACGCTCGAGCCCGTCGACGCGAGCATGGGTCTCGCCAAGGCCGCCGACACCGCGCTCCTCACCGCGCGCGTCGCGCTGCAATGCCACGGCGCGATCGGATACACGACAGAATACGATCTTCATCTCTACATGAAGCGGGCCTGGGCACTGGCCCGCGCCTGGGGCGACGCCCGCGCCCATCGCAACCGGGTCGCGAACGCGATCCTCTAACCTCTGTTCATGGCCGAAGCCTTCATCGTCGACGCAGTGCGCTCCCCCGTCGGCAAGCGCGGCGGCGGGCTCGCGCGCGTCCATCCCGCCGATCTCGGTGCGCACTCGATCCGCGCGTTGATGAACCGGGTCGACGTCGATCCCGCCACGGTCGACGACGTCGTGTTCGGCTGCGTCGACACGATCGGCCCGCAAGCCGGCGACATCGCGCGCACCTGCTGGCTCGTGGCCGGCATGCCCGACGAAGTGCCGGGCACGACCGTCGACCGGCAGTGCGGCTCGTCGCAGCAAGCGGTGCACTTCGCCGCGCAAGCCGTGATGTCGGGCACGGCCGAGCTCGTCGTCGCGGGCGGCGTGCAGAACATGAGCGCGATCCCCATCAGCGCGGCGATGCTCGCGGGCGAGCAGTACGGCTTCGGCGATCCGTTCTCGGCGTCGCCCGGTTGGGTCGCGCGTTACGGCACGCAAGAAGTGTCACAGTTCCGCAGCGCGGAGATGATCGCCGAGAAGTGGGACCTCTCA
>Ga0335082_10010230_pt1 | contig 10178 bp, 8 predicted proteins | sample Lox_Sample_41_FD_206718 | JGI IMG/M metagenome (GOLD analysis project Ga0335082, IMG submission 206718) | Soil microbial communities from Loxahatchee National Wildlife Refuge, Florida, United States - Lox_Sample_4.1 | ecosystem: Environmental > Terrestrial > Soil > Wetlands | place: USA: Florida...
AGGAGCGGGAGATCCGGATCACGATCCGCGATGAGGTGCTGCGCGGCGACTCGGCCGATCAGAAGCGCGTGGCGCGGCTGCTGGATGAGATGATGAAGGTGCAGAGCACGCGGCTGCAGATCCTGCAGAACGAGCAGAAGGAGCTCGCGGGCTTCCTCACGCCGGTACAGCGCGCGAAGTACCTGGGCATCCAGGAGCAGATCAAGAAGCGGCTCCAGGCGATGAAGGAAGGCAGGGGGCAGGGGGCGATGGGGGCGCGGGGGCAGGGGATGAAGCGAATGCCTCCGCCGCCCGCGGACCAGGGCGCGCCGCCGGCCGATCGGTGATCGTCGCGCGCGGTTGAGCGCGGCGATGTGACGGCCTAGATTCCGCTCACTGCCCGGGTGGCGGAATTTGGTAGACGCAGGGGACTCAAAATCCCCCGGCTTCACGGCCTTGCGGGTTCGAGTCCCGCCCCGGGTATATCACGGCTCGAGCACGGCCCGCGTCGTCCCGCCTTCCCGGCGGGCAAGTTGACGCTCGGTCGCTCCACATGCCCACCCCGCGGCGGCGAGAGCGCGCTTCAGCGCGCTCGCTACCTGACCGACGCCTTGAGTGCGTCGAGGAAGCTTTGGCACTCGTCGCGAGTCGAGCAACCAATGTCGATGAATGCGCCGTCGTTGTTCGGGCTTCCGTTCCCTTCCATCTGCAGACCCACGAAGTGCCCACGCTGCTTCATACACAGCGCATCATCCTTGCAGTGTAGTTCGATATTGAACGGCGGGCCGTTCGCTTCCTCTTCGACCACGGCGGAATCGAGGTTGAGATCCTCGATTCGGGCGGTGATGGTGCCAGCCCATCCTCCCCCCGCCGATTCATCAAAGACCTCGATCGTGAGGATCCCATCGGCGAAGCGGGTGATCCTGCCGCAGTGAGTATCGCCCTCCCGAATCTCGACCTGAGCGCGCGCGGGATACGTGAGCGTGGTGAGCAGAACCGCAGAGGCAGCTGCCGCGATGCGCAAGAAGGCGTGAGGCAAGGCGCTATCCTCCTCAAGAAGTCCGCGTGAGCCGGGGCGATGATAGAGGTGGCCCCGTGCCCGCGCAATCCTGCTCAAGATGTTCCGGCTTCACGGCCTTGCGGGTTCGAGTCCCGCCCCGGGTATGATCGTTACTTCGGCGCCGCCCAGTGCGGCGCCGTCGCGTAGGTCGCCGCTTCGAACAGCTCCGGCGACAGCACGACGTTCGCCTGCCAGTCGCCGTACTCCTCGGTCTGCGTGAGCTTGCCCCCCACGTAGAACTCGCAGCGAGTCGCGAGCCAGCCGCCGCCTAGCCGCACGAGCCGCTCGAGCTGCGCGTCCATCACCGGCGCCGTGGGCACGGGCTTGAGCATCGCGCGCACCACGGCGAGCGTCTGCACATCCACCCAGAACTGCGGCGACGCCGTGTCCGACGCCGACTTCGCCCCCGCGATCCACACCGGCCGGTCGTTCCACCGGTCGCTCAGGACGCGGCGCGACAGGTCCACGCCGGTCGGCGCGAGCTCCGCGATCGTGCGCTCAACCGGCTGCACGTACACGCCCTGGATGAGCGGGATGAGCGCGTTGCCTCCCGTGCGCGCGACGGTGAGCTTCCCGGCGCGGAACACTTGCACCGAATCGGCCGTGTACAGGACGCCGTTCCCATCCGCCGGCGGGCCGATGTCGATGCGCAGCTGCGCACCATGCTCGGGCGTGTAGCGCAGGCTCTCGTACCAGGTGGCGACCGTATCCCGCCCATCGGCGAGATGCTTGGTGGTCCGCTGCGTGAAGATGAGCGTCGTGAACCACCGCCCGGCATAGGCGTCGTGCATCGTCTGCAAGAGATCCCGCCCCGTCTTCGGTGGCTGTTGCGCCGATGCGGCGGGCAAGAGCACTGCGCTGATGAGTATCGCGATGCAAATCCGTCGCACGATCGCCTCCGATGAAGGATCCGATGACATGATACCGCGCGCGAACGCTGAAGAGTAGAAGCTTGCCCCCTTCATCCCCTGTCCCGTACCTTCTGTCGTAATGATCGACTCCATCGAGCAGCTCACCACGGCCCTCGCCGACCGCTACGTCATCGAGCGCGAGATCGGCGCCGGCGGCATGGCCACGGTGTACCTCGCGCGCGACGTGAAGCACGACCGGCTCGTCGCGCTCAAGGTGCTCAATCCGGAGCTCGGCGCGATCCTGGGCGTCGAGCGATTCCTGAGCGAGATCAAGGTGACGGCGAACCTGCAGCACCCGAACCTGCTGCCGCTCTTCGACAGCGGAGAAGCGGTGGGGCTGCTCTTCTACGTCATGCCGTACGTCGAGGGAGAATCGCTGCGCGCGCGGCTCGAGCGGGAGAAGCAGTTCCCGGTGGAGGACGCGGTGCGGATCTCGGTCGCCGTGGCCAACGCGCTCGACTACGCGCACGCGCACGGCGTGATCCACCGCGACCTCAAGCCCGAGAACATCCTGCTGCAGTCGGGGCAGCCGATGATCGCCGACTTCGGCATCGCGCTCGCCGTGAGCAAGGCGGGCGGGAACCGGATCACGCAGACGGGGCTCTCGCTCGGCACGCCGCAGTACATGAGCCCGGAGCAGGCCACGGGCGACCGCGTGATCGATGGGCGGAGCGACATCTATTCGCTCGCCGCGGTCACCTACGAGATGCTCACCGGCGAGCCGCCGCACATCGGGAACACGGCGCAGGCGATCATCGCGCGCGTGCTCACAGACCGGCCGCGCCCCATCCGCGCGACGCGGAGCGCGGTGCCCGAGCCGGTGGAAGAGGCGCTTGCGCGCGCTCTCGAGAAGCTGCCCGCCGATCGCTTCGGCACCGCGCACGAGTTCGCGGCGGCGCTGGAAGGGCGGAGCCCCACGAGCGGCACCCGCGCAGCGGCGGCCGCGCCCGCGCCCAAGCCGGGCTGGCGCTCGCGGCTCAAGGATCCACTCGTGCTGGGACTAAGCGCGGCGCTCGTGGTCGCGCTCGCCGCTGCCGGGGTCGCGGCGCGGCGGGGCGGGCCGTCGGCGCCGCCGCTGCGCGCGGTGCGGTACGTGGTCTTCGGCGGCGACAGTGTGCACATCACCGGCACCTTCCCTTGGCCGGGTGCGATCTCCCCCGATGGCGGCACGATCGTGTTCGGTGCAGTGCGCCCGCCGAGGGGACAGATGCTCTACGCCCTCCGCAGCGACCAGCTCGAGGCACAGCCGATCCCCGGCACGGAGGACGCGGCTCAGCCACTCTTCTCCCCCGACGGCCAGTGGTTGGAATTCGAGGTCACGGCTAAGGAGAAGAAGGTGCGGCTCGATGGCAGCGCTCCCGTGAACATCTCGGCGGGCGGAGCGGCGAATGGCGCGGACTGGACCTCACAGAACGAGATCATCCTCGGGTCGCAGGGAACCATGCGCGGGCTCGCCCGCGTGAGCGCGGCCGGCGGGGATCCGGTGGAGTTCACACATCCTGACAGTGCGCACGGCGTACTCAACCACGTGTGGCCGATCGCCTTCCCGGATGGCAAGACGGTGGCGTTCGTGCTCTGGTACGGCGAGCTGTTCAGCGCGCAGCTCGCGCTCGCCTCCATTGATGATGGGAAGACCGTGCCGCTGGGCCTCAAGGGCGTGCGCCCACTGGCCGTGCTGGATGGCCGCCTCGTCTACATCCAGGCGGACGGTGCGGTGATGGCCGTCGCCGTGGACGAACGCGGGAAGCGCGTGCTCGGCCGGCCGATCCCCGTGCACGACCCGGTCACCGTGCTGGCGGGGAACAACGGCAACTCCGACATCTTCGTCTCGAGCGGTGGAGCACTCCTCACCGCGCGCGGCGCCGACGCCGGGGAGCTCGGATTCTTCGACCGCGATCGCACGTTCCATGCCCTCGTTCGGGACGCCCGCGCGTTCTTCGCGCCGCGGCTCTCGCCGGATGGGAAGAAGGTGGCGGTGCTGATCTCGACCGGACAGCAGACCGACCTCTGGATGGATGATCTCGCGACATCCACCCTCTCGCGCATCACCTCCATGGGCTCGGTGAGCTGCGTGGAGTGGCGACCCGACGGGAAGGATCTCTTCATCGTGAACGCGCGCAGCGAGTTCTACCTGCAGGCGGCGCAGGGCGGCACGCCACCGCGCCAGGTGGGGAAGATGTCCGATCTCGCGACGTGCGGGACGATGAGCCCGGATGGCCGGTCCATGGTCGTGAGCGCCCTCATCAACAATACGTGGGATATGTGGACCGTCTCGCGGGATTCGGGTATCGCACCCAAGGCCTATGTTACGTCGCCGGCCACGGATTGGGCGGCGCGATTCTCTCCCGACGGCAAGTGGATCGCGTTCAGCTCTGACGAGACGGGCTCGCATGAGGTCTACGTGCGGAGCTTCCCGGACCCGTCCGCGAAGGTGCAGATCTCCGCCGGCGGCGGCTCCGTCCCGGTCTGGTCCCGAGACGGGAAGAACCTGACGTACGTGGTGGGCGACGCCGTGGTCCGCGCGCGTACGGTGGGACCCCCGAGCTTCCAGGTCCTCTCGCGCGATACCGTACTCGTCTCGAGCGCCGACCTCGACCTCAACGGCCCGTTCGCGAACATCGACCTCTCCCCCGACGGGAACCGCATCCTCGGCGTGCGGCCGCTCCGGCGCGGGTCGCAGCTGATCGCGGTGCCGAACTGGATCACCGAGTTTCGCGAGCGGATCGCGGCCGCCGAGAAGAAATGAACTGAGGGCTCGCTTGCCGCGCGCCTCGCTCGGCCCTTAACTTCACTCGCTCGCGCTCGACTGGGCGCCTCCCGGCGCCGCCCGCACTCCGCAAGGGACCACCGCCATGCCGCTCCGTCTCTCCGCGCGCCAGGCCGACCTCGCGTCGCTCGACGTGCCGATGCTCGCCATCGCACTCCCCAAGGATGGGAAGGTCGCCGGACCGCTGGCCGCACTCGACGCGGCGCTCGGCGGCGCGCTGGCGCGTACGATGCAGCGGCGCGATTTCCGCGGCGGCAAGGACGAGACCTTCCACCTCGTGGGCGGCGCCACCGGTCCGCAGCGCATCCTGCTCGTCGGGCTCGGCGAGCCGAAGGCGCTGCCTGCCGCCGTGCGCCGCGCCGCCGCCATCGCGGCGCGCCAGGCGCGGAGCGCGGGAGCGTCCGCGCTCGCGTGGTACGACGGCTCCGCCGACGCGGCGAGCATCGAGGCGGCCGCCGTCGGCCTGCAGATGGGCGCCTGGGAATTCACCGAGACGCGCACGCCGCCCCCGGAAGAGGAGCGCCGCGCGCCGCTCGAGAGCGCGGTGATCATCGCCGGCGGCACCGCCGCGGCCGCCGTCGAGCGCGGCGTGGCGCTGGGCGAGGGGATCGCGCTCGCGCGCCGCCTCGCCATGATGCCGGGCAATCTCTGCACTCCCGAGTACATGGCCGAGACCGCGCGCGAGGTCGCGAAGCGGTACGGCATGGCCGTCACCGTGCTCGGCCGCGCGGAGATGGAGAAGGAGCAGATGGGCTCCTTCCTCTCGGTGGCGCAGGGGACGCCGCAGGATCCCAAGCTCATCGTGCTCGAGCATCGCAAGGGGCCGAAGGGCGGCAAGCCGGTGGCGCTCGTGGGGAAGGGGCTCTGCTTCGACACGGGCGGCATCTCCATCAAGCCCGCGCAGGGGATGGAGTTCATGAAGTTCGACATGTGCGGCGGCGCGGGCGTGCTCGGCGCGATGGAGACGATCGGCCGGCTGAACCTGCCCGTGAACGTGGTCGGACTCGTGGGCGCCACCACCAACATGCCGAGCGGCACGGCGGTGAAGCCCGGCGACGTGGTGAAGAGCCAGCTCGGCAAGTTCATCGAGATCATCAACACCGATGCCGAGGGGCGCCTCGTGCTCGCCGACGTGCTGAGCTACGCGCGCCGTTTCACGCCGGCCGCCGTGGTGGACGCGGCGACGCTCACCGGCGCGTGCGTCATCGCGCTTGGGCACACGACCACCGGCGTGATGGGCAACGACGACAAGCTCGTGGCCGAGGTGATCGCCGCCGGCGACCGCGCCGGCGAGACGGGCTGGCACCTGCCGCTGTTCGAAGAGTACAAGGAGCTGATCAAGAGCGACGTGGCCGACATCAAGAACTCGGGCGGCCGCCCCGCGGGCGCGATCAGCGCGGGGATGTTCCTCAAGGAGTTCACCGAGGAGTACCCGTGGGTGCATCTCGACATCGCCGGCACCGCGTACTCCGAGACGGACCTCACCTGGCTGCCCAAGGGACCCACCGGCGTGCCGGTCGGCTTCTTCGTCGAGTTCGTGCGAGGGAGGGCCGGCTGAGCCACGCGGCGTACCCGCGGCTCCGCGCCGCGGGTCTCGTCGCAGGATGCGCTCTGCTTTGGACGGGCGTGCTCGGTGCGCAGGCGTCGCCGGTGCCGCCGCAGGCCCCGCCGCCCGTGCCCGGCGTGCTGCCGGTGCCCCCCGACACCGTGATCAGCGACAGCGTGAAGGCCAAGCGCGACAGCGCGGCCAAGGCGGACAGCATCGCGCACAAGGACACGGTGATGACGCCCTTCTTCCAGTCGGAGATGCCGCCCGTCCTGGAAGTAGGGGAGTCGTACACGTGGGATCGCGCCGCGCTCTTCAACACCGGCGCGCTCACCCTCGTGCAGGTGCTCCAGCGCGTGCTCGGCCTCACGGTGTTCCAGTCGGGCTGGATCGCGTCGCCGCAGTACGCGTCGTATCTGGGCAACCCGGGGCGCATCCGGATCTTCATGGATGGCGCCGAGCTCGAGACGCTCGGGAACAGCACGAGTTCGCCCATGGACCTCGCGAGCGTGGCGATCTGGTCGGTGGAGGAGATGACCGTCGAGCGCGGCGTGGACGAAGTGCGCATCTACATCCGCAGCTGGAACGTGACGCATACGCACACGCAGTCGCGCGTGGACATCGTCACGGGCGACCTCGGCACGAACATGCTACGCGGGTACTTCGGCGCGCGCTGGCGCAACGGCATGGGCCTCCAGGTGGGCGGGCAGGTATGGGGCTCGGCCACCGACCTCACGGTGGGGAGCGGCAGCGCGAACGACATCATGGTGCGATTCGGCTGGGCGCGCGGCGACTGGAGCGTGGACACCTACGTGCAGCGCGGCAACGGCACGCGCGATCCGCAGGCGGCGACGTACCGCCCGCCGAATGTCCCGGCCGATTCGGTGCTCAGCGTCGCGATCCCCGGGCAGATCGGCAGCCGGACGATCGCGTACTTCCGTACCGCGTACGGCCGGCCCGACAGCTCCCGCTGGTGGGGGCAGGTGATGCTCAACGAGCAGCAGGTCTTCCAACAGAATCGAGGGAACGCGAGCCTCGTCTACTTTCCCAGCGATTCGGCGCGGGTCACGCAGAACGCCACGCAGCTCATCGCCGCCGCCGGATACAACACGGGGACGCTGCACTTGAGCCTCTCCGACCGGTACCACTGGCTCCCGGGCACCGCGTTCAACGAGGCGGCGGCTCGCGCGTCGATCGGCCCACGGCTGCTCAATCTTTCGCTCTTCGCGGACTACAAGGCGGACAGCGGGAGCATCGGCGAGGCGGCCCTCACCTTCGCGCCCGCTCCTTGGCTCTACTTCCAGGGGGCGGCCGCTTACCGGAAGGCGGATTCCGCGGCGGGTGGCAACGGTCTCTCCGGACGGCTCGCGATCGGTGCGCGCCTCGGACGCGTCTGGTTCGCCAGCGGAGTGGTGCGCCGCGACGCCACCGTCGTGCCGGGGCTCGTCGGCTACGACACCGCCTACGTCTCCGCCGCGGCGGCGCAGGCCACGGGCTTCTTCTTCTCGGCGAGCGGCAAAGTGGTGGACGACGTGGGGATCGACTTCTGGACGGTGCGCTGGCAGCAGCCGGGTTGGTACCTGCCGCAGCTCCAGGAGCGCGGCGAGGTGTTCCTCGACACCAAGTGGCTCAAGAAATTCCCCAGCGGCAACTTCAGCCTCCGGGCGTCGTTCGGCAACGAGTACCGCTCCGATGTCATGTTCCCCACGGCCGGCGCGCCCGAAGCGTTCAGCACGAGCACCGTGGTGGCCATCCACAGCGTGCAGCTCTATACCAACATCGAGGTGCGGGTGCTCGACGCGACGCTCTACTTCACCTCGAACTGGGCGCTGACGCCCGTGCCGTACGAGCTCGTGCCCCAGTACCTGCAGCCGATCCAGGTGTACACGTATGGCCTTCGGTGGTCCTTCTGGAATTGATTATCGCGTTGCCGCAGGATAAGTTACGAGCTTGGCCATGATACGCAGCATGACCGGATTCGGGAGCGCGACGGGGCGGGTCGGGCCGCGCGTGGTGACGGTGGAAGTGCGCACCGTCAACCACCGCTTCTTCAATCCGAGCATCAAGCTCCCCGCGGCGCTGGCGCGCTGGGAGGGGGAGATGCGCGAGCTGCTCCGGCGCGAGATCGCGCGCGGGCACGTGTCGATGTCGGCGCGCGCGGAGCACGATGCGGCGGCCGGCGTCACGATCGATGAGACGCGGTTCGCGGAGTACGTGCAGCGGCTGAGGCAGCTGGAGAAGCAGCACGGCCTCACGCCGTCGCTCGACGTGGCGACCGTGCTCCGGATGCCCGACGTGATGAGCTCGGACGGCGCGGAGGACGACGCGAACGCCGGCGAGCAGCTGGCCGCGGTGTCGCGCGAAGCGGTGAAGGCGCTGATGGCGATGCGGGAGGCGGAGGGTGCGCGTCTCGCGAAGCTCCTCGGCGAGCGGCTGGCGGTGGTGGAGCAGGCGTTCGAACGGATCGCGGCGCGCGCGCCGCAGCGGATGGCGGCGGAGCGGGCGCGGCTCGAGGAGAACGTGAAGGCGATCACGGGCGGCGTGGCGCTCGATCAGGCGCGCGTGGCGCAGGAGATCGCGGTGCTGGCCGACCGGCTCGACGTGTCGGAGGAAGTGGACCGCTTCCGCGCCCACCTCGGCGCCTTCCGCGAGACGATCGCGAAGTCGAAGGACGGGGCGGTGGGGAAGCGGCTCGGCTTCCTCTTGCAGGAGATGCTGCGGGAGGCGAACACCACGGGGAGCAAGGCGCGCGACGCGGCGATGCTCCACGACGTGGTGGCGGTGAAGGAGGAGCTGGAACGGATCGCGGAGCAGGTGGAGAACGTCGAATGAGCCCGGCGTTCCCCGTGATCCTCTCCGCGCCCTCGGGCGGCGGCAAGACGACGATCACGCGGGCGCTGCTCGCCCGGCGCAAGGATGTGGGATATTCGGTGAGCTGCACCACGCGCGCGCCCCGCGCGGGGGAGGTCGATGGGCGGGACTACCACTTCCTCACGGAGGTGGAGTTCCTGGCGCGGCGCACCAAGGGCGAATTCGCCGAATCCGCGCGCGTGCACGGTCTCTGGTACGGCACGCTGCGGTCGGAAGTGGAGAAGGTGCTGGCGTCGGGGCGGCACGTGATATTGGACATCGACGTGCAGGGGGCGGCGCAGTTCCGGCGCTCCTTCCCGCAAGCGGTGCTGGTGTTCGTGCTGCCGCCGAGCGGCGAGTCGCTGCTCGCGCGGCTGAAGGAGCGGGGCACCGAGAGCATGGCCCAGCTGGAGGGCCGGCTGCAGAGCGCGATCGCGGAGCTGCAGGCGGTGCCGGAGTACCAGTACGTGGTCGTGAACGATGAGCTGGACGCGGCGATCGCGAAGGTATCGTGGATCATCGATGCCGAGGCGATGCGCCGTGAGCGGCTCACGCATCTGGAACAGGACCTGCGCTCGATCGTCGAGCGTCTGGAGAGGGAGATCAACTCGTAGCCGGAAGGAGCCGACCCATGCAGGTATTCACCCCCAGTGAAGTCGCGAAGCGCACGGCGAACAAGTACCTCGGCGTGCTCGTGGGCGCGAAGTACGCGCGCATCCTCAACGAGTTCCCGCGCATCGGGAGCTTGGCGGTGGAGAAGAAGCTCACGACGAAGGCGCTCGAGGAGCTGACGTCGGACAAGATCAACTTCCACGTCGAGCCGAAGGTCGGCCGGTAGCGGGAACGGTCGTGCGTCCCTTCGGCGGCCGTCGCATCATCCTCGGCATCACCGGGGGGATCGCGAGTTACAAGTCGGGCTGGCTCGCGCGGCTGCTCTCGCAGGCCGGCGCGGGCGTGGACGTGGTGATGACGCGCGGCGCCGCCGAGTTCGTGTCGCCGGTCACCTTCGAGGCGCTCACCGGGCGCGCGGTGCACTCGGACATCTTCGCGCCGGGCCACGCGCTC
>Ga0335082_10010232_pt1 | contig 10177 bp, 4 predicted proteins | sample Lox_Sample_41_FD_206718 | JGI IMG/M metagenome (GOLD analysis project Ga0335082, IMG submission 206718) | Soil microbial communities from Loxahatchee National Wildlife Refuge, Florida, United States - Lox_Sample_4.1 | ecosystem: Environmental > Terrestrial > Soil > Wetlands | place: USA: Florida...
ATACAATAAATCTTTCCTCCGCAGACAGGCGTACCTTCAACCCTCCTTTTTTGATCCGGGTATTTGCGCTTCATCTGTTGATCATTTCACCTGTTGTGGCTCAAGATACTTTGGCCATAAAGAAAGTTCTTTCGTTGATCGCGGATGGCGTAATACGGGATGCCACATTTCAATTCGTGGATGAAAAATCAGGAAAACATTACACGACTCCGCAAAGCACAGCAGCGGATTCGGATCTGAAACCCGAAAGTCGTTATAATGATTGGCGATATTGGAATGGTGTCCTGAACATAGCGATGTGTGAGCTTGGAAACGAACTTCAAGATTCCAGGTATGCAGCGTTTGCCAAAAACAATATCGCGTTCTGCTTTGACAACGTTGAATATTTCAAAGATCGGTATACGGGAAAAGGGAAGTGGGATTGTCCCTTTGGCCAGTTATTCACTATGGAAGAACTCGATGACTGTGGGGCGATGGGGGCGAGCACCATTGAAGTCTACCGGCTCGATAGACAAGACCGATACAAAGCTTACATTGATCGGGCCGCAATCCACATCGAAACGAAGCAATCCCGACTTGATGATGGGACGCTGGCCCGTCCATTTCCCCATAAATTGACAGTATGGGCGGACGATCTTTATATGGGCATTTCGTTTCTATCCCGAATGGGCGAGTTGACTGGAGCAAGCGGTTACTTTGCCGATGCGGCACACCAAGTCATCAACTTTCACAAGTATCTCTTCGACGAGCATCATGGATTGTTCCACCATTGCTGGTATTCAGATGTTAAGCTTCCCGGCGTTGCGTTCTGGGGCCGAGCGAATGGGTGGGCGATGCTCGCACAGGTCGAATTATTGGATCGAATGCCGAAAGAATTTCCGCAACGGGACACGCTGCTATCGATCTTCCAAAGAGACATAGAAGGGATCGCTCGATGTCAGGGTCGGGACGGACTTTGGCATCAATTGCTCGATCATCCGGATAGCTACGAGGAAACATCTTGTTCGGCGATGTTTACCTATGCGATTGCGCGCGCTGTGAACAAAGGATATATCGATACAAGTTATGCGGCGATAGCGCGACATGGCTGGGAAGGAGTAACATCGAGGGTTCGATCGGATGGTCAAATTGAAGGAGTGTGTGCCGGAACCGGCGTGAGCGATGATCTCAAATTTTACTTTCAACGCCCGACACCTCTCAATGATGTCCACGGAATTGGACCGGTGCTGTTGGCAGGAACAGAATTACTACGACTTCACAAATGAACTGATGGCTTGTCTCTGATTTCATTCAATGAAGTGACTCGGCATTAGGGACTACAAATCAGAAAACGAGGATGAAGAAAAACAATCTCTTCAATAGCTTTGATGAGTCCTTCTCGATGCCTAAATTCTTCGGTACTTCTTTGGGCCGCACCTGTGCGTATTCTGCAAAGTGTTTTTGCCAAAAGCGCCGCTCTTTGATGTCGTTGCGCTCCAATCGCAAGAATGAGAATGATAGGAGAATAATGGAGAAAAATACCTTGACAGTGACTGATTTTCGTTATAATTTTCAGTTACCGATAAAGTAACCGATGTAGTCAATTCCTACCCTCGCGGATGCACTGAGCGTTACGGTTTCTTCATCGCAGTTTACTCATGCTGTCGGCTTTTGCGTGATGCACGTTTGCTAATCTGCAATTCTGGATGGAGAAGTTCGTGGGTCGAATTTCCGTTATGGACTATGTGATACGCTATGAATCTTGAGAAATTTTCTTTCGGCATCGGGGATAGATTTGGGCACGAAGGAAGTGCACAACTTCGCGCTCTCCAATTAGCCGACAAGAGCGGAGTAACAATTTCGCCAGTTTGGAACAAGTCCTATCGTGAGCACTCCATCATAGGGACGCTTCCATCCGACGCTCGTGCTGCTGCAGATGATGCCGTCAACCACTGCAAGTGGGCGCATCCGTACTACGTCGACGCAGATCACATCGGCCTCAAGACGGTGGATCTTTTCTTAGACTCAAGCGATTTCTACACGTTGGACGTCGCGGATTTCATCGGTATGCCTGCGGATTCCAAGTCTATCGACGCCTTTGTTCGATCTGTACGGAAGTTTAGCGGTAAACTGGAAATCCCAGGTTTACACGCCGCGTTGAACGTCACCGAAGACGACATCTGCAAGGTCGGCAAGAAATACCTCCTTGCGATTCAGGAGGCGGGAAAAATTTATCGCCACATCGCGTCAATGAAAGGGGTGGAGAATTTCGTGACCGAAATCTCTACCGATGAATCACAACAGTCTCAAACTCCTACCGAACTCTTCTTCATCCTCGCGGCAATTGCTCAGGAAGGAATACCCATACAGACGATCGCACCTAAATTTACCGGAGCATTTCTCAAAGGTGTTGACTATGTTGGTCAAGTTGATCAGTTTGGAAAAGAATTTGAGGATGACATTTGCATCATTGCGTTCGCGGTAAAATCGTTTTCACTCCCTTCAAACCTCAAATTGAGTGTGCACTCCGGAAGTGACAAGTTCTCTCTTTACCCTGTCATCCACCGGATCGTTCGGAAGCACAATGCAGGTCTTCACCTGAAGACCGCAGGAACGACCTGGCTCGAAGAACTCATTGGGTTGGCAATGGCGGGTGGAAAGGGCTTTGCGATCAGCCAGGCAATTTATGGTGACGCCTACAAACGGATTGATGAGCTGTGCAAACCCTACGAATCCGTTATTGCCATCGATCGTCGAAAATTGCCGGACCCGAAAACCGTCAATGCGTGGAATAAAGATGAATTTGTAGCGGCCTTGCGTCACGATCAATCAAATCCAAGCTACAACATGCATTTTCGTCAGTTGTTGCATCTCGCCTACAAGCTCGCAGCAGAAATGGGGGATGAATTTACAATTGCGCTTGATCGTTCTCAGGAATACGTCGGAAGGAACGTAACCGAAAACTTGTTTCAACGCCACATTAAGCCTCTATTCCTCGGAAACTGAAATAAGAACTGCGCATGGTTCTTGCTAAGAATGTTGGTGCTAGTCGATTGCAGCGGGCTTCACTATGCCTACCGTTCCTGGCCCTCTCGTTTCTGCTCTCCATCGGTATCTCTTTTTCTCAGAAATCGGTAGTCGCTGAGGCTCCTGATCAAATCGCGCCGGCAAAAACTCCCTTTGGTGACTTTTTGATCTCGAGACCTTCCTTTCCTCACAGAAATTTTGATATCCGCGACTACGGAGCAAAAGAAGGTGGGACTATTAAGAACACGGAAGCAATTCGAAAGGCAATTCAAGCCGCCGCTTCAACGGGAGGAGGAAGAGTGATTATCCCGGTTGGCGTGTGGTTAACTGGTGCCATCGATCTCGAAAACAATGTCGACCTCTACCTTGCGAACGGCGCAGAACTTTTGTTTAGCCAGGATTACCACGACTATTTGCCAGCGGTTTTTTCGAGACACGAAGATACGGAGTGCTACAAATTCTCTTCATTCGTATACGCGAATGGGAAAAGAAATATCGCAATAACGGGAGAAGGGGTACTAAACGGTCAGGGGCAGGCATGGTGGGATTGGAAACGAACGAAGAGAAGCTCGGATGCACGACTAATCGAGATGGTCAACGCGAACGTGCCTGTGGATCAAAGAGTTTTCGATGGAACGAACGACAATTTTCTGCGTCCGGCATTTTTCCAGCCGATGAATTGCACAAACGTTCTCGTAGAAGGAGTCACGTTTAAATACGGCGCATTCTGGACCATTACTCCAACCTACTGTGATAGCGTCATCGTCCGAAGAGTGAAGATAATCACTGAAGGTCCAGAAGGCCATGCTCCCAACGGCGATGGCGTGGATCCTTCATCGAGTAAAAACATCCTCATCGAATACTGCGAATTCAGAACCGGCGATGATTGCGTCGCGATCAAGTCAGGGCGGGATAAGGATGGTCTTCGAGTCGATAAACCGACAGAGAATGTCGTCGTTCGCCATTGCACTGGCTTCCAGGGCCACGGCGGGATCGTGATCGGCAGCGAAACTTCGGGAGGTGTGCGAAACGTCTACGCGAGTGACTGCACGTTTGACGGAACGGATAGAATCGTTCGTGTCAAGACTGCGCGAGGAAGGGGAGGAGTGATTGAGAACATGTGGTTCGAGCATCTGTCGGCCGATACAATTCAGCAGGAAGCAATACATGTCAACATGCTCTATACGGGCAAGCGATTCCCCGCGCAACCAGTGACGAAGACAACGCCGACGATACGCAATCTTCACTTTTCTGATATTTCGTGCACGTATGGGAAGACATACGCCGTAGAACTGCTGGGCCTCCCCGAAATGATGATCAAAGGAATTTCATTTTCTCGCATAAAGATCAGTTCCGCAAAAGGGATTCATTGTGTCGATGCCGATTCGGTACAATTCACGGACGTGAACGTCGCGCCCTTGCGGTGGCCTGTTATTGATGTCGTTGATGGGACAAACATAGATTTGTCGAAAGTCACTGTTCCTGCAGGAGCAGATCCATTTCTGAAAATCGAAGGTTTGCACACAGCCGGGATACGTGTAACACAAACGAATACCGCGCCGGCTGCGAAAGTTATTGAAATGGGGGAAGATGTGTCTCGTAATGCCGTACTCATGCAATAGAAAGAATTGTTCGATTGAGTTCGGTCGCGGAGATCAACGCACAAGGAGCACTCATGTCAAAGGGTCTTGTAAGTATCAGAAAATACGCTGACGTATTGATGCGATCTTCCTGCATCCTCAGGGTTCAGCGCATTCTGCAGACGCGATCCAGGATCACGTCGGTTATGTTCGCACTAGTCATCATGGCGTCTCAGGCCGCGTTATCTCAAAGTGTGGGTAAGCTCTCCGGGGTCATAACTGATGGCACGACTGGCGAACCACTCATTGGCTGTAATGTTGTGATTCTCGGGACGAAGATGGGAGCTGCAACCGATATCAATGGAAGTTTTTTCATACTCAATATATCCCCGGGCAAGTACAGCATTCAGGCATCGATGCTTGGTTATGAACGGGTCGCTCAGACGGATGTGATCGTCAATGCAGGCAAAACCACAACGGCAGATTTCAAGTTGAAACCCACAACTATCTCGGGTCAGGAGGTTGTCATTGAAGCGAGACGTCCTGATGTCGAACTTGATAAGACTTCAACGAGCGAAATTGTGCGGGCCGAAGATGTGCAACAGATAGCAGGGATGAGAGATGTCGGTGATGTGATTGGCCTCGCGGCCGATGTGACGGACGGACATTTTCGTGGAGGACGGGACGGCGAAGAATTGTATACACTTCAGGGAATGGGCATCCTGAACCCACTGGACAATTCCAGCGCGTTTCTTCCCATCATGAGTGCGGTAGAAGAAGTCGAGGTTGTCACGAGCGGTTTCGGTGCCCAGTATGGGAATGCCCAATCTGGCGTGGTCAATATCTCGATGAAGGAAGGAAAGTCAGACATGTGGCACACGCGAGCCGAAGCGCGCATGAGACTTCCGGGGAGAAAACATTTCGGTCCTAGTGTCTTCGATCCGAACGCAAACCCATACCTCGCTCTATTGTTGGCCGATAGCACGTGGCGTCAACGTGACGCATCAAGCGGAACGGGTGCGTCGCTCTACTATACCGGAATGGCCTCAGGCATAAGCAATCTCTATGGTTTGGATACTGCAGTTCAGATACAGGTTGCTCGAACTCTCTGGAATCTGCAATCCAGGCGTGACTTGAATCGAAACTACGGGAATGAGATTGACCGATCGTATGAGTTTGGCACAGGCGGTCCTATCAATGACAATATGACGATGTTCCTGGCCATGCGTTCGAGTACGGAATGGCCGTTTCTCCCAACTGAAGAACCGGATGTGCATCAACAGTTCATGGGCAACATTGTGTCGGATCTTGGAAACGGCGCCGTCATTCGAATGAGCGGAGCACACTCCCTAGACAATCTCAATATTTTTCCCAGTCTTAACGGCCTCGGTTTCTATAACTGGGTATGGGACAGGATATTGGATATTGAGTACCGTCAGACTTCGAATGATCAACTTGGTTTTCGCTTCACCCAGGCTACCAGCCCGAGCACGTACTACGAACTGAAGCTCAATGCTCTTCAGACGCACCTCGTTCAAGGGTCGTCACCGTCACCTTCGTCAATTCCAGATTCTACCATCGTGATTCTTTCGAATCAGATCCAATGGGCGAAGACTCTGACCGGGACGCAGGCATCGCCTGACAAGTTCACCGTGGGTTCCGGCCAGGATGATTTCAGGGATGAACTCACCCGTACAGTTTCCCTCGAAGGATCGTTGACCAGTCAGATCACACGATACCATCAACTCAACGGAGGGTTTCAATACAACTATTACTTCATCGATGTCGCGAGTCGAAGCAACGTGCGGGTAGCGGAGGGCGGACCTGACGATATCTATTCTTCAAAACCGATGGAATTGGGTCTTTACGGGCAAGACAAGATGGAATTTGAGGGAATGATCGCGAATATCGGAGTGCGATTCGATCTTTGGGATCAGAACGCAACGTATTTTCCAAATCAAGTTTCTCCATTTAGGCAGATCTTGATTTCTCCAACCGGCGATACGAGCGTCGTTTTGAATGCTGATTCCGTGCACAAGAAGCAAAGCGCCATCGTTGGTCGCATTCAACCCCGTATTGGATTTTCATTTCCGGTATCCACAACAACAGTGTTTCACCTGAATTATGGATCGTTTATGCAGCGACCTTCATTCCAATACACGATCCGTACTCAATCGACACCAACTCCTACCGGACCTAACCTTATTGTGCTCGGAAACTCCGAGCTCCGTCCTCAGATTACGAACAGTTATGATATGGGTGTTACACAAGGATTCGGCGATGGCTTCACACTCGACGTCAGCGGATATTACAAGGATGTCAAAGATCTCGTGGAGTCTGAGTATTTTACAGATTATCTGGGGAATACTTATCAAACGTATTTCAACAGAGACTACGCAGATATCCGCGGATTCAGAGTGTCGCTCAACAAGCGTCACGGAGAGTTGACGGGATCGATAAATTACCAATACAGCGTTGCGACAGGCAAGAGCAGCACTCCGACCAATGCTCCCGTGTCGTATACAGAGACCTCGCTGGGGGTGTTGAGCACGAAACTGCAACCTTCAGCAAAGGACATTCTTCTCGATTTCGACAGAACCCACAACCTCATTATTAACGTTGGCTACGAAACTGATCAACAGTGGGGCCCCGGTATCGGGGATGTCTATCCGCTCGCCGATCTGTATCTTTCCTTGAATTCGTTCATCCGAAGCGGCCGGCCGTACACGTACGATCCGAACAGCCTCGGTATCTTGAACAATATGCGCACCCCGACCGAATACAATACCAATTTACGATTGACAAAAAGACTCAGAAATTTCTTTGGTTCATCAGCAACGATTTATTTCGAAGTGTTCAATCTCTTTGACAACAAGATCCTGAACTACAATTATCTTTTTGCTCAAGCCACGCCCTCGGCAACCAGCAACAATGTTTCGAACGACCTCATCAATTACTATCAGACCTTGGGTCTCAATAGCTCCTCCGGGGTTCGGTATTATAACGACACCAACCGAGGGACGCCGTTTGGGGTGGATATGTCGTTCTTGTTGTATGAAAATTCACCGAGGTCCTACAATCTTGGATTCGTCGTCGAATTCTAGAACTCATTGTGAACAGGAAGCGGGATATAGCTATGCGACCAATTCGATTGTTGCTCATACTGGCATTCATTCCTTGTTCGGCAGCATTTCCTCAATTACGCAGTTACGTAATTCATCAACGTGGAATGTTGCACGAGACAGAGTATAATACAGGCGAGATTGGACGCGCCTATGACAATGGCGGGAGTGGAGGAACGATCGGTGTGCCTTCCTTCGAATGGCCGGCGTATTCAACGATCTTCGTCGATCAAACGAAAACTAATAACGCCCAGTACAACTCATTTGGCGGCGGTTTATATATCGCAGCTAATCAGGAAGGTACGCGGTATACCATTCAATGTGGAGCGGTTACTGATCAAAATGGAAACACGAGCCAGGTGGAGAATCTCTACAGTTTCCCGATATCTCTACAACGGATCGAGAATTATCCCATCCTGTCTGACGGGAGCTTGAACAAAAATTACAATCCGGATGAGGCCGAAGAAATTATCACTGCAAAATGGGCCACGCCAATTGGAATTACCGTGACGCGAACAAGTCGTGCCTGGAGTGTCCCAGGGTATGACAGTTTCATAATCTATGAGTACCAACTCGAGAACACTGGCGATCACTCTCAAATTCAACCGGGAGTACCCGACACGTTGAGGGAAATGATCGTCGCGTGGGGGTACGGCCTGGCTCCTTCCATGTTTGGTTACATGCGAACGTTCAATCGCTGGTCGGAGGCCGACTACCGAGCGAAAGACCAGTACGCACGGTTCGATCTCACTCGCTACATGGACTATAACATGGATCGCAACGGGAGACCGGATCCTTCCCATTACGATGATTGGGGACAATCGGGAGATTTTGGTGGTGGGCTCGATTCGCCGCAAGCGGTCGGTATCCTTCCACTGTACTATGATTATGCACACCTCGCCACGAAAGGGAATACGCATGCACAGGTGGGCTCGCCCGCTTACGACAGCGCTTATGTGTTTGACGCCAATAATAAGTTCAAACAACCCTACATCAATCGCTACGAAAACTCAAACGTATATCAATCAAAGATCTACGGCTTTCTCGATTGTGCTTCAATTCGAAAGACAAGTCCTTTTTCTGTTAGTCCAGGTGTCAATGATTCCATTAGTTTCGGAGCCTACTGGCTTGGTAGAAGCAAACCTTCATGGACACTCGAGACCAGACAACCGGTTTCGCACGTTTATGGATTCGGGCCTTACATCTTGTTACCGCACGATAAGATGCGATTTGCAATGGCCGAAGTGGCAGGGTATGGCCCAGGCGTGGCAAGCGACAGCGTTTTTCAGGATCTTGGCGGTGGCTACGGGGGTGACGTGTCCGAGCCATTGCCGGGCAAACATCCTGTACCAAGTTGGTATAAAACGATGAGCTACCCGTATGTGGGCGGGAACGGGACCATTGGCAGCGACTATTTGAGCAAATATTCACTCCCTTCGTATGTGAATCCCAAAGTTGTTTCTATTCGCGACGTTGCTGACCGCGCGATCCAGACTTACACCGGCTGGCCGTTAGTAAAGTATGATACTGCACAGTTCGATCCCAACACTACGCCATCGACGGGTGTCTACAAAATTCCGATTCCGATTCCGGCTCCTGCATTTACGGTAGAAGACACCAGGGCCGCTTTGAATAAACTGACGTGGGGACCACAAGTGGAGTTGTTTGATTCTTTTCTGCATGCAAACAGCCCTCTCGCTGCATCGAGAATCAAAGCAGGTTTCAGCTACTATGAGGTGCTTCGTGCGGATCATCCGTTGAGCATCTGGCAGCGGATTGACAGTGTTGGAATTCGGGATCCTCGTTACTTCAAGGATTCAACGTACGTGCTCATCGACCCGAAGAGCTTGCTCGGTGAATCGTATTACTACGCCATCGTTTCGGTCGATTCGCTGGGCGGGAGGAGTGCGAAAACGAATATCACTCTCCATCAGACGCAATCGCCAGCAGATGTGAGCCTCAATCGTGTCTACGTCGTTCCCAATCCTTTCATCGTCCAATCAGGCTTTGGAGGCGCATCCACGACGGGTTCGATAGCCGACAAGATCGGATTCTTCGGGCTTCCGAAGAGGGCCACGATCCGAATCTTCTCGTATGTTGGCCAGCTTGTCCAGACGATTGAGCACGATGCGGATCAGTATTCGGTCGAATGGTTCCAAGTGACTAGGAACAATCAAATCATCGCGTCCGGCGTCTATTATTTTACTGTGGAAGATCCATCAGGCAAGAGGACGTGGGGAAAATTCGTGGTCATCAAGTGACCGAAGGACATGCGAGCAATGAAAACAACGACTAAATACCTGTTGCTGGTTCTTTTGATCATTCTTTCTGTTTCAATCGCTCTGTCACAGAAAGTTGCTACAACATCGATGCAATTCCTTGAAGTGATGCCGTGTGCGCGTGGCACCGCTCTTGGCGATGCCTACACGGTGTGGGCTCACGGCGCTGAGGCAGTGTTTTGGAATCCAA
>Ga0335082_10010234_pt1 | contig 10176 bp, 11 predicted proteins | sample Lox_Sample_41_FD_206718 | JGI IMG/M metagenome (GOLD analysis project Ga0335082, IMG submission 206718) | Soil microbial communities from Loxahatchee National Wildlife Refuge, Florida, United States - Lox_Sample_4.1 | ecosystem: Environmental > Terrestrial > Soil > Wetlands | place: USA...
CATGCGGCGCGGCAGGACGCGCAATCGCACCGGCGGGCGCCTCGCGCGGGTCGCGAGAAGCCCAGGATCTACGCGATGGCGGTCAAGCGCTTGGCGGCTTCGATGTGAAGCGCGTCGTCGCCAACGTAAACCATCTGATTGCCCCCGCGCTCATCGGCCGCGATGGGACGAAGCAGAGCGCAATCGACCGCGCGCTGATCGAGCTCGACGCGACGCCGACCAAGTCGCGCCTGGGCGGGAACGCCATGATCGCGGTGTCGATGGCGGTGCTGCATGCAGCGGCGAACGCCGCCGGTGCGCCGCTGTATCGCTATCTCGCTGCGGGCGGCCCGATGCGCATACCGCTGCCGGAGATTCAGATCTTCGGTGGTGGTGCCCATGCCGGACGGCGGGTCGACATTCAGGATTTTATGGTCATGGCCCTCACCGCGGCGAGCTTCGACGAAGCGCTCGCCATGACCGCCGAGGTGTACCTCGCCGCCGGCAAGCTCATGCAGGAGCGCGGCCTGCTGCAGGGGGTGGCCGATGAAGGCGGTTTCTGGCCTGCCTTCACCAGCAATGAAGAAGCGCTCGAAATGCTCGTGCTTGCCATCGAACGCTCCGGTTATGCTGCAGGCGATGAAATCGCCATTTCACTCGACATTGCAGCTTCGGAGTTCGGGCGTAATGGGCGTTATCGCTTCGGGCTCGAGGGCCGGGAATTCGACAGCGACGGACTGGCCGAAGTGCTGAGCCGCTGGATCGAGCGCTTTCCGATCGTGTCGGTCGAGGATCCGATGGCCGAGGACGATGCCGTGGGCATGGCCCGCTTCACCGCCGCGATGGGGCAACGTGTGCAGATCATCGGCGACGACTATCTGGTTACCAATGCCACGCTGGTGGACGAGGCGGCTGCGCAGCGCGCGTGCAACGCGGTGCTGATCAAACCCAATCAGGCCGGAACGATCACTGAAACCAAAGCGGCGCTGGAGGCCGGTCGCCGAGCCGGATTCGGAACCATCGTTTCCGCCCGCTCGGGTGAAACCGAGGATGTCACCATCGTACATCTGGCCGTGGGCTGGAATGCCGGACAGCTCAAGGTCGGCTCGTTCGCACGCTCCGAGAGGATGGCAAAGTGGAATGAGACGCTGCGCATCGAAGAGGCCCTGGGCGGGGCCGCCCGCTTCGCCGGATCCGCGGCGCTTTCCGTGATGCCGGGGGTATCGCGCCCGGCATGACCCCCCCGCATCCGCGCCTGCTGCACGGCATTCTGCTCATCATGTTCGCAGTGTTTCTGTTCTCCTCGATGGACACGCTCGCAAAATACATGCTGCGCTCCTCCTATCCCCTGCCGCCGCTCATCTGGGCGCGCTATACGGTGCATTTCGCGTTCATGATCGCTCTGCTCGCACCGAGATTGGGCCTCGCGCTGGTGCGGACGCATCGGCCGGTGCTCCAGGTACTGCGCGGCCTCGCGCTGGTGGCGAGCACCGGTTTTTTCTACCTGGCGCTCACCTATCTGCCGCTCGCGGAAGCGGCCGCGATCGGCTTCGTCGCGCCGGTGCTGGTCGCCTCACTCTCCGGACCAATGCTGGGCGAGCGGGTTACGAGCCGACAATGGATCGCGGTGACGATGGGCTTTCTCGGCGTGCTCGTGATCATCCGTCCCGGCGGGGGATTGTTGAGTTTCGCGGTCGTATTTCCGCTGATGAGCGCGTTGGTGTTCGCGCTGTACCAGATCATGACGCGCAAACTGGCCGGGCGCGAAAATCCGTTCACCAGCCTCTTTTACACCGCCCTGGTCGGCTCGGTAGTGACGACGCTGGCAGTGCCTTTCGCATGGCAGACGCCGACGCTGCCGCAGCTCGGTATCATGATCGCTATCGGCGCTCTCGGTGGCTTGGGCCACTTCCTGATGATCCAGGCGGTGGAGCGTGCTTCGCCTTCTGCGCTGGCGCCCTTCATCTACACGCAGCTGGTGTGGTCCACGCTGCTGGCGTGGATCACTTTCGGGGAGTTTCCCGATCCTGGTTCCCTCCTCGGCATGCTGGTGATCGCCGGCGCCGGCTTGCTGTCGATCAACTGGAAACAGGTCCGTCTGGGAAGCGGGCCCGCCGTACAGATCGGCATTCGCAGAAAGGAAACATGAGCAAGCCCGCCCCCGACGCGCGCAGCGGCTATTCGCATTTCCTGACCATCCCCACGCGCTGGATGGACAACGATGTCTACCGCCACGTGAACAACGTGGTGTACTACTCCTACTTCGATACCGCCGTGAATCACTACCTGATCGCGCAGGGCGTGCTCGATATCGAGCAAAGCCAGGTGATCGGGCTCGTGGTGGAAACGGCATGCCATTACTTCGCCCCGATCGCGTTCCCTGACATCATCGATGCGGGCGTGCGCGTCGCGAAGCTCGGCAACAGCAGCGTGCGTTACGAAATCGGCATCTTCCGCAACGGCACAGACAGCGCCTCGGCCCAGGGCCACTTTGTGCACGTCTACGTGGATCGGGCGACGGGGCGACCTACGCCACTGCCACCCCGATTGCGCGATGCGCTGGAAAAGATTCTGAAGAGGTAACGAGGCTAGAACGACGCACAGCGGTCGAAGAGCCGCACGTCCCCGCCGACACCGGCAATGGGTTGCCCAGGCACCGGCGGTGAGCAGAAGCGCCCAAAGCGAGTGGTGGCCTCGATAGTGTCGTCAGATAGTCTGCGCTCGGAGTAGAGGAAGCTCGGCGGCGCCTTGAGCGAGTCGCGCAGGTGCTGAATCAGGTCTTCAGGCGTTGGCTCCAGGTGCGGCAGCTCGCCCTCGATCACCACGGGTGGCGCAGGAACCTCGAGCACTGGCGTCTCCGGCTCGGGAGTTGCGCCCGACGGCGTTGCTGCCGCAGCACGCAGCCCGCGGTCGATCAGCATCGAGCCTGCGCCGAGCGTCAATGGAACCAGCAGCCAAACGAGGAGAGGGCGGATCACAGTAGTGGCGTGGAGAGTGAATACAAGTTCGAGGAGGTTCGGCGCCCCCCCGTTTCATGTGTATCAAGCATACACCACCGGCATGAGTTGCGGTAACACGTAGCTGCGCGGCGACGCAGGCTATTCGTCGAGCATCGTCTGCTTGGCCAGCGGCTGGGGACGCCCGAAAACCTGAACGAAGTACCAGCGGCCCGATTTGCCTTGTGCGGCGCCCACGCCGATCTCGGTAATGTCCGGGGTCAGCATGTTGCGGCGATGTCCCGGGGAGTCCTTCCAGCCTTCCATCATTGCAGCTACCGGGTCGCCACGCACGCGTTGATAGCCAACGTTCTCCGCGGCGCGTTCGAAGCTGTAACCGCTTGCCTCGATGCGATACTCGAAGTTGTGCCCATCGAGAATGTGCCCGTTTCGATCGCTGTCGCCAAACTTGTCCTGCCGGGCCATGTTACGTGCGTGGTTCTGCGCAACGACGATGAGCTGTACTTTCGGCTTGAGCGGGTTAAGCCCATTCTGGGCTCTGAAAGCATTGGTCGCCTCGACGATCTTCTGCTCGTATCCGTTTACCGTAATCGAGGACGGCGTCGGCCCGGTCGTGGGCGGAGGCACGGGCGCCGAAGGCGGCCGCGGCTTTTGCACGGCACAGGCCGCAAGCAGCGTCAGAATCAGCAGTGAGGGAATTGATCTCAATAACGCTCTCATGTATGCCTTTCAGCCAGCTGGCCCGCCGTTGACGAACATCGCTCGACCGGTGTCAGCTCTGCGAACCGCCGCGCTTGAACAGCTTGGCCACCAACGCACCCGCACCTGCGAGAATGAACACGAGGCCCTTTTTCAAGCTCAGCAACAGGATGCCCAGCTTGGCAAACAACCCCATCTTCGCCGCCACGCCGCCCGCGACGAGAGCCGCAATGCCATACGCGGCGACCTGGTCGGTCGAACCGTTGAATTCGCTGTAGCGGTGGCCCGCGCTGAACTCGGTGAACGACAGCACTTCACGCATGTCGCTCTTGATCTCCTGCAGCTGCTTCATGCCGGCTACGGCGTTGAGCGAGAGTACACCGCGCCGCCCGAGCACGCGGATATCATAGTTGAGGGTTGGCTCGGGCGCGTCGCTGAAGTGCAGCTCTCTCGCCCAGTAGAGCTTATGCGCGGCTGCATCATAGAACGGCCGCTCGGCCCAGCCGGCGATCTTGACCGTCGCGTAGCCCTTTTGGCTACGCTGTTGGTTCTCCTCCTCGGCTCCCGCCTGCATCTCCTTCAACAACTTGTCATAGTCGATCGATGCCGCATCGTCGTCCTTGACGTAGCCTTCCTTCCTGTAGGTCACCACCACACCCCATCCGTCCTGCGAAAGCGGACTGGAGTCGGCGCGCACGATCATGCCGAGCACGTCGCTTACGGCGTCGGGCGGGTTGCCCCAGGCCTGCACCAGCAGACGCCGGGCGTCCTGCGCTTCGAGGAAGCGGAAGCGCTCGGACAACGCAAAAGTGGCGAAGCCGTCGGCGAGATTGATGGTGCCGGTCTTGTAGCTGAGCGAGCTTTCGAACTGCGCCAGAGCCGAATCCGCGCCCGATGCGTGGGCGGCGGGTGTCGCATCGCCGATCGAAGTCCCTTCATCTGCGGCACAAATCAACACCGGCAAAACAAAAGCGAGTGCAAACCAACGCTGCGGCAGCTTCATGCTGAGCCTCCACCAGGTGAGAACGCCTGCGAGTGCAAGTTCTGAGCCACTGCATACTGAACAGGCGGGAGGTTGACACATTGCCAAAAGCGCCTGGTTCACTCCACCGGCTGAAAGTATGACTCGCACCGGTTTGACACACGATCATGCCGCGTGGACCCGGTTGTGAGCCGGCATGATGAAGTGCTATATAGGTTGTCCTCGAGGAGAAAGGACAGCAATGGCAGCAAGGCGATCAGGTGTGCGCGTTGACACCGGGTGGCGGGTACGCGCAGTCCTGAATCAGATCTTACGGCGCCGGCTTACCATAACCGCCTCGACGCTGCGCCGCGTACGGTGGAATTCAAGTCCGCAATTGCGAGCACGCTGCGCAGCAAGGTGTGGCCGCTGATCGAAGCGGGGAAATTCAAGCCGGTCATCTTCCGGACCTTTGCGCTCGCCCAGGCGGCCGATGCCCACGCCCTGATGGAATCGGACGTGCACATCGGCAAGATCATTCTGGATCTTGCCTAAAGCGTGCTGCTCGGATCGATCAGCGGTTCGCGCGGAATCACTGCGGGTCTGCTGGGGTATATGGACTGGGCCGAAGTCGAAAAGCCCTGCTTCGGGGGTGGGATACGGCGCAAGCTCGCCGTATCCCGCGCGTCTGCGATGCGCTCGGCATAGCGTACATTCTTGGACAGCTCGTCCAGATAGGGGTTGTCGCCGCCGAAGTGCGTTTCAGCGTAGCGAAACACTGCGCCGAGATGGTCGGCGAGGCGCACCGTAGCGGTGCGATAAAAGGCTGGCGTCTTATGCAGCAGATCTTGCGGCGAGCTGAACAACGCAGCGGTCTTGCGTGGCGCCGCAGACCCTTGCCCGGCGGCGAGCCCGCCCCACACGAACTCCGGATAGAGGCGGTCGCGGCATTTTTCCAGATAACAGCGATCGGACATCTGCGCAATGATGTCGGCGCTGCCGAGCATGTTGCCGAGCAGGCGATAAGGTCCACTCGGCACATCGATCCGCTGCACCGGGATCTCGTAGCCGGTGAAATGAAGGATGCGCCCGGCGACGCGAGACCACTGCGGCACCCCAAGCTCCTGCAGATACTCATCGAGAAAGTATGCGCCGCGGCTTACGTGCCGCAGCGTATATTCGCCCCCATTGCGATGGCGCGTATCTTTTCGATGGCGCAGATAACCGATATCGTGGAACAGCGCTGTTATGATCCCAAGTACATATAGATCGGGGCCCAGCGCCTCGGAGAAACGACGTGAGCGCTCATACCCGTCCATCAGGCGCGCCATCGCGAGCGTGACCTCCAGGGTATGCTGCAGATTATGGTAGGCGGTATCGCAGGCGTAATAACGAGGATCTGCACCGCGATAAAAACGCACGCAGTCCGCAAATGTGCGGGTGATCAAAGGCGCGGTTTGCGCCGAGTAGAGCTCCTGATAGATGCGTATGACTTCCTGCTCGACTGCGGACGGATCGGTCGTATTGACACGATCCGTCACGTCGAATTCGCTACGCCGGGTTGCCAAACTCACCTCCGATGGCTGGATATCGCAACTTATGGTTGCTGTGAAGTGTGACGTCGTCCTAAAGCGTCCCCGACTTTGCGACGATCAGAACACCAAAACAGGCTCCAGTTTGACGTGGCTGGCCAGAATCGGTTCGCGGCGATTTGCGGTCCTGATCCGACGCACGGCAGTCTAAGCACGCGGGCGAGCAAGCTACAAAAAAAGTTAAATATCACGCGATCATAATGGCGAAAACGCAACGAACTGCTGGGTTCTGGCGACACCCTCACCGCACTTTGCGGCGAGCGCCACCTTGCAGTCTCCTGATTGACTGCGTTCGATTCTGGCTGTTGCTCGCGCTTACTTGTGTTGCTGCCAACACAGTTGAAGCGCGTACGCCTGCCGCGCAGGACCCGGTACGTGCGAGCGTTACCATCGCCGAATTGCCGCCCGAGGCCCGTGTCGTGCTGCGCGCAATCAAGCTGGGAGGGCCGTTTCCCTACGCCAAGGATGGCGCCATATTCAGCAATCGGGAACACCGCCTGCCGCGCCGACCGAGCGGCTATTATCATGAGTTCACGGTGGCGACTCCCGGAGCGCGCGATCGTGGCGCGCGTCGCATCATCGCCGGTCGCGACGGAGAGTTCTATTACACAGACGATCACTATCGCCGGTTCAAACGCATCGTCGAGTAGAAGAATGTACACCTTCGAACGTTTTCTGACGAGCGCGCCCTCAGGCCTCTACCGCCTCCTGACGCACGGCGCATCCATGCGCATGACCAAGCTTTGCCGCCTGAAGGATGCCGAGTTGTTTTGCGTGAACGGCGAGCAGGTTCGCACCAAGAGGCGTTTTCTTGTCGTCATGGCGCGCGCCATGGGTTTGCCTCGCTGGTTTGGGATGAACTGGGATGCGCTAGCCGACAGCCTTACCGATTTCGCATGGGAACCGGGCACTACGCATGTTCTGCTGCTGTCGGCGCTCGATGGATTTGCCCAGCACGCGCCGCTTGACTTCGGGACTGCGCTGGGGGTGCTCGACGATGCCGCATCGTTCTGGGCGGAACGAGACGTGCGTTTCCTGGTGTTGATCGAGGCGCCGTGCCTGCCGCGAGTCACGCCGCTGCCCATGGTCAGTGCGCCCTGAACGTGTGGGCGCGGCCGATCAAGCTACGTCTTGGTCTGCAGCAGGGGATTTGGGCTGCACTGCAGCCACCGCAGGCAGAAAACGCGACAACTCGGACAACGCCTGTAAGTACACCTCGCGCTTGAACTCCACGACGCTGTCGAGCGGAATCCAGAACTGGCTCCAGCGCCAGGCGTCGAACTCCGGCTTCTCGCAATTGCGCAGGCAGACATCGCAATCGCGTCCGAGCATGCGCAGCAGATACCAGATCTGCTTTTGACCGCGGTAGTTGGCACGCCAATCCCGGCGCACCCAGCTCGACGGGACGTCGTAGCGCAGCCAGTCGCGCGTGCGCCCCAGTATGCGTACGTGCTCGGGCCGCAACCCGACTTCTTCGGCAAGCTCACGATACATCGCCTGCTCCGGGCTTTCTCCGGCCTTGATTCCCCCTTGCGGGAACTGCCAGGCATGCTCGCGGATGCGCTTCCCCCAGAACACGAGGTTGCGTGCGTTGGCCAGTATGATCCCTACGTTTGGGCGATATCCATCACGATCGATCATCATCGATCACCGGAAGCTTTGACTTGTCAGGATTTTTTCACAGGTTGCCGGGGGAAGCAACGTCTGGCACGCGTGCGCCAGGCGCTTCAAATCAGAAGCCGCGTGTCGGTGTGGGGATTCAGGCGCCGCAAAACCTCGACGAAGCGCGGAAACTCCAAGCCGTAGGCTGCTTCCAGGGCACGCGCGCGCTCCCGCAGCTCATCCCAGCGGAGGTGGACGGGGCTGCGTTTGAACCCCAGGACGATAATGTTGCCTTTTTGCAAGGCCGGCACGCACACCACCTGCCCTTCGAATGCGCCTTCGATCCGCTGCAGGTTTTCTGCATAGCGACGATCGCTGCCCCACAAATTCACCACCAGCACGCCTTCGCGGGTGAGCGCCCGAGCGCAGGCGGCGTAGAAAGCCTCGGTGGCGAGCTCTTCTACCAGAGCCACGCCGTCGTAGCCGTCCACCAGGATCAGATCGGCGCTGTCCGCATGCTCGTGCATCCACTGCGCGCCATCGCCCTGCACGATGGCAAAGCGCTCGTCATCGTCGGGCACGCAAAAGTAGCGGCGGGCGATGTCAATCACCTGGGGGTTGAGCTCGATTACGACCTGTTGACTGCCCGCAAGATGACGGTAGATCCATTTGTTGACCGAGCCGCCGCCCAATCCCACTGTGACCACCCGGGCCGGTTCCGGGACAAACAACAGGAACGCCATCATGCTGCGCGTGTATGCGAGCACCAGCTCATCGGGCGCGCTGACCCGCATTCCGCTCTGGATCGTGTCGGTGCCCAGATGCAGGTAGCGGATGCCGTCTTCCTCGCTGATCTCGACGTGCGCGGATACGCCGTTGCGGCGCGTGCCGCGCCAGCTCTTCCATAGTTTCACTGCAGTTCTCGCAATCGGGCACTTGAAAGCGCGCCGGCATTGGTACTCGGCATTGTAAGATAACGCCTTTTTGACTGTGGGCTTAAGCTCATGCGCACAACTTCGTTTTTTCTGTCCACGCTGAAAGAGGCTCCGGCCGAAGCCGAGCTCATCAGCCATAAGCTCATGGTGCGGGCCGGCCTGATCAAGAAGCTCGGCAGCGGCCTGTATACCTGGATGCCGCTCGGCCTGCGGGTGCTGCGCAAAGTCGAGCAGGTGGTGCGTGAAGAGATGGACCGCAGCGGCGCCGTGGAGCTCGTTATGCCGGCGGTGCAGCCGGCTGAGCTGTGGCAGGAAAGCGGCCGCTGGGAAAAATTCGGCCCGCAGATGCTCAAGATCAAGGACCGGCACGAGCGCGACTACTGCTTCGGCCCGACGCATGAAGAGGTGATCACCGATATCGCGCGCAAGGACATCCGCAGCTATCGGCAGCTGCCCGTCAACTTCTATCAGATCCAGACCAAGTTCCGCGACGAGATCCGCCCGCGCTTCGGTGTGATGCGCGCGCGCGAGTTCATCATGAAAGACGCCTATTCCTTTCATGTGGATTACGCCGATCTCGAGCGCGAGTATCGCAATATGTACGACGCCTACTCGCGCATCTTCTCGCGGCTCGGATTGCGCTTTCGCGCGGTCGCTGCCGACCCCGGCGCCATTGGCGGAACCGGTTCGCACGAGTTTCACGTGCTGGCTGATTCCGGCGAAGACGCGATCGCGTTTTGTCCGGAATCGGACTACGCGGCAAATGTGGAGCTCGCCGAGGCCCTGTCACCAGTGTCTTCCCGCGCGGCACCGACCCAGTCGTTGCAGAAGGTCGCCACACCGGGTGCGCACACCATCGAAGATGTGAGTCGCTCCCTGAAACTCCCACCGGAGCGCATCGTAAAGACGCTGATGGTGGTTGCCGGTGATGGCCAGGAATATCTCTTGCTCCTCCGTGGCGATCATATGCTGAACGAAATCAAAACCGAGAAGAAGCTCGCCCGACACGGCGGCTTTCGCTTCGCCACCGACGCTGAGATCCGCCAGCGCATCGCGGCCGGCGCGGGCTCGATCGGACCGATCGGACTGAACCTGCCGGTGCTGGCTGATCGCGCCTTGCAGGCAGTCAGCGATTTCGTGTGCGGCGCCAACGAGGACGGGCAGCATTACGCTGGCGCCAATTTCGGCCGCGACCTGCCCGAACCGGAGTACGTCGACATCCGCAATGTCGTCGAGGGTGATTTAAGCCCCGATGGCAAAGGCCGGCTGCAGCTGTGCCGCGGTATCGAGGTCGGGCACATCTTCCAGCTGCGGACCAAGTACTCGGAGGCGATGGGCTGCACCTTTCTGGATGAAGCTGGGCAAACCAAACCGATGGAAATGGGCTGCTATGGCGTCGGCGTCTCGCGGATTGTTGCCGCCGCGATCGAGCAGAACAACGACGCGCGCGG
>Ga0335082_10010236_pt1 | contig 10176 bp, 9 predicted proteins | sample Lox_Sample_41_FD_206718 | JGI IMG/M metagenome (GOLD analysis project Ga0335082, IMG submission 206718) | Soil microbial communities from Loxahatchee National Wildlife Refuge, Florida, United States - Lox_Sample_4.1 | ecosystem: Environmental > Terrestrial > Soil > Wetlands | place: USA: Florida...
TGCGGGCGCCCCGACGGCCACGACGACGGAAAGAACGACAAGAAAGCTGGCAAACGTACGCATGGATCCCCCAAACTTCGCGTTCCGGACCGCCTCACGGTCCAAACTCGTTGCAAAGTGCGCGGCGGCCTCACGTTGGGCCTCTTCCAAGCTCCCCCGACTCCCGACGCGGGCGGTTGAGCCGGTCTTCACGCCTGCACCTCGGTCCCGATCTCCAGCGTCTTCCTCAGGTCCAGCAGGAAGAGGAGCTGCTCCGGCTGCTTGTACGCGCCCAGGATCAACTCCCGGGCCCTCCCCTGCACCGTCTCGGGCGGCGCCTCGAAGGCGCCGTCATCGACGTCGACGACCTCGCCGATCGCGTCGACGAGGAGGCTCGCCCCCACGGCGCTGCTGCGGAGGACGACGTTGGTCGGCAGGAGGTCGGGCGGCCGTTCGGGGAGCTCGAGGCGCCTCCGGAGATCGAGCGCGGTCACGATCTGTCCCCGCAGGTTGATCAGGCCGGCGACCACCGGCGGTGCGAGCGGGACGGGCGTCATCGTCTGGAAGCGCAGGACCTCCTGGACGGCGTCGACGTCGATCCCGAAGTGCATCTCGTCGAGGTAGAAGGTGCAGAGCCTTCGCATCGCCGCCCGCCTACCGTCCGTCCCCGCTGCCCCGGCGCGGCGCCGGGCCAGGGGGCGCGGTGATGATCCGCTGCACGTCGAGCAGCTCGGTCACGCGGCCCTTGACGATCGCGCTTCCGAGCACGCCGTCGCGCACCCCGACCCCCTCGACCGCGAACCGCTCCTCCACGATGTCGAGGATCTCGTCGACCACCAGGCCGAGCTGACGCCCCTCCTCGGTGAACACCACGACGTGGAGCCGATCGGCGACCTCGCTCCCCCCGCCGAGCCGGACGCGATCGCGGTCGCTCGCCAGGGGCGACGGCACGCGGATCAGGGGAAGGATCCCGCCCCGGTACTGCACAACCTCACGCCCGCCGACACGCTCGACGGCCGAGAGCGGGAACGCCTCGAGCCGGGCGACCTTCTCGAGCGGGATGACCATCCGCCCGCTCTCGGGGCCACGGAACAGCAGCACCTGCTGCGCCTCCGCCTCGCCTTCCGTAGCGGCCACACGCGCGGCGACGACCCGCTCCTCCGCCTCCGCCAGGACGTGGGCCCGCTGCGCGAGGCCGACGACGTCGAGGATGAGCGCGACAGTCCCGTCGCCGAGGATCGTCGCGCCGGCGTACAGCGGCGCGCCCTTGAGGAGCTGGCCGAGCGGCTTGACCACGATGTCCTCGGTGACGTCGACCGCGTCGACGACGAGCCCGAACTGACGGCGATCGGCCTGGAGGACGATGATGTTGGTCGCGGCCTCCCGCGCCAGCGCCCGCACTTCGAACTCCCCGGCCGGCCGGCCGCTGAGCTCGTGCTTGAGGTGGACGATGGGGAGGAGCTTCCCCCGCAGGCGGAACACCGGCGCGCCCTTGAACCGTTCGATCCCCCCGCGCGCCTGTTTCCCTTCGAACCGCACCAGCTCGAGCAGGTTGTTCTGAGGGATCGCGTACCTCTCGGTGCCGTTGCGGACGATCAGCGCCGGGATGATCGCGAGCGTCAGCGGGATCTTGATCCGGGTCGTGGTCCCGCGCCCGGGCTCGCTCGCGAGCTCGACGGTCCCGCCGATGCTCTCGACGTTGTTCTTGACGACGTCCATCCCGACGCCGCGGCCGGAGAAGCTCGTCACCTTCCGGGCGGTCGAGAAGCCGCGCACGAACACCAGCCGCAGCGCCTCCCGGTCGGAGAGCGCCGCGGCCTCCTCGGCGCCCAGGTGGCCCTGCTCGACGGCCTTCCGACGGAGGAGCGCGGGGTCGATCCCGCCGCCGTCGTCGCGCAGCTCGATCACGACCTGCCCGCCCTCGTTGAACGCCTTGAGGGTGATCAGTCCCAGCGGTTCCTTCCCCGCCACCACGCGGGTGGTGGGCGTCTCCACCCCGTGGTCCACGGCGTTCCGGATGAGGTGCACGAGCGGGTCCTTGACCGCCTCGATGATGCTGCGGTCGAGCTCCGTCTCCCCGCCGCTCATCTCGATCGAGACCTGCTTTCCGCACGCCGCGCCGAGGTCGCGAACCAGGCGCGGGAACCGGTTGAAAAGCGTGTTGAGCGGTTGCAGGCGCGTGCGCGTGACGTCGTCCTGGAGCTGGTTGGTGATCCGGCCCAGGAACTGCGCCGCGCCGGCCAGCTCGGGCGAGACCGCCCCGCCGCCGAGCTGCACGATCCGGTTGCGCACGAGGACGAGCTCACCGACGAGGTCCATGAGGTGGTCGAGCAGGCGGACGTCGACCCGCACCGCGCTCTCGGTCACGGTGGCGGCCTGGACCGCCATCCGGACGTCGGAGGGCGGCGCGGCCTCGGCGGTCGCTGCGGGGAGCGACGCCGACTTCGCCCCGGTGCCCCCCTTGCCCGTCGCCGCGCGCCGCCCGGAGCGGGGGCCCCGCCGCCGCGCAGGTGTCCTCCCGTCGCGGGTTTCACCACCGGCCGGCGCGGGCGGGGGTTCGCCCTGCGCGAGCGCGGCGAGGCGCGCGATGAGCGCCGCGTTGTCGTCGGTCCCCTCGTCGCCGTGCGTCTCGATCGCGACCAGCTTCTCCTCGACCGCGTCGACGAGCGCCAGGAGAGCGTCGGCGATCGCCGAGGTGACGGTGATCTCGCCGCTGCGGAGTCGGCTCAGCAGACTCTCCCCGGCGTGGCTGAGCGCCTCCAGGCGGGCGAACGCGAAGAAGCCGCAGGTGCCCTTGATCGTGTGGACGGTCCGGAAGATGCTCGCAACCAACTCGCGATCGGCGGGCCGGGACTCGAGCTGGACGAGCTCCTTCTCCATCTGCTGGAGGTTCTCGTGGCTCTCGAGAAGGAACGCCTGCAAGGCTTCGTCCATGGTCGCGGCCTTTCGTCCAGCGTCCGTTCTACCCCCGAGGGCACGCGCTGGCAGTCGGCACGCTCCCCGACCGGGCGTGGGTTCTCCGCCATCCGTCCTGTCGAGAAAACCGCCACACGGCGTGTGGGGCGGCGTCCTACACGGGCGCCGGCCGGCCGCCGGGCAGGGGTTCCGGGTCCACCCGGCGCTCGCCTTGATTCCGGCACCCCCCCTCGCTACCATCGCAGTGAAGCGCACTGTCAAGCGCTCGCTCGAGGACGCATGATCGGACCCCACAGGGTTCTTGCCGTCGACGACTCGATCGGGGTGCTCACCCTGATCGGCACCTACCTCCAGGGGTCGGAGTTCGTGTTCGCGGGCTCCGCACGCGACGGGAAGAGCGCCGTCGACAAGTTCGCGAAGCTCAAGCCCGACATCGTCCTGCTCGACATCGTGATGCCCGAGCAGGGCGGGCAGGACACGCTCAAGCAGATCCTCGCGATCGACCGGACCGCGACCGTTGCGATGATCAGCTCGCTCACGGGCGACGACGTCGTCACCGAGTGCATGCGGCTCGGCGCGAGGTCCTACCTCAAGAAACCGTTCACGAAGGACGGCCTGCTCGAGCTCCTGCGGAAACTCAGCGGATCGCAGTAGGAACGGCAGAAACGAGAAAAAGGTAGAAGATGGACGGAAGAGGAAGGACAAGGACGGAGCCCCGTCGTGTCCTTCCTCTTCCTTCTTCCCTCGTCCCTTTTCCGCCTCTCGTCACGCGACGCGGACGAACTGGATCAGCGCGCGCCGCGCCCGCACCTCGTCCAGCGCCGTCGAGTGGAGGTCGGCGCGCAGGTTGACGAGGCCGAGGATGGTCTGGATGAACACCCGGAAGCAGTCGAAGTTGCTCGCAATGTCCTCGCACCGCAGCGGGTCCACGAACCGCTCGTCGCGCAAGGCCCGCATCTCGCGGCAGAAGTGCTCGAACGGCTCCCTGTCCCAGTAGCGGACGAACTGCATGCTCAGGTTCTCGAAGTAGGTGAGGAAGTCGAGCAACCCCTTGTAGGCGAGCTTCTTGCTCTCCGGCGCCGCATCCGACGCCAGGAACTCGGTGACGTGGCCGAGCACCTCCCCGAACAGCCACAGGTCCTCGCGGAGCCGGAGAGACTGCTGGCGGCGCATCAGGCAACTCGGGAAGATGTCCTTGTCGGCGATCCCCGGGAGGGTGATCCCGACCAGCGTCGTCACGGCCTGCTCGAGCAGCGAGGTCAGCAACCCGTGCGCGGCCTCGAGCGAGCCCCTCATCTTCTTCAGGCTGTTGGTCTGCGTGAAGTCGAGCAGGAACACCTCGAACGCCTTGCGCGCCTCGACCTGGAGCTCGAAGCAGAACCCGTCGACGCGCGACCTCAGGTCGTCCTCGACCCCGGTCGCCGAGCCGTGCGCGAGGAAGCGACTGGGGAACGCCTTCTCCAGGAACGGGCGCAGGATCATGAAGTCGCTCCGCAGCAGCGTGAGGAGCGGGAGTGCGTCGAGCAGCTCCTCGCGCTGCTCGCTGCCGACCTCGATCCAGGAGAGCACCCTCAGGTGCCGCGTGTAGATCGAGAGGACGAGCGCCATCCCCCTACGGACGTGTTCGTTCGGACACTCGACGACCGCCCGCCGAAGGACGGGGTGCGTGAGACGCTCGGCGAACAGGAACACGGGCCTCGAGCGCACCGGGCTGAAGAACCGGTTGTGGGCCATCAGCGAGCGGAACTGCTGCCCGAGGGCCCGGAACGTCCCCAGGCCGGCGGAGTTCGCGGAGCGCACACCGGCCGCCAGCGTCGCCAGGCTCTGGAGACCCTCGAGCAGGAGGAAGAGGCTGTCCCGCCACGTCTTCTGACTGGAGTACTCGGCGAGTAACGCGTCCCTGCCGGCGTCGCCGACCCATTCGCTCTCGACGTAGCTCCTGAACGCGAGAGCGTTCGCGTCGCTCTCGTCCATGATCCCTCGGCCGAGCTGCACGAGGCGCCGGAACTGGCGCTCCGCGAGCAGCACCTCGGTCGCGAGGCTCTCCTGGAAGCCGACCGGCCCGGTTGACCGCGCGGGGTGGTTCTCGAGGTTGAAGAAGCGCTCCAGCGCCTTCAGGTGGGTCTCGAACTGGACGAGCTTCTCCCACGCCTCCGACGGGAACGCCGGCTCCTGGCCTGCGCCGCCGGGCCCGCCGCCCGCCTGTCGCTCGCCGCCGCCGAAGCTCAGCGGGCGGCGTTCCACACGCTCTCCCCGTGGGGATGCTCCCCCATGCAGCCATACTAGCCCTGGTCCCGGCCAAGGGTATCGGTGCCGCTCCCCCGCCGGTGACGGCCGGTGTGCGGCGCGGCGTGTAGGGCACGGGCCGATGCGAGGTCGGTCTGCTTCGTACACCGCGCGCCGCCGGGCGCCCGCCGGCGCTCTCCCCGGACCGGTCAGTCGACCAGCCCCTCCTTGACCGCGTAGTAGGCGATCTCGCTGTTGTTGCGGAGGTTCAGCTTGGCGAGCACGCGCGCGCGGTAGGTGCTGACGGTCTTGGGGGAGAGGGTGAGCTCCTCCGCGACCTCCTTGACCGTCTTGCCCCTGGCGATCATGCAGAGCACCTGCAGCTCACGGTCGGAGAGCGACTCGTGCGGCGACTGCCGGAACCGTCCCTGGACCTCGAACGCCAGGCTCTCGGCGGTGCGCATGCTGACGTAGCGCCCGCCGCCGGCGACCTTGCGGACCGCGCTCACCAGCTCCTCGGGCCCGCTGTCCTTGGTGAGGTAACCGGCGGCCCCGGCGCGCAGGGCGCGCACCGCGTATTGCTCCTCCGGGTACATCGTCAGCATGAGCACGGCGACGTCGGGGTGTTCGACGCGGAGCTGCTTGAGCACGTCGAGGCCGCTGCGCCCGGGCATCCCGATGTCGAGGAGCACGATGTCGCACGGTGTGCGGCGCGCCTCGGCCATCACCTCCTGGCCGTTGCACGCCTCGCCCACGACCTCGATCTCGCCGGTCATGCCGAGGATCTGCTTGAGCCCGGCCCGGACCAGCGCGTGATCGTCGGCGACGAGGACCCGGATCATCCCGTCACCCGGCCGGGAGCTCGAGCACGAACCGGCACCCGCCCTTCGGGAGGTTCTCCCAACGCAGCACGCCCCCCGCGAGCCGGGCGATGCGGGCGACCGTGGCCACCCCCAGGCCGGTGCGGTCGGGGTGCGTCGTGAAGAACGGCCTTCCGACGTCCGCGGCCGAGGCGACGGGGATCCCCTCGCCGCCGTCCCGCACCTCGATCCTCTCAATGGGGCCCCGGCCCCTGCGCCACGCCAGCCGGACGCTCGCGCCGGGCCGCGACGCCCGGATCGCGTTGGCGAGGAGCTCGGACAGGCCGAAGCGGAACTGCGCGGGGTCGATCACGACGCGCTCCTCCTCGGTGCCCTCGAGGCGGATCTCCACGCCGGCCCGCGCTGCCGCCTCCGCCCGCGCCGACCGGGCGTCCCCGGCGGCCGCCGCGACGGCGACTCTCTCCGGACGCCCCGCTGTCATCATGAAGTACCGTTGCGTCTCCCTCGTCGTCGCGTCGAGGCGCCCGATCTCGCCCCTCATCTGCTGCAGGAGCGCGAGCGTCTCGCCGGAGGGCCGGGCAACGTGCATCACGAGCGAAAGGCCCGAGGAGAGTGCCGCCAGGGGGTTGCGGAAGCGATGGAGCAGGTCGGGGACGGCGCGCTCCGCGTCGAGATCCCTCACGAGCCTCATGCCCGTCGCTCCCGCACCGACGTCGCGCGGCCGGCCGGCGGACGCTCGGCAGCCCCCGGAGGGATGGAGTCGGTCACGTCCCGAGAAGTGTATCAAAGAACGCACGTTGTCGACACCTCCGCACCGGCCCGGGAACCCGCGGCGCGGTCACCGCGGGTCGGGCTAAGATGGACGCAAGGGACCCGGTCGCTCTGTTCCGCCCGACGACACCGCCCGCCGGGTCCCGCGGAGCTCGCGATGCGCGGAAGGCCAACCGTGGTGCTCACGATCTCGAGGCAGCTCGGCAGCGGGGGCTCGTACATCGGGCAGGCCGTGGCGAGCCGGTTCGGCATGCGGTACGCCGACCGTGACATCCTCCAGCGGGCGGCGCGTACCGCCGGCGTGAAGGAGGACGAGCTCGCCGCCGCAGAGGAGAACGTCCCGGGCTTCTGGGAGTCCGTCCTCCACTCCTTCTCGATGGGAGCGCCCGACGCGACGTTCGTACCCCCCGCGCTGCCGGCGACGTACACCGCGAACCTGTTCAGGCTCGAGGGCATGATCATCCAGGAGATCGCCGATCGGTTCGACGCCGTGATCGTCGGGCGGGCCGGGTTCCACGTCCTGGCCGGCCGCCCCAACGTCGTCAACGTCATGCTGCACGCCGCCACGGCCCGGCGCGCGACCCGCGTCATGGAGCTCTACGGGACCTCAACGGTCGAGGAGGCCGAGGCCCTGATCGAGCGCTCCGACCAGCAGAGGGCCCAGTTCATCCACCGCTTCACCGGCAAACGATGGGACGATCCCCGCCTCTTCGACCTCTGCATCGACACCGGCGCGACCGGCCTGGAGACCGCAACCGAGATCGTCGCGACGCTGGTCGGGAGCCGCCTCGGTCGGCGCTGGCGCGGCGCCCACGCGCCGGAGGGCTGAGGCCGGCGCGCGATTGCCGACTCGGGGACCTGTGAACGAGAATCGGGCGATGCAGCGAGCCGCCCTCCGGGCCGCCTCCGTCACGTTCCTGATCGCCGGCGCGGCGTTCGTCGCCCGTTTCTCCGGGACGGCCGCGGGCGGCGCGGACTCGTCCGGGTACCTCAACAGCGCGCGCCTCCTGGCGGACGGCCGACTCTCCGAGCCGGTGCGCGCCGTGCCCGGCGTCCCGGTGGCGGAGTACCCCCCCGGAGCGTTCGTCCCTCTCGGCATGAGGCCGGGCGTGCGTCCGGGGACCGCGGCGCCGACCTACCCGGTCGGCCTGCCGCTTCACATCGCCGCCGCGGCGCTGGTGGTCGGACTGGACCGCGCGCCCGTGGTCGTCAACGTTCTCGCGTGGATCGCCGCGGTGGCGCTCGTCTACCGTCTCGCCCGCCTGCTCGCGCTCCAGCGCCGCCCGAGCGCGGCGGCGGCGCTCGTCTTCGCCGTCTTCCCGGTCACCGTGCTCCAGTCGGTCCGCGTGATGAGCGACGTGCTCGCCGCCGCGTGGTGTCTCGCCGCCGTCTTCTTCGCGCTGCGCGCCCGCACCCGGCGCCGCGAGGCGGCCGCCGCCGGCGCGTGCCTGGCCGTCGCGATCCTCGTCCGCCCGACCGACGTCCTCCTGGCCCCGGCCCTCGCAATCGCCCTCGGCGGCAGCCCCGCCCTGCTCGCCCTCGCCGCGGCCGGGGGCGCGCCCCTCCTCGCCGCACTCGGGGGGTACAACCTCGCCGAGTACGGCCGCCTGTTCACCACCGGGTACACGGGAATCGCTCCGACGATCGCGCTCGCGAACCTGCCGGGCGGCGCCCTCCACTTCGTCCGCTGGCTGGCGACATTTCTCGGTCCGCCCGCGCTCGCCCTGTTCGGGTACGGCGCCTGGAGGGCGTTCCGGGGCGAACGCAACCAGGCCGTGCTGGTGACGTGGGCCGGCGTGATGGTGGGGTTCTACGCGCTGTACGAGCCTTCCCTCGCCGGGTGGTGGCGCCTGCGGTTCCTGCTGCCGGCGTTGCCGGCGATCGTCCTCGGGGCGGTCCTGGCGGGACGGGACCTCCGCGACGGCGCACGGCGGACCTGGGGCGCCCGTCCTGTCCTCCGGCGCGCCGCCGCCTCCACGCTCGCCGCGTGCCTGCTCTGGTCGCTGGCCGCCTCGGCGTACTGGACTCTCAGCCGCAGGCCGTGGGAGGTCGGCAGGAGCGAGGAGATCTATCCGCGCTGCGTGGCGTGGGCGGAGCGCCGGCTGCCGGCGAACGCCGCGCTCGTGGGGATGCAGACCACCGGGGCCGTCGACTTCTACGGGCGCCTCCCGGTGGCCCGCTACGACCTGCTCGACGAGCGGGCGTACCGGCGCTTCGTCGCGGCCGCGCGCGCCGCGGGCACGCCGCTGTTCGCCCTCCTCTTCCGCAACGACAGGCTGGAGTTCGACCGCCGCTGGCCCGGCGAGTGGGTCCGCCTCGACGGCCTCGGCGAGGCATCGCTCTGGGAGCTCAGGGGCGCCCCCGCGCCGTCGCCGAGACCCTGAGCGCCGCCCCGCCCGCCGCGGAGTCCGGGCCGGACCGCGTTGCACCCGTGCGGCCGCCGGCCGGTCCGGCCCCGGCGATCGGGGTCCGTTGACTGACTTCCGCGGCCCTCATATACTTCCATCATCGGAACTGTTTTGGCTGTGAAAGTCAGAGGCCCATGAAAGCGAACCATCACGCACCGTCCACCGCACCCAGCCTCGGCCACATCATCCGGTCGTGGCTGACCCTGATGTCCGAGGCCTCGCTCGGCGAGGACCTCGCGATCCTGGCGGAGACGGGCCTGACACTCCCCCAGGTCCTCACTCTCTACGAGCTCCACGACCACGGCCCGCGCTGCGTGTCCTCGGTCGCCGAGGTGCTTCACCTGTCGCAGCCGGCGACGAGCCAACTGGTCGACCGCCTGGTCCAGGAGGGGCTCGTCGACCGTGCCGAGGACCCGCGCGACCGCCGGCGCAAGCGCCTCGCGATCACGGCACGAGGCGGCCGGCTGGTCACGCGACTGATCGACGCCAAGAGCCGCAGTCTGGACCACGCCGCGAACCGGCTGACCCCGCAGGCGCGCGCCGACCTCGCCGCGGCGATCTCCGAGGCGGTGAGGCAGCTGCAACGGGGAAACGCGGAGCGCGACGGAAGACATGCGGGGCGGCCTTGGCAACCGGCCGACCGCCGCCGGTCGGCCACGGAGAGAGAACGCAATGCCTGAAGCCCGGAGACTCCATCGGTTCCCGCCGGCGGCCGGGACCCGCCCTGGGCGGCTCGTCCCGACCATCGCGGCGGCGCTGCTCGCCGCCGCGGCGGCCGCGCAGCCTGCGCCGCCCGCGCAGGTCGCGCTCCCGTCCCCGCTCCCGCTCGACGAGGCGCTCCGTCAGATCGCCGCCCACTCCAGCGCCTCCGTGACGTCGTCGCTTGACGTCGCGGCGGCGAAGGAGGTCACGCGGCGCGCCGAGGCGCCCTACCTTCCGACCGTCGCCGTCAACGCGGGGTACGAGGCGCGAGACCACCAGGTCATCGCGCGGCTCGGGCCGGTCCAGGCGCCGACGACGCAGCAGAGCTTCCTCACCGGGGAGCTCGAAGTCGG
>Ga0335082_10010237_pt1 | contig 10175 bp, 11 predicted proteins | sample Lox_Sample_41_FD_206718 | JGI IMG/M metagenome (GOLD analysis project Ga0335082, IMG submission 206718) | Soil microbial communities from Loxahatchee National Wildlife Refuge, Florida, United States - Lox_Sample_4.1 | ecosystem: Environmental > Terrestrial > Soil > Wetlands | place: USA...
CGAGGCGGCGGAGGCGCGCGCGGGACAGCGCCTCATTGAGCTTCCCCCTGCTGAGGCGGCAGCCGCGCGGCCGGACGAGTTTCACCGCACGGACCACCAGGTGACCGCGCATCCCCGCCAGGCCAGGGCGCGGCGCCGCCCCTGAGGCCGCTCATCGGGCCGGCCGGGCCGCAGCCCGGTCGGCGGAGACAGCCGGGGCACGCTACTTGCTCACGCTGAGCGCGAGCTTCGCCGACGCCGAGGCGACGAACGTGACGCTGCCGGGGTATCTGGCGACGAGCTGGTAGCTGCCCGCGGCGAGCTTGCTCGCGCTCAGCGTGCAGGAACCCGCCCCGGACGCCAGCTTGATCGCGCACACGACGGTGCTCCCGGCGCGCACGGTCACCGTGCCGGCCGGGGCACCGGAGAACCTCGGCACCACGCGCACCGTGAGCCGCTCCGACTGCTCATGCCCGTACGTCACGGTGCCCGCGGCCAGCGAGAGGCGCGTCGTCGTCGGCGCCTTTCTGAGCTTCAGGGTGGCGGTCGCGGTCGCGGGCTTGGACCCGGCTCTGCCGTTATAGGTCCCGGTGAACTTCACGTTGCCCGCCGCGAACTGCGCGGTGTTCACCTTGCACGTCCCCTTGCCGGCCTTGATCGTCATCACGCAGACGACCTTGCCGCCGGATCGCACCATCATCGTTCCCGGCACCGAACTGCCGCCGGTCGCTCCCGCCGCGGGGCCGGCCATCGTCGCGCTGCCCGCCGCCGAGGTGCCCGTGGATACCGCCGCGGCGGGCGCCGCGCCCGACGCCGAGCAGCCCGCCGCGCCGGCCGCGGTGGCAAGGACAATCGCGCTGAGAACAAGGCGGCGAAGGCGCATGGATCCCCATCGAGATATTCCAGACCCGGACAAGACGTAAGCGATTCGTATTCTGTCCGCGCCTTCGGTTTCGCCACCACCGCCGCCGGCTGAACACTTCATGACGCGCAGCGGTCGAGCAGATGCCTCGTCGCGGCCGGTCAGCGGATGATGTCGATGGGGGTGCCCGGCGGGACCGGCCGCAGACGCAGCAGGTCCTTGTCATGCAGGCGGATGCAGCCGTGGGAGATACGCGCGCCCGTCGTGCCGATCTCGCTGTCCTCGCCGAGCGGGCCGTGAATGCCGATGACCGCATCGCCTGAGCCCTCCCAGTCGCCGATGGCGGGCGAGTGCGCCGAGGTGACCAGGATGAACGGGCCATAGCCCGGGTTGGGGATGGGCGGCGGCTCGTCGAACGCGACGAAGTAGTGGCCCGCGGGCGTCGGATCGTCGCTCGTGCCGATGCCGGCCGGGGCGGAAAGCAACTGCCTGCCGTCCAGGTACAGCCGCAAGCGCATGGTCGTCAGGTCGATGACAATCCGGTAGCCGGTCCTGCTCAGCAGCACGGCGCTGTCCGGCAGCCACGACGTCGAGCCATTGGGGCGCTGGGCGAGGCGTACCTCGACCCAGCCCGGCCTCGTGGCCACGACGGGGAGCACCGAGGGTACGCCCCACCAGGTAGCCGGTACCTGGCCGGCCTCCCGCACGCCTGGTGCGGAGTAGCGCGGCGCGGTGAACCGGACGGCGGCGAGCACGGTCTTCGTCGTGGCCTGAATCTTCGCGTGCGCAAGAGACAACCGGGCCTGCGCGGGCGCGCCGTCGAGGCCCGGCACGGTCGCCCACGACGACGGGCTCGGTCCGCGCGCCGCTGTCACCGCGGTCTCGTACCAGGTGAAGAGCCCGACGATGGTCGCGATGAGTATCCCGGCGGACGCCCCGCGGCTGCGAGAACTCGCTGCCATTGACTCCCCGCTGCATCCATATACTTACGGAAAGTGACAACGGGACTGTAGCAAGTGAACCGGGCCGCCGCAGGAAAAGACGCAACCTCCGCGAGCACACTTGCCGATGACGTACCCCGCGTAGCGGTAGGTCCTGGCCGGCTTGCCGAAATCGGCGATCGCGAGCCGGGCAGGGACGAGCTGGTTCGGCGTGCAGACGACGAAGTTCGCCGAGTGCCGCGCCGGGTCGGCGAGCTCCAGGTTCGACTCCCAGTAGTCCACGGCGAGCCGGTTGCGGCTCCTGCCGTGCACGCCGATGGCGAGCAAGGTGACCGTGCCGCCCGAGTCGACGGTGACGCTTGACGCCTGCCAGTACGGGCCGAGCCCGCTGTGCAGGTGGTGCCGTTCAAGCCAGCACGAGCAGCGTGTAAGTCAGCGCGGCGCTGATGTGCACGACCGCGGGACTGATGCCGACGAGGCCGGTCACCGCCGCGTACTCGGGCAGTTCGGTGGTGAGGAAGGAGACGTCGGTGTTCCACCAGCCCGTGCAGCAGCAGGTTGCCGTGCAGCATGTCAGCTGCCTGCAGGACAAGTCCCGCGCCGTCCGAGTTCACCTCCGTGGTCCCGGCGACGCGCAGGTAGCAGAGCAGCAGGACGGCACTGGCGAGCGCCGTGCCCCCGGCCCACAGCCCCATGCGGCGGCGAACCCGGGAACGCGGCCGCTGGCGTGTCCGCTCCCCCATCGCGTACACGAGCCGTAGTTACCCAGGCGCTAATGCGCGAATGCCCTGGTTAGGACGAAATTTAGATTCCCGGGAACTGGCGGGATCGCGCCGCCGGAATACCGGAGGTGGCCGGGCGATTGGCGTCAGTGATCAGACCTATCGCGATCGGAGAGCGTCATGTCCTTCACCGAAGAAGAGGCCGCCTACATTCGCTCGCAGCCGCTGGCCCGGGTGGCCACGGTCTCCGCAGACGGCCAGCCCGACGTGGTGCCCGTCGGGTTCGAGTTCGACGGCACGCACTTCTGGATCGGCGGGTTCGATCCGGGCAAAACTCGCCGTACCAGCAACATCCGGGCGGGCAACGAGAAGGTCGCGCTGATCGTCGACGACCTGGCCTCGGTCAGCCCGTGGTCGCCGCGCTTCGTGCGCGTCTACGGGACAGTCGAGCTCGTGGACCGCGAGACGCAGTTCGGCACCCAGCCGGTCATGAAGATCACGCCGACGATCTCGTGGAGCGCCAACCTGGACGGCCGGCCGCTCGGCGAGCGGCGCGACGACGGCTCGGGCTTCCGCCGCACCGTCCACCAGGCCGGTTAGGGCGGCTCACACCCCGGCCGATGAAAACGGGACATCTCTTGCGTCGTGAATGAAGGCGGCCCGGCGCGGCCGCCACCGAACGCACGCACAGGAGGTTCTCATGGGTCTGCCCGAGGTCGTCTCCCGCGAGGAGTGGCTCGCGGCGAGAAGGAAGCTGCTCGTCGCGGAGAAGGAGGCGACCCGCGGGCGCGACGCGCTCAACGCCGAGCGGCGCCGGCTGCCGATGGTCCTGGTGGACAAGGACTACATGTTCGAGAGCCCGCTCGGCACGGTGCCGCTACGCGACCTGTTCGGCGGCAAGAGCCAGCTGATCGTGCAGCACGTGATGTTCGACCCGGACTGGGAGGCGGCCTGCCCCGGCTGCACCGCGGCCATCGATGAGCTCTCTCCCGGGATGCTCACGCACCTGAGGTCACGCGACACCGCCTTCGCCCTGGTCTCCCGTGCGCCGCTGGCCAAGCTCAAGGCCTACTCCGAGGCCAGGGGCTGGACGGTGCCCTGGTACTCCTCCTACGGCAGCGACTTCAACTACGACTACCAGGCCACCATGGACAAGGACCGGTCGCTGCTCGTCTACAACTACCGCGAGGAGCCCGAGATCTTCAACGAGGACAGCACCTCGACGGAGGTGCCTGGGGTCAGCTGCTTCCTGCGCGACGGGGACCAGGTCTTCCACACCTACTCGACGTTCGCGCGCGGCGTGGAGACGGTCGGCAACGCCTACTCCTGGCTGGACCTGACCGCGTTCGGGCGCGGGGAGGAATGGGAGGAGCCCAAGGGACGCGCCGCCAAGGTGCACGGGGCCGACCCGACGTTCACCGACTAGTCAGGTGGCCACCGGCCGCAGGGTCAGGCGGATTCGCGGACGATGACCTCGGCGGGGGCGGCGGTGAAACCGTCGGCGTCGAGGCCGAGGATGATCCGGGCGGTGCGGCGGCCGTGGTCTTCCGCGTCGATGTGGATCGTGGTCAGCGCGGGCGTGGACAGCGCGCCGTACTCGGTGTCGTCGAAGCCGATGACGGCCAGGTCACCGGGGACGGCGCGGCCAAGGCCGGCGGCGGCCGCGAGGACGCGCAGGCCCACCTCGTCGTCGAACGCCGCGACCGCCGTCACGCCGTCGTGCGCCGCGAGGAACTCCCCGAGGGCGCGCACGGCGGCCTCGCGGTCGCGCGGCACGAACAGTGGCGGCGGCACGGGGATGTCAAGCATTGCCGCCGCCTCGGCGGCGAAGCGCAGCCGCACCGAGCCCAGCGGCTGGTCGCCGTCGGGCAGGGCCACTCCGATGCGGGAGTGGCCGCGGGTCACCAGGTAGCGGAGCTGGACCAGGCTGTTGCCCGCGAGCCCGCCGTCCCACCCGCCGTCGTCGAACTCGTGACCAGGTTTGAGGTAGTTCTCCGCCAACCGCAGCACCGCGCGGGGCGCGACCGCGTCGAGCACCTGCTGCATGGAGTCCCCCGCGGCCTGGCCGTGCCTGACCAGGAGCACGTGATCGTGGGCGGCGAGCTCGGCGTCGAGGCCCCGGATGAAGGTACGCGCGTAGTTGCCGTCATTACCCCAGCCGACCGCGAGGATGACGATCCGCGATGAGCCCTCGCGCAGCGCCCGCGCGATGCCGTGCGGCACGTAGCCGAGGTCGCGCGCGGCCTGCCTGACCCGCTCGCGGGTGGGCTCAGAGATGGAGGCGGCCGGGGAATCGCTGAGCACGAAGCCCGCGGTGGCCCGCGACACGCCACTCGCCGCCGCCACGTCGCGCAGCGTCACCCGCTTCGCGCTCACGCTCACCCATGTCCCTTCGGCTGGCGACAATTCGCCTCCGAAGATACAGGGCATCTCCCGGTGCGCGGCGGCCGCCAGGTCAGCCCTGCCTGAGCCCGCGCAGGCGGCAACCTTAGCCTTCGGAACACGGCCGTTGCGAGCATCCGACCCCCGCGGGTAACGTGCGATAGATCGAAATACTAGATCGATCTATCAATCTATGGTTGCGACCAGACCGCGGAGGACCCATGGCGGCGCAGAAGCCGAGTCTCCAGGACGGTATCGATCGGGCAGGCTCGCCCGTGGCGCTGCTGTGGCAGCAGAATCCGGCTCCCTGGCTCCCCGAGAACATCGATCCCGAGTATGCCGGATGGCGGCGGGAGCAGGCCGCCTGGCACGAGGCGGTGTCCCTGTCCGACGTCTCGCACCACATGTTCGACCTGTACCTCGAGGGGCCGGACGCCACGAAGCTGCTCGCGGCGGTGAGCGCGAACAACTACGAGAACTTCGCGATCGGCCAGGCCAAGCAGTTCATCCCGGTGACCAGGAACGGGCACATCGTCACCGACGGCATCCTGCTGCGCGAGGCGGAGCACCGGTACGTGCTGACCGGCATACCCGCCGCGCAGCACTGGGTCAGGTACCACGGCGAGCGGTACCGCTACGACGTGGCCTTCGACGAGGACCCGTCATCGGCGTTCCGCGGCGGCGCCGAGCCGCGGATCTTCCGCTACCAGGTCCAGGGGCCGCAGGCGAAGGCCCTGGTGGAGAAGGCGTTCGGCGGCCCGCTGCCGCAGGCGAAGTTCTTCCACTCCATCCCGGTCACGCTCGACGGGCGGCAGTTCCGCGCGCTGCGGCACAACATGTCGGGCCAGGACGGCTATGAGTTCATCGGCGACTGGGAGCACGCCAAGCCAGTCAAGGACATTTTCCTGACCGCGGGCCAGGAGTTCGGCATCGCGCACGTCGGCGCCTGGGCGTACGCGAGCGCGAGCGTGGAGAGCGGCTGGATTCCGTCGCCGGTCCCCGGCATCTACACCGACACGGCGCTCGCGGACTACCGCCGGTGGCTGCCGCTGTTCGGCATCGAGGGCAAGCGGCCGCTCAACGGCAGCTTCTACTCCCCCGACATCGAGGACTACTACGTCTCGCCGTGGGAGCTCGGCTACGGCCGGTCCATCTCCTTCAACCACGACTTCATCGGCCGCGACGCGCTGCTCACCGCGCGGGACACCGCGCCGCGCACCAAGGTGACACTGGTGCTCGACCCCGAGGATGTGCGCGCGCTCGGCCTCGCGGAAAACAGGTTCCACCTCTCCTATGCCAGGCACCGGGTCGAGGTCGGCGGCGCGCTCGCGGGCCTCACCCACCAGACCGCGACGATCGACACAGTCGGCACAGTCCTGTCGCTGACACTCATCGACAAGCGGCACGCCGAGCCGGGCACCGAGGTCACGGTCGTCTGGGGCGACCACCCCGGCGCGGGCACTGCACCGGACGCCGACCTCGGCTTCCCGCGGATCCGCGCCACCGTGCAGCCCGCACCGTTCGGCGAGCACGCACGGAAGGCGTACCGCCGCCATGACCTCTAGGGCAACCCTGCTGGCGGACAAGCCGGCCGCGGCGCGCGGCATCGCCCGCGATCACGCGTCGCTGATCGTGCACGGGGCGGACCGGCCGGGCATCGTCGCGGCGGTCGGCGCGGTGCTGAGCGGCCACGGCGCGAACATCGTGTCCCTCGACCAGTACTCGGACAACCCGGAGGGCGGCGCGTTCTTCCAGCGCACCGTGTTCAGCGTGCCCGACCTGACGCTGCGGCTGCCGGAGATCGAGGAGTCGCTGAGCGACCGGCTCGCACAGGGCTTCGGCCTTGAGTTCGCGGTGCGGGACCTGTCCGTGCCGAAACGGATGGCGATCTTCGCGTCCAAGTCCGACCACTGCCTGCTCGACCTGCTGTGGCGGCGCAAGCACGGCGAGCTGGCCGTCACCATCCCGATGGTGATCTCCAACCACCCTGACGTGGCCGAGGAGGTGCGGTCGTTCGGCGTGCCGTTCTTCTACGTGCCGTCATCCGGGCCGGACAAGTCGGCCGCCGAGGCGGAGCACCTGCGGCTGCTCGCCGGCAACGTCGACTTCGTGGTGCTCGCCAGGTACATGCAGATCCTGTCCGGCGAGTTCATCGAGCGAGCCGGCGTGCCGATCATCAATATCCACCACTCGTTCCTTCCGGCGTTTATCGGCGCGGGGCCGTACGCGAAGGCGAAGGAGCGCGGCGTCAAGCTGGTCGGCGCGACCGCGCACTACGTGACGGAAGACCTGGACGAGGGGCCGATCATCGAGCAGGACGTGGTCCGGGTCAGTCACGGCGACACCGCCGCCGACCTGCAGCGGCGCGGCGCGGATGTGGAGCGGGCGGTGCTGTCCCGCGCGGTGCGCTGGCACAGCGAGGACCGCGTGATCCGGCATGGCAAGCACACGATCGTCTTCGCCTGAGCCACCGGGGAGGCATGCACGATGACAACCCTGATCGACGGGAAGGCGGTCGCGGCGCGGATTCGCGCCCGGGTCGCAGCCCAGGTTTCCGACGAGTATCCCGATCCGGCACGCGCGCCCGGCCTGGCGACGGTGCTCGTCGGCGACGACCCGGCGAGCGCCGTCTACGTCGCGAGCAAGCGCCGCGCGGTGGTCCAGGCGGGCATGCGTGACCTGCACATGTCACTGCCGGGGACAAGCACTCAGCGGGAGGTCGCGGCCGTCATCAGCAAGCTCGCCGCCGACCCGGCCGTGGCCGGCATCCTGCTCCAGCTCCCGCTGCCGAAGGGACTGGACAGCGCCGTGCTGATCGAGCGCATCCCCGCGGAAAAGGACGTCGACGGGCTGACCACGATGAGCGCCGGGCTGCTCGCCCGCGGCGGGTTCGGGCTGCGGCCGTGCACGCCTCGCGGTGTGCTCGAGCTGCTCGACGCCGAGTCGGTGCCGCTGGCCGGCGCCAGGGCGGTGGTCGTCGGGCGGTCAGAACTTGTCGGCCGCCCGCTCGCCCAGCTGCTGCTGCACCGGGACGCGACGGTCACCGTCGCGCACTCGAAGACCGCTGACCTCGCGGCCGTCACGCGCGAGGCGGACATCCTGATCGCGGCGGCCGGTGTGCGCGGGCTGATCGGCGCGGAGCACGTCAAGCCGGGCGCCACGGTCATCGACGTCGGCATCCACCGCACCGGCGCAGGCCTCACCGGAGACGTGCGGGCCGCCGAGGTGACGGGCATCGCCGCGCGGCTCACCCCGGTGCCCGGCGGCGTCGGCCCGATGACCATCGCGATGCTGATGGCCAACACCCTCACGGCCGCTCGCTGGTCACGCGGCTGAAGAACTTCATCTATCCGGATCAACGGGTTGTGCTGCTCCCGACCCGGGAATGAATTCCTGGCGCGGGGAGATGTCAGTGGACATGACGACCACTGATGAACTGCGCTCGAAACTCGGCCGGGTAGGGATCTGGATGGCACCGCCGCCGGCGCTCGGGCTCGACCCGGCCGCCGCGGCGCGGGCCGTCGAAGACGCCGGGTTCACCTCGGTGTGGGTGGGCGGCGGCAACGGCAGGCCCGAGGACTTCGCGGTGCTGCGCGGCCTGCTCACCGGCAGCGACCGGCTGGTGGTGGCGCCGGGCATCGCCAACATCTGGGCGTGGCAGCCCGCGGCGATCCGCGCGGAGGCGGAGCGGCTTGAGGCCGACTTCCCCGGGCGGTTCATCCTCGGGCTCGGCGTCAGCCACGCGCCGCTCGTCGCGCAGCTCGGGCAGACGTACGAAAAGCCGTACGCGAAGATGGAGAAGTTCCTCGACGAGCTCGACCATCCCGCGCAGCACGGCGGCGAGCAGGAGCTGCCGCCCGTCGTGCTCGCCGCCCTCGGCCCGAAGATGCTGCGGCTCTCCGCCAGGTTCGCGGGCGCTCACCCGTACTTCACCACGCCGGAGCACACCGCGGTGGCGCGGCCCATCCTCGGACCAGAGCCGCTGCTCATCCCGGAACAGGCGGTATCACTTGACCCTTCGGCTGCGCAGGGCGTGCGCAGCTACGCGGCCAGGTACCTGCGGATGCCCAACTACACGCAGAGCCTGAAGAACTTCGGTTTCACCGACGAAGACATCGCCGACGGCGGCAGCGACCGCCTGGTGAACACGATAATCCCGTCCGGTGCCGACGCTGTCCTGTCCGTGATCCGCGGGCACCTCGACGCGGGCGCGGACCACGTGGTCGTCCAGCCGCTCGGCGCGACCGGCGCCTTCGACATCGGCCAGCTCGGCTTGCTTGCCGACACCGTCGGCGGGCTGCTGGCGGACTGAGCGAACGTCACGCGCGACTCGCCGGGTCGCACTCCGCGTCCGGCGGGTGCGGCCAGGCTAGTCGTCCCAGACGCTGCCGAGCATGCTGAGCGGTATCTCCGCCGAGTCGGTGATCCGCAGCTTGCGCCGGGCGCGCTGGTAGAAGGTGGTGCTGCCGAGCCGGACCACGCTGGCCCCTCCGGGCCGCGAGCGCAGGTCGATGCTCTGCCCGGGATCGGCGTAGCAGGAGACCCGGCCGTCCACCTCGATCGCCAGCCTGCCGGACGATGGCAGCAGCTCGAGCGTCACGGGGTCGGTCACCGACAGCACGATTCCCCTGTTGTACGCGGAATGCGGCGCGGCGGGCGTGACGAGCAGGGCCTCGACCGAAGGGCTCATGATCGGCCCGCCCGCCGAGAAGCTGTAGGCGGTGGACCCGGTGGGCGTGGCCACGATCACCGCGTCGGCCGCGTAGCTGACGAAGGGCTGCCCGGCGACGCGGACGGCCACGATAGCGCTGCCGTCACCGGGGACCCGGACGGCGGCCACGTCGTTGAACGCGGTCAGCTCCGACGTGCCCACCGTCGCGTCGATGGCCATCCGCGGCTCGATGGTGAATTCCTTGCGGTCGATCATGGACAGCGCCGCCGGCAGGCCCGGCACGTCGACCTCGGCGAGAAAGCCGAGTTTCCCCAGGTTGACGCCGAGCACCGGGGCCCGGTTCCCGTCGGCGAGCCGCATCGCGCGCAGCATCGTCCCGTCGCCGCCCAGGCTGACGATCAGGTCGGACCTGCGGCCGAGTTCTTCCGACGTGACCGGGGTGGCCGCGCAGTTCAGCCGCTTGATCTCGGCGCCGATGCCGAGAATCTCTTTGCCGTTGGAGGCCCCCCAGCTCAGCATCGCCTCGACCGCCTCGGCCGAATCGCGCTGCGGGTGCAGGACAAGCCCGATGGTATGCATCGCTGGAAAGCCTACCCAGCAAGGCCCGGCGCCATCAC
>Ga0335082_10010239_pt1 | contig 10175 bp, 7 predicted proteins | sample Lox_Sample_41_FD_206718 | JGI IMG/M metagenome (GOLD analysis project Ga0335082, IMG submission 206718) | Soil microbial communities from Loxahatchee National Wildlife Refuge, Florida, United States - Lox_Sample_4.1 | ecosystem: Environmental > Terrestrial > Soil > Wetlands | place: USA: Florida...
CAACGGATGCGCCACCAGCCGGTAGAGCGCTTTCACGATCGAGGGCGCCTGGCTGCCTGCCTGATCCATGCTGATCGGGCTGCCCAGAGTGATGACCGCGCGCACGCACTCCGTCGCTTCATGCGCACCCAGCATCGCGAACACGCCGCCCAGGCTCCAGCCCACCAGGCTGATCTTGCGGCCGGTCTTGTGGCTCAGGTGGCGAATCTTCTGCGGCAGGACCTTCACGTACTTGCTCTGGAAGCCGACATTTCGCCCCATGCCCCAGGTGCGCACGTCGTAACCCTTGTGCTGCAGGAACAGCTTGAGCGCGACCAGCGATTTTTCATCGGCGAGAAATCCGGGCAGCAGCAGCACCGGATGCCCGTCCCCGCTCGGCGCCTGCAGCAGCAGCGGCAGCGAGGCGGGCAGCAAGGCCGCCTCGAACAGGCCGCGCGGTTCGAGCAGGGAATCGAGCAGGCGCGGCGGGCCGACGTGGGGGTGACGCGAAATCGTTGCCAGTTTAGACATGTTTGCGTGCCGCTTTGCCCACTCCTGAGTTTCGCGCAGCCACCCTCGCGGCCGCCCTGCGCGGCTTGGGCCGGCGCAAGGCAGCGCGCTGCAATTCCTGCTGTGCCGCGAGCATATCATCGACCAGCTCCTGCGGCTCGGGCACCAGCGATCTTGCCGCAGTGAAACCGATTCCCAACATGCCGGCGTAGCTCATCAGCGTGATGTTGAGTCCGACACCGTGCTCGACGATGGAGAACGGCCAATAGCCCGTCATCCGCAGACCGGCCGTATACAGCGGCACCGGCGGGCCGGCGACATTGGAGATCACCACGTTGGCGATGGGCGGGATGGCGTTGGCGAGGCGCGTCTTTCCGTACATCGCAGCCAGCGCGCCGACGATCCAGGGCCCGCCTATGGTGGGAAAATCGACGGGTATGACGGACCTGGCGCGCTGTGCCACCGACTTGGTGGCGCTCGCAGCAGACCGTATCGCCCGCAGGCGCCGCAGCGGGTCGGCGATATGGGTGGCGAGGCTCACGAGGCTCAGCGTCGCCTGGGTGGTGAATTCGCGGTTGCCCGGATCGCGCAGCGAAATCGGCATGGTCGCGATCAGCGGCTTGCGCGGAATTCCGCCGTGCCGCGCGAGGTAGCGCCGCAACGCGCCGCTGCACAGCGCGAGCACCACATCGTTGACGGTCGCCTCCTGCGCATGGGCGACGGCCTTCACCTCGTCCAGGGGAATCGACGCCGCGGCGACGCCGCGTTCGCCGGTAATGGCAGCGTTGAAGGGCGTGCGCGGACCGAACGCAATATTGCGCCACAGCGCGCCACCGGCCGAGCCCTTGGTCGAGGCACGCGGCGGCGCCGGCTTGCCGCCTCCGAGAACCATGCCGGCGAGGGCGCGCACCACATCCGGCAGGTGGCGCACGAGCTTCACGTACTGCGCCGCGTCGTGGCGGAAGGCTGCGGCGGCGAGCGTCAGCGCGCCCGGCGTGCGCTCGGCATCCCTGGCTCGAGGATGCCGCTCGACGCGGCCGGGCGTGGGCGAAAGCTCGAACAGCGCCGCCGCCAGCGCCGCGCCGGCCTGGCCGTCGAGCAGCGAGTGATGGATCTTGATGTAATAGGCGTTGTCGCCGCTTTCCAGCCCTTCGAAGACATAGAGCATCCACAGCGGCCGGCTGCGATCGAGCAACTCCCCGTGCAGTTCCCCCACGCAGTCCTGCACCTGCCTCCAGCTGCGCGGCGGCGGCAGGTCGACGCGGCGGATGTGGAAATCGAGATCGACACCCTCGTGGACCCACACCGGGTTGGCGAATTGCAGCGGCATTTGCGCCAGACGGCGGCGGAATACCGGCGCCAGGTGCAAATGCGTGGAGATCATCTTCTTGACTGCATTGCGAAAATTCCCGCGATAGCGCGGCGGAACCTGGAATAGATGGAGCGAGCCGACGTGCATGGGGGTGGCCGGCGTTTCCAGGCTCAGAAACGCGCCATCGAGTCCGCTCAGGGGTTTCATGTAGTTATTGTCGTCGCTCCCACGCGGACGCATTTTCCCATTCCGCGCGCGCTGCCACAAGTGCCGTGCACGACGGTGCCGGGCGCGGCCGGGCGGCGGCGCAATCGCGCTGCACGGCCGATCGCTTGCGCCGCGGCGTCACCGCTTCGCGCGCGTCGCGCGCCGCGCGCCGCGCTTGCCGGCCGTCGCGCTGTGGAACAACACCGCCATGTCGAAGCCGGTCTTGACGAAGTCGAGCACGGCGCTGAATTCCGCGTCGGAGAGGCGGCGGGCGACATCGTTCGCTCGGTAGAGGTTCGCCAGCTCGCGCTCGCGTCCCATCTGCACCGCCAAGCGGCCGATACCGAGATCATCGAGCGCCTTCCACAGCCGCGGGTAATACGAGCGCGTCAGCTTCATGACAAAGGTCACCGGGTCGTGCCGGCCGAGCACGCCTGCCAGGCGCAGGATCACCTCGAACGGCAGCACCGCCTTGCCGCGCTCGGCTTCCTCCAGCAGCGCCGGATCGCCCAGATCGATCGCACGGCCGAGTTCGCGCGTCGTGATGCCGGCCGCTTCCCGCGCCTGGCGCAACATCGAACCTGCCGCGGCGATCGCCGCCCGCCGCCGCGGGTCGCGTACGCGCGCCTGCACGAAACTCAGCGACATGTCGGTCGCGCCGGCGGCGACGCCGAGCACGGCGCCAGTCCAGTGGCGCAGCTCGCGCGCAATTCTGAGCAGCGGCGACGCAGTGGACACGGCCGCAGCCTTGGGCGCCGCGGCGGCCCTGCGTTTTGGGCGCGATGACTTTGCGCGGCCTGCGCGTGGTGTCGGGCTCATCCACGATCTCCTGGGATCAATTGCGGCGGCATTACGCCGGCTCCTCGGTCTTGGCATCATTGTAGCCGAGCACCTGCGCTCACATCGGCGGACTTGATTGCATCAGTGGAGCGCCGATTGGCGCCTGCGTCGGGGCTCAGCCGACAGCCACTTGCGTATCTGCGCGTAGACGTCTTTGTGGCTGAGCAGGTCCAGATGATTCATGTCGTAGCCGACCCATTGCCGCGCCGGCGGAATGGCGAGGTTCATGGCGGGATTCGCATGCTGCCCGAGCGCACTGCGCAGCGGGACGATTCCGTCGCCGAGCACCGGTTTGCCGGGACCGCCGGCGCTCGTCGCGATAGAAACGCCGATCGCGTAGCACTGCACTGCCTGCGGCAGCGGCACGGCGCGACGCTGGTCTTTCGAGCGCGCGAAGCGGTCGGTATGTTGCCAGTCCTCATCCACCAGGCTGCCGTAGCGCAGATCCGTAATGCCGGCGCTGCGTATCTTGCCCAGGCGGGCGAACGCGGCCGAGTACGGGCTGGCCCCCAAAATGACATCCACCCAGTTGCCGCCGCGTTCCAGCGGGGCGCCATGATGCGGCGTGCCGAGGAATACGATCTTGCGCAGGTGCCGCGGCCAGTCGTGTCCCTCGACCCCGGCGTAGTGACAGGCGCTGCGGGCTATCAGCCCCCCCATGCTATGCGCGACGATGACCAATTCCTCCACCGGCGCCGGCCACGCCTGCAACAACTGCTCGATCAGACCGGCGAGGGCGCGGCCGTTGATGGATACGTGCAGGCCGCTGTTGTAGTGCAGATACACCGGCGTGAAACCAACATCGGCGGCCAGCGCGGCGCCATGGTCGTGCCCCTTGCGCCGCCACTGCAGATCATTCATGCACAGTCCGTGCGCGAGAAGCACGATTTTTCCGCCTGCCGCGGGGATCGCCGCGGCCAGGGCCGGGCGTGTCAATTCAAGCGGCCGTCCGTGGCAGCGCAGGCGCATGCGAATTGCCAGCGGGTTCCCGCTGACTGCGATGTGATCGCCGAGGACGCCGTTGAGCGCGGCAAGCAGCGCTTCGCGCTCGCTCGACGAGGGCACCTCGTCGAGAAGCGGAACCAGCTGCCCGAGGACCAGATCCAGCCCGCCGCCAACCAGGCGTATCACGCCGCGGATGCTGCGATACACCAGCCCGGTGATGCCGGTCGTGCGCTCCTGCGCCGCCGCGCCCAGCGGCCGCGGCAGGTGCACGATCGTGCTGTGCAGGTTCTCGACCAGGTCGGTCAAGCCGGTGGTCGCGTCCACAGCGAGCCGGGTGTAGCCGCGGATGTCGGACAAATGTACCGGTGATTTCACGCCGGCCCTAACGTCCGGCGAATCGGCGATGACCGGGGGAAACGCCGTCGTACCCTGTGCCGGACGCCGCATCCTGTGCATCGCGCGACGGCGGGCAGTGCGCGCGCATATTCGACATTTCTTTCTCGGCGCGTGCTTTCGCGGTTTGGATTTCTTTTCCGCGCCGAATATCCGGTCCAGGTTCTCGTGGATCGACTGCTCGATTTTCGGCTTCATCAGCGTCAGCAGGAATCCAAGTTCCGCATCGATCACCACTTCCTTGTGGCGCAGCGTCAGCTTTCCGTCCACGCCGGAGCGTTGAAAGCGCAGCACGTCGCCTTCCCAGGCGAACTGCATGTCGAAGGCCTCGCTCAACCTGACCGACATTTCTTCCGCCGCCCTGCGCGCATGCTTGGGCGCAAGCGCATGAACGCGCCGAATCCTGATGTCGCTCATTGCCTGATCCTCCGCTGGAGATGCCTACTTCTTCCGCGTTCGCGCGCCCTCCGGCGCCTTGGCCGGCTGAGCCTTGCCCGCTGCCATTTTCTTCTCGTTCCCCGGCCGGTAATCTCCCAGCACGGTCTTGAGCGGGCAGATGCGCAAGGCCGGACACTTGCCGCAACCGGCGACGAGGGCAATCGGGCAGACGGTCATGGGGGACTCCCAATGTTGTCGATAATGGAGAAAGCAACACGATACCAACAATTCGAGTGGACGAGCTAGCGCAACACGCGGCGCCTCGCGCGAATCCCCATCGCCCATCCTGCCATCCGCCGGCGGCGACCGTGCCGCAAACGCAATCGATTGCACCGATGCGCCTGGCGATGCATTTTTAGAATCCGTTGCAAAATAGATTTCGCAACGGCAAACCGCACGCGATCGGGCGTCCCTCCCGGTGATTGGATGTCAGCGGGGCGATCCTAGTCGAAGCTGACGATCTCCACCCAATTGGCGCCGTTGCCGCCCGGGTATTTCCGCCCCGGCGCGAGCGCCCCGCTCGCCGCATCGATCGCATGCACCGAAATCGTGTCCGACTTCTCGCCGCAGGCGACGAGGTGCCTGCCGTCCGGAGAGACGGCAAAGCCGCGCGGCTGGCTTTCAGTCGGCGTGGCGCCGAGGTAAGCCAGTTCGCCCGTCTGCGCATTGACGCGGAACGCGGCCAGGGTGCTGCTGGTCCGCTCCGAGATATAGAGAAAGCCGCCGTCGGGCGTGAGATGGATATCCGCGGCCCAGATGTCATGGTCGCGGTTGCGCGGCGCCGTCTCCCTGGCGCCGCTGGCCGCGCGCGGCGCGCCAGGCACGAGCGGCGTGTCGCGCGGCAGTCCTGACGCCGCGCCGAGTTCGCGCAGCAAGCCGCTGCCGGCATCGAGCGCGAACGTGGTCACCGTCGCCAGCAGTTCGCCCAGCATGTAGACGAAGCGGTTATCGGCCGAGGTGACGAAGTGGCGCGGGCCGGTGCCGGGCTGCATTTGCGCCACCGCGGGCGTGTTCGAGGCGAGCCGGCCGCTGCGCGCGTCGAAGGTGAACTGGAAGATCTGGTCCGTGCCCAATGTCGGCACATAGACGTAGCGGTTGCTCGCATCGACACAAATCGAGTGCGCGTTGCGCCCGACCGGAATCAGTTGCAGCGGCTGGGCGGCGACGCGGCCATCGGCGCCGACCGCGTTGACGCTGACCAGGTCAGACTGGTACGACGCGGCGAACAGGTAGCGCCCGCTCCGGTCCAGCGAAATATATGGAACGCTCGCCGCGAGCGGCGCCGCCGCCAATGGCTGCAACGCACCGCTGGCGCGATCGATCGCATAGGCATGCACGGCATAGGGCTGCGCGCGCACCGCGGCATAAAGAAAGCGCCGGTCCGGGCTCAGCGCGAGCGGGCCGACCACCGCCGCGGCCTTGAAGCGCGCACCCGGCTGCAGCGTGCCGTCGGGCTGGAGGCGGTAGGTGCCGATGTCGCCGTCGGCGGCATTGGAGACGTAGACATGGGTTTGCGCCATGGCGGGCATTCCAGACAGTGGATGAAGTTGCGCAGGCGTTCGCGGCCTGTGCCGGGCAGGCGCGAGTATAGCCCGGCGCCGCCGGCGGCATCGAACCGGCCGCAAGGGGCGACTTGACCCGCGTCGCGTAAGCATCAATACTCGCACCCTTCGATCGACAGCGGACCGCTGCCTCAAGAGGGCGCCGTCCGGGAATTGCCGCCCTGCGATGACCAATCCCTCCGGCGCAGCCAGACGCTTCCTGCAGCTACTGCTCGGCCTTGCCCTGCTCGCCGCCGGCGGCTGCGGCAAGGTGTGGAACTCTCCCTATCCGGCGGGCGAGCGCGGCAAGAGCTATGTGCACGACTCGTTCAATTCGCGGCCCAAGCATCTCGATCCGACGCAATCGTATGTCGAGGACGAGGCGTGGTTCGTCTATTCCACCTACGAGCCGCTCTACGATTACCACTACCTGAAGCGCCCGTACACCCTGATACCCAACACCGCCACGGCGCTGCCGCAGGTGACTTACCGCGACAAGGCCGGGAAGACGCTTCCCGCGGACACGCCCGCCGACCGCATCGCGACCAGCGAGTACGAGATCCACATCAAGCCGGGCATCCTGTATCAGCCGCATCCGGCGTTCGCCCGCGACGCGCGCGGCGAATTCCGCTATGCCTGGAGCGACGAGGCCGCCATCGGCGCGCGCACCCAGATCGGCGACTTCGAATACACCGGCACGCGCGAGCTGGTCGCGGCGGACTATGTGTACGAGCTCAAGCGCATCGCGCGGCCGAAGATCGAGTCGCCTTCGCTCGAAATCTTCAAGCAGATCGTCGGCATGGACGACCTGGTCAAGGCGCTGGAGGCGGACGTCAAGTCCGGCAAGATCGACCCCGACGGCTGGATCGACCTGCGCAAGTATTCGCTTGCGGGCGTGGACGCGCCCGACGACCACACGCTGCGCATACGCATCCGCGGCAAGTTCCCGCAGTTCGTGTACTGGCTCGCGATGACCTTCACCGCACCGCTGCCATGGGAGGCCGAACGCTTCTACGCGCTGCCGGGCATGGTCAAGCGCGAGCTGACGCTGGACATGTGGCCGGTGGGCACCGGCCCGTTCATGCTGACGCGCAACCGGCCCCTGCGCGAATTGCTGCTCGAGCGCAACCCCAACTACCGCGGCGACACCTATCCCTGCACAGGCGAGCCGGGCGATGAGGCAAGCGGGTTGCTCAAGGACTGCGGCAAGCGCCTGCCCATGGTCGACGGCGTCAAGTTCGTCTACGAAAAGGAGGCGATTCCGTTCTGGAACAAATTCCTGCAGGGCTATTACGACTTCTACAACTCCAGCCGCGTCGCCGGCATGGCCAGTTTCGATTCCGCGCTGCAGTTCCAGGACGGCGCGCTGTCGCTCACCGAGCGCATGAAGACGCAGGGCATCGGGCTGCGCACCGAGATCGAACCGGCGATCGAGTACTTCTTCGTCAACATGCTCGACCCGGTGCTGGGAGACGGCGCGCCGACCGCCGAGGGGCGCGAGCGCGCGCGCAAGCTGCGCCTGGCGGTGTCGATCGCGCTCGACATCGAGGAATACCTCGCGATCGTCAAGAATGGCCTGGGCGTGACCGCGCAGGGTCCGATCCCGGTCGGGCTGGCCGGATACAAGGAAGGCGAGGCCGGGATCAATCCCTACGTGTTCACCTGGGCGCACGGACGCCCGAAGCGCCGCTCGCTCGACGAGGCGCGGCGCCTGCTGGCCGAGGCCGGCTACCCGAACGGCCGCGACGCCAGGACCGGCGAGCCCCTGATCCTGTATTTCGACGGATACGACACGTTTTCGCGCTCGCGCCTGGATCTCATCATCAGGCAGCTCGGCCGCATCGACGTGCAGCTGGTGCCGCGCCTGACCGAGTGGAACCGTTTCCAGGAGAAGAACCGCAAGGGCAATTTCCAGATCAACTTCTGGGGCTGGAACGCGGATTATCCTGATCCGGAGAACTTCCTGTTCCTGTTCTACAGCAAGAACGGCAAGGTCAAGTATCAGGGCGAGAACGTGACCAACTACGACAATCCGGAATACGACCGCCTGTACGAGCAGTTCCGCGGCATGGACGTCAGCGCCGACCGCCAGCCAATCATCGACCGCATGGTCGAGCTGCTGCGGCACGACGCCCCGGTCCTGGGCGGCTGGAACAACGCCGCGTTTTTTCTCACACACCAGTGGCTGCACAACACCAAGCCGGGCAAGATCATCCATACCTACCGCAAGTACCTGTCGATCGACGTCGACCAGCGCAATGCGCTGATCGCCGAGTGGAACCGCCCCGAGCTATGGCCGCTCGCCCTGCTGCTCGCGGGCCTCGCCGGCCTCGCCGTGTTCGCGGTGCGCAATTACCGCCGCCATGAAACGCGCAGGGGCCGGGATCGGGGCGCCGCATGATCGCTTACCTGATACGCCGCCTGCTGCTGGCGATACCGACCCTGCTCGGGGTCAATCTGCTGCTGTTCCTGCTGTTCTTCGTGGTCAGCAGCCCCGACGACATGGCGCGCGCGCAGCTGGGCGCCAAGCGCGTGACCACCGCCGCGATCGAACGCTGGAAAGCCGACCGCGGCTACGACAAGCCGCTGTTCTGGAACGCGCAGGCGCGAGGCAGCGCGAAGCTGACGGACACCATCTTTGTGCAGAAGTCGGCGCGCATGTTCCTGCTCGATTTCGGCAAGTCCGACTCGGGCCGCGACATCAACCAGGAGCTCAAGACGCGCATGTGGCCGTCGCTCGCACTGGCCCTGCCGGTATTCCTGGTGGGCCTGTTCGTGGCCATATCGGCCGCGCTCATGTTCGCTTTCTTCCGCGCCACCTGGCTCGACTTCGGCGGCATGGTGATCGCGGTGTTCCTGATGTCGATCTCCAGCCTGTTCTTCATCATCGCCGGCCAATACGTGGCGGCGCGGCTATGGAGCCTCGTGCCGATTTCCGGCTACGAATCCGGCTTCGACGCGGCGCGCTTCCTCGTCCTGCCGGTGGCGGTGGGCGTGATTGCCGGCCTCGGCGCAAATATCCGCTGGTACCGCGCCATATTCCTCGAGGAGATCGGCAAGGATTACGTGCGCACGGCGCGCGCCAAGGGCCTGTCCGAAGTGGCGGTGCTGTTCCGCCACGTGCTCAAGAACGGCATGATCCCGATCCTCACCGGAGTCGTCGTGGTAATCCCATCGCTGTTCCTCGGCAGCCTGATTTCCGAATCCTTCTTCGGCATTCCCGGCCTGGGCAGTTTCACCATCGAGGCGATCCTGATGCAGGACTTCGCGATCGTGCGCGCGATGGTGTTCATCGGCGCGCTGCTGTACATCGCCGGCCTGATACTCACCGACCTGTCCTATACGCTGGTCGATCCGCGGGTGCGGCTGCAATGATGCAGTTCCAATATGTCGTCTTCGCCTCGGATGTCCTGTTCGCGATCCTGCTCGCGGGACTGGTCGCCGGCATCGCCTACGCCGCGCGCCACGAGCACCTGCGCCGCGCCTGGCGCACGGTGTTCTCCGGGCGCATGGCGACGGCGGCGCTGGTGATCCTGCTCACCTACCTCGCAATCGCGGTCCTCGACTCGTTCCACTACCGCCCGGCGCTGGAGACCAGGGGCGCTGCCCCCGCCAAAGCCCAATATTCGGTGGAGGTGCTGTCGCTGCTCGACGCCCTGTTGTCGGGGCTGCGCAACGCGCGCGAAATGAGCTACTCCGGTCCGCTCGCGACCCACCTGTACGAGAAGCAGATGGTCGAGCAGCCCGACGGCTCGCAGCGGCGCGAGCGGCCGCGCCTCAAGCATGGCGGCGCGCATCTGGCCGACCCGCAGGCCGACTGGGCGGGCGACGTGATGGCGCTCGCGGCCAGGGGGGGTGCGCTCGGCGGCGCGCTCTGGCTCGCGGCCACGGGCCTGCTCGCGCTCGGCGTCGCGCGCTCCGGGAAGACCTCCGCGGCGCAGGCTCTGCGCGCGATCTTCGGCGGGCGCACGCTCATCGCCTGGGACGGCGGTGTCTGGGCGCTGCTGTTG
>Ga0335082_10010240_pt1 | contig 10174 bp, 10 predicted proteins | sample Lox_Sample_41_FD_206718 | JGI IMG/M metagenome (GOLD analysis project Ga0335082, IMG submission 206718) | Soil microbial communities from Loxahatchee National Wildlife Refuge, Florida, United States - Lox_Sample_4.1 | ecosystem: Environmental > Terrestrial > Soil > Wetlands | place: USA...
ACGGCTGCCAGTGCAAGCAGCAGCAGCGACAGCGGGGTCCAGAACAGCTCCAGCAGCCGTCGTGCGGCGCTCTTCTGAGCTTCATGGACGACGATGTTGGAACCGTAGACCGACAGCCGGTCGAGCGCTTCGCGAGACAGCAGGCCTTCGGGGGAGCTGCCTAGCTTCTCGAGCGCCTGGTCGGGCGTGAGGCGCGCATACAGGTACAGCTCGGCCGCGGACTGGGCGCGAAGGGGCGTCGGCTGGGCAGGGGTTTGCGGAGCCCGCGGGCGAAGCACGCTGCGCAGGATGGCTGTCAGTTCCATGGCTTCTCCTTCGAGTCGGCCAAAGACTCGTATGCGCGCCGCGCCATGCGGCCGCAGCACATCAAGGTCTAGAAGCAAGGACTGAGCGGGGGCCCGCTGCTTGTGCAACAGGCTGCTGCTCGGGCCTTCCCTGGGTGTCTAGCTCCAGCGGGACGGCCGGCGAGCAGTCCGGGAGGACTGTATTACAGGACGGCGATCCGACTAGCGGGAGACGGTACTGCTACAACTGTCGCATTCCAAAGGACTTCTCCGATTACACGGCGAGGGGAACCTTACTCTCGGCGGCGGCGATAGTCAACCCGCGCCGCGACGGGTTCCGAGGAGCGCATCGGCGCCCGCAAGGCGGCCGCCGTTGCTCTAGGGCTGGCTACGGCGAGCGGGGTTCGACCCTGCGCGCTCGAGGAGCCGCTACTGGCTAGCGCCGGCGCGACCCTTCACGATCGCGGGCTTCGTTGACCTTCAAGGGCTGGCCGTGCAACTCCTTGCCGTTGAGCCCCGCGATCGCCGCAAGCGAATGAGCCTTGCCGGGCATCTCGACGAAGCCGAAGCCTCTCGACTTGCCGGTGAACAGCTCGCGCTTCACCTCGCACGACGTGACCTGGCCGAAGGCTTTGAACAGCTCGGCGAGCTCCGCTTCGGTGGTCTGCGGCGACAGGTTGCCGACGAAGATATTCATGCTCTCTTCTCCTCTGCTCTCAGTTGAAAAACGTTGCTCCGCTCATTCCGCCGACCTCGTGCTGCCCCCAAGCAGCGCAGGTACCTGTTTGCGCTTGCCGCCGACAGGGTCACGCGGTGCCGGACGAGGATGCTGCTGCCCCCGTGCCGGCTTCGACCGCTGCGGAGCACGTTCCCGCGTGTCGCTCGCGCGTCGATCGCTGGACGGTTGCTTCGTGCGCTTGCGCCTGCCCGCGTCCGCTCCAATGCGGGCAGGCGAGCCCGAGACGCGAGCACGGCGCCGCGCGCCGTCGCGACGCTCAGCGGTACTGGTTGTCCGTACAGCCACCTGGGCGGCGGGCGCCGCCTTCCCGGGCTCGAACCCGGGCACGGTGTGCCGTTCCAGCCTACGGCCGAGCAGCTTCTCGATCGGCGCGAGCAGCGACTGATCCTCGGGAGACACGAGAGAGATCGCCTCGCCGGAGATGCCGGCACGCCCCGTGCGTCCGATGCGATGGACGTAGTCCTCGGGCACATGCGGCAGATCGAAGTTCACCACGTGCGGCAGCTCCTCGATGTCCAACCCGCGGGAGGCGACGTCGGTCGCGACGAGCACGCGCACGACACCGTCCTTGAAGCCTTTGAGCGCCCGCACCCGCTGCGGCTGGCTCTTGTTGCCGTGGATGGCGTCGGCCTCCAGCCCGTCGCGACTGAGCTGCTGGGCGAGCCGGTTGGCGCCGTGCTTCGTACGGCAGAACACCAGCACTTGCTGCCAGTTGCCCGAGCCGACGAGATGCGCGAGCAGCTCCCGCTTGCGTGCCTGGTCCACCGGGTGGACGCGCTGGCTGACGAGCTCGGACTCCGCGTTGCGGCGTGCCACTTCCACTTGCGCTGGATCGTGCAGCAGCGAGTCCGCCAGGTCTCGTATCTCGTTCGAGAAGGTGGCCGAGAACAGCAGGTTCTGCCGCTTTGCCGGCAGCAGCGCGAGGATGCGTCGGATATCGCGTATGAAGCCCATGTCGAGCATTCGGTCGGCCTCGTCCAGCACCAGGATCTGCACGTGAGCGAGCTGCACCGTCTTCTGCTGCACGTGGTCCAGCAAGCGCCCCGGCGTGGCCACCAGGATGTCTACTCCGCGGCGCAGCGCTTCGATCTGCGGGTTGATGTTGATGCCGCCATAGATTACCGCACAGCGCAGCGGCAGATACTTCCCGTAGGTGCGTACGCTCTCCTCTACCTGTGCCGCAAGCTCGCGGGTGGGCGTGAGGATCAGCGCACGAATCGGATGGCGGGCCGGCGATGTCGAGGTGCTACCGTGAAGCGCGAGCCGCTGCAGCAGCGGCAGCGCGAAACCTGCGGTCTTACCGGTGCCCGTCTGGGCTCCAGCGAGCACGTCGCGCCCGCTGAGGATCACCGGGATGGCTTGCGCCTGCACCGGCGTGGGATGCGCGTAGCCCTGCTCGGACACCGCGCGGGTCAGCTCGGCGCTCAGGCCGAGTCCTGCGAATGAATCGGACAAACAAATCTCCTGAAATCGGCCTGCTGCGGCGTCGAGCCGTCAGAACCGGTTCAGGCAGACAACTGTTGGGTTGTAGAGATCGAGGGAGTTCGAGGAACAACCGCGAAGAAACGCGCCGCAGACCGGATGATGCAGCGAAGAGTTCTTGACAGCATTATACACGGGGACGGCCGGAAGCGGTGCACGCGATGAAGATGCGCCTGGCTTGCTGCCGGTACCACGCGACCCGAGCTCGATCAACGGCCGGCCAAGCTGGTGCGTCTCGTGGTTCGATCGCGGTCAGCCAATCCAACCGCGATGGCCTGGATGATTCGTGACCGCGCCCCAGGGAGGGTAAAATCTTGCGCCAGCCCCTTGAGTTCGTCGACCGGCACCCGATATAGAGTCGATCGATTCGTTTTGGGTCCGTCCTGAGAATCCCTCGCGGGTGCCTGCTGGTCTCTCCCCTGGACGAGTTGAGGTCCCGCTCGCGTCGATGCGGAACCGAGTCCAACCTGTGAGGAAAGACAGTATGCCTACCGGCACCGTGAAATGGTATGACCCCAACAAGGGGTTCGGCTTCATCCAACCCGAAGACGGCTCGAAGGATGTGTTCGTGCATGTCTCGGCCGTCGAATCGTCCGGCCTCGACCGCCTGAGCGAAAACCAGCGCGTCTCCTACGAGATCGAGCGCGGACAGAACGGCAAGACTTCCGCCGTCAAGCTCAAAGCCGCCTGACCGCGGATTGAGGGCAGGCTGCGGCTACTGCCCTCTGCGCGTTTCAAACCGCCCCTTTTGCCCGCGTCGAGCGGACGGCCCCAGGCCGCTCCGCCGCACGCCATTGGACAGCACACATGGCCAAAGAAGAGATGATCGAAATGCAGGGCGTCGTGAGCGAGGTGCTGCCCGATACGCGCTTCCGCGTGACGCTGGAGAACGGCGTCACCATCATCGCCTATGCTTCGGGCAAGGTGCGCAAGCACCGGATCCGCATCCTCGCGGGAGACAAAGTTTCGCTGGAGATGACGCCCTACGACCTTTCCATCGCACGCATCAGCTTCCGCCACAAGGACGACAGACCAGCGGCCGCCGGGTACCAACGGCCCCGTCACACGCATCGGCGCTGAGCCGGCGCGGGCAGCCCGCCCGGGCTATTTAAGCCCGATCGAGAACACGCCCTCCAGATCGACGCGCGAGTAGGCCCGGAACGCGATCAGCGTCTCGGTGCTCTCGATGCCGTCGATGTTCTGCATGCCGGTGGTGACGATGTCGGCCAGATCCTCGTTGGCCTTCACGCGCACCATGGCGACCAGGTCGAAGCGCCCGGCCACCGAGTACACCTCCGAAATGCCCTCCAGGGAAGCGAGCTTTTCCGCCACTTCCGCCACCCGGGCGCGCGCGACATTCAACAGAACGATAGCGGTGACCATCTGAGAAGCGATCCTCCGTGCCGTGAGGGAGCGGCTCAACTTACCACCGCTGCGGCATTTCCCGCAAGCCGCGTCGCACCGTGGTGGGTCGCTGCAGGCGCCCGCGCCGGCCGGCATCTGCGCAAAATCCCTTGACAACTAAATCATTTATGTCTTATAAATCGCGAGCTTAAGATTCTGTGAGAACCGGCGCATGAAGATCGTGTGCATCGGCGGCGGGCCCGCCGGCCTGTATTTCTCGATCCTGATGAAGCGCGCCGACTCGCGCCACGACATCACGGTGATCGAGCGCAACCGGGCCGACGACACCTTCGGCTGGGGCGTGGTGTTCTCCGACGCCACGCTAGGCAACTTCGAGCAGGCGGACCCGGAAACCCACGCCGAGATCCTGCGCAACTTCCACCACTGGGACGACATCGACGTGTTCTTCAAGGGCACGAAGATCACCTCCAGCGGCCACGGCTTCTGCGGCATCGGCCGAAAGCAACTGCTCAATATCCTTCAAGGGCGTGCCCAGGCCCTGGGCGTGACGCTCCGGTTCGAGACCGAAGTCGGTGACGACGCCGAGGTCGGCGACGCGGATCTGATCGTCGCCGCGGACGGCGTCAACAGCACTATCCGCCGCAAGTACACCGAGCACTTCGCGCTCGACATCGACGTGCGCAAGTGCCGCTACATCTGGCTCGGCTCGCACGTGCCGCTCGAGGCCTTCACTTTCGCTTTCGAGGAGACGCCCTGGGGCTGGTTCCAGCTCCACGCCTATCGCTTCGACCGCGACACCAGCACCTTCATCGTGGAGACGCGCGAGGAGAACTGGCTCAAGGCGGGGCTGGACAAGGCCGACCAGGCTGCATCCATCGAGTTCTGCGAGCGCGTGTTCGGGCAGTATCTGAACGGCCAGCGTCTGATGAGCAACGCGCGGCACCTGCGCGGCTCGGCGTGGCTCAACTTCAATCGCGTGCTGTGCCGCAAGTGGCACCACCGCAACGTCGTGCTGATCGGGGACGCGGCGCACACCGCACACTTCTCCATCGGCTCGGGGACCAAGCTCGCGATGGAGGATGGGATCTCGCTGGCGCGGGCGCTGTCGCAACAGACCGACGTCGCCCGCGCGCTGGAGCTGTACCAGGAAGAGCGCAGCGTGGAGGCCCTGCGGCTGCAGAGCGCAGCGCGCAACCGCATGGAGTGGTTCGAAAACGTCTCCCGCTACGTGCATCTCGACCCGCTCCAGTTTTCCTACACGCTGCTCACCGGAAGCCAGCGCATCGGCCACGAGAACCTGCGGCTGCGCGACAGCCGCTACGTCGCCCGCGTCGAGAGCTGGGTCGCGCAGAAGAGCGGGCTTGCGGCTAAGCCGATCCCTCCGATGTTCACGCCTCTCCGGCTGCGCGGGCTCACGCTGAGCAATCGCGTCGTGATGTCGCCGATGGCCATGTACTCGTGCCGCGACGGCGTACCCGACGACTTCTATCTGGTGCATCTGGGCTCACGGGCCCTTGGCGGTCCGGGTCTGGTCTTCACCGAGATGACCTGCGTGGCGCCGGACGCGCGGATCTCGCCCGGGTGCGCCGGGATGTGGAACGGGCAGCAGGCGAGCGCGTGGAAGCACATCGTGGAGTTCGTGCATGCGCACAGCAGCGCGGCGATCGGGCTGCAGCTCGGGCACGCGGGGCCCAAGGGCTCCACCCAGCTCGGCTGGGAGGAGATCGACGAGCCGCTGCCGAGCGGGAACTGGCCGCTCATCGCCCCGTCGCCGATCGCGTACGGGCCGCACAACCAGACGCCGCAGGCGATGACGCGCTTGGACATGGACAGAGTCCGCGACCAGTTCCTGAACGCTGCGCAACTCGGCGCGAGCTGCGGATTCGACATGCTCGAGCTGCACTGCGCGCACGGGTATCTGCTGTCGAGCTTCATCTGTCCGCTCACCAACCGGCGAACGGACGAGTACGGCGGCCCGCTGGAGAACAGATTGCGCTACCCGCTGGAGGTGTTCCGCGCGCTGCGCGCGCTGTGGCCGTTGGACAAACCCATGTCGGTGCGCATCTCGGCGCACGATTGGGCGCCCGGCGGGAACACGCCCGACGACGCGGTGGAGATCGCGCGCCAGTTCCAGGCCGCCGGCGCGGACTTGATCGACGTGTCTTCCGGACAAACTACGCGCATAGCTAAACCGGTGTACGGGCGCATGTACCAGACGCCGTTTTCCGACCGCATCCGCAACGAAGCGGGCATCGCGACGATGGCGGTGGGAAACATCTTCGAAGCCGACCACGTCAACAGCATTATCGCCGCCGGCCGCGCGGACCTCTGTGCACTGGCACGTCCGCATCTGGCCGATCCGTTCTGGACTCTGCATGCCGCAGCGGAGCTGGGCTATGCGGATGTCGAGTGGCCCAAGCAGTATCTCACCGGCAAGGCCCAGCTCGAGCGCAATCTCGCACGGGCCGCGCAGATCCCCGTCCATGTCTAGCCCGCTCGCCGGAAAGCACGCGGTAGTCACGGGCGGCGGTCGCGGCATCGGCGCGGCCGTCGCTGCGGCGCTCGCCGAGCACGGAGCTACGCTCACGCTGATGGGCCGCGATCAAGCGCGTCTGGATGCGCAGGCGCACACGCTGGCAGCGCGCAGCGAAGTGCGCGCGGTGCCTGTCGACGTGGCGAATGCTGAATCGGTGCAAGCGGCATTCTTGCGTGCCGAGGGCGACGCAGGCCCGGTGCACATCCTCATCAACAATGCCGGCGCCGCGGCGAGCGTGCCTTTCGGGCGCACCGATCTCGCGCTATGGACGCGAATGCTCGAGGTGAATCTCACCGGCACCTACCTGTGTTGCCGGCATGTGATGCCCGGCATGCTGGAGCGCGGCTTCGGCCGCGTCGTGAACATCGCGAGCACTGCCGGCCTGACCGGCTATGCCTACGTCACAGCTTATTGCGCCGCCAAGCATGGGGTGGTGGGACTCACCCGCGCGCTCGCGCTCGAGACCGCGCGCAGCAACGTCACCGTCAATGCGGTCTGCCCCGGATACACGGATACCGCCATGGTGGCGGAGGCGGTCGCCAACATCGTGCGCAGGACTGGCAAAACGGAAAGCGAGGCGCGAGCCGCGCTCACCGCCCGCAACCCGCAGCAGCGTATGGTGCGTCCGGAGGAAGTAGCCAACGCGGTGGCGTGGCTGTGCCTGCCCGGCGCCGAGGCGATCACGGGCCAGGCGATCGCCGTGGCCGGGGGCGAGATCCTGTGAAAGCGCAGAAGCCGAATGCCACGGCGGCCAAGGCCGCCAGGGCGGTCGACCTGGAAACGCGCCTGACCGACGAGCATCACCAGGCGCTCAAGCTCTGGCTGCGGCTGCTCTCCTGCACCAATATGGTCGAAGCCGGGATCCGTAGCCGGCTCAGAACGGCGTTCGGCATCACGCTGCCGCGCTTCGATCTCATGGCGCAGCTCGAGCGCAACCCCGCCGGGCTGAAGATGAACGAGCTGTCGCAGCGTCTGATGGTGAGCGGAGGCAACGTGACCGGACTCACCGACCAGCTCGAGAAAGAAGGGCTGGTCACGCGTGCCGACGACCCGGGGGACCGGCGCGCCTATACGGTCAAGCTCACGCCGGCCGGACGTGCGCTGTTTGCGCGCATGGCGGCGGTGCACGAGCAGTGGGTCATCGAGATGTTCTCCGGACTCACCTCGAGCGAGAAGACCCAGATCCACCGGCTGCTGGCGAAGCTCAAGCTGCACCTGGCCGGCACGGGCACGCGAGGCGCCGCGGCCAAGAACAGGGCCTGAGCCGAAAGGAGAGATCGACATGAGCAAGACCATGCATCCGGCGCTGGCGGCCGGCAACATCGAAACTCTGGCGGGATATCGCGCGCGGCATTTCTTGTGGTCGGTCAGCGGGCGCGTCGCGACCCTCACGCTCAACCGGCCCGAGAAGAAGAACCCGCTTACCTTCGACTCGTACGCGGAGTTGCGCGACTTGTTCCGCCGGCTGCAATACGCGAGCGACGTGAAGGCCGTGGTGCTGAGCGGCGCGGGCGAGAACTTCTGCTCCGGCGGCGACGTGCACGAGATCATCGGTCCGCTCACGCAGCTCGATATGCCGGGACTGCTCGCCTTCACCCGCATGACCGGCGATGTCGTCAAGGCCATGCGCGCCTGCCCGCAACCGATCGTCGCGGCCGTGGACGGCGTGTGCGCCGGCGCCGGAGCGATCCTCGTGCTGGCTTCCGATCTGCGTCTCGGGACGGCGCGCAGCAAGACGGCGTTCCTGTTCGTGCGCGTGGGGCTAGCGGGCGCCGATATGGGCGCCTGTGCGCTGCTGCCGCGCGTGATCGGGCAGGGACGCGCGGCCGAACTTCTGTTCATGGGCCGCTCGATGAGCGGAGAGGAGGCGCTACGCTGGGGCTTCTTCAACCGCGAGTGCGCGCCCGAAGCGCTGCTCGCCGAGGCGCAGGCGCTGGCGGCGGAGCTGGCCGGCGGGCCTACGTTCGCCCACGCGATGACCAAGCGCTGCCTGCACCAGGAGTGGAACATGGGCATCGACGAGGCGATCGAGGCGGAAGCGCAGGCGCAGGCCATCTGCATGCAGACAGAGGATTTCAAGCGCGCATACCATGCCTTCGCGGGCAAGCAGAAGCCCGTCTTCGAAGGAGACTGAGCCATGGTACGGGCCGCGTCGCGCCGCACCGCGCTCACCTACAGCAGCTATCTGGATCTGGACACGCTGCTCGACTGCCAGCGGCTGGAAAGCGCGAAGGCCGGCAAACCCGCGCACGACGAAATGCTGTTCATCGTCACGCATCAGACCTACGAGCTGTGGTTCAAGCAGATCCTGCACGAGCTCGATGCGGTGCTCGCGATCATGGGGCAGCCCGTGGTGCCCGAGCGGGAGCTGGGCCAGGTGCTGCGCTACCTGGAGCGCACGCTCGCGATCCAGAAAGTGCTGATCGACCAGATCGGCGTGCTGGAGACGATGACGCCGTTGGACTTCCTCGATTTCCGCGATCTGCTGGCGCCCTCCTCCGGGTTTCAGAGCGTGCAGTTCCGCCACATCGAGAACAAGCTCGGGCTCAGACGCACCCAGCGGCTGACGTACAACGCGATGCCCTACGAGTCGGCGCTGCCCTCCGCTTCGCAGCGCCAGGTGCGCGCGACCGAAAGCGGGCGCAACTTGTTCGTTCTGCTCGAGCAGTGGCTGGCGCGCATGCCATTCTTGCGCTTCCGCGAGTACGATTTCTGGCGCGTCTACAGCGAGAACGTGCAGGCGATGCTCGCCAAAGACCGAGCCGCGATCGAGCACAACGACCTGCTGTCCGACGACGCGAAGGCGATCCAGCTGAGCGAGCTGGACAAGACCGCGGAGAACTTCGGCACCGTGTTCGACGCCGCCCGCTACCAGGCGCTCATCGACAGCGGGCAGCGGCGCTTGTCGTATGCGGCCTTCGTCTCGGCGCTGATGATCCATCTGTACCGCGACGAGCCGATGTTCCATACCCCGTTCCGGATCCTCACCGAGATCGTCGCCATCGACGAGAGCCTGACGCTGTGGCGTTATCGCCACGCGCTGATGGTGAACCGGATGATCGGCAGCAAGATCGGCACCGGCGGCTCCTCGGGGCAGGACTACCTGAGGCGCACGGTGGAAGCGCACCGTATCTTCACCGACTACTTCGACCTGTCGACCTATCTCGTGCCGCGCTCCATGCTCCCGCCGCTGCCCGAGGAGCTGCAGCGCCAACTGGGGTTCCACTGGCGTGGAGCTTAAGGCGCACTTCGGCGAGTTCCTCCGCTCCGCGGGCGATTGGCTGCACTGCACCGCGCACAGCCATCATCCGTGGCCGGATGCAACGCGGGCCGCGCATCTCGCCTATTGGGAGGACTCGGCTCGCCTCACCGACGCGAAGTGGGACAAGGTGTTCGGCGAGGTGATCCCCGAAGCGCAAGGACATCTCGCCCGGCACCTGCGACTGCCCCACGCGGATGCGATCGCGTTCGCACCCAACACGCACGAGTTCGTCGTGCGGCTGTACTCCTGCCTCGACTGGACCCGCCCGCAGCGCGTGCTCACCACCGCGCATGAGTTCCACAGCTTCGAGCGCCAGACGCGCCGGCTGGAGGAAACGGGACGCCTGCACGCGACCCGGGTGCCGGCCGAGCCCTACGAGAGCTTCGCCGACCGATTCTGCGCACAGCTCGCCCAGCCGTATGACTTGGTCTGGCTCTCGCACGTGTTCTTCGACTCCGGTTTCCAGGTGACCGATCTCGGGCGCATCGTGCGCGCGTGTCCTGCGA
>Ga0335082_10010241_pt1 | contig 10173 bp, 9 predicted proteins | sample Lox_Sample_41_FD_206718 | JGI IMG/M metagenome (GOLD analysis project Ga0335082, IMG submission 206718) | Soil microbial communities from Loxahatchee National Wildlife Refuge, Florida, United States - Lox_Sample_4.1 | ecosystem: Environmental > Terrestrial > Soil > Wetlands | place: USA: Florida...
ACGCTCGGCCGGGACACGATCGCGGTCGAGGAATTTTCGTTTGGGGCAAACGGGTTTCAGGGGACGAGCGTTGCGCGTGCGCCGCGCACGTCGCTGCGTGAATATTCTGCGACATTCGGTCCCGGCGGTGTGCTGGAACGTTTCCATATCACCTACCAGCGGTACGGGGGAGCCGTCTACGCGGAGCGTACCTACGTCTACACCGACGACAGCATTCACGTCTCGGTGAAGCAGGACACGACGACGAACAATTATGTCGTGGCGACCACGGGGCGTCCGTACCCGTTCTTCGCGGATATCTTCGGTGCATGGCAGGCGGCAATTCAGCGGGTGATGACGCAGAATGGGCAGAAGGAATTCGACGTTGTCGCCGGCAGGCAGCTGCTGCATTATAAAATTCAGGAATCCTCCGGCGGCAAACTGACTCTGCTGAATGTCGGGAGTGAATTCGGGCCGCTTCACGTCGACCTGGGAGACGCGAATCAACTGGAGAAGTTTGATCTGACGGAAACAACAGACAAGTTCCTCGGCGAGCGTGTATCGGGGCTTGATGTGGAAGGTCTGGCAAAGAATTTTGCCGAGCGCGAGAAAGCGGGAAATGCTCTTGGGACGCTTTCGCCGCGGGATACCGTGCGCGCAACGATCGGAACCGCAAGCGTGATGGTCGATTATGGCCGCCCGTCCGCGCGCGGGCGCAAAGTCTTCGGCGGTGTCGTGCCGTGGAATGTCGTCTGGCGGACCGGAGCGAACGCCGCAACACAGCTGATCACCGACAAGGATCTATCCATCGGCGGGACCTTTGTTCCATCAGGAACCTATACGCTCTTCACGCTTCCGGCTGAGACCGGTTGGATGCTCATCATCAACCGACAGCACGGGCAGTGGGGAACGGATTACGATCAGACAAAAGACCTTGCACGTGTGCCGCTCCAGGTGAAGCATATCGACACCCCGGTTGAGAAATTTTCGATCGAACTCATGCCGGAAGGATCAGGGGGTATGATCGATATGAAATGGGAGAACACCGAAGCGTCGGTGACGTTCGTCGTGAAATAGGAGAGCCATCTAGAACAATTTGACGTGTGTCCGACGCGGGGATCAGTTATCTCTGAAAAGCGTCTTGCCCTTTATTAACCAAGAGAATCCGAACGCAAGAAGCATCACGGCTTCAAGTATCAGGATGATCCTGTCTTCCGACAAAATGACTGAGCCTAGAATGAATCGTAGAAGGACAAGGAGCACAATCGAAGCGAAGATTATGAGACCGCAGAGGTGGTATATCCGGTTTCGAAGGTTCTTCCTGGGCGAACGGAGTTCGGCTTTCTGATCACTGAGCGTGAAGAGGAAGAAAGAGTTGATTCCAAGAAGAATAAAAAAAATACATGCACAGGTGAGGTGAATCTTGTCGGAAGATTCCGGGCTCAGTTGAAAAACCCCGACAAGCCGAGAGGGGACGAAGTCGTGATAGCAGGGAAAGAGTGCAATACCGAAACCCGCGATGCCACTTACTTTGGAAACGATGCTGTCAATCCTCTCATACCCGCGGTAAGTTGCGAGAAACAGAGAGACGCTGATGAGGAGGCCGCAGAAAAAATCCCGCATATTCGTGTAGTAATAAGAGCTGATCGAATCCTGAACCGGAGTGCCCGAGAGGAGAAGTCCGCCCATTACGCACACAAATGGCAGAGCGATACCCAACATGCCGATCCACCGGCGCAGCGCGAGGTAGGAGATGATCATATCAACGTTCTTACTCCGGAGATAGGATCCACCGGTACGATTGAAGTATTCCTTCAGTCTGGACAAATCGATATCTCCACATTTGGGTCAGCTTTATTCACCCGGCGTCGGATCATTAATTGCCCCCACAAAAAGAATTAAACCGGTCGCGTCTTCATCAATGATGCAAAGGAACGGATGGTTAATGATCATCGAAAAGGGATGCGAGGGCATCTGCAGTGCCTGGCCGAGGCCCATCCTCGTCGCAGTAGCAGCTGCGGCAGTTGTACCCTTTTCATTCACTTCGAGAAATGTCTTGTGAACGACATCGCTGATGTAGGCCGGGTTCTGTGTCATCCGGCTAAAATCAGCTCCCCCGGTGAAAGCAATGCCCATTCCCATGCTTCCCAACACCTGAGCCAGTAAGGTAGAATACTCTAACTTGAAGCGGGGCAGCTCGATTACACCCGGCAGCTGATGCAGGCGAGACCGTCTTTTGCTCCACGAAGAATTGTCAAAACCCAGAAGCATCTTCCGCAATCCGGTTCTATCACGCGGCAGGAAAATACACATGCTAAACCGTGGGCCATATGGAATTCTCACGGCCTGATAATCGGAATTCTCGTCGTACGCAAACGACCCTCTCTGCCACATCCTCGGGTATGTCTTCTCAGTACCAGTCGTTACGAAGAACGGTTTGTCGCTTGTCTTTGTGCTGTCGAAGGGGATACTCCATTTGCCATGAAAATAAATCGCGTTCACCAGTACGACAACTTCACTGGCATCCAGGTGGTCGAGTATTCCACCGATTCTTTTATTCGTCTTGTCGCTGACCCAGCCATTGAGCTCGTCAAGGGTGCCGGGGCGCCGGAAATCACGGACAAATGTCTCGGCAAGATAGAACCGCCTGCACTGATCGACGTAATCGGGCTGAATCGAGAAATGAGCATTCATCCAGAGTGAATTGGCGATCGAAATATCGACGGAAGTATCGGGCGCGCTCAATAATCTCATCACTTCCAGATTGGCTTCCCGAATTTCTTCGTCACTGAAATTCTGGAGCTGCAGCGTTTTTCGGATCGAGTCCAGCGTTGTACCCGCGGATCCCTCATTCACCATCGCAAGACAAAAGAAAATGCTGGCCGGTGACACAAAGACGTTTTGGGCGGACTCCTTCCCTGCCAGTCTCTTGAAGACATCGAGGCCGAACTCGTCCGTTGATGCCGCGTAGCGGAGGTGCAGAGCTCGGGAATTTGACTGGCGTAGGGAATCGAGAGCCGGCTGTGCCATGAGAAATGCCGGAATTGCTAGCACAATTGTGCATTTCACTATTCTTGTGAGCATGAGGGGTTTCCCATTTCTTTATGCCGGTGTTTGGTGATTTGACAAGCGATCAGGCCGGTAAGTTTCATTTCATCAGCACCATCTTCTTTGTTTGCAAGAACCCACCGGCTGAAAGGCGATAGAAGTATACTCCGCTCGGCATCTTTGAAGCATCCCAGACAACGGCATGTTCTCCCGGCTCTTCTCTTCCCGCCACAAGAGTAGCAACTTCTTCGCCCAGCACGTTGAAGATTTTCAATGTGACGTCGGTGGCTTTGGGCAGAGTGAATCGAATTTGCGTGGATGGGTTGAAGGGGTTGGGATAATTTGGTGACAAGAGATATCTGAGCGGGAGGAGTCTGCTGTCCTGTGCGGCGGTCATCGGCCCCCAGGTCGAAACTTGCCTGTACGAATTCACCCACGTGCTTCCGTCCCACTCTCGCAAAAGGGATTGGGTCTCATTTCCATTCGCATCATACAACATTGTATAGCACCAACTATTTACCCATATACTGTCAGCCCACCCTTGGTCCAGCAGACTCGTGTCATACCCCTTCTCATCGTACGAATACGTGTACATCCAACTCTTCACCCAAACAGTGTCATTCCAATACTGGGCGATCACGGCCGTGTCGTGCCACTTTGGGTCATGCGAGTACGTATACAGCTCAGCATTCACCCAGGAATTACCATCCCACGACTCGCCTAATGAGGTGGCATAATACCCGCTGGAATCATATCCAGTCGTGTACCGATAAGAATTCATCCATTCTCCACTTCCCCAGGACTGGATCAATAGACTTGAGTTGAATCCATTAGTATCATATAAATAGTAATTCATCCCTTCATTTACCCAACCGGTATCACTCCAGTTCTGCAGCAATTCAGATTCCTCTTTTCCGTTTTGACCATATGAATAGGTCGTGAGCTGATAATTCATCCAGGAATGCCTGATACCATACCACCAGTCCCATGACTGATACAGCCATGTGGCGATGTGTCCATGCTCATCCATCGTCCAGGTGGAAAGAAAGTCATTCACCCAGCCACTTCCATCCCATAATTGGTACAATGATGTTGTCAAATTTCCCAGCGAGTCATACGAGCACGTCTTGAGAGAGTAGTTCACCCAGGCAGAGGAGTCAGGGTCCCAGCTCTGAGTGATCCTCGACTGGAGAACCACTCCATTGATAGACTGATTGTTCTCGCGACTGCTCTCTTGCCGAATACTGAATGTATGCGGTTTGAATCGTCCACTTTCGAGCCATGGTAGATGATCAGTATGTGTGCGTTCCTCTAGCACGACGTTCCGGTTTAATTGTTCGGAACTGTGTATGTCACGCACGTGTTTCTTTGTTAAATCCTGTGCGGGAACACTCACAACTGGAGCAACTGACAGGGCCAATATGAAAAATAGGAGCTTATTCATGGCGTTCTCCCTTTCTACTTCATCTGCACCATCTTCTTCGTCTGCAAGAACCCACCGGCTGAGAGTCGGTAGAAATAAACTCCGCTCGGCATCTTCGAAGCGTCCCAGGCAACGGCATGTTCTCCAGGTTCTTCTCTTCCCGCCGCAAGAGTGGCAACTTCCTCGCCCAGCACGTTGAAGATTTTTAATGTGACGTCGGCAGCTTTCGGCACGGTGAATCGAATTTGAGTGGACGGATTGAAGGGGTTGGGATAGTTCTGTCGGAGTATGATTTCTTCCGGAAGCGTGGAGGTCTGATTGTCTCGGACTGAAACTACAGTCGTATCCCCGTACAAATTCCCATCGACACATGCTGCACGCAGGTAGTGTCTATCAAACATTTCGCCGCCACCGAAGAATGTGACACCAAGGCCAAGAGCGAAAACTCTGTTGTACAAGTTGAAGCCAGTCGGCGTTATCAGGTAATAGGAGATTTCCTTGAATGTCGTATTGACCCCGAGATACGACCCAAAGTATGTTGTATCCACTACGGCGACAATCCCAGTCACAATGTCCGCCCTCCAGCTGTCACCTTGGACTGCGTTCGCTTTGAGAATAAGGTAAGTGTGTGCCTGCCATCCACCCGAAGAATATTCAATTACATTTCCAAGGCTGTCAACGGTATAATAGTGGTCAGAAGTATCGTCAAACCCAACGGTATTTTCTCTTTGCACAACATAGGTCATTGCGGATGCATCTGTTGAATCCAAGATATCACGAGAAACAATAGTGTATATATGGGATACATCGACGAAATCGTCATATACGTGGAGATTTCCGGCGTGATTCGGGAAATAATCCTTCAGCGTAGTGTCGATCTGAGAGAAGCAAAATTGTACGAGGCCGAACAGCTCGAACAAAATGACCCCTTGAATCATATGGCGTCGTCGTGAGTTCATGTCGGGAGACTATTTCATCAACACCATCATTCTCGTACGAACAAATTCCCCCGCAGTAAGCCGGTAAAAGTAGATTCCGCTCGGGACGTTTGATCCATCAAATTTCTGCCGGTGTCTCCCGGGCTCCTGAACTTCATTCACAATTGTTGCCACCGATCTTCCGAGAATATCATAGATCGATAATCGGACGAACGTTCTTCGGGCCAAATCGTATTCGATTGTCGTGGATGGGTTGAAGGGGTTGGGGTAGTTCTGCAATACGCAGAACTTCTTCGGAAGCGTATTCAGAGCAGACTTACTCTCGGCGCTACTTAGTTCACCATACTTGATGCCATTAATTATGGCCCCCTGTATATTCGAGACTGACCATCCACCAACAACTCTAACGCATCCGATTCCCTTAGCGAGATTTACCACCCCCCAATCAACTGGTCCCCAGATAGTATCATTACCAACGGTATCCACGAATTCAAACACCTTGGTCGGTAGAATCAGATTCAGTGCGTCATACGATTGTATGTCTGTGCGCGTCAGACCTATATAGGGCTTCAAGTAGCACACGGCCCAAAGAGAGCTGTCCGCAGCCTTGAAATCGTACCAGACTATCTCTGCATTGTCCTGGCACTCGGCCCAAATCCCCCTGTACCTCCAGACACGCAGAGAATCGTCAATCCTGTAATATTCCGTATCCTTGTCTGTGATCCATGGCGGATAGATAACCCCACCAACGAAGACGCGATACGATTGCCCGTTCGTCATTACACTATCCCCAACGACCTTCTGATAGGAGAGTTCCGAATTTTCTGGTGAATCCCCCAATGTTAGGTACTCCCAGTAATCCCCAACATGCATCGGGAAATAATCCTTCAGCGTAGTGTCGATTTGTGAAAAGAGTAACTGAGGAATGAACATCAGACAGAGAAATCCCAACCCATACAATCCGTGCAAGACTCTGGAACGGCTCATCTTCTCACTCCCCCTTCTGTGGTCACCGGCAGGAAATAAAAAACCCTCTTTCTTTCTCTTCCAACAATTTGAGAAGAACAAGAAACAGGGTTTACGACGTGATATCAGATGTACTAAATCTCTTCTAATCTAATAAACTTTTTTCCCTCAATCAAACATCAGTAAAATCGCGCGCACACACAATCCGGTAATTCACATAAAACGAACTAAATTCGACCGAATCCGTCTTATCTCTTTCCCTGCAAGAACTCCTCACACATCTTCACATCCTCTTCACTTCCGAGAATGACCGGCGTGTGCTGGTGAAGCGACGTCGGCTGGACCTGGAGTATGCTCTTTGTTCCGTCGCTCGAACGTCCGCCCGCCTGCTCAATAATATACGCCATCGGATTACATTCGTACATCAACCGCAATTTCCCCTGCGGATTTTTCTTATCGCCCGGATACGCGAAAATCCCGCCATATAATAGTGTCCGGTGAGAATCTCCCACCATCGTCCCGATGTACCTCATCGAGTACGGCCTGCCGGTTGCCTTGTCCTCTTCCTTCAAATACGTGATGTACCTCTTCATCCCTTCATCCCAGTTGTGGAAATTCCCCTCGTTCATACTGTAGATCTTCCCCTTCTTCGGGATGCGTATGTTTTCGTGAGAGAGAAGGAACTCCCCGACACTTGGATCGAGCGTGAAGCCATGGACGCCGTGGCCCGTTGAGTATACAAAAATCGTGCTCGACCCGTAAATGATATATCCGGCCGCAACCTGCTTGTATCCGGGTTGCAGACAATCCTGGAGCGTTCCTTTTCCTTCGTGCGAAATGCGTCGGAAAATTGTGAAAATCGAACCAATCGTAATGTTTGCATCGATGTTGGAAGATCCGTCGAGCGGATCATAGAGAAGCACGTACTTGCCGTTGGGGTACTGATCGGGGATGTGAAGAATGTCTTCGTTCTCCTCCGACGCCATGACGCAGACATGCCCGCCGTGGTCCATCGCCCGATAAATCGTTTCGTCCGCGAATTCGTCGAGCTTCTTGACCACGTCGCCGCTGACATTCATGCGATCGGTGGCGCCGAGGATGTTCACGAGTCCCGCTTTACTCACTTCGCGCCAGACGAGCTTTGCCGCGAGAGCAAGATCATGGAGCAAGCCGGAAAATTCTCCCGTTGCATCGGGGTGAAGCTCTTCCTGTTCGTTGATGAAACGCTCCAGTGTCATGAATTTCGGTTGCGACGGCATCGGGCGACTCCTCTTCGGCCTGTGAAAGGATGTGTGTCCGGGAAACGGAGCAACATAGGAAAATCTTTTCTGAGTTGCAAGGCAAGTTGCCTGCGATTGTGTTGCACAAGTGGGGAATTGTCCGTATATTTTGAGTGCGTCGTCGGAAATTTGCGTTGTCGCCAACAGAACTCACCATGAAAATTCAAGCAGTCGGAACACTACGATGAAAATTGTTGTCTGTATCAATCACGTGCCGGATACCGAAACGAAAGTGAAGATCGGTGCGGACGGAAAAACGATCGACAAGAACGGGGTGAATTTCATACTCAACCCGTACGATGAATTCGCAATCGAAGCCGGTTTGAAGTTGAAGGAAAAGAACGGCGGAGAAGTTATTGCACTCGCACTCGGCGGTGAAACGCACAAGGAAACGCTCCGGAAAGCCCTCGCCATGGGTATCGATAAAGCCGTTCTCCTGAAAGATGATGCTGTGAGGGATTCCTATTCGACTGCCAAAGCGCTCGCGGAACATTTGAAGACGATGTCTGCCGATTGCATACTTTTCGGGAAGCAATCGATCGATTATTATGATGAACAAATACCCGGGTTGATTGCGGAATGGCTCGGCATCCCTTCGGTTTCCGTGGTTGTGAAGCTGGAAGTGGAAAATGGCAAGGTGGTGTGTGAGCGGGAAATCGAAGGCGGTCATGAAATTGTGGAAACGAAACTGCCCGCCGTCATTTCCGCACAAAAAGGGCTGAATGAGCCGCGGTATCCTTCCCTGAAAGGCATCATGGCGGCAAGGTCGAAGCCGATCGAGGAACATCCGGCGGCTCCCTGTGCGAATGTCGTTGAGGTGAAATCGATGCAAAAACCTCCTGCCAAAGCTGCGGGAAAGATTGTTGGAACGGATGCTTCTGCCGTTCCCGAACTGGTGCGATTGCTGCACGAAGAAGCAAAAGTCATTTAATTGCGAATTTGGAATTTTGAATTTATAATTTGTCATGACAAAGATTTTAGCGTTTGCAGAGCAGCGCGAAGGAAAATTTAAGAAGGCGGCGTTCGAGGCGACACAGACGGCGAAGAAGATCGCCGACCAGCTGAACGGTGAAGCGGTTGCATTGCTTGTGGGAGATGGTGTCGAGGGAATTGCAGCTCAGCTTGGATCGTACGGAGCCGTGAAAGTCATTGTTGCGCAGGATGCGCGGCTGAAGAATTATTCCACCACCGCCTACAGCAAGGTTATCGCCGAAATTGCGAAGCAGGAAAATGCGTCGGTCATTATTCTTCCGGCAACACAGATGGGGAAGGATCTTGCACCCCGTATTTCAGGGAAACTGAGCGCGGGGCTCGCTGCCGATTGTACGGCACTGAAGATCGAAGGCGGAGAAATCATTGCAACGCGGCCGGTCTATGCAGGGAAATCGCTTGTTGATATTCAGGTTTCTTCTCCCGTAAAGATCTTTACGCTCCGGCCGAATGTCTTCACTGCGACGCCGGGAGGTAACAGTTCTCCTGCCATACAGAAGGCAACGGTGAATCTGACCGATGCGGATTTCTCGACGAAGGTGACAGGGATACGAATTGCGGAAGGGAGGCCGGATGTCACGGAAGCCGGCATTATCGTCTCCGGCGGGCGTGGAATGAAAGGTCCGGAACACTTTGCGCTTGTGGAAAAACTCGCGGACGTCCTCGGCGGCGGTGTCGGAGCGTCGCGGGCTGTTGTCGATGCGGGATGGAGACCGCACGATGAGCAGGTGGGGCAGACCGGCAAGACAGTTTCGCCGTCGCTCTATATCGCATGCGGCATCTCCGGAGCGGTTCAGCATCTTGCAGGAATGTCATCTTCTAAGTATATTGTTGCAATCAACAAAGATAAGGACGCGCCGATTTTTCAGATCGCAGATTACGGCATCGTGGGTGATGTGTTTGAGGTTCTTCCGGCGCTGACCGAAGAGATACGGAAACTGTTGGGGAAGTAAAGGAAGCGATATTGTGGAAAAGATCCAGGTCGATATATTGGGACTCTCAACGAGTCCGGCAAGCGGCGGAGCGTATGCGTTGATTCTCAAGGAAGTCAGCGGAAGCCGGCGGTTGCCGATCATTATCGGTGCCTTTGAGGCACAATCGATCGCACTCGAAATGGAAGGGATTAAACCCCCGCGGCCGTTGACGCACGACTTAATGAAAAACATTCTCGACTCGATGGGTGCCGATCTTGCCGAAATCGTCATCAGCGAGTTGAAGGACGGTACTTTTTACGCAAAACTCCGGTTCGACGGCCAGGAAATCGATGCCCGCCCGAGCGACGCCATCGCACTTGCCGTGAGAGTCGGTGCACCGATTTTTGTCATGGACAAAGTCATGGATGAGGCGGCATTTATGCCCGAAAATGAAGATCAGGAAAGTCTCGAAGCAGGGAAGGGAGCTGCCCTGACCAAGGACAGCAGCCTGACGAAATTGGAGGCCTTCCGGGCCCAGCTGAAAGAAGCGATCGAACGGGAAGATTACGAGAAAGCAGCACAGCTGCGTGACGAAATCCGGAAGCTTGAACAGCGTCACTGAGTGACGTTACCGG
>Ga0335082_10010242_pt1 | contig 10173 bp, 11 predicted proteins | sample Lox_Sample_41_FD_206718 | JGI IMG/M metagenome (GOLD analysis project Ga0335082, IMG submission 206718) | Soil microbial communities from Loxahatchee National Wildlife Refuge, Florida, United States - Lox_Sample_4.1 | ecosystem: Environmental > Terrestrial > Soil > Wetlands | place: USA...
GCTCGGCCTTGCCACCGGACCGCTGCGCGTCGCCATCGTGGCGGCGGCGACACTGGTGACCTCGGCGAGCGTGGCCACCGCCGGCATTATCGGCTGGGTCGGGCTGGTGGTGCCGCATCTGGCGCGCGCGCTGGTAGGCCCCGATTTCGCGCGGCTGGTGCCGGCCTCGGCAATCCTCGGCGGCGGCTACCTGCTGCTGATCGACACCCTGGCACGCACGCTGGCACAGATCGAAATCCCGCTCGGCATCCTGACCGCGGTGATCGGCACGCCGTTTTTCATCTGGCTCTTGGCCAGCATGCAGAGGAACTGGTCGTGAAGCTCGAGGGCCGCGATCTCACCATCGGCTATACCGACCACATTGTCGGCCGGGGGCTCGACGTCGCGCTCTCGACCGGCGAGGTGCTGGCGCTGCTCGGGCCGAACGGCGGCGGCAAGACCACGCTCTTGAAGACACTGCTCGGCCTCATCAAAGCCAAAGCCGGCGAGGTTCAGCTCGGCGGCAGGCCGCTCGGCACCTATTCGATCCGCGAACGTGCGCACGTCGTCGCCTACGTACCGCAAGTGCACATCGGCACCTTCGCCTTCACGGTCGAGGCCGTCGTGCTGATGGGCCGCACCGCGCACGGCAATCTGTTCAGCGCCCCGAGCGCGCACGACCGCGAAGTGACGCAGGCCGTCATGGAACGCTTCGGCATCGCCAAGCTCGCGTCGCGGCCCTATACGCATATCTCAGGCGGCGAAAGACAGCTTGTGCTGCTGGCGCGGGCGTTGGCACAGGAGCCGCAATTCATCGTGCTCGACGAACCGACCGCGAGCCTCGACTTCGGCAACCAGGGCAAGGTGATGCGCGAAATCCGCGCGCTCGCCGCCTCGGGCCATGGCGTGTTGTTCACCACCCACGATCCCAACCATGCGCTACGCGCGGCCGATCGCGCCTATCTCTTGCGCGAAGGTACACGCCTCGCCGAGGGACCCGTCGGTGACGTGCTGGAGCAACGGCAACTCGAGGCGCTTTACGGTGCGCCCGTCGAACGGCTAACCGATCCGCAGACCGGCGCCGCCGCGTTTCTGCCAGGTTAACGCTTAGTGAACCGGGTTGTCGGCCAAAGCCAGCCGGCGCTCATGCGATAGGCGCAATGCGGCCAGGGCATCGCTCGCCTGGCGGTGCAGCAGCGCGAAATCTGGTTCGGCAGCAATGATTTGCTGCGCGTCGACGGCGCGCTGTTCTTTCGCCACAAATTGGCTTGCGGCGGCAACAATCAGCATGAGGACGAGGGCAATGTCTTGCGGTTTCATGGGCAAAGCCTTCTGGCCTGTTCCGAAAACCACAATAAACACAAACCCATTTAAGCCACGCCAAGGCAGCCTGGGAAATTGTCGCCAGCAAATTCAGATTTCGGCAAGAACTGCCAGCGCCTCAGGCGCTCGGCACCACCAGAGAATACCTCCCGTCGGCAGCAAGGCATTCGGCCTGCGGCAGGCCCAACTCCTTGCGCACCATATTGGTGCCAAGCACCAGCGAGACGATCTTGTAATATGCGTGCCGGCGACTCATGCCCTCGCGGCCCATGCCGCAGTCGGACGAGATGATGAGCCGCTCAGCCGGGATGTATTTGAGGGCCCGGCGGATGTGATCGGCAATCTCTTCCGGCTTCTCGACCTGCAGCGAATGATGGTCGATGACGCCGATGGCGATTTTCTTGTCCGAGGAGATGACTTTGCCGAAGGCCTCCAGGTCCATGCCGCCGGCACTGACCGACTCGAAGGTGATCACATCGGCGTCGACTTTGTTGAGCGTTTCCAGCGCGCCCTTGTAGCTCTGCACTTCCTTGAACATGCGCTGCTGCGACGGGTTGCCCCAGCAGGTGTGGCACCACACCTCGGTTTTGGCGCGCAGCCCTTTGACCGTGCGGTTAAACACTTCGACGCTGAACGCCGGGTTGATCACTTCGTCGACCACCTTGCGGATCGCCAGCATGTGGATCTGCGGTTCCTCGAACTGGATCACCTGGCAGCCGGCATTGGCGAGATCGGTAAGTTCCTGATTGAGCGCGTCTGAGATCGCCAGGATTCGGTCCTTAATCGATTTGTAGTGCTTATCTTGCACCGCGAAGGCGACCAGCTCCGGCCCGATCGTGCCGAATTTGACCGGCTTCTTGGTCATGCGCTGCGCCACCTTCCACATCGCGGCGTATTGCAGATCGCCGCGGGTGACCGGTCCGACGATGCCCGGCATCACGCGCGATTCGAGATAATCGTGCAGGATATGGCCAGGCGGGAACATCAGACCGCCTTTGCCGGCCGGCGTCGGCTGCGGGTTCTTGTCGAAGCCGCCCATGTGGCGCGGCGGATAGTTGGTCCAGCTCTGGCCGCCGACGTCGCTGTCGAAATGCGCGTCGCCATCGGTGACGATGTCGAGGCCTGCCATTTCCTGCTCGTGCAGATAGATGCCAACCGTGTCGACGTATTGCTCGCGGAATTGGTTGTTCACCATCGCATCGAGAAAGCTGCGCACGCCGAGGTTCTGCGTGTACCAGCTCGGCCGCGGCAGCGAGCCGGTGATGGTGGTCGGCAGCGTGATGTCTTTAGTAGCGCGAAGCATGGACGACATCTCCCGGTGGCGCAAAGGCCTGTTGTCTTTGCAACATCTTAGGCCGGCCACAAGGCTTTTGGGAACAGGACAGGCGATTTTTGCCGCGCGGAACATGGACAAACGCATCGTACCTGCCCACCTGAAGTGGGCAGTTTCGAAGGGCGACAAAATCTCTGCTATAGTCGCTGCCCATGGATAAGAAGACCAACGGCTACATCATCCGGCCCGACCCGCAGGACCCGCGGCTGACCGAGCGCGTCGCCGGCATCGACCAGACCGGCGCGAAGATCGAGACGTCGGTGACGGTCGAGCGTGCACTGACGATTTTCCTCAACAGTCAGGAGATCGTCACCGCGATGACGATCAACGATTACCCGGAATATCTCGCGATCGGCTACCTGGTCAACCAGAACATGCTGTTGCCTGACGACGTCGTCACCGGTGTCGATTACGACGAGGAATTAGCCGTCGTCGTGGTACGCACCAAGCGAAAAACCAACTATGAAAAAAAGCTGAAGAAAAAAGTGCAGACCTCCGGCTGCGCGCAGGGCACCGTGTTCGGCGACCTGATGGAAGCGCTGGAAAACGTCACGCTGCCGAAAGCGACCTTGCGCACTTCCTGGCTCTACAGGCTGACGCACGAGATCAACACCACACCCTCGCTTTATCTCGAGGCCGGCGCCATCCACGGCTGCGTGCTGGCGCACGAGGATCGGCCGCTGGTCTATATGGAAGACGTCGGCCGCCACAACGCGGTCGACAAGATCGCCGGCTGGATGTTCAAGGAGAAAGTGCCGGCGGCCGACAAGATTTTCTATACCACCGGGCGGCTGACCTCCGAGATGGTGATCAAGACCGTGCGTATGGGCATCCCGATTCTGATCTCGCGCTCGGGCTTCACCGCCTGGGGTGTTGAATTGGCGCGCAAGGCCAACCTGACACTGATCGGTCGGGCGCGCGGCAAACGCTTTGTCGCGCTCGCCGGCGAGGACCGCATCGTGTTCGACCAGGATCTCAATTTTGTCGAGGAAGAGGGCGCCAAACACCGGCGCAAAGCGGCCGTGCATGATGATTGACGGCTGCTAGCGTACGAGGCGAATGGGTTTCGCACCGCAGCGGCGCGTTGCGCACTGCACCAGCACTGAATTGACCCCGCCACAGGCGACCGCTACCGTCGGTTGCGGAATGTCTGTCTGGTCCTGTCACCAAGGGGGTCGCGACATGGTTCCGAATCTCATCATCGCAGCAATCATCGGATGGTGCGGCACAGGTTGGCCGATTCATTTCCCGCGCGTCGGCGGCGGCGGTGTTGAGCCGGGCGACTGGCCGCCGAATTGTCCGATGTGTGGTCAGTTCGTCGGCGCCATCTCGGCCGTCATTCTGGTCGCCGCGCTTGAGTCGACAATCTCAAGCAGCGGGCTAGTCGGACTTGCCATCGTGTCGTTCTTCGGCGGCAGCTTCGGCGCCAGCCTCGTCGGCGGCCTGCGCGGCGGCATAGCGCCGAGAAGCTGACCCCCGTCAGAACGTGGTTTGCGGCAAAGCAGCGGGCGCTTCATTCCGCAGCGCCCGCGAAAGCCATTGCCTGTACCCGAAAGACCGCTTGTTGCCGCAGCGCATTTTGACTATCTGCGCAGCATGACAATTCTTGCCCCCCCCACATTCGGCCTTGTGCTCGCCGGCGGCCTGGCGCGCCGCATGGGCGGCGGTGACAAGGCACGTATCGAGATCGGCGGCGTGTCGATCCTCGACCGCGTGCTCGCCCGCCTGTCCGGGCAATGCGTCGACATCATCATCAACGCCAACGGCGATCCGGAGCGCTTCGCCGATACCGGCTGCACGGTCGTGCCCGACAACGTCCCCGGCCATCCCGGCCCACTCGCGGGCATCCTAGCCGGGCTCGATTGGCTGGCCGCGCAGGACAACGGCGTCGAGTGGCTGCTCAGCGTGCCTGGCGATTGCCCGTTCCTGCCCGAAGACCTGGTCGAGCGCCTGCATTTCGCGCGCGTGAGGCTGGGCGCAGGCGTCGGACTAGCCTGCGCCCGCTCGGGCGAATGGCGCCACCCGGTTGTCGGGCTGTGGCCTCTCGCGCTGCGCGCCAGCCTGCGGCAGGCGCTGGTCGAGGAAGGTCTGCGCAAGATCGAGGTGTGGACCGCGCGCCATGGCGTCGCCGTCGCCGATTGGTCTACCGAACCGGCCGACCCGTTTCTGAACGTCAACACGCCCGAGGATGCCGAGCGGGCCGAGCGCATTGCGCTGCAGCATCAAGGCATCTGATGCCCTTGATCCCACCCGCATTGCGCGCATATTTGATATAGTCGTAAGCTATGGGGCGTCCGAAAGAGGAGCCGACTTCTATGAAGACGTTTGTCATCGCCTGCGCGGCGGCCGTCGTCATCGCGGTGATCGGAGGGCTCGTGCTCAACAGCATCCAGGAGCCGGTTGACAAGGCCTTCGCCACCAGCGCGGTTCGGCTGGGCGCCTGATCACGCCATCAACGCCGCGTAAGACAGGAACCCGACCCGAGCGCCGGGCTCGATCGTCGTGACGTCCTCGGGAAATTCCAGCAGACCGTCGGTCTCCGTCAGCGATGTGATGACGCCGGCGCCGTCCTGCGGATGCTTGACCGCTTCCAATTCGCCGTCGGCGGCGCGGCGCAGCGCAACGCGGACGTATTCGCGACGATCTTTTTTCTTCTTGTAGGCGAAGCCGGCGCGTACCGGCAGCGGCAGCAAGTTCTGCGGCTGAGCGCCGGCGAGCTGCCGCAACAACGGCTTGACCACCCGCACGAATGTGACGAACACCGCAACCGGATTGCCCGGCAATCCGGCGAATACGGCGCCCCGCCCGCTGGCGTCGCGAATGACGCCCATGGCCACCGGCCGGCCCGGTTTGATGGCGACGCGCCAGAAGACCAAGCTGCCGATGCGCTCGACCGCGCCGCGCACGTGGTCGGCTTCGCCGGTGGAGACGCCGCCCGAGGTCAGCACCAGATCGTGGCCTGCGGCGGCGCCCCGCAGCGCGCGCGCCAGCGCTTCCGGTTCGTCCGGCAGGATGCCGAGATCGGTGACGACAACGCCGAGCCGCCCCAGCAATTCAGCCAGCAGATAACGGTTGGAATCGTAGATCGCCGCGCCGGCGCGCGAACTGCCGGGCTCCACCACTTCGTCGCCGGTGGAGAAAATCGCGACCTTGAGTCGCCGCCGCACTTCGATCTCGGTAATCCCCAGCGCTGCGGCGAGGGCGATGTGCTGCGGCTCCAGCACAGTGCCGGCCGCCAGCGCGACCTGACCGGCGGGCAAGTCCTCGCCGGCGAGCCGTCGGTTCGCGCCCAACTTGAGGCCTTTCGGCACGATCACCTGGTCGCCATCGACCGTGACGTCTTCCTGCATGAACACCGTGTCGGCGTCTGCTGGCATGACGGCGCCGGTGAAAATGCGGATCGTCTGCCCCGGCTTGAGCGCCATGTCCGCAGGCACGCCGGCGGTCAGCCGTCCGGCGATAGCGAGCCGTGTATCGCCGTCGCGCGCAAGATCGGCGTGACGCACCGCGTAGCCGTCGACCGCCGAATTGTCGAACGGCGGCAGATCGACCGGCGCCTTGATGTCGGCCGCAGTGACGCGGCCGCGTGCTGCGTGCAAGCCGGTCCGCTCGGTACCCTCGACCGGCACGACCCGCTCGCCGATCAGCCGCTCCATGGCATCGAGCGGCAGCAGCGGTCCTGAAAAGGCGAAACAATCGTCGGTGAGCTGTGCCATCACGCCGTCCTGGCCGCAGAGATAGGCACGGCATGCTTGAGCAGCAAATCCGCAATCGCCTCGATGTCGTTGAGATCGACCACCGGCACCTTGGCCTGCGGCACCGCGCTGTCGGCGGCGACCGCGACGACGTGCGGGTCCTCGGGGTGGATCAGCGGTTTGCCGTTGGCGATACGGTGAATCTCGAGCTTCGGGAATGCGTCACGCTTGAAGCCTTCGACCAGCACCAGGTCGACCGGCGACATCTTGCCGACCAGCGCGGCCATGTCCCATTCCGGCTGGTCGCGCAATTCATGCAGGATGGCCCAGCGTTTGGCCGAGGAAATGATCACCTCGGTGGCGCCGGCGGCGCGGTGGAAGAAAGAGTCCTTGCCCGGCTGGTCGAGGTCGAAGCCGTGGTGGGCGTGCTTGAGCGTCGATACGCTGATACCGCGCGCGATGAGGCGCGGGATGAGCTTCTTGATCAGCGTGGTTTTGCCCGACCCACTCCAGCCGGCGAGACCGATGATCCGCATGGCCCCCTTATAGCAAAACGCCCGGCGGTGAAGCCGGGCGTTTTCATGGCCGATGAGGGCCGGTTATTCGGCCGGCTGCTGCGCCGCGCCGCTTCGCGGGACGACGCCGGCTTGCGTTTCCTCGTCGTACCAGAGGCTGTGGCGCTCCTTCGCCCAATTGACGTCGACCGTGCCCTCCGCCATCGCCTCGAAGGCGCCCTCCACTCCGATCGTGCCCATGTAGATGTGCACGAACATCAAAGCGATAAAGAGAACGGCGACGACGCTGTGCGCGATCTCGGCCAGCTCCATGTTACCGATCGTGGTGCCGTAGAACGGGAACAACAGGATGAAGCCGGTAACGATGACGCCGATGCCGCCAAACGTGGAGCACCAGAAGACCAGTTTTTCGCCGCCGTTGAACTTCTCGGCGGGCGGCTCCCTGCCGCCAAACATGCCGCCGCCGTTCTTGAACCAGACGATGTCGTTGTGGCTCGGGATATTGCGCGCCACCCACATCAGGAACATCAGCACCAGTCCGACGGTAAAGGCGAAGCTGAGATAATTATGCGAGAACTTCGCCCATTCCGACCACGTGCTGAACGCCGACGGACCGAGCCACGGCAGGATCAGACTGCGGCCGAAGCTGATGTTGAGGCCGGTGATCGCGAGAATGACGAAGGTGACCGCGGTCAGCCAGTGCACGAAGCGCTCGAACGTGTTGAAACGCACGATGGTGCGCCCGGAGCGTCCCTCTTCGATGCGCATGGTGCCGTGCCACGAATAGTACGCCGTGAGTATCGCCAGTATACCGAGCATAACGATGCCGCCGATCCATTTCAGCGTCACCGTGTGATAGTGGCGCCAATCGCGGCCGGCCGGATGCTCGAGCACGTAGGACTTGGTGTCCGGAATGGTGCCAAGCCCTTTGATCACGTGCAGCTGCTGCAGCAACTGCTGCTCCTTTACCGACGCCGCGGTCGGGTTAACCGAGTTCGGCTGCTGCGCCCAGGCGGGCTGCGCGGCCGCGATGACGAGGGCAAGCGCGAACGCACCGGCGATCAGGCGTATCGCTGCAAAGATTTTCGCCATATGACGTCTCCTTCAACGCGAGTCTTCTGCGGCGGCGAAACCGGCGGTGCGAGATGGCCGCACCGCCACAAACTCATCAGGTCGCGATGGTCTCGCGATAGGCCGTCTGCCAGCCCCAAGCGCCGGAGCCATAGCCGCGCTTGGCCACCCGTTCCTTGTAGATCTGGGCGATGACATCGCCGTCGCCGGCGAGCAGCGCCTTGGTCGAGCACATCTCCGCGCAGAGCGGCAGCTTGCCCTCGGCGAGGCGGTTGGCGCCGTACTTCTCGTACTCTTCCTTGGTGTTATCGGCCTCCGGACCACCGGCGCAGAAGGTGCACTTGTCCATTTTGCCGCGCGAACCGAAGTTGCCGACTTTGGGGTATTGCGGCGCGCCGAACGGGCAGGCGTAGAAGCAATAGCCGCAGCCGATGCACAGGTCCTTGGAGTGCAGCACCACCGCGTCGGCCGTGGTGTAAAAGCAGTTCACCGGACAGACCGCCGCGCAGGGCGCGTCGGTGCAGTGCATGCAAGCCATCGACACCGAGCGTTCGCCCGGCTTGCCGTCGTTGAGGGTGACGACGCGCCTCCGGTTGATGCCCCAGGGCACCTCGTGCTCATTCTTGCAGGCGGTGACGCAAGCGTTGCATTCGATGCAACGATCGGCGTCGCAGAGGAATTTCATACGTGCCATGGTCGTTGCTCCTTACGCCGCTCTGATCTGACAGAGGGTGACTTTGGGTTCTTGCATGCCCGTCGCGGGGTCATAGCCGTAGGTGGTGATCGTGTTCGCGCTTTCGCCGAGCACGATCGGGTCGGTCCCTTGCGGATATTTGCTGCGCAAGTCGGCGCCCTCGAACCAGCCGCCGAAGTGGAACGGCATCCAGGCGACACCCTTGCCGACGCGTTCGGTGACCAGCGCCTTCACCTTGGCCTTCGATGAATTTTCGGCGCCGGTGACCCAGACCCAAGCACCGTCCTTGATGCCGCGGTCGGCCGCATCCGCGGTATTGATCTCGATGAACATGTCCTGCTGCAGTTCGGCCAGCCACTTGTTGGACCGGGTTTCCTCGCCGCCGCCCTCGTATTCGACCAAACGGCCGGACGACAGAATCAGCGGAAACTCCTTGGCCAGCCCCTTGTCCACCGCAGTCTTCTGGACGGTGTGGCCGATATTCGGCAGCCGGAATTTCACGGCGTCCGGATAGGTCGGATACTTGGCCACCAGGTCGATGCGCGGTGAGTAGATCGGCTCGCGGTGTGTCGGCACCGGGTCGGGCAGGTCCCAGGCCATCGCGCGCGCTTTACCGTTACCGTAGGGGATGACGTTGTGCTTGACGCAGATGCGCTGGATGCCGCCGGACAGGTCGGTCGACCACGCGGGATCGCCGCCGATCTTCTGGATCACGGCGAGTTCGGCCGGCGTCAGTTCGCTATCCCAGCCGAGCTTCTTGAGCACGCTGTAGGTGAACTGCGGGTAGCCGTCCTTGATCTCCGAGTCCTTGGAATAGGTTTCGGACAACAACGAAACGCCGTTGCGCTCGACACCGAACCGTGCACGGAAAGTGCCGCCGCCGTCTTGGATGCTCTTGGTGGTGTCGTAAAGCAGCGGCGTGCCGGGATGCTTGACCTCCGGCGTGCCCCAGCAAGGCCAAGGCAACCCGTAATAGTCGCCCCCGACCTCCGGTGTTTCCTTGGGGGCGCGCATGGTGACGAGATCGAACGCCGATTGGTGGCGCATATGCGCCTTGAGCCGCTCCGGCGACTGCCCGCAATAGCCGGTCGAGAAGCTGCCGCGGTTCATTTCGCGTAACACGTCTTCGGGCGGAACCTTGGTGCCTTCAACCTTGATGTTCTTGAACATCTTGTCGGCGAACCCGAATTTCTTGGCGAGGAGGTAGACCACCTCGCTGTCGTCCTTCGATTCGAAAATCGGCGGTACGATCTGCTCGCCCCACTGAATCGAGCGGTTGGAGGCGACGCGCGAACCCGACGTCTCGAACTGGGTGCAGATCGGCAACAGGTAGGTGTTGTCCTTGCGCCCGGCATTGGTCGACAGCGACGCCCAGGTGGTCGGATGCGGATCGGCCACCACCAGCAGGTCGAGTGCGGCCATGCCCTTGGTCGATTCGGGGATGCGGGTGATGGAGTTGCTGGCGTGGCCGAACACCATCATCGCCTTGACGTTGTCGCTCTGGCCGACCTTGTCCTTCGGCAGCAGCACCGCGTCGAACCAGCGGGTGAGCGGGATGCCGGG
>Ga0335082_10010243_pt1 | contig 10173 bp, 10 predicted proteins | sample Lox_Sample_41_FD_206718 | JGI IMG/M metagenome (GOLD analysis project Ga0335082, IMG submission 206718) | Soil microbial communities from Loxahatchee National Wildlife Refuge, Florida, United States - Lox_Sample_4.1 | ecosystem: Environmental > Terrestrial > Soil > Wetlands | place: USA...
TCGACGTTGTCGCCGCGGTAGAGGGCGCTGCCGTCGGGGCGCGAAAGGACGAGCTCGGAGCCGCCGCGCGCCTTCGCGATCGCGGGGTTCTCTTTGCCTTCCCAGTGGAGACGAACGGTCCTCACGTCGCAAATCGTATCGACCGCGATCGCCCGCGGTGTAATTTCCGGAGGTGCGTTTCGCCTGGCTCGCTTTGTTGACCGCGCTCCTCGTTTCGTGCTCCCGGCCGCCGCCCGACGCGACGCCCGAGGGCGCGCTCCGCGAGTGGATCGAGCGCATGAACGCGCAGGTCACCGATCCGAAGGAGGCCCCCGCGGCCTACGCGATGCTCAGCAAGACGACGCGCGCCGAGCTCGAGCAGCGCGCCGAGCGGGCGAGCCTCATCGAGGGCCACCACGCGAGCGGCTGGGAGATGCTCGCGTCGGGCCGCTTCTCGCTGCGGTTTCCGCCCAAGCACTTCGCGACCCAGCTCGAGGGAAACTCGGCCACCGTCCAGGTGACGGGCGCCGAGCCGTCCGAGCACGCGACCGTCCACATGGTGAAGGAGGGCGCCGTCTGGCGCGTCGAGCTGGCTCTTCCGGAGCTGACCGAGCTGCCCCGCCGCCCGGATTCCCCCTAGATCGGAGGGGGGCGCCGACTTACGCTGCTCCTCGACCATGGCAGACGACCTCTACGCCGTGCTCGGCGTTCCGAAGAGCGCGGACGCGGAGTCCATCAAGAAGGCGTACCGCAAGCTCGCGAAGGACCTGCACCCCGACAAGAACCCCGGGAACAAGCAGGCCGAGACGAAGTTCAAGTCGGTGAACCACGCCTACGAGGTCCTCTCGAACCCCGACCGTCGCAAGCTCTACGACGAGTTCGGCGAGGAGGGCCTGCGCGAGGGCTTCGACGCCGAGCGCGCGCGCGCCTACAAGCAGTGGGCGTCGCAAGGCGGCGGGCCCCGCGTGCGGAGCACCGGCGGCACGGTCAACATCGAGGACCTCTTCGGCAACGCCAACGAGGGCGGCTTCGGCGACGTGTTCGGCGACCTCTTCGGCCGCGGCGGCCGCGGGCGGCGCGGCCCGGTGCCCGGCCAAGACGTCGAGAGCGAGATCACCGTCGACTTCGTGTCGGCCGTTCGCGGCACGACGCTCGAGCTACGCACCGAGCTCGGCGGCGGTCCCGTGACCGTGCGCATCCCGCCCGGCGCGTCCGACGGGAGCCGCGTCCGCATCGCGGGACAAGGCGCGCCCTCGCCGAGCGGGGGCCCGCGTGGCGACCTCGTCCTCACGATCCACGTGAAGCCTCACCCGCACTTCCGCCGCGAGGGCGACGACCTCCACGTCGAGCTCCCGCTCGCGCTCCACGAAGCCTACTTCGGCGCAAAAGTTCGAGTTCCAACCATCGACGGCTCGGTCACCCTGAAGGTCCCGGAGCGCACCCAGGGCGGCACGGTGATGCGCGTGAAGGGAAAGGGCGTGCACCGCAAGGGGCACCACCCGGGGGATTTGTACGTGCACTTCCAGATCCGGATCCCGACGGGGGACGGGGTGGACCTGAGCTCGCTTTTTCAGAAGATCGCGGAGCACCAGAAGGAAGACGTACGGCGGGACATCGAGATTTGAGCTCGTCGGGAGGGTGACCGAAACCTTGCAGCGACCCCAAAACGTCGGGGCAAGCGCAGCAGTAAGCCCACCCGCTTCGCGGGCGGGCTGTGGCGCCGTCCATAGCCCGCGCCCGAAGGCGCGGGCTTACCGCCACGCTCACCATCACGTCCCCGCATTCGCGCGGCGTCGCGCTCGTCTTCTTTTGGCCCCGGCCTTCAGGCCGGGGTCAACCCAATCGATCGCGACATGCCAACGGCACGGAGAGGTCGCGAGGAATCACCGACGCCCGCGCCCCTTTCGCCCCCGCTTCCCCTGGTGGCCGTGCTTCGACTGGAACCGCGGCTTCGGCTTGTTGCGCTGCGGCTTCGGCGCCTTGCGCGAGCGCGTACGCTCTTCTCCGCCGACGCGCTTCGCGTAGACCGTGCGGCGAATGAGCGAGACGTCGCTCACCTCGACGAGCATCGCGTCGCCGAGCTGCACGGCGTCGCCCGAGCGGGTGCCGACGGCGCGGAGGCCGGTGTCGTCGAGCTCGTAGCGATCGCCTCCGAGGTCTTCGTAGCGGACCATCACGTCCACGAACGGCGCGTCGAGCGTGACGTAGACGCCGCTCCCGACGAGACCCGAGACGACGCCCGCGAAGCGTTGGCCGACTTTGTCCTGCATCACGAACGCGCGGTACAAGTTCGAGACCTCGCGCTCGACCTCCATCGCGCGGCGCTCGTTGGTCGACGAGAGGAGCGCGGCCTCGGCGAGCTCGGCTTGCTCGCGGTCGCCCATGCGCGACTTGCCGTGGAGGAGGATCTCGTGGACGCCGCGGTGGACGAGCAGGTCCGGGTAGCGGCGGATCGGCGAGGTGAAGTGCACGTACGCTTTCGACGCGAGGCCGAAGTGGCCGATGTTGGTGACGTCGTAGGTCGCCTGCTTGAGCGAGCGGAGCAGGAGCCCGTGGAGGACGGCGGCCTTCGGGTGGCCGGTCATGCTCTTGAGCAGCTTCGAGAGCTCCTTCGGATCGCGCACGGCCTCGATGTCGGTCTTGAAGCCGAGCTGGTCGCAGAGCGTGAGGAAGCGCTCGAGCTTCTGCTCGTCGGGCGGCGCGTGGACGCGGAAGACGGTCGGCCGCTGGCGCGCGACGAGCCAGCGCGCGACCACTTCGTTCGCGAGGAGCATCAGCTCTTCGATGAGCTGGTAGGCGCGGGCGACGCCGCCGTCCATCGCGCGGCGCTCGACGTCGGTCGGGTGGCCGGTCTCTTCGTCGAGGATGATCTTCGCCTCGGGCAGCTCGAGATCGAGCGCGCCGCGCTTGAGGCGCTTCGCGCGGAGGATGCGCGAGAGCTCGTACGCGACGCGCAGGCCGTCGACCATGCCGCGCGCCTCCATCTGCTCTTTGCCCTTGTCGGTGAGGCCGAGCGCGAGCGCGACGCCGCCGTACGTGAGCTTCGCGGCGCTCTTCATGAACGCGCGGTGGAGCGTCTCGGAGACCACGTCGCCCTTCGCGTCGAGGACGACCTCCGCGCAGAGACAGAGCCGGATCTCGTGCGGAAGGAGCGAGCACAGATTCGACGAGAGCGCCCGCGGGAGCATGGGCACCGCGCGATCCGGCAGGTACACGCTGCATCCGCGCGCTTTCGCTTCCTCGTCGAGCTTGGTGCCGGGGCGTACGTAGCTCGAGACGTCGGCGATCGCGATCCACGCGCGATACCCGCCGCTCTCGGCGCGCTCGACCCACACGGCGTCGTCGTGATCGCGCGCGTCCTCGGGGTCGATGGTCGGGAGCGGCAGGTGCGTGAGATCGACGCGCCCCTCGAGCATGTCGGCCGGGACCGTCTCGCCGAATCGCTCGGCCTCGCGCGTCGCGCCCTCGGAGTGGACCTCGTCGACGCGCTCGGTGACGAGGACCTTCGCGACCTCGACCGAGAGCTCGCCCGGCCGGCCGAGCACCGCCTCGAGCTTGCCCTCGGCGTTCTCGCCGGGCATCACCGGGTAGCGCGTGATCGTGACGACCGCGGCGTCGCCGTCGCGTCCGCTGTTTCCTTCGGGCGTCTTGTCGAGCGTCGACGAGAGCACGATGGGGCCGCGGAGGCGCGTGTCGTCGGGGTCGAGCCACGCGCTCTTCCCGCGCCGGCGCAAGATGCCGGCGACGCGCTTGGTGCTGCGCTCGAGCACGTCCACGACCTCGCCCTCGGGGCCGCGCGTGCCGCGCGCGACGATCGCGACGCGCACTTTGTCGCCGTGCATCGCCGCGCCGACCGACTCGGGCGGGACGTAGACGTCGCCGCCGAGGTTCGAGACGAACCCGGCGCCGCGCGGCGTCATCGAGAAAAAGCCTTCGACCGTGGCGCGCGCGCCGTCCTGCGCCGGGGCGACCTTCTTGGTCTCTTTCGAGAGCGCGTAGCGGTGGCCGGGCCGGACGGCGAGGACGCCCTCGTAGACCATGTCGTCGAGCATGCGGACGAGGCCGGAATAAGCGCCCTCGCGCACGTCGAGCTCGGCCGCAATCTCGCGGGCGTGTCGCGCGCGATCCTCGGCGCCGAGGAGCCGCAAGACGCGGCTTTTCTGTGGAATGGAAGCGGAAGACATCGAGATGGGTTGCATATGTACCAGTTTTTTCTATTCCACTGACGAATGGCCCAAACCGCGCCGGACGAGCAGAAGACGCAGCGCCGCATCTTCGCGGCGATCGTCGTGCTGACCACCCTCGGTCTCGCGGCGAGCGCGGCGCTCCTCGTCGACTATCTGCGGCCGATTCCGCTCTTCTGCTCGGAGGACGGCGACTGCGCGCGCCTGCGTCACACGGTCTACGCGCACATGCTCTTCGGGCTGCCGACGCCCGCGGTGGGGCTCGCCGGGTACGCGACGCTCGGCGGGCTGGCGCTCGCGCGCGGCCACATCGCGCGGTTTCTGCACCTCCTCGCGACGACGTTCGGCGCGCTCATCGCCGGGCTCCTCCTCTACGTGCAGGTGGGCAGCGCGACGTTCTGCGCGTACTGCATGACCGTCGACCTCACGACCATCGTGCTGCTGTCCCTCGTGCTCCTCCGCGTGCGCGGCGAGATCGACGGGCCCGCCCTGCGCGGCTCGTCGGCGATCGTCGGCGTCTTCGCCGTCGCGGTCGCGGTGCCGTTCGTCTCGAACGCGATCATCCGTCCGCCGGTGCCCGCCGTGATCGCCGCCGAGATGAAGAAGACGCCGCGCGGCGAGATCACGATCGTCGACTTCGTCGATTTCGAGTGCCCGTTCTGCCGGCAGACCGCCGCCGATTTCCAGCCCGCGCTCGACAAGTATCGCGGTAAGTTCCGCCTCGTGCGTAAGCAGATGCCGCTGAAGCGCATTCATCCGCACGCCGAGAACGCGGCGCGCGCCGCGGCTTGTGCCGAGACGCTCGGCAAAGGCGACGAGATGGCCGACGCGCTCATCCACGCGCCCGTGGAGCTCCTCACCGACGACGGCACGACCGCGATGGCGACCGCGCTCGGCGTCGACGAGAAAGCCTTCCGCGCGTGCCTCGTCGACCCGAAGACGCAGGCGAAGCTCGCGTCGGACGAAGCCGACTTCCACGCCGCGGGCGGCCACGGCCTGCCGCTGATTTGGATCAACGACCAGGTCATCGCGGGCGCCGAGGGCCCGGACAAGCTGCGCGAGGCGATGGACAAGGCCATGGGCGAGAGCGGCGGATGAAGGCACGCGTGGCTCTCGTCGTGGCCGTCGCCGCGATCGCGCTCGGGTGCCCCGAGCCGCGCGACCGCCCCGACGTCGCGTGCGCGAGCGTGTGCGAGAAGCGCATCGTCGGTTGCTCGGAGCACGAGTGCGAGCGCGGCTGCGCGTTCGTCCTCGACCGCCTCGTCGAGCACGAGCAGGACGCGGTGCTCGGCTGCATGGAGAAGGCGGGCAAGTGCGAGGACGCGCAGTGGGCGACCTGCGCGACGCGCGTGGGCCCGCACGCCGACGGCGGCCCGCCCGCGCCCGAGGACCTGCCGACGGAGTTTTGATGCCCATCCGGATTCGCGACGACCGCGGCCGGCTCGTGGCGCTCCCGGGGCCTCCCGCGCGCGTGGTGTCGCTCGTGCCGAGCGACACGCTCAACGTGCAGGCCTTGGGCGCCGCGTCCGCGCTCGTCGGCCGCACCGACTATTGCGACGCGCCCGGCGTGCCGAGCGTCGGCGGCACCAAGAACCCGCGGCTCGACGACGTCTGCGATCTCCGCCCCGACCTCGTGATCGCGAACCAAGAAGAGAACACGCGCTCCGATCTCGAAGCGCTCGCGCAGCGCGGCGTACGCGTGCTCGTCGCGTTTCCGAAGCGCGTCGCCGAGGGCCTCGCGCACCTCGCGCGGCTCGCACGCGTCTTCGGCGTCGAAAATGATTCACATGTGAAGGATCTCGTCCGCCGCGGCTACGACGCCCATCGCCGCGCCGAGGAGGCGCGCGCCGCGCGCGTGCCGCTCCGCACGTTCTGTCCGATCTGGATGAGCCCGCTCATGACCATCCACGGCGCGACGTTCATCTCCGACATGCTCGACCTCTGCGGCGCGGAGAACGTCTTCGCCGACCGCGAGCGCCGCTATCCGCTCGCCGCCGATGTCGCGGGCGCCAAGCCGATCGCGCCCGGCGAGCGCGACGTCCGCTACCCGCGCGTCACGTTCGACGAGGTGGTCTCGCGCGCGCCGGCGCTGATCCTCCTGCCCGACGAGCCGCACCCGTTCAGCGAAGAGGACGCGGCCGTGTTCCGCGCGCTCCCGATCGGCGCGCGCGTCGTCCTGACGAGCGGCAAGGACCTCTGCTGGTACGGCGCGCAGAGCGTCGAGGGGATCGACCGCGTCCGCGCGCTCGTCACACCGAGATCGTGACGTGCGGGAGCAGCGCGCGGAGCTCCTTCAGGGGCCCGGGCCCGAGGCCGTTCCCCGCGAGGCTCAGCTTCGACGCGCTGCGGAGGCCGCCCCAGCTGGCGAGCGCCGCGACCATCTCGGGGCGGACGCCGCAGTCGTCGAGCTCGACGTCGCGCAGGCCTTGGAAATGCGACGAGCAAAAGAGTCGCTCGAGGTCGGAGGTCGAAAAGCGTCCGCCGCGGAGCGCGAGCTTTCGGAGGCGGTCGGTCTCGGGCGCCTTGGCGAGCGCGTCGAGCCACGTCGAGCCGCGCAGGCCGATCACGACGAGCTCGCGCACGGTCGGCTCGCCGCGAAAGGCGGAGAGCGAACGGTCGCCGACGGTGTCGCTCGACACGACGGTCTCGGGGAACCCGCGCGCGTAGAGGAGCAGCGCGGACCACGGCGACCACGCCGCGGCGTGCTGCGCGAGGAGCTCGTGCTCGCGCGTCCGGTCGCCGCCCGCGCATTGGAGGGCGATGAGGTCGCCGCGCGGATCGCCGCGCTCGCGGAGCCACGCGCCGAACGCGAGTCGCGGGGCGTCGTCGTCGAGATCGGCGAGCACCGCGTCGAGGAGGTCGTCCCACGCGGCGCGCGGCCGCGGCGGTGGCGCGGGGAGCGGCGCTCCGAACATCGGCACGAGCGCGCGAAGCCGCTCCGGCCGCGCGGCAGGTCCCAGGCTCGCGACGATCGAGAGCGCTTCCTCGCGCCGGAGCTCGCGCGCGAGCGCCGCGGCGATCACGGGAGCGCCCGGCGCGCCCGCGTGGCGAGCGGCCGCCCGCGCGGCGGTCACCACCATCGAAGGCGTCGGCTCGAACGCGATGCGCTCCGCGACCGCCGCCGCGTCCGCGAGCTCGCCCTCGAGCGCGGCCGACGCTCTCGCGCAGTCGACCAAGAAGCGCCGCACGTGATCGTGGAGCGGCCCGGGCGCGCGCTCGAACACGGCGCGCATCATCGTCTCGAGATCGTCGCAGCGCCGCCACGCCTGTTCCGACATGTCGATCCACGCGGGCGCCGCCTCGGGACGCTGGCGAGCGACGCGCCGCACCGCCTCGAGCGCCGCGTCCGCGACGACGAACCGACGCGCCCCGTAGTCGCCGATGTACTGACCCTGGTCGTACGCCGGGTCCGCCATCGTCACTTCGTTTCGGACCGACATTGCACGAAGCAGGCTGGGGACCGCGCCGAGCGCCTCGAGCGCGCGGACCGCGGCCTCGGCGACCGCGTGGTACTCGGGGCCCGACGCGTGCATCGTCGACCCCACGCGCGCGTCGCGAAGGAGCTCCTCGACGCGCGTGATCGTCGCGGCGTCGGCGCGCGCGCCGATCGCGCCCAGCGCGGCGACGACGACGTTCGCGTCGGCGCTCGCGAGGCCGCGCGTCACGTCCGCGTGTCCGTCGCCAGCATCCCGAACACGGCGTGGTCGAGCCACCGCCCGTGGCACCGCTCGGCCTGCCGTGCGATGCCCTCGAAGCGAAACGCCAGCCGCCCGATCACCGCGAGCGACGCGCGGTTGTCGGTCGCCGCCGCGACGCGGACGCGGTGCGCGTGCAGCACCGAGAACGCCCAGCCGATCACCGCGCGCGCCGCTTCCGTCATGTAGCCGTGGCCGGTCGCGTCGGTTCGCAGCCAGTACCCGAGCTCCACGCTCTGGTGCAGGTGCGCGAACGCCTCGAGCCCGACGACGCCGTAGAGCTTGCGCGTCTTCTTGTCGCGGATGCCGAAGCGGCACGCGCGCGCGTTGTCCCAATCTTGCGCGCTCGCGTCCGCGTAGCGGTAGCTCGCGTCTTGATCCGCGTTGAACGGCACCCACGGCAGCCACGGCTCGAGCTCTGCGCGCGAGCTCTGCACGGCGTTCCACAAGTCGGCGGCGTCCGACGTCTCGATCGGCACGAGGACGAGCCGCTGAGTCTCGAGAGGACGGCGCACGACCTCGATGCGCGGCGGCACGGCGAGCATGCGTGCCTTTCTAACTTAGGTTTTCTTCGCTGTCTCGCGTACGGACGGATAGGCCGCGACGATTTCCTTCGCCGGCCGCTCGACGCCCTCGAGCGGGCTCGTCACGAGATCGCGCCCCTCGGTCGCGAAATACAACGATTCGCCCGTCGCGGGCTCCCCCGGGTTCGGCACGATCGCCCCGTTGAGGAAAAATTTGATGCCGCCCTGGATGCGCCGCCGAAGCGCGAGGTGGCCCTGCAGGAAGTCCCCCGTGCGGCGGTCGCGCACGGCGACGCAGAAGCCGTCGCGGAAGTGGTACTCGGTGTTCTTCGTCACGTAGACGCGGTGGCGCCTGCGCTCCGGCCCGTCGAAGATCTTCTTGGCGCTCTGCATGGTCCGACCCTGCCAAAGGGCGCGCCGGTCGGCCAAGTTCCTCACTTATGGAAGCGCGAGGAGCGCGGCGTCGATGGGCGCGTCGCGCTGGAGCTCGCCGAAGGTGATCGCCGTCTGGTTGCGGTTGTCGTAGACGATGGTCGCCTTTCGCGGGCGGACGAGGTCGGCGTCGAGCGCGAAGGTGAGCTTGCGGAGGCGGACGGCCTGGGCGTTTTGCTTCGGCGTGCACTCGAACGCCGGTCCGCTCGTGTCCGAGGGCACCGACTTCACGTCGAAGCGCGAGCGCAGCACGTTCACGTTGCCGCCGAGCATCGCGCGGAGCGCCTCGACGTCGGCCTGCTCGGTCGTGTCGATCGGGATGCGCCCGCCGCCGTGGAGGCCCCGGTACGCGAGCCCCTCGGGCGCGACCCAATACGTCACGGAATCGGGAGGACCCAGCTCCCAGCGAAGCCGGTTCGGGTACTGGAGGTAGAGCTTGCCGTTCGACGTGACCTGCGAGCGGAGGAGCCCGACCGTCGCGATCTGGGTGAACGGCCCGACGAGCGTCCTCACGCCGGCGCGCGCGCGCGAGATGCGCGCGAGCTGATCGTCGACCGCGTCGGCGCGCGCGACGAGCGGCGTCGCGAGGATGCCGAGCAGGAGCTCGCGCCGTCGGATCATTTCTTGTCTCCGCCGATCATCGGGCCGCCGGCGCGCTTGCGCCCTTCCTCGTAGCGCCCGTCCGCGAGGATCGGGTCGGCCGCGATGATCTCCGGCGGCGGCTCGGAGCGCGGATCGTGTCCCTGCGCGAAGGTCTGCTTCAGATCGAACTTCACGAACTCGCCGGAGAGGTGCGGTCCCTTGCTCACCCAGAGCACGCGATCGGTCGCGTCGGCGACGACGCCGTGCGTGGCGATGAGCGCGTCGATCTCGCGCCGGTCGCCGAGCGAGCACGCCTCGCCGTGCGCGCACTGGTGATCGCGCAGCATGCCGACGGCGGCGGTCGCGTCGACCGAGGCGGGCGCGAGCGCGCCGAGCATCTCGTCGAGCCGCGCGCGTCGCGCGAGCGTGGTCGTGTGCTCGCGGACCCACAGGTTCTTGGGATCGTCCTTGAGCGCGCCTTCGAAGTGATTCGTGACGGCGACGCGCTCCGGATCGGCGAAGCTCCGCCGCACCGACGCCGGCTGCCCGGGCGCGCGCTCGACCACCGCGAACTTCCCCTTCGCGTCGGCGACGAAGACGATGTGCGAGACCATCACGTCCTGATGGCTCAGCACCTCGACCGCCTCGTCCGTGTCGTGCGCGCTCTGCAAGGTCTCGCGGAGGCTGAAGACGACGGGCAGCCCCGTCGTGCGCGGCGTGCCCGCGCGCGCTCCGTTCACGAGAACCGTCACGCCCTCGAGGTTCATTCCCGTGATG
>Ga0335082_10010244_pt1 | contig 10172 bp, 9 predicted proteins | sample Lox_Sample_41_FD_206718 | JGI IMG/M metagenome (GOLD analysis project Ga0335082, IMG submission 206718) | Soil microbial communities from Loxahatchee National Wildlife Refuge, Florida, United States - Lox_Sample_4.1 | ecosystem: Environmental > Terrestrial > Soil > Wetlands | place: USA: Florida...
GTCCACGAGGAGCCGCCGATGATGATGGCGTGCCCCAGCACGGTGTTCCGGCCAAGCACACCCAGCTCCTTCATCCACGCGATGGGCGTCTTGCCGTGGCGCGCCACCATCTCGTTGAACTCCACCACGGACTGGGAGGTGTGCACCTGGTAGGGCCGCTTCACCTCGTCGGCGAAGCGCTTGGCGTCCTTCAGGAGCTCCGGGGTGCACGTGTCGATCTGCGACGGCGAGACGAAGCAGCGCACGAGGTCGCCGTGGGCGCCGTCCCAGCGCTTGTGGAACTCGATGGCGCGCTTGAGGCCCTGGCGCCCCTGCTCCTCGTTCCACTCCCACTCCACGCGCTTGCCGTCCTTCGTGAGCCACTTCCCCGATCGGAAGGCCTGGCCCATGTAGACGCGCAGGCCGTAGTGCGGCGCGCGCTCGACGACGTAGTCGCCCATGGTGCCGATCTCCATCACCGTGGTGACGCCGCCCCGGAGCAGCTCCGCCATGGAGAAGTCCACGCACGCGCGGCCGCCTTCCTCGTCCTGCGAGTCGCTCCGCACGGGGAGCATCTCGAAGAGGCCCGAGAACCAGAACTGCGGGTTGCCGCAGTCCTCGATGAAGGAGCGATCGAGGGGCGAGCCACTGATGTGCGCGTGGGTGGAGATGAGGCCGGGCGTGAGCACGCGGTCCGTGGCATCCACCGTCTCGTCCACGCGGCCGTCGAAGCGCGGCCCCACGTGGAGGATGCTGTCACCCTCGATCACCACCACACCGTCGCGCAGGAGCCGGTGCCCCTTGCCGTCGAAGGCGATGACGTACCCCGCCCGGATCGCGATGCGTTTCGCCATGACCATCCTCTCCTGTCCTATGCGACCCAGACGTCCATCAGCTTGTAGATCCCGTGGATCGGGTGGTACCTGAGCCCGTGCGCGCGCGCCCGGCTGCCGAAGATCCAGCGGATGTGCTGGATCGGCACCACCACCGTCTCGCCCACCAGCCGCTGCTCGATGCCCTGGAAGGCCTTGATCCGCTCCGCCTCCTTCAAGGTCGTCTGCGACTGCTGGAACAGCGTGTCGGTGCGGTCGTCCTTCCAGCGCACGGTGTTGGGGCTGGGCACCGCCGCCGACACGAAGAAATAGAGGAAGTCGGGTGACGAGTAGATCATGGGCAGGAAGCGCGCGTCGTGCTCCCCCGCCCGCGTGGCCGTGGTGAAGGCCGCCGACTCGAGCCGCTTGATCTGGAGATCGAACCCGACCTGGCGGAGCTGCGCCTGGACGGGCGTGACGATGCGCTCGTGGAGCTCCGTGAACACGTAGAGCGAGGCCTGGAGCAGCTTGCCATCTTTCTGGCGCATGCCGCCAGCGCCCGGCGCCCAGCCCGCCTCGGTCAGGAGCGTCTTCGATCTGTCGAGGTTGAAGTCCGCCATGAAGGGCCGCATCTGCTCCTTCGACGAGGCCCCGGGCGCGAGAGGATGGATGAAGCCATGCGAGGCATCCGCCTGCCCCTTCATCACGAACTGGACGATCTCCTGGCGGTTCACGGCGTGCGCGACGGCCCGCCGCACGCGCGCGTCCTTGAAGACCTCCTTCTCCATGTTGAAGCCGATGTGGTTCGAGGACAGCCGGGGGATCGAGGTGACCTTGACTCCCTTGCCTTCGAGCCGGCTGATGTGCTGCGGGGATACGTCGATGTCCAGGTCGATGCCGCCCGTCTCCAGCTCGGCGGCCCGCGCCGCATCTTCAGGGAGCGTGCGGAACACGACGCGATCCACCCACGGCGCGCCCGTGTTGTCGTAGGCCGGCGAGCCCCACGCGTAGCCCTCGTGGCGGACCAGCTCCATCCGGTCGTCCTTCGTCCACTCCTTGAGCTTGAAGGGTCCCGTGCCGCACACGCTCTGCGGCACGACGCCGTAGTCCTGTCCGTACTGGGCCACGTGCTTGGCGTGCGGGATCCCGGCGTACGACCACTCCGTCTGGCTCACGTTGTTGAGGAAGACGAGCGTGGGGTTCTTGAGCTTGCAGACCACGGTGAGGTCGTCCACCACGCGCGTCTCCGCGAGGCTCGTCACCTTGGCGCGGGTGGGAAACGCCTCCTTGGGATCCACCCAGCGGTCGAAGTGGTCCTTCACGTCCTGCGCGGTGAGCGGGGCACCGCAATGGAACTTCACGCCTTTCTTCAGATGGAAGGTCCACGTGAGCCCGTCCGGCGAGACCTCCCAGCGCTCGGCGAGCGCGGGGCGGATCTTCATCTGGAAATCGTGCAGCACGAGGCCGTCGTAGATCAGCATGTTGGTGGCGATGGCCGAGAGCCCCGTGGAGCGCCCGGGATAGAGCGTGTCCGCGTCGTGGTTGCGGCCGATGGTGAGGGTGCCGCCCTTCTTCGGCTTCTCCTGCGCCGTGACGACTCCGGGCCAGGCGCCCACGACGGCGCCGGCGGCACCCAGCTTCAGAAGGGTTCGGCGATCGAGCTCGCTGTGCATAGGCTGCCTCCAGGAAATGCACGCCTCGGTGCGGGGAAAGATCGGGCCGCGCCCATTGTCGTCTCCCGGAGTGGAGGGGTCAACCCGGACGCGCGCCCGGCGACTACGGGGGGCAGATGAAGCCGGGGCCGTTCGGATTCGGGAAGCATCCGACCGAGGTGGGAATGACCAGGCGCGGGAGCCAGAGGACGACGTTCGGGAAGACGATGATCAGGGTGATGACGAGGAAGAAGATCCCGTAGAGGGGCACGGACTGGCGGAGGGCGCGAGTGAACGGCACCCCGGCCAGCGTGGACGCGAGCAGGAGGATCAGACCGTAGGGCGGCGTGATCAGGCCGAAGGCGAGGCTCACGATGATGAGCACGCCCATGTGCACCGGGTTGATGTGCGCGAGATTGGTGAGGGCCACGATGATCGGCATGAAGATCGCGATGGCCGGCACGCCGTCGAGGAAGTCGCCGGCGATGGTCAGCACGATCACCATGAGGTACATGATGATGATCCGGTTGTCGCCGGCCACCGCCTCGATCCAGCCGCGCACGATGTCCGGGCCCCCGAGATACGCGAGCAGCCAGCCCACGGCGGAGGCGGCTGCCACCGCCGACATGGGCAGCGAGTACAGGACGGCCGCTTCCATGAAGTCGTGGGGCAGATGCTTGATGTGCCCGCGGTTCATGAGCGGCAGCAGCACGACGAGGATATAGACGACCGCGATCATGCCGGCCTCGGCGGGCGTGACCGTGCCCGTGACCACACCGCCCACGATGATGATGGGGATCATCAGGGGGAGCAGCGCCGCGCGCGTGGCCGTCGCGACCTGACCGAACGTCGCGCGCCGCTTCTTGATGCCGGGGGGGCCGAAGAAGTAGCTGTACAGCATGAGCCCGATGCCGACCAGGAGTCCCGGCGTCGCGCCGCCCAGGAACAGCCCCGCGATCGAGACGTTCCCCACCGCGCCGTACACGATGGCCATGATGCTCGGCGGCACCATGGCGGCAATGGTGGAGGCGGACGCGACGAGCGCCGCGGAGAAGGCGGGATCGTAGCCCTCGCGCTTCATGTACGGCATCACCACCGTGCTGATGGCCGCCACGTCGGCGGTCATGGAGCCCGAGATGCCGGCGAAGAGCATGCTGGAGAGGCTCACCACGTGAGCGAGGCCGCTGCGCAGGTGCCCCACGAGAACCTGGGCCATCCGGATCAGGCGCTCCGTGATGTTGGCGGCCGTCATCATGTCGCCCGCGAGCAGGAAGAAGGGGATGGCGAGGAACTCGAGCTGGTTGATGCCGTTGAACATCTGCCCGACCATCGAGGCGAGCGAGATCTTGGTGAAGAAGGCCGTCGTGACGAACGCGCCGGCGGCCAGGGCGAAGGCCACCGGCACGCCCTGGTAGCCCAGGTAGAGGAAGGTCGCCACCATCACGATGATGGCGACGGAATTGAGCTCCATGGGGGGCGGCTAGGTGACGGGCGGGAGGACGGGCTCGGCCGCGTGGCCGCGAGCCTGGAAGCCGTGCCGCCAGCCGTTGACGAGCTCTTCCACGCTGAACAGCGAGACGAGGCAGCCCGCCACGGGAATGGCCGCGTAGAGGACGGCAATGGGAGTGACCGAGGGCATGAGAAAGCTGCCGAAGCCGTTCAGGTAGTTGCGGTAGCCGAAGAAGACCATGCAGAGGCCGACGCCCAGGATCACCAGGCGGTTGAACGACTCCACGATCGTCCGCTTGCGACCCGTGAGCACCTCACCCACGGCGGTGAGCCGGAAATGCTGGTCCCGGCGCACGGCCACCCCCATGCCGATGAAGACGCCCCAGACGAAGAGCCCGCCCGCGAACTCATTGGCGTTCAGCCAGGGGCGTCCCAGGTTGCGGCACACCACGTCCGCCACCTCGCACACCGTGAAGCCCAGGAGGAGCAGGGCGCAGAGGACCATGAGGCCGCGCTCGACGTGGTCGAAGGCCGGCCACTTGAGGTGACGGTGCGCGCGAACGGTGACGCGCTTCTCCGGCCGATGCGCCCCGGTTGCGGCAGGAGGCCCGGCCACGCTACTTGACGCCGCGGACGAGGGCGAGGATCTGGACCGCGAACTTCCCCAGCTCCTGCGCCTGCGAGTCCTGCAGCGGCGTGGCGAACACGCTGAAGCTCTTCTTGTCCACCTTGTCCACGTACTTGACGCCCACCTTCTGGAGCGACGCGACGGCGGCCGTGTTGAGCTCGAGCGCCTTCTTGCTCGCGATGGGCAGCGAATAGTCCGCCGCCTGCACCACCCACTGCCGCTGCTCGGGCGTGAGGCTGTCCCACGTCTTCTGGCTGACCCAGAGGTGGGAATTGTTCGCCTCGTGCTCCGTCTGCGACACCACGGGCGCGGCTTCGTAGTGCTTGTTCTTGAGTACGACGTCGTTGCCGTTCTCGGCGATCTGGATGAGGCCGGTCTGCAGCGAGGTGTAGACCTGCCCGAAGGGCATGTGGATGGGCAGCGCCTTGTAGGCGGTGAAGAAAGCGTCCTCGGTCTTGGTCGCCTGCACCCGGACCTTCTTGCCCACCACGTCGGCCGCGCTCGAGACCGGGAACTTCGCGTACATGTTCCGGAAGCCCTGGGTGAACAGACCGAGCGAGCGGGCACCCTGCACGCTCTCGGCGATCATGGCCTTGAAGGCGTCGTTGACGCCCTTGTCATTCACGCACCGCTCGAGGTGGCCCTCGTCGCGGAAGATGAAGTGCAGCGAGAACACACCGGACTGCGGCGCCACGCTGGACGTGTTGGCCGTGGCGTTGATGACGAAGTCGATATCGCCCACGCGCACCTTCTGGGCCGTCTCCGGCTCCGAGCCCAGCGCCGCGCTGGGAAACTGCCGGATCTTGAACTTCCCGCCGGAGAGCTCGCCCAGCTTCTTCTCGAACGTGTCGGCCATGAAGCTGTACGCGGTGTCCCGGGGCTGGTCGTAGGCGAAGGTGAAGCTGCGGGCGTCCTGAGCGTCCGCGAGCCGCGCCCGGGATCCCGCGGTTGCCAGAGCGCCCACGGCGCTGCCACACAGAAATGCGCGTCTCGTCAGCATGCTGGTCTCCTCGTCGACACAAGAAGTGGGTTCACACGGTCGCCAACAGTAGTCCTCCCCTCGGAGCCAGTCAACCGTTGTCCACACGCTCCTCTCGTAGCCTCGGGAAGAGGCCCCGCGGGTGGCACGCGCCTCCGTATATATATACGGATTGTCAGGGACATTCTCCCCCTGCAAGCTCCAGGGCGGCCTCAACCTATGGCGTCGATCACGCTCTGCGGTCCGTCGTGCCTTTCGAAGGCAATGTCCGCGCGAAGGCGATGTCCGCCAGTGTGTTGACTTCTGTTTTCGGGCAAGGTATTTTCACCGACCTCAGTGGAGACTCGCGATGCGCGCATCGCGAGCCGAAAATCCCGGGGGGCACACATGCGATCTCAGAAACTCGGAGTGGCCATCAGCGTGGCAGCCGTGCTGCTGCTGATCGCTTGCATCTCTGCCGATGCAGGCACGATCACGATCGGTTCCTATGATGGAACGGTTTCGCTGCGTCCGTTCACCGGGGGGGACTTCAGCAACCTCATCGCCGATCTGCTCGATCCGTCCAATTTCGGCCCAGGCGGGATCAACTCGAGCTCGGTGGTGATCGCGGGCGCGGTCGGCTCTGTGAACGCGAGCATCTTGAGCGGGTACAACGTGTTCGTGATGGACGAGGTGTCGAGCCTTCCCGCGGGGGACGCGGCAGCTCTCGCGGCCTGGGTCGCGGGGGGCGGTCGCCTCGTGATCTCCAACGATTCCTCGGGAGATGGCGCAACCGGCGGAAATGCAATCCTGTCCCTGCTCGATGGCTCATCGATCACCACGGGCTTCCAGGGAGGCAGCACGGATAGCGGCAATATCACCGCGTCGGGTCTCTCGTCCAACGGCCTCTTCGGAAACCTCGTGGGCGGGACGTTTGGCGCGAGCCCGGGGAGTCCTCTGATCGCCGGGGCGAGCTCGAAGATCATCGCCACGTCGGATGGGGCCAATTTCCTCATGGAGACGCTGGCCGGGAGCGGAGCGGTGCTCACGACGGCGGACGTAAGCTTCATGAACTTCTTCGTCCCCCCTGGCACCGTCGCTTCGAACATCAACAACGGGCTGCTCTTCGAGAACTTCATGCCGGTCTTGAGCGCGGGCAACCCGAGCCCCGGCCCCAGCCCCGTCCCCGAGCCCCACTCTCTCCTTCTGCTCTGCTCGGGCCTCGTTGGATTGGCGAGCGCCACCTGGAGGCGGCACCGGCACAAGTAATCCAATTCGCCCCGGGCGGTCGGCCAGACGACTCCTCCCACTCAATGGTGTTTTGGGTGGACACGCGGGCCGGGCTTCGTCTACTCTCGGCCTCTCATGCCTGGACCGCTCGATGGCGTGCGGATCATCGACGTCACGACCGTGGTGCTCGGGCCCTGGGCCACCCAGACCCTGGGCGACCTGGGCGCCGACATCATCAAGGTGGAGCCGCCCGAGGGAGACACCACGCGCCGCCTCGGCCCCGCGCGGCATCCCGGCATGGGCGCCTTCTTCCTCGCGTGCAACCGCAACAAGCGCAGCGTGGTCCTCGATCTCAAGCAGGCATCCGGCCGTGCCGCGCTGCTCAAGCTCGCCTCCACGGCCGACGCCATGCTCCACAACTTCCGCCCGGCGCCGGCGGCCCGCCTCGGCCTCGACTACGAGTCGTTCCGCGCCGTCAACCCGCGCCTCGTCTACTGCGCGACGTACGGCTTCCGGGCGCGCGGGCCGTACGGTGAGAAGCCGGCGTACGACGACGTGATCCAGGCCGCCTCGGGATTGTCCATGCTCCAGGCCTCCGTGGTCGGCGAGCCTCGCTACGTGCCCACCATCGTGGCCGACAAGACCAGCTCGCTCACCGTGCTCTCCTCGGTGCTGGCCGCGCTCTTCCATCGCGAGCGCACCGGCGAAGGCCAGGCCGTCGAGGTCCCGATGATGGAAAGCGTGGTCGCGTACGTCATGGTGGAGCATCTCTATGGCGAGACCTTCATCCCGCCCATCGAGAGCGCCGGCTACAAGCGCATTCTCGCGCGCTGGCGGCGTCCCTTCCAGACCAGGGACGGCTATCTCGCCGTCGTCCCGTACACGGACACGCACTGGCGGACGTTCTTCGAGATCGCGGGGCGGCCGGATCTGCTGACGGACCCGCGCTTCAAGTCGCTGGAATCGCGGCTGGCCAACATCGAGACGCTCTACGAGGAGCTGGGCAAGATCGTGGCCACGCGCAACTCCGCGGAGTGGCTGGAGGCGCTCGAGCGCGCCAACGTGCCGGCCACCATCGTCAACACGCTGGAGTCGCTCTTCACCGATCCGCAGCTCGAGGCCACCGGCTTCTGGAAGACCGTCGAGCACCCGACCGAGGGCACGCTGCGCATGCCCGATATCCCGGCCACGTACAGCAAGACGCCGGGCGACGTCCGCCGGCTCCAGCCGCGCCTGGGCGAGCACAGCGTGGAGGTACTGGGCGAAGCCGGGTTCAGCCGCGCGGAGATCGACGCGATGCTGGCCTCGGGTGCCACCGTCCAGGCGCCCTGATGGCCCTGGCTCCGCTCACCCTCTCACGCGATATCGTCGGGGCCAGCGCGGGCCCGCTCGCGCACGACGTCGACGCTCGCTGGCTCATGGCCTACGCCGCCGGTCTCGGCGAGACGGACGCGCGCTACTTCGACACGCTGGCGCCGAGCGGCCCCGCCGCGCATCCGCTCTTCCCCGTGTGCTACGAGTGGCCGGTCCTGCTCGCCCTCCGCGCCCTCACCACGTCGGACGAGATGGCCACACGCAGCGTGCACGCCACGCACGACCTGGTGCTGCACCGGCCAATCCGCGCGGGCGAGACGCTCTTCACCACCGGGCGCGTGACGGGCCTCGCGCACCGGCGGGCGGGCACGCTCCTGACCGCGCGCAACGAGACCGTGGACGCCCAGGGCCGCCACGTCGCCACCACGGACTACGGCAGCGTGTATCGCGGCGTGAGCTTCGAGGGCGAGGACACGGGAGAGAGGGCAGCCACCGGCGCGTTCGACATGCCGTCGGACGCCGCGCAGCTCGAGGTCGCCGTCCCGGCCGGCCTCGCACACATCTACTCGGAGTGCGCGCGCATCTGGAATCCGATCCACACCGACGTGGCGGTAGCGCGCGCCGCGGGACTCCCGGGCATCATCCTCCACGGTACGGCCACGCTGGCCCTCGCGGTGTCGTGCGTGCTGCGGCACGTCGGCGTGGACCCACGCGCAGTCTGCAGGGTGAGCGGACGATTCACGGGAATGGTGCCCTTGCCCTCGCAGCTCACGATCCGTCTGGCGTCATCGCCGAGCGGCGACGTCCATCGATTCACCGTCACCCGTGACGGATCGGTGGTCATGTCCGGCGGCGCCGTCCACCTCCGCTAGCCCGCAGCGACCCGGTAGAGGTTACACGCCGGCGCGGTAAGACTTACCGTTCGCATCGGGTGTCCGCTCGTCCTTCCTCTCGATATCCGCGCAGATGAAGCTCGCCGTCGTCCGGCACAATTCCTGCTTGACAGCGGGTGCCCGTGCCTCGTGCAGACGTGCGCTCGCGTGCACCGGGCGAGAGGAGGCTCGAGACATGAACCGCTCAACCCTCGTGGTGTTGACTGCCTGCCTCGCCTTCGTGGGATTGAACGGATCTGCGGCGGCCGACAGCACCGCACAGGACGTGGCCTACGGGGCGGGCAGTGCCCTCGGCACCGCCGTCTACGTGCCCTTCAAGGCGACGTTCTGCATCCTGGGCGGCCTCACGAGCGCCTTCACCTATCCCTTTGCGGGCAAGGATGCGGCGAAGAGCGTCGCGACCGGCGGGTGCACGGGCACGTGGTGGATCACACCCGAGGTCCTGAAGGGCCAGGAGACCGTCAAGTTCATCGGGGGCCAGCCATCCCCGGAGCGCTCCGCAACACCAAAGTCAACCGCAGCCAGGTAGTATCTCCTGCGGGCGTTGACGGCAGCTTGCCGCACGCGGGCCACAAGCTCCACTCTGCAGTCTCCGAACCGGGAAATTCGCCATGAAGATCGTCGTGATCGGCGGCACCGGTCTGATTGGCTCGAAGAGCGTGGCGATTCTGCGCCAGCGCGGCCATGAGGTTGTCGAGGCCTCGCCCAAGACCGGCGTCAATACCACTACCGGTGAGGGCCTCAAAGAGGCCATGGCCGGCACGCCGGTGGTGATCGACCTCGCCAACTCGCCCTCGTTCGAGGACAAAGCCGTGCTGGAATTCTTCGAGACTTCCGGCCGCAACCTTCACGCGGCGGAAGCCGCCGCCGGCATCCGGCACCGTGTCGCGGTCTCCATCGTCGGAACGGACCGGACCCTATCGTTGCCCGCTATCTGAAGGGGGTCGGAGACCCGCGCGCGGTCGTGAGTGACCCCGAGGCCCGATACTTCGGCGGTCGGGTCGAGGAGCGCTCGCTCGTGCCGTTGGGCGAAGCGCGCCTCGGCCGCATCGGCCTCGACGAATGGCTCCGCCGCTCGCGAAAGAGCGCCTGATCCTGCGTTCGCTGGGATCCCACACTGAAGGAGGTGTCTATGACGGCCGGACCCGTAGCGTTGGTTCTGCTGGGCCTCCTGACCGGAGCTCGTCCCGGAACGGCGAGCGCGAGGCTGGCCCGGCCCGCCCGCACCCTCACCACATCACCACGCCGCCGTCGATG
>Ga0335082_10010246_pt1 | contig 10170 bp, 6 predicted proteins | sample Lox_Sample_41_FD_206718 | JGI IMG/M metagenome (GOLD analysis project Ga0335082, IMG submission 206718) | Soil microbial communities from Loxahatchee National Wildlife Refuge, Florida, United States - Lox_Sample_4.1 | ecosystem: Environmental > Terrestrial > Soil > Wetlands | place: USA: Florida...
CGGACGGGCCGGGGCCATCCCCGGCCCGTCGCCCCGTTCCGAGCCCCGGCCGGCGGGGCTCCTCGAGGACCTCTACCGCCGCCACGCGCCCGGGGTGCTGGCGCGCTGCCGCTATCTCCTGCGGGACGACGACGCGGCGCGCGACGCGACCCAGGACGTGTTCGTGAGGGCCCTGCGCGCCGGGCCGGAGCTCCAGGCGGCCGCCTCGCCCACGGCCTGGCTGCTGCAGGTGGCGACGCGCCACTGCCTCAACCGGCTCCGCGCCGCCCGCGCCGCGTGGCGGGGCGAGTTCGAGCGGCTCGCGCGCGCACGGCGCGAGCGTGGCATCGAGCCCGACGCGCGCGAGCTGGTCCGGGCGCTCCTGGGCACCTCGCCCGGCGAGGCGCAGGAGATCGCGGTGCTCTACTTCGTGGACGACCTGACCCAGGCCGAGATCGCCGAGGCGACCGGCCGCAGCCTCCCCACGGTGCGCAAGCGGCTGCGGGAGTTCCTCGCGGCGGCGCGCGCCGCGCTGGCGGAGGCGTTTCCCGGGATCGCGCTGCCCGATCCGGAGGAGCTGCCATGACTTCGCTCGGTGGACCGGGCGTGGCGTGCTCGGCGATGCGGCTGCGGCGCCTCGACGCCGGCGAGCTGGCCGGCGACGAGCGCGCCCGCGTGGAGGAGCACCTCGCCGGCTGCGCCCGCTGCCAGCGGACCGCCGCGGACCTCGCCCGCGAGCGCGCCGAGGCCGCCCGTCTGCTCCCCTTCGAGGCCTTCGCCGCCGGCGTGGCCGAGCGGCTGGCGCGCACCGGGGCGCCGGCCCGGAGGCCGCGCTGGCGCCGCGCGGTGCCGCTCGCGCTCGCCGCCGGCCTGGCGGCCGCCGTGGCGGTGCCGCTCGTCTCGCGGATCGCCGAGGACCGCGGCGGCGACCGGGTGAAGGGCGGGGCGGGGCTGACCGTCTACGTGCGCGCCGGGGACCAGGTCCGCGCGCTCGCGCCCGGCGATCCCGTTCCCCCGGGGGCCGCGCTCCGCGTGGCGGTGGAGCCCGCCGGCCGGAGCCACGCCGCGGTCGCGCTCCTCGACGCGGACGGGCCGGCGATCCTCTACGCCGGGCCTGCCCGGCGCGGGATCCTGCCGGGCGCCTTCGAGTGGACCGGCGAGGGCGACGGGACGCTGGTGCTGGTGCTGTGGGACCGGCCGGTGGACGCGGCCGCGCTGGTGCGGCGGCTCGGGCAGGGCGGCGCCGGCGCGGCCTCGCCGGGCCGCGGTGCCGAGGTGGTGGTCGCGCCCCTGAAGCGGAGATCGCCGTGATCGGTGAAGTGGCCGCGCTCCTCGCGCTCGCCGTCGCGGCGCCCGCGCTCGACGGCCACCGCTTCGCGCTGGTGGCGGGCGAGCCGGACGGCGGCCCCGGGACCCACCGGCTCCACTACGCCGAGCGGGACGCGCGGCGCATGCACGCCATCCTCACCGGCGTCGGCGGCGTCCGCGCGGAGGACGCGCGGCTCCTCCTCTCCGCGAGCGCGGGCGAGTTCCGTCGCGCCCTGGCCGACCTCTCGGCGCGCGCCGCGGCGGCGCGGTCCGCCGGCGAGCGGACGGTGCTCCTCGTCTACTACTCGGGGCACGCCCGGGACGGCGCGCTCCGCCTCGGCACCGGCAGCATCCCGCTCGACGAGGTGCGCGGTGCGCTGGAGCAGGCGCCGGCCGACGTGCGCATCGGCCTCGTGGACTCCTGCCGGAGCGGCGCCATCACCCGCGCCAAGGGGGCCCGCCCCGCGCCCGCCTTCGACGTCTCCGGCACGCCCGAGGCGTCGCCCCGCGGCCTCGTCCTCATCGCCTCGTCCGCGGCGGACGAGGACTCGCAGGAGTCGGACGCCATCGGGGCGAGCTACTTCACGCACCACCTCGCCTCGGGCCTGCTCGGCGGCGCCGACGCCTCCGGGGACGGGAAGGTGACGCTGGCGGAGGCCTACGCCTACGCCTACGCGCGGACCGTCGGCTCGACGGCCTCCAGCGCCGCGGGCGTCCAGCACCCGGTCTTCCTCTACGACCTGGGGGGCGCCGGGGACGTGGTGCTCACGGACCTCGCGCCCGTGGCCGGCGCGATCGTGCTGCCGGCCGCGTCCGAGGGGCTCTACGTGGTGCTCGACCGCGGCGGGCGGGCGGTCGCGGAGGTGTCCAAGGCGCCGGGCGCCGAGCGGCGCGTGGCGCTCGCGCCGGGACGGTACGCGCTCAAGAAGCGGCTCCCCGGCGACGAGGGGCTGCTCGTCGCCGAGGTGCGGGTGGAGGAGGTGCCGGTGCAGGTGGAGGACGCGCGCATGGATCGCGTCCCGCTCGACCGCGATCCGCAGAAGGGGTTCTCCGGCGCGCGCTGGTCGCTCGTCGGCGGCGTGGGCGTGCAGCGGTTCTTCTCCAAGGCCGCGCGCGACGGCCTCTTCCCGCCGGCGACGCTGGGCGGGCTGGAGCTGGGCGTCCGGGACGACCTCGGGCACGGCCTGGCCTGGGGCGTGGACGTCGCGCTCGGTGGAGGGGAGGGGACCGTGACGCTGCCCGGCGTCGAGCCGCTCCCGGTCCGGTTCGCCGAGGTGGCGGGCGGCGCCTCGCTCTGGCACGACTTCCAGGCCGGCCCGGTGACCTTCTCGGCGGGGGTCCGGGTCGGCTTGGTGTGGATGACCCGGAGCTTCCCCGCCGGGCGGGAGCTGCCCAGCCAGTACTTCTTCACGATGACGCCGGGGCTCACCGGCGCGGCCGCCTGGAGGTTCACCCCGCGCCTCTCGGCGGTGGCGCGGCTGCGCCTCTCGTACCTCTTCTACAACGTCGACAAGGACCGGAGCCTCGGCTACGTGGAGGGGCTCCTCGGGGTGGAATATGCGCTCGGTGAATAGCGGATCGCGGTACGCCGGCGCGCGCCTGGCCGCCGCGGCGGCGGCAGCGCTGGCGCTCTCCGGTTGCGGGACCTTCTCCAACGAGGACCTGCGCTTCCTGGCCGCGCTCCCGACGAACGCCGAGCTGCGGGTCGCGGTCCCGGCCCAGGGGACGCCGGGCGGCCTCACCGCCTGCTCGACGCGGAGCGCGGACGTGTGGCTCTGGGCGAAGCCGACCTCCGACCACCTGAACGCCGGCGTGGACTGGGTGCTCGCGCTCGTCGACGCGGTGCGGAAGGTGCCGCCGACGCACCGGGGCGCCGACACGCGCGAGTGGGGTCCCTTCGACGACCGGAAGCACCCGGGGATGGAGGTCCACGTGACGATGCTGCGGACCTATCCGGTGGCGCTGGATGGGGCGCCCGAGCACGCCTACGCGTTCGAGGCGAGGCCGAAGGGGACGGCGCCCTGGACGCCGATCATCTCCGGGACTTTCCGGCACGCGTCGGCGACGACGGGGAGCGGCACCATCGCGCTCTTCTTCGACAACGTGTGGCAGCTCCAGATCGCGGACGCCGACTCGCCGCACGGCACCATGAGGATCGGCTACGACCGGACCTCGGAGCCGAGGACGACCGACCTTTCGCTGGCGCAGGAAGGGTTCAACCTCGTCCAGTTCGACTACGGCTGGGCCGGGTACGCCGACGGCCAGGGCGCGTTCGACTACGCGTTCAAGGACGCGCCGGGGAACCTGCTCACCGTGGCGGCGGGGTTCGACGCGGGGGGGCGCGGCCGGGCGCAGGTGGCCTTCACCGGGGCGCTGGGCGCGACCGGGAGCTTCCGCCAGTGCTGGGATGCGAACGCGTGCCTGGTGTACGTGGACGACCCGGCGAACCTGAGCTGTCCGTCGGCGCCTTGCAGCCTGGGGATCGTGGGGGATTGCCCGCCGGTCACGGCGCCGCCGTTCTGACGGAGCTGGCGGGCTCGGCTTCAGGGGTCGGGGTCGGAATCGGGGTCGCGGTCGCGGTCGAGGTCGAGGTCGAGGCCGGGGTCGCGGTCGCGGGCGGGGTCGCGGTCGCGGTCGGGGTCGAGGAGATGTCCCCCTGGGGAGAAGGGGGCACGGCAGCTGCCGGCTCTCCGGCCGCCGCCGGCTCCTCCTCCGCCGGCTCCTCGGCGCTGTCGTCCACGGGCACCGGTCCGGCGAGGATCCGCTCCAGCTCGGCGCTGGCATGGAGGTGCTCGTCCGCGTCGATGCGCCTCGCGTCGCGGAGCCTGTCGAGGAGGTGGCGGGCACGGCGCTTCAGCCAGGTGGACGGGCTCGCCAGGTCCACGCGCCGGGGCGCCGGGAGCATCGACGCCATCACCACGGCCTGCGCGGTGCTGAGGCCCGCCGCGCCCGTACCGAACCGCGCCCGGGACCCGGCCTCGACGCCGAAGACGCCCTCGCCCCATTCCGCGACGTTGAGGTACAGGGCCAGGATGCGCCGCTTGGGGAGCGCGCGCTCGAGCTTGACGGCGAGGACCGCCTCCTTGGCCTTCCGCAGGACGCTCTTCTCGGTCCCGAGCCACAGGTTCTTCGCGAGCTGCTGCGTGACGGTCGAGGCACCGCGCGCGAAGCGGCGCGCCTTCCAGTCGGCGGCCGCGGCCTCCCAGGTCGCGTCCCAGTCGATCCCCTCGTGGCCCCAGAAGCCGGCGTCCTCGGAGAGGACCACGGCCTCGACGAGGCGCGGCGACACGGCGTCGAGCCCGACCCACGCCTGCCGGGGCCGGAACGGCCGGCGGTGGGCGCGCGCCTCCGCCCTGCGCTGCTCGATGAGCGCGGTGGTCCTCGGGTTGTCGCGGGCGAGGCGCGCGGGATCGGGCAGCCGGAACCACGCGACCGCGGCGACCGCGAGGAGCCCCGCCACGACGGCGGTCGCGGCGAGGGCGGCGCGGCGGAGCGAGGAGCGGAACGCTCGGCGGGAACGGGCAGCTGGCACGGGCGCACCTTAGCAAAGGTCGGCCTCCCGTTCGTGTTGCCCCTATATGGCCAGCGTAAATGGATGCTCCACGTCTCCAACCGGGTGTGAGCGAAATGAGGTCGCTGGCCGCTGATCGGCTCCTGGGGGGGACCCGTGAGACCGCTCGTGATCGAAGCTGTGCTCGGAGTGGTGATCCTCGGATGCAGCGCAGGCGCGGGGCCCAAGGGAGATTCCGGGCTCGCGGGACCGGCGGGTCCCCCGGGCAAGGACGGGACCTCCTGCACCGTGCACGACAACGGAGACGGGTCGAGCACCATCACCTGTCCCGACGGCAGCTCGACCACGGTGGTGAGCGGCGCCGGCGTCCGCGTCACGGATACCCACGGGCGCGATCGCCTCGTCTCCGACGCGCTCGCAGGCGGCAAGGTCCTGGCGACCGCCGCCATCACCTCCGCGACCGCCGCGGTGGACGGAACCGTGGCGGTGGACTTCACAGTCACCAGCGCGGGCAGCCCGGTGCGCGGCCTGCCGGCTGCGAGCTTCTCCGCCAACGTCGCCAAGCTCGTGCCGCCGGCCGCGGGCGAGACCTTCACCCGGTGGGTGCCGTACCTGTGGCGGACCGAGACCGTCTCGGGCGCCAGCTTCCCCCAGCCGGAAGGGACCCGCGCCGAGCAGGGTGATCGCGAGAGCAACGGCGCCCTGACCGATCACGGCGACGGCTCGTACACCTATGTCTTCGCCACACGCATCGCGAACGTCCGAACGCCGGTGACGAACACGCCCATCGCGTACGAGCGGAACCGAAGGCACCGCATCTCGATCATGATGGGCGGGAGCACCGGCGCGACCGCCACGGCCACCTACGACTTCGTGCCGGACGGATCGCTGGACCCGACCAGCCGCGACATCCTCTCGACCGGCGCGTGCAGGAGCTGTCACGGGCCGTTCTTCGCCGCCCACGGCGGCGACCGGACGCTGGTGGAGGGCTGCGTCACCTGCCACGCGCCGGGCAGCTCCGACGCGCAGAGCGGGAACACCCTCGACTTCAAGGTGATGATCCACAAGATCCACGCGGGCGGCGAGCTGGCCAGCATCCCCGGGCCCGACGGCGTCGTCTGGGACGACCCGGCCACGGCGTTGGACGAGTCGGCCGACGACGGCTTCTACGGCATCTGGGGCGACCAGGGCATGCTCAAGCAGTGGTGGGATCTCCGGTTCCCCGCGGTGCTCGGGAACTGCACCAGGTGTCACGACGGCGCCGGCCGGGAAGTGGACGCCTGGAAGAGCACGCCCTCTCGCTCCGCCTGCGGCTCATGCCACGACACCACCGACTTCGCCACGGGCCTCAACCACGGAAGCGTCACCATGCAAGGGGGGGCCGTCAGCGACGACCACCAGTGCCTGATCTGTCACGAGTCGACCGGGACCGGGCCGGCCCCGAGCGTCGAGGCCGCGCACGACTTCACCCGGCGCGACCCGCGCGACGTCCCCGAGTTCACCGCCGCCCTCACGGTCTCCAACCTGCCGGCCCGCGGCTGGTTCGCGGCGGGCGAGGCGCCGGTGCTGAGGCTGGTGCTCTCCGACGCCGTGACCGGGCTGACGATCGACCACACCACGATGATCGCCGACGACGCCGTGAACGCCATCCCGCCGGGCGACGGGCCGGAGGGCTGCATCGCCAACGCAGGTGGGACGGACTGCACCGCGCCCCGCGACGGCAAGTTCACGAGCGCCAAGCTCTACGTCCACGGGCCCCGCGGCGCCCGCAACCCGGTCTTGACCACGCTGGCGCGCGTGGCGGCAAAGGGCACCAACCCCGGGCCGTACAACCTGGCGGACCCCGCCTTCAGGTCGGCGCTCGCCCTGAAGATCGACGGAGGAGAGGACCTCTCAGGCGTGGACTCGAGCGGCGGCGACGTGGTCCTCGCCGGCAACGTCAGCGTTCCCGTGTACGTCGCGGGCGCCAGCGGCGTGCCCCGGGCGTTCTCCGACACCACCCACTTCGTCGACGCTGGCCAACTCGCGCTCGGCTCCGGCCGCACCTGGCGCGACCACCAGTACGCCGGCTACACCGTCACCTTCACGGACAACACCGTGACCGGCAAGCCCACGCAGGTCCTGCACGTGGTGGACAACGTCGGCGCCGCCGTCACCCTGGACGCGCCCCTGACGCTGGTGAGCCTCCCCACCACGCACCTGATCACCTACGCGATGACCGGCGGGCTGGCCGGCAGCTTCGTGTCCGGGGCGACCGGCGGGACGGCCACCACGCTGGTGGACGCGACCCAGGCCGCCTCCGCCGCTCCCTGGAAGGTGGACCAGTGGAAGGGCTTCACCGTCAAGATCCTCGGCGGCACCGGCGCGGGCCAGTCGGCGAAGGTGACCGGCAACAGCCCCTCCACCCTGACCCTCGACGCCGGAACGCCGCTGGCCACGCCGCCGGATGCCAGCTCCATCTACATCGTCCAGCCCATCGCCAACCTGGCGGCCGCGACCGCCGCGGAGGTGATCAACTGGCTCGACGCCAACGACGCGTTCCGCGCGCGGGCGATCGCGTACCTCGACGGCTCCGCCATCGCGAGCGCCACGGCCGCGGCGCTCGCAGCCGGCGCCACCACCTTCTCGGTCAGGGCGGGCGACGGCGTCATGTTCCCCTACACCGGAAGCGTCACCCTGGACCGGTTCCTGGGGGACGGCTCCGGTCCGGAGGAGACGGTCTCGTACACCCGCGTGGGCGATGTCTTCACGCTCGGGGCACCTACGGTGAAGGCGCATGCCAGCAAGACCACGGTGTACGCCTCGATCGCGGGCGCGCCGGCCGTCCGCAGCCGCAACCTGGGCAAGTTGTTCGCGATACAGGTGCTCTCCACCTCGGTCGTGGCGCACACGGCATTGTTTCCGGCCGAGGCCCTCTGGGCCTTCCCGGTGCACCTCATCGGCAGCAACACGCCGGGCGCCACGGACACCAGGGGCACAGCGGCGACGGCCGGAAACGACATCGCCAAGCAGACCGACGCGACGCGGAACGACCCCAAGGTCGCGTGGCAGACCGGCTACCTGACCTACACGCTCGACCCGGTGGACGACCTCGCCCCGGGCACCTACGTGGCCGCCATCGAGGTGGCCGACCGCGGCGCCATCGACGCGAGCAACTACAAGACGCCGACCGTGGCGCGGGTGACGTTCCAGGTGAAGACCGCCACCGAGGAGAAGGCGCCGGCCAACGGCTGCGGCTCCTGCCACACGGACCCGACCGACACCAAGGGGTTGGTGCTCGGCCTCCCGCTGCACCGGAAGCTGCTCGACGACACGGCGGTGGACCTGTGTGGCAACTGTCACGACGACCAGCCGCAGAACGCCACGGGCGACTGGAGCGGCCCGGTGCCGATCTCGCGTCTGGTGCACGCGATCCACGCCGGCGCGAACCTTTCCCATCCCAACGCGACGGTCGGATACGCGGATGGTGAGCCAGGGCGCAACTGGGACATCGTCTTCCCGCAGGACGTGCGCAACTGCGAGGCGTGCCACACGAGCACCGCGCCGCTGGGCACCACCTCCACGAGCGGCAGCTTCAAGACCAAGGCCGGGCGGATTCCGTGCGGCGGCTGCCACGATTCGGATTCCGCCAAGGCTCATTTCCGGGCGGCGACATGGGATCCGACGCCGAACGACCCCTACAGCGGGGACGAGGCCGAGTCCTGCCAGACATGCCACTGAACCGTGGGGCAGTTGTCTCCGGGTGAAGTTCATCCCCCTGGCGGGTCCCCTTGCGGTCCGTTGACACCTTCCAGGGTCGTGGATACCAGTGACGCAGCGCATCCACGCGACGAGATCCGAGGCCGGTGGGCCCGGACGGAGGGAACAAATGGCCGACGTGAAGAAGTACTCCCCGCGCGACTACTCGAAGGTCCGGGGCCTGACCGGCATCTCGGACAAGCAGATCGAGGAGCACCTCAAGCTCTACGAGGGGTACGTGAAGCGCACCGACGCGCTCACCGAGAGGCTCTACGCGCTCTGCAGCGAGGGGAAGGCGAGCGGCGCGGACCCGGTCTACGCGGAGCTGACGCGGCGGCTCGGGTTCGAGTACGCCGGCATGGCGAACCACGAGTACTACTTCGGGAACCTGAAGCCCGGCGCGCAGGCGGAGCCGCCGTCGGGTGGGAAGCTGCGCAAGGCCATCGAGGCGTCGTTCGGGAAGTACGAGACCTGGCTCGCGGACTTCCGCGCCGTCGCCACCATGCCGGGCGTGGGCTGGGCGATGACGTTCCAGGACCCCGGCACCGGCTGGCTCTCGAACCACTTCGTGATGATGCACGAGAACAACGTGCCGGTGGGTTTCCGGCCCGTCCTGGTGATGGACGGATGGGAGCACGCGTTCATGCGCGACTACCTCGCCACCGAGCGCGCCAAGTACCTGGACGCCTTCTTCAAGAACGTCGACTGGGAGGCCTGCGAGCAGCGGCTGAAGTGAGGCCGGGCTCGGTCCGGCCCCCTCTCCCCGGCCCTCTCCCCCGCGCCGCGGGGGAGAGGGAGATCGATTATCCTCGCGGCCGTGCGCATCCCGCCCGCCAGGCTCGCGGCGCTCCGCCGCCGCCTCCTGGCGTGGTGGGATGCGGGCCACCGCGCGCTGCCCTGGCGGTTTCCGCAGGGATCGGCCGATCCGTACCGCGTCTGGCTCGCCGAGGTGATGCTCCAGCAGACGCAGGTCCGGACGGCGATCCCGTACTACCTGCGCTTCGTGGCGCGGTTCCCGACGCTCGCGGCGCTCGCCGCCGCAGACGACGACGAGGTCCTCGCCCTCTGGAGCGGCCTCGGCTACTACGCGCGGTGCCGCAACCTGCTCGCCGCGGCCCGCACCGCGCTCGCCCGCCACGGCGGCCTCCCGGCGTCGGTCGAGGCGCTGCGCGCCCTGCCGGGGTTCGGTCCGTACACCGCGGGTGCGGTGGCGGCCATCGCGTTCGCGATCCCGGCCGCCGCGGTGGACGGGAACGTCGCGCGGGTGCTCGCCCGGCTGCTCCTGGTGGCCGGGGATCCGTCGGCCCCGGCGGTGCGCCGGCGGCTCTGGGCGGCGGCGGAGGCGCTCGTCGCGGGGACCGGCCGTCCCGGCGACCTCGACCAGGCGCTCATGGAGCTCGGCGCGACGGCCTGCGGCTGGCCCGCCCCCCGCTGTGCGCGGTGCCCGGTCGCCGCGCTCTGCGAGGCGCGCCGCGCGGGCCGCGAGCGCGAGGTGCCGCCCCCGCGGCGGCGGCCGCGGCGGCGGGCGCTCTCGCTCGCCTGCGCGGTCGTCGAGCGGGGGGACCGGATGCTGCTCGCCCGGGGAGACGCGCGGGCGCTCTTCGGCGGGCTGTGGGGCCTCCCTGCCGTCGAGT
>Ga0335082_10010250_pt1 | contig 10168 bp, 8 predicted proteins | sample Lox_Sample_41_FD_206718 | JGI IMG/M metagenome (GOLD analysis project Ga0335082, IMG submission 206718) | Soil microbial communities from Loxahatchee National Wildlife Refuge, Florida, United States - Lox_Sample_4.1 | ecosystem: Environmental > Terrestrial > Soil > Wetlands | place: USA: Florida...
GCACGTTCTCGTGGCGCACGCCGCGCGCGCGCGCGGCGCGGAGGATCGCGGCCGCGAACGGATGCGTCGAGCCGGTCGCGACGGCGGCGGCGAGCGCGAGCACCGAGGACGCGTCGCCGGCGGTGATGGGCTCGATGGCGACGATCTCGGGCTCTCCGAGCAGCACGGTCCCGCGCGCGCAGACGACGGCGATTTGCGCGCGGCCCGCGCGATCGAAGGCGCTCGCGTCGCGGTGCACGACGCCCTGGTGGAGCGCGCGCAGATGACCGCGCGCGTGGAGCAACGCGACCGCGAACGACGCGACCGGCGGCGCGAACGCGGTGAGCGCCGCGGCGCCGCACGCGACCGACTCGAGCGGCGTCGCCCCGCTCGCGAACGCGACGCCTCCGACGAGGAGCCCGAGCGGCGCGACCGCGCGCCCGTCGAGCCGCGCCGCGAGCTGCACGAGCGGAGACGATGCCAGCCCGCGGTGGCGCGAAGCGACGAGCAGCTTCGCGAACGCGCGGTCCGCGCCGGTCCACGTCGCGGTCACGCGGATCGATCCCGAGAGGACGCGCGCGCCCGCGACCACGGCCGCGCCTTCGCGCTTCGTCACGTCGGTCTCCGCGTCGATCCACGGGCTCACGACCGCTTCGCCGGCCGCGACGACGCCATCGACCGGGACGAGCTCGCCGGCCGCGACCGTCACCTGCTCGCCGGGCCGAAGCTCGTGCGCGCCTTTCGCGGGGGCGTCGAGCGCGTCTTCGGTGGCCGCGAGCGCCGCCGCGACCGGCTCCGCCGCGCGCGCCATCGCCATGCACACGGCGACGAGCGCCGCGGCGGCGACGCCGGCGAACGACGCGATCGGCGCGAGGGCCGCCGAACCAGTTGCACGTGCAACGATCGCGCAGCCGCACGCGATGATGACGGCGGTCACGCCCGTCCACGACGGCCGCGCGATCGTCCGAGGAAACGCCACGAGCGCGTACGCGAGCGCCGCGACGCTCGCCACGATCACGAGCGGGAGCCGCAGCCGCTCGCCGCTCGCCCCCACGAGCTCCACGCCGATCGCGAGCGCGCCGCAGATCGCGCCGACGTACCCCGCGAGCGTCGCCCACGCCGGCCCCCGCTCCGGGCGCGCGCGCGTCTTCGGCGCGCGGAGCGACGGCGCCGCTTCCTCGCGCGCCCACCGGCGGATCGGCATGGAGCGCGGCTCCTCGACCTGCTCCTCCGCGGCCGGCTCCGGCGCGACCGGCGCGGGCTCCGGCTCTGGCGCGTCGGGCGCGATCTCGCGGATGGCCACCGGCGGCGGCTCCGCGGTGACGACGTCGTCTCGCGCGCCCGACGCGACGCGCTCGAGCCACGCGACCTTGTGCTCGCGATCGCAGAAGTAGAGGAACTTGCCGCCGACGAACGCGACCTGCCCCGCTCGAAGCGGGTCGAGCTCGCGTCCGCACGCGGGGCACGCGGTCATCAGAGCGTTTTCGTTTGCGGCGTGCCGCCTGCGGCGGCGGGAGAGCTCGCGGCGCGCGACGCGATCTCGGCGAGCACTTTGCGCACGACCGCGACGCCTTCTTCGAGCTCGGCGATGGTGACGACGAGCGGCGGCGAGAACCGAAGCACGCGCTCGCCCGCCGCGGTGAGCATCACGCCGCGGTCGAGAATCGTCGGAAGGATGTCGCGCGCGACGTGCCCGGGCGCGAGCACGAGGCCGCGGAGGAGCCCGTCGCCGCGCGCCGATTCGCACACCGTCGGGAGCTCGGCGACGACCCGCTCGAGCATCGCGTGAAGCGCTTCGCCTTTCTCGCGCGCGCCCGCGACGAGCTTCTCGTCGTCGAGGATCTTCAGCACCGCGAGCGACGCGGCGCACGCGAGCGGATTTCCGCCGAACGTCGAGCCGTGCGTCCCGGGCGGGAGCGCGCCGGCGAGCGCCTCGGTCGTGAGCATCGCGCCAATCGGCACGCCGCCCGCGAGGCCCTTCGCGAGCGCGATGGCGTCGGCGCGCGCGCCGCACCCGTCGTGCCCGAGGAACCGGCCGAGCCGCCCGACGCCGGTCTGCACCTCGTCGACGAAGAGGAGCGCGCCGTGCTCGTCGCACGTCTTGCGAATCCCCGCGATGAACCCGCTCGGCGCGACGAAGACGCCGCCCTCGCCCTGCACCGGCTCCACGATCACCGCGGCCACGTCCGGTCCCATCGCCTTCTTCACCGCGTCGAGATCGCCGTAAGGAACGTGCGTGACCGGCCCCATCTCGCCGAACCCTTCGCGGTACTTCGGCGTGCCGGTCATCGAGAGCGCGCCCATCGTGCGGCCGTGGAAAGCGTTCTGGAAGGCGACGATGCGCTGCCGCGTCTTGTCGCCGCGGCCCCAGAAGTGGTGGCGCGCGAGCTTGAGCAGCGCTTCGTTCGCCTCGGCGCCCGAGTTGCAGAAGAACGCGCGATCGAAGCCGGTGCGCCGGCACAGCTCGGCGGCGAGCCGGATGTTCGACTCGTTCCAGTAGTAGTTCGACGCGTGGATCACCTTGCCCGCCTGCTCGGCGATCGCCGCCGTCAACACCGGGTGCGCGTGGCCCACGCACGAGACGGCGACGCCCGCCGCGAGGTCGAGGCAACGCTTTCCGTCCGCGTCGAAGAGCTCGCACCCGCGCCCGCGCGCGACGACGAACGGCGACGGCTTGTAGTTGCCGTAGAGGTGTCTCCTTCCGATCTCGAGCAGTTCGCTGGCTTTGCTCATTGGCTGCCTTCCATTTTACATCGAAGAAGCGCGCGCGCGATCTCGGCGAAGCCCTCGCCCATCTCGCCGCGCGATACGTAACGCGGCGGGACGGCGAGGCCTTCCACCGATTTGCGCACGTTGGCCACCCCGAACGTCGTCGCGAACGCCGAAAAGCACGCGCGATCGTTTCCGCTGTCGCCCGCGAACGCGAAACGCGAGCGCGCCACGCCCGCGTCGACGCCGAAACGCTCGGCGAGGAGGCGCACCGTGCCGCTCGCCTTGTCGTCGCCGTCGAACGTCGCGTGGAGGTGCACGCTCGAGCGCGAGCTCCGCGCGCCGTGCTCGGCGATGATCGACGCGACGAACGCGACGCGCTCCGGCGCGACGCGCTCGTTTTCGCCGATGTCCCACGTGAAGTCGCTCACGCGCCCGCCGCGATCGTCGGTCGGCTTCACGTCCGGCGCGCGCCGCGCGACGTCGGCCGCGAGCGCTTCGAGCTTCGCGCGGCGTCGAGCGCGCTCGGCCGCGTCGCACGGGTCGACGCGTGCGACCCGCTCCCCTTTCACGACGGCGATCGCGCCGTTCTCCGTCGTCGCCGCGTCCACCGGCCACTGCTTGACGACGATCTCGCCCCACGACGAAGGCCGCCCCGTGACGACGACGAGCTTCATCCCCGCGTCGTGCAGGTCCCAGAGCGCTTCGTACGCGGCGCGCGTGAGCACGCCGTGCGTGAGGAACGTGTCGTCGAGATCGAAGAGGAGCCCCTCGACCCGCGCGCCCTCGTCGCGCGAGAGCTCCGCGAGCGGCTTCATCGCCCCGTCCTCGGCTCCACGCGCGCGAGGAGCGACTTCAAGTAGAGCCCTTCGCCGTGCGCGGCGAGCACCGGATGGTCCGGCCCCTGAAAAAACCGCTCGACCACGATCGCCTCGCGGTTCGCGCGGAGCGCCCCGGTCGCGAGCGCGCGCGTCAGCGCGTTCATGTCGACGGCCGCCGAGCACGAGCTCAGCGCGAGGTAGCCGCCCGGCTTGGTCGCGCGGCACCCGAGCTCGGCGATCTTCGTGTACGCGACGAGCGCGTTCTCGCGTCCGCCGCGCGTCGACGCGAGCCTGGGCGGATCGAGCAAGACGACGTCGAAGCCTCCCTTCGCGCCCTCGAGCACCGCGCGCGCCGGCTCACGCACCCACGAGACGCGCCCCTCGAGCCCGTTCAGCCGCGCGCACGACGCGCCCACCTCGAGCGCGAGCGCGTTCTCGTCGCACGCGACGACCTCGGTCGCGCCGCCGCGCGCCGCCGCGAGCGCGAACGGCCCGACGAACGAGTACGCGTCGAGCACGCGCTTGCCCTTGCTGAGCGCCTCGATGCGCGCGCGAAGCGGCCGCTGGTCGAAATAGAAACCGGTCTTCTGCCCGAGCTCGAGCGGGATCGCCCAGCGGAGCCGCCGCTCGAGGAACACGAGCTCCTTCGTCTCTTCGCCGAGCACGACGCCGCTCGCCGCCTCGAACCCTTCGACCTTCGCCGCGCCCGCGCTCGTGCGATCGATCACCGTCGTCGGCCGCACCACGTCGAGCAGCGACTGGAGGACGAGACTCTCGCGGAGCTTCATCCCGAACGTCGTGAACTGCACGCAAATCGCGTCGCCGAACCGATCGACCACGAGCCCCGGCAGATCGTCGCCTTCGGCGTGCACCAGCCGAAAGCCGTTCGTCTCCGGGCTCGGCAGCTCGCACTGCTTTCGCCACGCGTCGGCGCGCCCGATGCGCTCGTGGAAGAACCGCCCGTCGAACCGCGTCTTTTCGTCGCGCGCGAGCACCCGCACGACGATCGCCGACTTGGGCGAATAAAAGCCGCGTCCCAGCAGATTTCCGCGGGGATCGACGACGCGCACCTCGTCGCCCGCCGTCGCCCCGCCCTCGACGCGCTCGACCGCCTGCGCGTAAACCCAGGGGTGTCCCGCCCACACCGGCTGCACGTGGCCTGGCTTGAGGTGGATGGTCGGCAAGCGCCGGGAAGCGTTACCACGGGGGCCGGAAGATGTGTGAACCGCCGTCCACGACGGGGTGCCCACCTGCTCGATTTCCCGCCCAAAGGGGACGCTTGCGGTGGCACCGCCATTGCTTAGTCTTAGACTGCGTGCTTCTGGAGGCACGAGGTCATGACGAAGACGGTTGCTTCAATCACCGCGTTTGCTCTCGTGATGGGCGTGTCCGCCGTGGCTGCCGCGCAGCAGCAACCGAACTGCCCGCCGGGTAGCTGGTTCTGCGCCGACGCACAGGTTCCGGGGCTCGGTGGCGCGCAGATCACCGTCGGCGGTGGCGGCACGACCCAGCTCCAGCCGCTCCCCGCGCCACAGCAGACGCCGCCTCCGGTCGTCGTGCAGCAACCCGCGCCCGCGCCGGTGCAGCCGCCGGTCGTCGTGTACCAGCCGGCGCCGCCTCCGGTCGTCGTGCTTCGGCAGCCTCCGCCGCCCGAGTACCGCACCTACTACGTGCGTCGTCCGGTCGCGCTCCAGCGCCAGCAAGAGTGGGGCTTGAACCTCCGCCTCGAGGGCGCGTTCATCGGCAGCGGCTACAGCGGCAACGCGGGCCTCGGCGGATTCGGCGCGGGCCTCCGCTTCAAGCCGACGCCGTGGTTCGGCGTCGAGGCCGGCGCGGACTTCGCGATCGGTCGCGACTACAACGACTACGCGCGCAACGAGACCGCGTTCACGCTGAGCGGCCTGCTCTTCTTGAACCCGCGCAGCCGCGCCCAGGTCTACCTCCTCGGCGGCTTCGGCTGGAGCATCGCCAACGTCACGAACGACACCTACGCGAGCTCGTCTTCGTTCGCGGAGCCGGTCGGTCTCGGCGAGAGCGTGAGCTACCACTACTTCGGCGGCCAGGCCGGCATCGGTCTCGAGTATCGGATGACCCGCAACATCGCGTTCAACGTCGACATGCGCGGCTTCCTCCGCGGCCGCACCGACTCGAACGCCGACGCGAACCCCGAGTTCCGCGACCCGTCGACGGGCCAGACGACGAACACGTCCGGCGGCCTGCTCTTCACGGGCGGCATGACGTTCTACTTCTGATAATGACTCCGGGGTGAAACCCCGACGCATTCTTGGGGTAGCCGCCGCGGGCGGCGCGATCATGGCGCTCGCGACGCCGCCGATGAATCTCTATCCGGCGGCGTTCGTGGGCGAAGCGTTGCTCGCGTACGCGCTCTTCGAAGAGGCCGAGTGGAAGCGCCCTTGGCTTTCCGGCGCCCTCCGCGGCTGGGTGTTCGGCACGGCCGTGAACGTGATCGTGCTTCGCTTCGTGCCCGTCACGATCGGGCGCTTCACCGATTTGCCGTGGGCCGCGGGCGCGCTCGCGCTGCTTCTGCTGGGGATGTTCCAGGGCCTCCGGTGGATGCTCGCCGGCTGGCTCACGCGCCAGCTCGTGCGAAAGCGCGTGCCGAGGTTTCTCGCGTTCGGCGGCGCGGTGTGGGCGAGCACGTTCGTGCCGGGCGTCTTCGGCTGGACCGTCGCGTCGGGGATCTCGCCGATGCGCCTGCTCGTGCAGCTCGCCGACGTGGTGGGCGAGCGCGGCGTGAGCGCGCTCTTCGCGATCGCGTGCGCGCTCTTCGCCGAGGCGGCGCGCGCGGAGCTCGCGAAGGACCGGCGGAGATGCGTGCAGTATGCAGCCATCGGCGCGGGCATCCCGCTCGCGATGACCCTCGCGGGCGCGCTGCGCGTGCGCCAGATCGAGGCGATGCGCGCGGCAGCACCGACGGTGCGCGTCGCGCTCACGCAGCCGGAGACGGAGGCGCGGATCCGCTGGGACCCGCGCGCCGCGCCGGACATCTTGCGGCGGCTCACGATGATCACGGTCGCGGCCGAGCAGCGGGGGACGGACCTCGTCGTGTGGCCCGAGGCGGCGTTTCCGTATCCGATGTCGGCGACGGCGCGGACCGACTTCGTCGGCGCGTGGGCGGTGCTCCAACCGGGCGTGCGCGGGCCGGTGCTGCTCGGGCTCGAGATGCGCGCGCCGGGGCGCGACGCGGGCATGTACAACTCGGCGACGATCGTGCAAGGCGGCCGCGTCGCGCCGCCGTATCACAAGATGCACCTCCTCGCGTTCGGCGAGAGCGTCCCTTTCTCCGGCACCTTCCCCGCGCTCCGGCGGATGTTCGTTCGCGGCATGGGTCTCCTGCCGGGCGACAAGCAGGTCGCGCTCTCGACGGGAAAGATCCACGCGGCGGTGCTGAACTGCTTCGAGGACACGCTGCCCGACGCGGGCCTCGAGACCGTCGGCGTGAGCCCGAACCTCCTCGTGAACATCACCAACGACGCGTGGTTCGCGGGCACCGAGGAGAGCGAGCTCCACCTGCGGCTCGGCGCCATGCGCGCGATCGAGCTCAGGCGCGATCTCGTGCGCGCGGTGAACGAGGGCGTGACGTCGTGGGTCGACGCGACCGGCCTCGTCCGCGCGCGCTACGACGCGCCCATCGCGGGCTCGCTGCCGACGCGCCCGGCGCTCCTCGAGGGGAAGACGATCTACGCGCGGCTCGGCGATCTCTCGGGCGCGCTCCTTCTCGGTTTGCTCGGCGCCGCCACCTGGCTCGGAACGCGACAAAAACGAAACGGCGCGACCCCGTGAACCGGGAGCGCGCCGCGTCGCGTTTCGAAGAATGTCCGAGTTACTGGATCAGGTCCTTGAGGGACTTGAGCGCGCGCGCGCCGATCTTCTTCTGCGCCGGCTTCGCCGGACGGTTCTCCATCTGCTTGGTGAACGGGTTGTAGCGCGGGCCGGCCGGAATCGGCTTGGTCTTGCGCACCTTGAGCTTGAGGAGGCCCGGGATCACGAACTCGCCGGGACCGCGCGATCCGAGCTGCTTCTTGATGATTTCCGTGAGGCTCTCAAACACGCGGTTGACGCTCTTCTTATCGAGCTCCGACATCTCCGCAATCTCGCTAATCACCTGGGCCTTCGTCAGACGCTTCTGAGTCATGTGAACTTCCTCCTAATGATGAATCATCATTCTTGGTCACCGCTCTATTCCTATTTCTTGGAGCGGAAGCGGCGCCCCCCTGATGCGGGCCTGCAAAACGATGGGTAACACTCGCGCTGTGCGTTTCGCAAGGGGAAAAATGGGGTCCGCGTCGATGGGGCGTCGCGGCGCACGGGAAAAACAGGGGTCTCCGCGCGCACGGCTAGGCGCAAAAGCGACCTAGTTTCGGATCGTTTTGCTCCATTCTGAAGGCGCTTTAACTCAGTTTGCGCGGCGTCGCGTCGGCCCGTTGAGCGTAGGGCGGGCCTTTTTTGCCACTCCGCGCGCCGACGCGCAGAGGCGGGTCACGCGGGCGCGCATGGCGCGGTCCTTGGCGGGCGTCTCGTGGTCCCAACCGAGGAGATGGAGGAGGCCGTGGCCGAGGAGCTCGGTCACCTCGTCGAGCGCGGCGTGGCCGGCCTGTTTGGCCTGGACGCGCGCGGTCGGAACGCTCACGATGACGTCGCCGAGCAATCGGGGCGCGCCGCGCGGCGGCGCGCTGGTCGGACCTTCCCCCTCGCTCATCGCGAAGGCGAGCACGTCGGTCGGTCGATTTTTCTTTCGATAGACGCGATTCAGCTCTTGGATTTGATCGTCCCCCGTAAGCAAGACTGAGAGCTCCGCGTCGTCGAGTTTCAACGCGGTCATCATTCGGCGAAGGCGGCGGGCGATTTCGGCGCGTTTCAGGCCCGGACCGAGCCTCGTCTCGACGACGAGGCGGACCGATCCGGGCTTGCGGTGGGGCATCACTCGGGCAGGTGTGCTAGATGACCGGCGGTTCGCGGTCAATCCGCGTTTTGTCCGCACATTTTTGCCACAAGGTTTCCACCCTTCGGATGCGCGTCTGCGTCGTCGTTCCCTCGTACCAAGCCCGCGTCACGCTCGGCGACGTGCTCGAAGGGCTCCTCTCGAAGATCCCCGGGATCGCGCGGCAAGACCTGCTGGTCGTCGACGACGGGAGCACCGACGGCACCGGCGACGTGGCGCGCGAGCACGGCGTGCGCCTCGCGCTGCACACCCGAAACCGCGGCAAGGGCGCGGCGCTCCGCACCGGTCTCGCCGAGGCGGCGCAGCTCGGCTACCACGTCGCGCTGACGGTCGACGCCGACGGCCAGCACCCCGCGCACGCCGCGCTCGCGGTGCTCGAAGCGTCGAGCGACCCGAACGACCTCGTGCTCGGCGTGCGTGACCTCGCGCGCGCGGGCGCGCCGCGCGCGAACCAGATGTCGAATCGCTTCTCGAACCTCGTGCTCTCGGGCTTCGCGGGCAAGCGCATGGCCGACACGCAGTGCGGGCTTCGCCGTTATCCGATCGCGCCGGTGCTCGCGCTCGGCTGCCGCGCGGAAGGCTACGCGTTCGAGGCCGAGGTGCTCCTCCGCGCGGTGGCGGCGAACGTGCGCGTGCGCGAGGTGAGCGTCGACGTCGTCTACCCGCCGGAGAACGAGCGCGTGACGCACTTCGACAGCGTGCGCGACCCGGCGCGCATCGTCGCGACGGTGCTCCGCACGATGGCCGACGTCCACTTGCTCCGCACGGCGCCGCGCGCCGTCGTCCGCATCGAGTCGAGCGAGCCGCCGAGCAGCGAGCGGCGCCCGAGCCACCGCAACGCGGCCGAGTGATGACGCGACGAGCGAAGATCCTCGTCGCGCTCGCCGCGCTCGTCGGCGCTCCGCTCGTCGCCCACGTCGCGATCGTGAAGCTGACGAAGTTCTCCGGCCCGAACGTCGCGGTGCCGGACGAGAAGATGACCGAGCAAGGCGGCGTCCGCTTCGTCGGGCCTTCTTACTCCCTCGTCCGCGGCGGCGTGCGCGAGGCGTACCTCGAGGGCACGCCCGAGGAGCTCGGCGAGCGCGACGCGCGGCTCCTCGGCGATCGGATGAACGCGGACGAGACTGCGCTCTGGGGGACCTTCGAGCACTTCGTGCCGCTCTCGCCGCTGCGGACGCTCATCCTCGACATCAGCCGCGTGCAGTACCGGCACATCGAGGAGAACGTCCCCGAAGCGCGCCGGCGCGAGCTCGCGGCGGCGGCGCGCGCGATGCAGCCCGACCCGAACGCGTCGCACATGCCGACGTACGAGCGCGTCGTGTTCCTCCACTCGGTCTACGACATCTCGCTCTCGTTCGAGCACTCGCCGCTCATCGGCTGCTCCGCCTTCGCGCTCGGCCCCACGATGACGAAAGACGGGCACGTGCTCGTCGGGCGCGCGTTCGACATGGAGATCGGCGACGTCTTCGACAAGGACAAGGTCGTCTACTTCGTGCGGGAAAATGGGCGCATTCCGTACGCGAGCGTGGCGTGGCCGGGGCTCACCGGCGTCATCACGGGAATGAACCTGGAGGGCGTGACGGTTCTCGTGAACGGAGCGCGCGCGGGCACGCCGCGCACGACGGGGCTGCCCGTCGTCTTCAGCCTCCGCGAGACCTTGCAGAGCGCGCACGACACGGACGAGGCGGTCGAGGTG
>Ga0335082_10010251_pt1 | contig 10167 bp, 7 predicted proteins | sample Lox_Sample_41_FD_206718 | JGI IMG/M metagenome (GOLD analysis project Ga0335082, IMG submission 206718) | Soil microbial communities from Loxahatchee National Wildlife Refuge, Florida, United States - Lox_Sample_4.1 | ecosystem: Environmental > Terrestrial > Soil > Wetlands | place: USA: Florida...
CCTTCCGTTCAGGGGTCAGCTTGAGAACCGTGGCCGTGTGCGGGCTGGTCGGTCTTTCCCAAGCGGCAAGTGCCTTGGGATTTTTCTCGCAGTCATGGCGCGATCACAACTCCACGGGCCGCAGCTCGTAGCTGTCGAAGCTGCAACTGCTGATGGGACGGTCCGCGTACGGGCAATTGCGGCAAAAACTGTAGTCTTCCGGGTGGTGCTTGATGGTCCGGCGCACCGTGGAAGCATGGGCGCTGCGCCATACCTTCGAGAGGGTGTTTTCCCTCGAGATGACGCCATACGCGTCGTGGCCATTGAAGTCCTGCTCGCAGGCGACCACAGTGCCATCGGCCAGCACCGACGGAAAACTGAACGCGTGCTGGCAAACGAAGTCGCTTCTTCGCACACGTTCTCCGTCCTTGTAGTCATACGCTTTGAGCAGAGAAGAGACGGGGACAAGGTCGCGATGAGGCTGTTCCACCGAATCGATGATCGAGAGGCTGCGGATGGAAACCATGTCGAAGCCGGCCTGTTCGGCAAAGGCTCGCAGGCGTGGCAGTTCGTGTTCGTTCTGACGCATGGCCATAAAGCGGCAATGCAGGACGGGAAGCGCTGCTCCAGTCTCCCGTTTCCAACCGGCAAGCGCGCGAACACCTTCGAGCGCGGGAGCCAGCCGGGCGCCGCGCCGGTAGACCGAATTCGTCTCGTCGCACAGCCCGTCGATTGCCACGATGAGATAGGTTGGCGGGAAACGGCGAAGGGCGTCCTGGACGCGCGGATGGTTCAACGTCTGTCCGTTGGTGGAGAGCAGACTCACTGCCGGGTAACGTTGTGTGATCTCCAGGATACGGTCGAGCTTTTTGTGGAGCAGCGGTTCACCCCAGGCCCATAGCGACAGCGTCAAAAGGTAGGGTCCTGCCTCTTTCATGACACCTTCGAACAAGTCGACGTCAATCGACTTCGCCGAACGCGTCAACTCGCCGGTGCCGGTCGGGCATACGGGACACTCGAGGTCGCAAAAGCTGGTCAGCTCGATCTGCATGTGGAGTGGCCAGCCCCAGGGCTTCAGCCGGCGGTACGCAAGGTTCAGCCCCGAACGAAGCAGGTTGGCCCTTCCCGCCAACGACATGCCGCGTATGACCATCGGCATCTGGTCGTAGGTGAAGCGGTGTTGGCCGCGAACGATAGCGTCCCAGGCGATTCGCGGACCTCGACTCAGGTATTCCCAGCGCTCCTTTTTCCTCACGGTTGCTCTTGTGATCATATCCGTTCGCCGGACCCGGTATTGACCGCGGTTCGGTTTGCGCCTAGTCTGGGGCATGGACAGACGCGGCTTCATTTACTCCTTTGCCGCCGGAGCGGTCGCCCGGGCGCAGTCCGCGGCGGCCTCCGTGGCCGGCCGTCCGGCCGACACGGTGGCTCGGGACGAGGACTTCTGGCTCAATATCCGGCATGCGTTCACGGTTGACCGGAACATGATCAACCTGAACAACGGCGGCGTCTCGCCGTCACCCAAGGTGGTCAGCGATACCGAGAAACGGTACCTCGACATTGAGAACATGAGCCCGTCCTACTGGATGTGGTCAGTGCTCGATCCGGGCATTGAAACCGTGCGCCGCCGGCTGGCGCGCGAGTTTGGCTGCGACCCGGAGGAAATCGCCATCACCCGGAATGCGAGCGAATCCCTCGAAAACGTCCAGCTCGGAATGACGCTGAAGGCGAGCGACGAAGTCCTGACAACGAACCAGGATTATCCGCGAATGATCACCTGCTGGCAGCAGCGGGAGCGGCGTGACGGAATCGTGCTCAAGCAGATCACCTTTCCCGTGCCGCCGCCGAGCCTCGATTACCTGGTTGGGCGTATTGAAGAAAACATCACGCCGAAAACCAAGGTCATCCATGTTTGCCACATCACCAACCGGACCGGCCAGATCTTCCCTGTGAAAAAGATCTGCCAGATGGCGCGGGCGCGAGGCATCGAAGTGGTAGTGGATGGGGCGCACGCCTTTGCGCAATTTCCGTTCAAACAGGCCGACCTCGATTGCGACTACTACGGCACATCGCTGCACAAGTGGGTGCTGGCGCCGATCGGTACAGGCATGTTGTACGTGAAGCGATCGAAGATCGAAAAGATCTGGCCGCTCATGGCAGCGCCGCCCGAGATGAACAACAACATCCGGAAGTTCGAGGAGATCGGGACGCACCCGACGTCGCAGCGCGGCGCGATCACCGAGGCGCTGAACTTCCACGACAGCATCGGCGGGGAACGCAAAGCCGAGCGGTTCCGCTACCTGCGGAAGCGGTGGTCAGAGCGGCTGCGGCCTCTGCCCGGGGTCAAGATCCTGAACAGCGACGATCCGGAGCAATCCTGCGCCATCGGATTTCTCAGCGTGGACGGACTGGACGCACCGAAGCTGGCGCAGCATCTTTGGGAGAAGTACCGCATCTGGACCGTGGCGATTGTAACGCCGGGCGAGTACCAGGGTTTGCGCATCACGCCGAACGTCTACACGACCCTGGAAGAGGTCGATACTTTCTCCGAGGTGATGGAGAAGATCATCCGGCGCGGCGCGCTGGTCTAAACCATTTCGGCCAGGACCGGCTTCAGCGCGGTGAGGTCGGACTCCGTGGCCGGATCGAGTGACGCGAGCGGCGGGCGCGTCGGTCCCGCCGCGATGCCGAACATTTCCATCGCACGCTTCAATACAGCGACGTCGTAGCCGCGGACCTTCTCTCGCAACCGGAAAATGGGGTGAACGTAGCGGTTGACCAGCCGGTTCAACTCCGCGAAGTCTTCCGCCGCGCCAGCTTTTCCCATGGCCATTGCCAGCTTCGGCATCACGTTCGAAAGGCTCGACGTATAGCCCTGAACGCCGATGGCGTAGTAACCGGGCGCCGAATCGTCGCCGGAGCCGCCGAGCCACGCCAGGCGATCGCCCGTGAGGCGCATGATGCGCTGATAGCGCCGGATATCGCCCTGGCCGTCTTTCCAGGCGATGAGATTCGGCAGTCGCTCGGCCAATCGCCCGACCATTTCCGGGCTCGGGATCACCCAATCGCGAGAGTAGATGATGAGGGGCAGTCCCGTGGATTGACCGATCGCCTCGTAATAGCGCATGAGGCCCGCCTCCGAGGCGTTGGGGTAGTAGGACGGCATAACCAGCAGGGCGTGGACTCCGGCCTTTTCGAGGTTCCGGGCGAGCGTCCGGCCGATATCGGCATTGAAGCCCGCCGTACCGATGACCAACGCCTTGCCGGCTGACACCACCAGAGCCACGCGAGCGCTCTCGACAACCTCTTCCGGAGTCAGCGCCTGAAATTCGGCAATGCCGGCCGCGGAAAGCAGTGCCGGAAACGGATAGCGCAGAGTTGCCGCGATGTTCTTCTCGAGCGCTGCGTAATCGAGCGAGAGGTCAGGCTTGAACGGAGAGACAGGCCCTCCGATCACTCCAACCAATTGTTTGCGGACTTCGCCGGCGTGCATGGCAGTCAGCAATTCTACAATGTACATCCGGCGGGCATTAAAACATCTTTTCGGGTCTGATTAAGTCGCAAATGATAGAATCGACCCGGAGCCATAAGGAGAGCTATATGAACCGGCGATCATTCCTGGCATCTGGAATTGCCCTTCCCGCCGCGGCCTCTGCCGCTCCCCCAGCGGGCTTGCGCTATCGAACGCTCGGGAAGACGGGCCTGAAAGTGACTACGCTCGGCTTCGGCTGCATGCTGGTGGCGGACGACACCGTCGTCGCGCGCGGCCTCGACATGGGCATCAACTTCTTCGATACGGCCCGGGCTTACCAGGGCGGAAACAACGAGCGCATGGTCGGTGCTGTTTTGAAGGGACGGCGCAAAGACGTCATCATCGAGACCAAGACGCTGGGCAAGACCAGGGAAGCGATAATGGCGGACCTGGACAAGAGCCTCAGCGAACTGGGCACCGACTATGTCGACATCTGGTACCTGCACGCGCGCAACACCCCCTCGGAAATTCCGGACGAGCTTCTGGAAGCTCAGCAGGCTGCGAAGAAGTCCGGCAAGATCCGGCTCGCGGGCGTCAGCACCCACTATCTGAAGGACGTGGTCGACTACATTCTCCAAAAGGGCCAGACCGACGTGATCCTGGCGACCTACAACTTCAGCATGATGCCCGAGAACAAGATCGAAGAGAGCATCCAGAAGGCCAGGAGCGCGGGCATCGGCATTGTCGCCATGAAAGTCATGGCCGGCGGCTTCGCGCGCATTCAGCGCGGCGACCGGCTCTTCGGGGCCGATCCGGCGCAGGTTACCCAGCGCCTGAAGCGGGAAGGCGCCATGCCCGCCGCCCTGAAGTGGGCCCTCAAGAACAAGTCCGTGGACACAGCCATCGTCGGCATCACCGACATCGAACAACTGGAAGAGAACTTCGCCGCCATGTCCGCCCCATTTGGCGCGGCTGACGAGAAAGCTCTCGCTGCCCAACTCGAGCGCATCACTCCGTTGTATTGCCGGATGTGCGGTCAGTGCCGCGGACAGTGCCCCAAAGGCCTGCCCGTGGCCGACATGCTGCGGATTCTCGCTTACGCCGACGGCTACGGCCAGTTCCCGCTCGCTCGTGAGCGGTACCTCCAACTACCCGATGAAGTCGCCTCGGTCCAGTGCAGCGATTGCGCCACTTGCGCCGTCAAGTGCCCCAACGGAGTCAACGTCGCAGGACGCCTGCAAAAAGCGCAGGATTGGCTGGGCTGAGAGCCCGATAAGCCGAAACGAAAATTGTCGAGCAAGGGCCGAACGTTCTACTTGTTTCATCCGTCTCTATTCAGAAGCGACGTCGATGACACCCGCATCCACTCTGTTCGCTGATCTTCGATACGGCTTCCGCCAGCTCCGCCTGAACCCGGGATTCGCTGCCCTTGCCGTGATCACCCTCGCCCTCGGCATTGGAGCGAATACCGCTTTATTCAGCGTTGTGCGGAACGTCCTGCTAAAACCACTCCCATACCGTGATCCCGAACGCCTGGTCCGCGTCTGGATGGATAACCGGCGCTTGCAGATGCGCGAGGACTGGGCCTCGTACCTCAACTACCAGGACTACAAGCGCCTTGGCACATCCTTCGAATCCATGGCCGCCTTCACCCAGCCTGCTCTGAACCTGATCAGCGAAGGCGAGCCCGAACGAATACAGGGCTCATACGCGGAGGCAGCGCTCTTCGATGTTCTAGGCGCGAAGCCGGTCCAGGGGCGCCTGTTCACTCGCGACGAGGAAGCCGCCGGCCATGAAAACGTCGTGGTCATCGGATGGGGATTGTGGCAACGCCGCTTCGGCGCAGGTGAGGTTACCGGCAAAGTCCTCGATTTCGACGGCCGCCGCCTTACCGTCGTTGGGGTCATGCCGGCCGGGTTCGCTTTCCCCGATAGGAAAAGCGAATTCTGGGCGCCGCTCGTCGTGAGCGAACGTGCCAAACGCCGCGTCGGCTACTGGCTTCAGATGGTGGCGCGTTTGAAACAGGACGTCACACCGGTGACTGCTCAAGCTGAAATGGATGTGGTCGGCAAACAACTCGAGCAGCAATACCCCACTGAGAACGCGGGCTATGGCATCTACGTCAATCCACTCGAAAACCACGTCGCCGGCAATGTCAAAACGCCGCTGCTGGTGCTGTTGGGCGCCGTGGGGTTCGTGCTGTTGATTGCGTGCGTCAACGTTGCCGGGCTGTTCCTGGCGCGGGCCGAATCGCGCAATCGCGAAATCGTCGTGCGCTCCGCCATGGGCGCCAGCCGCGGCTGCCTGATGCGCCAGCTTGTCATGGAGGCCGGCGCGCTGGCCTCTGTCGCCGGCCTTGCCGGAATTTTCGCCGCGTACGCCGGTGTGCGAGCCCTGCTTTGGCTGGCTCCGCGCGACCTGCCCCGCCTGGACGAAATCCGCATCGACGCGGCCGTACTGCTCTTCGCGCTCTGTCTCACCACCCTCACCGCGCTGCTGTTTGGCCTCTGGCCGGCGTGGCGCCTGTCTCGCGTCAATCTTCAGGAGGCCCTGCGCGAAGGCGGCCGCGGCATGGCCGGTTCGCATGGCGCCGCCCGCATGCGGTCGGCCCTGCTTGTCGTCCAGTGCGCACTCGCCATCCTTCTGCTGGCCGGTGCAGGACTGCTGCTCCGCTCCCTGTCCGCCCTTCGCGGCATGGAGACCGGCTTCCGGACTGCGAACGTCCTCACCATGCGCGTGAATGTCTCTCGCAGCCGGTTTGCTCAAGGTCCCCAGGTCGTCGAGTTCTACAATCAATTGCTGCAGCGCGTACGCGCCCTGCCTGGTGTCCAGGGCGCGGCCACCATATCCGATTTGTTCCTGAGTAACACGCCCAACTCCGGGACTTTCACGCTCGAGGATCGCCCGCCGTTCCCGCCGTCGGAACAGATCGAAGCCACTGACGATGTCGTCTCGCCGGATTTCTTCGAAACCATGCATGTGCGCCTTCTGCACGGCCGGTTCATCGACGCGCGCGACGGCCGGGACACGCCGCCGGTGGTAGTGGTCAACGAAACGTTCGCAAACAAATACTGGCCGGGCCAGGATCCCGTCGGAAAGCACATGGTCTTTGGCGAGCCCGATCCGCAGCGCCCCTGGATGACGATAGTCGGTGTCGTCGGCGACATGCGCCGCCGCGGCCTGCATCAAGGGTCGCGGCTCGAGGTTTTCCTTCCGACGACGCAAGCCGGAGGACGCAACTTGCAGCTTATCGTGGCCACCACCGGTAATCCCATCTCTCTCGCGCCGGCCATCCGCCAGGAAATCCGCTCGCTCGATGCTTCCACACCCATTACTAACCTCAGCACCGTCGAAGCGGAAATCGGCGAGTCGCTTGCAGTCCGCCGTTTTCAGGCCTTGCTATTGACGCTGTTTTCCTTGATCGCTGTCCTGCTTTCCGCAGTCGGCATTTTCGGGCTGATGGCGCAAGTTGTCTCGCGCCGGACCGCGGAGATTGGTCTCCGCATGGCCCTGGGCGCCGGCCCTGGAGATGTCTTACGGATGGTGCTTCACCAGGGGCTTTCCCTCTCCGCCATCGGCGCGGCCGCCGGCCTCTGCGGCGCATTCTCCCTCGCCCGGGTTCTGCATAGTATGCTCTTCGGCATCGGTCCGGCCGACCCGGTCAGTTACGCCGCCGCCATCGTCGCGATGGCTCTCGCTGTGTTAATCGCCTGCGGCCTCCCTGCCTGGCGCGCCGCCTGTGTGGACCCACTAGTTGCCCTTCGCGACGACGGATGAAGAATATGCTCAAACATTTCACCTGTCTTCCCATTGCCGTCTGGTTCCTCTCGGGCGCGGCCAGTGGCGCGCAGGAGGATCGGTCTGCCGACCGCGCGGCCATCCGGGCGCACATCGACCGCATCTTCCAGGCATTCGTCCACAAAGATCGAGCGGAGCTGCGCGCCACCCATGCCACGAACTGGCTCGGCTATCTCGAAGGATCGCGCGAAATGATTCGCGGAATCGACGGATACATGAACTGGTCCGGTTCCTTCGAACCAGGCAGCCCCTACGGCATGACCGGCTACAAGATGCGCGAGTTCGACATGATCTTCCACGGTGACGCGGCTTTCGTCGCATTCGTAGCCGATGTCGAGGCGAACACGCCCTCGGGACCCTACCACCGCACGCTGCGCATCACCGATTTTTATACCAAGCAGAACGGCGCCTGGATCCAAACCGGGTCCGACACGGATCTTCACCCCGAGTCGGTCGAAGAGCAGCAGCAATCGCTTCGCAGGCTATCTGAGCCCGCGAAGAAGCGCTTGCTCGAGGCGCGCGAATCCGTGTGGCGCGCTTACTTCGCGGGCGATCGGGCCACGCTCGAGAAGCTGCTGCCGGAAGAACTGCTGACGATGGAGCCTGGCGGCGACTGGGGCAATCGCAAAGCCGTGCTCGAGGGCTCGGCGCGCTTTGCGGCCGGCGGCGGAAAACTCGTCCGCCTGGAATTCCCGAAGACCGAGATTCAGACATACGGTTACACCGCGATCGTCTATTCGAACTACCTGTACGAGATCGAGCAGGGCGGCCAGCGCTCGGTCAACACAGGCCGCGTCACCGAGGTGTTCGTCAATCGCAACGGTGTATGGGTGAATCCGAGTTGGCACATGGATACCGGCCGCTAAGGCTCTTTCGACAAGGAGATTCAGACCCGTACTTGCCGCTTGACGCTTGCCTTAATAAGATCTGTTCTGATGCCAGGATATTTTTCCGATGGGCCGTGGCGTTGCAGTTCCACCCGGCGCAACGCGTTTCGCGCTCTGGCGAGCTTTGCCATGGGCTCCCCGCTCGCCCGGGCGCAGCAGGATCCGTTTCGGGATCACAGCCGCGTTCCCGGGTTGAACGAACTGCTGACCGTTCTGGATTTCGAGCCGGTCGCTTTCGCCCGGTTGCCGCGTCAGGCGTACGACTACACAAGCTACGGCGCCGATGGTGAGTTCACCCTGCGCCGCAACCGTGAGGCGTTTGACTGGGTGGATCTGGTGCCCCGCTCCGTTGCGGGCGGCAGGCCCATTTCCACGGGCACCGAAATCCTCGGGACCAAGCTGGATTTCCCCATCATGGTGGCGCCCAGTGCCGGGCATGCGGCTCTCCATCCGGAGGCGGAGGCCGCGACGCACGTTGGGTGCACGGCAGCGGCGAACACGGTCTTGATCTCGAGCCACATCGCCAGTCTGCCCATCCAGAAGATCATGTCCGCGGCAAAAGGCCCGGTCTGGTTTCAGCTCTATCCGCGGCGTGACATGGAGGAGAACCGGAAAGTCCTCGAAGAGGTGCAGGCTGCAGGCTGCCAGGCGGTAGTGGTCACGGTGGACCAGCAGGCGTCCTCGTTTGAGCGCTCCCTGCACGATCGAAATCTCGCGAGCGCGGCCGGGCGGCCAGGTGCCCCGTCCCCTCCCCGGAATCCCTACGGAGTTCCCGAGGGGCGGCTTTGGTATGAATGGAAGCTCTTTGACGATCTCCGGAAGTGGATCAAAGTCCCCTTGCTCGTGAAGGGAGTCGTCACCGCCGAAGACGCCCGCCTGTGCCTCGAACGTGGGCTCGACGGTATCTACATCTCCAATCACGGAGGCCGTTCCGTCGATTACGAGGCCTCCGCGCTGGAGGTGCTGCCGGAGATCGTCGAAGCCGTCCATGGGCGAGTGCCTCTGTTGATCGACGGCGGCTTCCGCCGCGGCAGCGATGTTCTCAAGGCGCTCGCGTTGGGCGCCTCCGCGGTGTGCGTTTGCCGTCCGCAGCGGTGGGGGCTGGCCGCCTACGGCGCTCCCGGTGTCCAGCGTGTGCTGGAAATCCTTCAAGCCGAATTGCGTTCCGCGATGGCCGCGACTGGCCGGACGACTCTCGCTTCCGTCGACCCGAGTTTAGTGAGGACCTACTTCCCATGAACAAATTGCCGTTCACCAGGCGCCGGGCGATGGGCGGGTTCGCGTCCTGGCTCGCAGCCGGGGAGCCGCCCCTCCGCATCGCTCCTCCCAAAGAGTTGGTCAACGCCTATGAGTTTCAAGCGATGGCGGAGAGGAAACTCGGCAGCGCCGAATTCGCACAGTTGGCCGAGAGCGGTCCGCGCGCGTTCGATCGCATCACGATACGACCACGCATGATGGTCAACGCGCTGAATCTCGACCTGACCACGACGTTGTTCGGCGAGAAGATGTTTGCTCCGATCCTGGTCGGCCCCGTTGCCAACCAGAAGAGATTTCACCCCGACGCCGAAAGGGCTACCGTCCAAGGCGCGTACGACGCCAAAGCGGTGATGGTCGTGAGCAGCCGTTCCAGCCTGCCGTTTGAAGACATCGCCGCGGCATCCAAGGCTGCCCTTTGGTACCAGATCTACCCGGAGTCCGACGTCGCCGCGGCCCGAGCGCGAATCGCGAAGGCCGTGGATTTGGGCGCCAAGGCCGTCTGCATCACTGTGGGGCCAGTACCGGACGGCGCCGTCGGCGTCGACTGGAACTCGCTGGATCGCTTGCGGCAGGGCATCCGGATTCCGGTTTTGCTGAAGGGCGTCCTAGACGTTGCGGAGGCGCGTACCGCTGTCACGCAGGGATTCGCGGGAATAATCGTTTCCAATCACGGAGGAGCTGTCCCCGGATTGGCGTCGCCGATCGAGATGCTGCCATCCATCGCCGAGGCTGTCGGTGGAAGCATACCGATCCTCGTGGACGGCGGATTCCGCC
>Ga0335082_10010252_pt1 | contig 10166 bp, 8 predicted proteins | sample Lox_Sample_41_FD_206718 | JGI IMG/M metagenome (GOLD analysis project Ga0335082, IMG submission 206718) | Soil microbial communities from Loxahatchee National Wildlife Refuge, Florida, United States - Lox_Sample_4.1 | ecosystem: Environmental > Terrestrial > Soil > Wetlands | place: USA: Florida...
GCACCGAGGAGGAAGGAGGCCTTGCGGTACTGGCTGGGACCTGAAATGGCGCCGACGAACGAGCGGAACAGGCCGCGCGCGAGCTCGGGCACGAAGGCCACCGGGGCCTTGCGGGTGCTGAGGCGGCGGGCGCCCAAGCGCGCCAGCGCGCGCTCGCCGGCCATGCGGCCGATGCCGGCGACGCCCTCGAGCTCATCCGCCGCGCGGGCCAGCGTGAACCAGTAGTCGCGCTGCATGTCCTCGCCCGCCTGCGCAATCAGCGCGCAGCTCACCGAGTGGCTGGTCGCGGAGTAGCCCTCGAGGAAGCCAAGCGAGTTGCCGTAGACGCCGCTGTGGCGCTGGCTGTTGACGGAAGCGCCCTCGGAGTTGCTGACGCGCGCATCCACGGCCAGACCGGCCGCCTCGCACTCGCGCGCCAGCTCGATGGCGTGCTCGGGTGTCAGGTCCCAGGGGTGATCGAGGTCGAGGTCCGGGATATCGCGCGCCAGGAGCTCCGGCTCGACGAGGCCCGCGTACGGGTCGGCGGCGGTGTAGCGCGCGATGGCGCAGGCCTTGCCGACCGTGTCGCGCACCGCCGCCGCCGACAGGTCCGCGGTGCTGGCGGCGCCCTTGCGCTTGTCGAAATACACCGTGACCGCGAGCCCGCGGTCACGCTGGTACTCCACCGTGTCGACCTCGCGCAGCCGCACGCTCACCGACAGTCCCTGGCTCACCGAAACGTCCGCCTCGGCCTGCGTCGCGCCCTGCGCGCGCGCCTCCGTGAGCGCGAGGCTCGCGATCTCCTTGAGCGGATCGAGCGCGTGGTCGGTGGTGGGGCGTGGCATCGGTGCTCGAGGTGCTTTCGCAGGTGGGTTCGTCGTAGATTGTAGCAGTCGCGGCGAATTCAACCGCCGCACGAGCCCTGAGGACGAAGGAGATCCGCCCGTGAGCCGCGCCCCGCGCGATGCGCCGCCCGAGAGCGACGAGGAGCAACCGAGCAAGAGCGCGCGCAAGCGCGCCGCGCACGCCGCCCAGGACCTCGGCGAGGCGCTGATCGCCCTCAAGGAGGCGCAGCTCGCCGCGCTCGAGCTGCCCGAGCCGCTCGCAGACGCGGTGCGACTCGCGCGCCGCATCACCAGCCGTGCCGGGCTCGCGCGCCAGCGCCAGTACATCGGCAAGCTGATGCGCGACCTCGACCCCGAGCCGATCCGCGCCGCGCTGGATGCACGGCGCAGCGAGGATGCGCGCGAGACCGAGCGCTTCAAGCGCGTGGAGAACTGGCGCGAGCGGCTGATCGCCGAGGGCGCCGTGGCGCTCGAGGAGCTCAAGCGCTGGCATCCCGAGATCGATGGCGCGCAGTGGGCGCGGCGCGTCAGCGCCGCGCAGCGCGAGCGCGCCGCGGACAGCAGCGGCAAGGCTTCCCGCGAGCTGTTTCGCGCTTTGCGCGCATTGTTCGTTACAATGCCCTGATGAAGGCGCTCGTCGGCATCATCATGGGCTCGCACTCCGACTGGGAGACCATGCAGAGCGCCGCCGACACCCTCGACAAGCTCGCCATCGCCTACGAGGCGCGGGTCGTCTCCGCGCACCGCACGCCGGATCTGCTGTTCGAGTACGCCTCCGGCGCCGCCGCGCGCGGGCTCGAGGTGCTGATCGCCGGCGCCGGCGGCGCGGCGCACCTGCCGGGCATGGCCGCGGCGAAGACCCGGCTGCCGGTGCTCGGCGTGCCGGTGCAGTCGAAGGCCCTCGGCGGCATCGACTCGCTCCTGTCGATCGTGCAGATGCCGGCCGGCGTGCCGGTGGCCACGTTTGCGATCGGGCCGGCGGGCGCCACCAACGCCGCGCTGTGCGCCGCCGCAATCCTCGCCAACAAGTACCCCGCCGTCGCCGCCGCGCTCGAGGGCTTCCGCGAGCGCCAGACCCAGGGCGTCCTCGGCCAGCCGGACCCGCGCGCCGCCCCGCGCACATGACCGTCGGGATCGTGGGCGCCGGCCAGCTCGGCCGCATGCTCGCGTTGGCGGGCTATCCCCTCGGGCTCGATTTCCTGTGCCTGGACCCCGCCGCCGACGCCCCGGGAGGCCAGGTGGCCCCGCTCCTGCACGGCGCGTTCACCGATCGCCGGCTGCTCGCGCGCCTGGCGCGCGAGTGCGAGGTGCTCACCTTCGACTGGGAGAACGTGCCGGCCGCGAGCCTGCGGGCACTGAAGCGCGCGCACGGCGCGCGCATCTGCCCGCCGGTGGCGGCGCTCGCCACCGGGCAGGACCGCGCCGCCGAGAAGCGCCTGTTCGAGGCGCTGCGCATCCCGACCACACGCTGGCGCGCAGTGAGCACGCGCGCGCAGTTCTCGGCGGCGCTCGCGGCCATCGGCCTGCCGGGGGTGCTCAAGACGCGCCGCCTGGGCTACGACGGCAAGGGCCAGGCGGTCATCCGCACCAGCGCCGATGCCGAGCGCGCCTGGCAGCAGCTCGGCGGCGCGGCGCTGCTCTACGAGGAGCTGGTGCCCTTTGACTGCGAGGTCTCGGTGATCGGCGCGCGCAGCGTGCGCGGGGAGATCGCCGTCTACCCGCTGTGCGGCAACGTGCACGCCCAGGGGATCCTGCGCCTGACCCGCGCGCCCTACGGGCCGAGAGCCTGGCACGCGCGCGCCGCGCGCCACCTCACCCGCATGCTGCGCCACTTCCGCTACACCGGCATCCTCACCATCGAGTTCTTCGTGCACCGCGGCCGGCTGATCGCCAACGAGATCGCACCGCGGGTGCACAACAGCGGCCACTGGAGCATCGAGGGCGCCGTCACCAGCCAGTTCGAGAACCACCTGCGCGCCATCCTCGACCTGCCCCTCGGCAGCACCCGCGCCACCGGCCACAGCGCGATGATCAACCTGATCGGCGCCATCCCGCCGCGCGCGCGCCTGCTGCGTCACCCGGGTGTGCACCTGCACGACTACGGCAAGGCGCCGCGCCCGGGCCGCAAGGTCGGCCATCTCACCGTGGTCGAGGCCTCCGCGGCCGCCCGGGACGCGCGGGCGCTGCGGCTGCTCAAGGATTTGGCCGCCGGCATAGCGATCCCGTAACATCGCTCGCGAGGCTGCCGCACACTTCATGTACCTCGAACCCTTCAAGCTCAAGGAACTGCCGTTCCGCCTCAGCCCGGATCCGCAGTTCCTGTACCTGTCCAAGCAGCATGCACGCGCCAAGGCGTACATGGAGTCGACCATCTGGTTCACGGATGGCTTCGTGGTCATCACCGGGGAGATCGGCTCGGGCAAGACCACGCTGATCGAGTCGTTCCTGAAGGAAGTGCCCGCCGACGTGGTGGTGGCGCAGATCAACCAGACCCAGGTCACGGCCATCGACTTCCTGCAGGCGGTGCTGGCGCAGTTCGGCTTCTCGCCCTTCAAGATGCGCAAGGCCGAGCTCATCAGCACGCTCAACAATTTCCTGATCGAGCAGTACGCCGCCGGGCGGCGCGTGCTCTTGATCGTCGATGAGGCGCAGAACCTCTCGATGCGCGTACTGGAGGAGATCCGCATGCTCTCCGGGGTGGAGACCACCAAGGAGAAGGTGCTGCGCATCATCCTCGCCGGCCAGCCCGAGCTCAACGACAAGCTCGATGCCCCCGAGCTCGAGCAGCTGACGCAGCGCGTGCGGCTGCGCTTTCACCTGCAGACGCTGTCGGACAGCGAGACGCGCGCCTACATCCAGCACCGCCTGGACGTCGCCGGCGCCGGCGACCGCGAGCTGTTCACGCCCGACACCTTCCCGGAGATCTTCAAGTACTGCGGCGGCGTGCCGCGCCTCATCAACACGCTGTGCGACACGGCGATGATGGCGGCCTTCACCGCCGACCGCGCCATCGTCACCCGCGAGGACGTCATGAGCGCGGTGCACGAGCTGCAGTGGGTCGACTTCGCGCACCGCCCGCGCCACCACGCCGCCGAGGCCGAGCGCCTGCCGCCGCCGCCCGCCGCCGCCGGCGAGGACGGCCGGCCGGCGCTGGCGCGCCTGCTGGTAGCGACCGACGGCCGCACCGTGCAGGAGATCCCGCTGCGCACCGGGCGCGTCATCGTCGGGCGCACCCCCGACAACGACCTGCACATCGACAGCCGCTTCATCAGCCGCCACCACTGCCAGATCATCACCACGCCGCACTCCTGCGTGATCGAGGATCTCAACAGCACCAACGGCATCTTCGTGAAGTCCAACCGCGTGCGCCGCCATTACCTGAACGACGGCGACGTGGTGCTGATCGGCAAGCACGAGCTGATCTACGTCGACGAGCGCGCCCAGGCCAAGCGCAGCCCGCTCTCGGACACCATGCCCGGGGTGCAGAGCCTGCGCGAGCCGGCGGCGGAGGCCGAGGACGAGCTGGAAGAGGACGAGCAGGAGGACGCGAAGCGCGCGCCCGCCAAGTGAGCGCGTTCAGCGCTCGTCGCGGCGGCTGAGGGAATCCGGGTCGACGTACTGCGAGCGCAGCGCCCGATAGTCGCGGCGGCGCAGCAGCACCACCACCCCGCCGAGCACCAGGAGCAGGCCCGCGATCCCGCCGATGAGGCTCACGACCGCATAGGCGGCGAGCTGGTAGCTCGCCAGGAGCGCAGCCAGCCCGCAGATTATGTACAACCAGGGCAGGCCTTCGTAGACCGGGCGTGAGAACTGCGGCATAGCGCGCCATCCTAACGCGCTTCACCGCCATGTTGGAACAGCCGCCGCGCGCTGCGCGTGGCCTGTCAGCTCAACCGAGTCCTAACATGCGCGCCAGGCGCTCGAGCAGGCTCGGCTTCCAGCCGTCGACGCCGAAATCCGGCTGCTGCCGCTTGCGGCGGCTGACCTCGGCCAGGAGGTCCGCGGGCAGCTTCAGTTGCGGGGTTTCCAGGGTCGCGTCTTCGGAGAGCATCGCGTGATCCTTCATCGTTGCCTTCAGTCCCTGCGAACGTTACGGACTCACCGCACGAGCGAGCGTGTGGGGAATCACAGCTTCACCGCAGGGCTGATTATGTCGCGGTCTTCCTTACCGCGGTATGTCAGCGAATGGCGTCACCGCCCGAGACGAAGTCAAATCTCAGGCGCTGGTTCCGCCCACGGTCAGTGCATCGATCTTGAGCGTGGGCTGGCCCACGCCGACCGGAACGCTCTGGCCCTCCTTGCCGCAGGTGCCGATGCCATCGTCCAGTCTCAGGTCATTCCCTACCATGGAAACGCGGGTGAGCACGTCCGGGCCGTTGCCGATGAGCGTCGCCCCCTTGAGGGGCGCCCCGATGCGGCCGTTCTCGATCTCGTAGGCCTCGCTCGCCGAGAACACGAACTTGCCGGAGGTGATGTCCACCTGGCCGCCGCCGAAGTTCACCGCGTAAATGCCGCGCTGCACCGAAGCGATGATGTCCCCGGGCGCATGCGGACCCGGGCGCATGTAAGTGTTCGTCATGCGCGGCAGGGTGAGGTGCGCGAAGGACTCGCGCCGCCCGTTGCCGGTGGGGGCCACGCCCATGAGACGCGCATTCAGGCGGTCCTGCATGTAGCCGCGCAGCACGCCGTTCTCGATGAGCGTGGTGCACTGCGTCGGCGTGCCCTCGTCGTCGATGTTGAGCGAGCCGCGGCGCCGCGAGAGCGTGCCGTCGTCCACCACCGTGCACTCCGGTGCCGCCACGCGCTCGCCGATGCGGTTGGCGAAGGCGGAAGTTCCCTTGCGGTTGAAGTCGCCCTCGAGCCCGTGGCCGATGGCCTCGTGCAGGAGGATCCCGGGCCAGCCCGGGCCGAGCACCACGGTCATGGTGCCCGCGGGGGCCGGGCGCGCCTCGAGGTTGACCAGCGCCTGGCGCACCGCCTCGCGGGCGAGCGCCAGCGGCCGCTCGCCGCTCACCAGCTCATCGAGCGCGTAGCGCCCGCCGGCCCCGGCGTAGCCCTGCTCGCGCCGCCCGTTCTGCTCCACCAGCACCGAGACGTTGAAGCGCACCAGCGGGCGTACGTCGGCGGCGAGCTCACCGTCGCTGGTGGCGATCAGCACCACCTCCTTGACCGCGACCACGCTCGCCGTCACGTGCACCACGCGCGGGTCGCTGGCGCGCGCGGCGCGGTCGACGCGCTCGAGCCACGCCACCTTGTCGGCGGTGGCGAGCGTCGCGGCCGGGTCCGCCGGCAGGTAGAGCTGGTGCCCGCTCTGCGCGCGCCAGGCGGCGACGCGGCGCTCACCGCCGGCGACCGCGATGGCGCGCGCGGCGCGCGAAGCCTCCTCGAGCGCCGGCAGCACGATCTCATCCGAGTAGGCGAAGCCGGTCTTCTCGCCGGCGAGCGCGCGCACCCCGACACCCTGCTCGATGCTGGCGCTGCCGTCCTTGACGATGCCGTCCTCGAGCGACCAGGACTCCTGGTGCGCGAGCTGGAAGTACAGGTCCGCGAAGTCCACCGAGTGCGAGAGCACCTCGCCGAACACGCGGTCGAGGCGGCGCTCATCGAGCCCGCTCGGGGCGAGGATCACCTCGCGGGCGAGGCTCAGGGGATCGGTGCGGCTGTCGGTCATGGTCAGCGGGTTCCTTCGGCAAAGGCACGGTGGTCGAGGGCGGGGAAGCTGGCACGCACGGCCGCCTGGCGTGCGAGGTCGATCTCGGCGAGGGCGCAGCCGCTGCCGCGCGGCACGCGCTGCAGGATCCGTCCCCAGAAGTCGACGATCATGCTGTCGCCGTAGGTCTCGCGCCCGCTCGGGTGGATGCCCGACTGCGCGGGGGCGACAACATAGCAGAGATTCTCGATCGCCCGGGCGCGCAGCAGCGTCTCCCAGTGCGCGCGCCCGGTCGGGCTGGTAAAGGCCGAGGGCACGATGAGCAGCTGCGCACCCGCGGCGCTCAGGTGGCGGTAGAGCTCCGGGAAGCGCACGTCGTAGCACACCGAGAGCCCGAGCCGGCCGGCGGGCGAATCGACGAGCGCCGCGCGGCTCCCCGGGGCGACGTGCGCGGACTCGCGGTAGCTCTCGGTGCGGTTGGGGATGTCGACGTCGAAGAGGTGGATCTTGTCGTAGCGCGCCACGCGCTTGCCGCCGGCGTCGTACACGAGGCACGCGGCGGCGACGCGCCCGTCGGCTGCGGCGCGCAGCGGCAGCGTGCCGCCGACGATCCAGACCTGCAGCCGCGCCGCCGTGGCGGCGAGGAAGTCCTGCGCCGGACCTGAGCCGTCGGCCTCGGCGATGGCCCGCTTGTCCTCGTCCTTGAGGCCCATGAACGCGAAGTTCTCCGGCAGCGCCACGAGGCGCGCGCCGCGGGCGGCGGCCGCCTCGATCAGGCCACGTGCCTGCGCGAGATTCGCGGCCACATCCGGACCTGAGCACATCTGCACCGCCGCTACCTGCACGAGCACCTCACCTCGACTCCTTCATTCGGCCGCCATCACTATGGGGTCGTTCCATGTGCCCCGCAATCGCAGCGCCGCGCGCGCGCTCTGCGGGGCGCCGGTGAACCATTCGCGCAGCGACAGCCACAAGGCCGCCACCTTGGGCGTCGGTCCCAGGCGCCGCAGCGCCGAGGGCAGCCGCTCCTCGCCGCGCAGGATGACGGCCTGTGCGTCGTAGTCGCGCGCGGCGAGACCGACGCTCGCGTGCACCAGGATCTCGGCATCGCCGTCCAGGTGCAGGTTGGCCGTGCGCGCCGCCCCGCCGCGCAGCTCGAAGTCCGCGCTCAGGCGCCCGAAGTGCAAGGGCGGCGGCGGCGGCGCATCCGGGCCCTCGGGGCTCAGGGCGCTGATCAGTGCCGGCACGATGAACAGCGCGAACGGCGCCGACTCGGGCGCCTCCCCGGCGCGCACCGTGCCCTCATCCACCTGCATATGGAGATGCCCGGTGAGGCTTGCAAGCGTCGCACCCGCTCCCTGGGGCCACTCGAGCTCGCCGGTGACCGCGGCGGCCGAGGCCTCCAGATCCGGCCGCAGGCCGAAGGCGTCCAGCGTCGCGGCGAGGTCGTTGCTGTGCACGCTGAAGCGGGCGCTGCAGGGGGCCTCCCCGGCCGGGCACTGCCCGAAGGCGCGCACCTCCTGCGCGCTGCCGGCGAGCAGCAGGTCGGTCACGGATACGGCACCCCCGTGCGCGGTCAGCTGCGCGGTGAGGCGCCCCACGGGACGGCCCTGCCAGCGCAGCTCGTCCACGCTGAACTGCACCGTCGGCCCGAGCAGCTGCGCGAGCCCCACCGCGAGCGCCGCGTCGCCCTCGCGCGGCACCTCGAGGAGCGCGGCGTGCAGCTGCGCCGGATGAGCAGCATCCCCGGCGGCTCCCCAGCGCAGCTGTGCGCTCAGCTCATCGGACTGCAGCTCGAGCTCCCCGCCGCGCGGTGTGGACTGCGCGGCGAGGCTGACGTCGCGGATGACTCGCGTGCCGGCCTGCATCTCGCTCGCCGTCACGTGGGCCTCCAGCGCCGGCAGCGTCGCGGCACGCCCGGCCTGCTGCCACAGCGCGAGGAACGCCGGCAGGTCGAAGCTGCGCACGTGCCCGTCGAGGGCGATGAGCGGCGCACCGGGGAGCGCGGGCGCGCTCCCCGCACCCAGGCGCAGCGCGCCGCGGCTGATGCGCCAGCGCTCGCCGCTGCGCTCGAGCGCCGCGGCCGCGGCCGCGCGCTCGCCGACTGCGAACTGCAGCTGCGCGGCAAGTCCCGCGCCCGTCACCTCGAGGTGCAGCGGCACCGCGCTGCCGGCTGCCTTGGCGAGGGGCTCCGGCAGGTGGCTCGCGACGAGCGTGAGCGGGGAGTCGGCGCGCAGATGCCACTTGAGGGGCTGCGTGTCGGCCTGGGGTGAAAGAGTCAGCTGCGCGCTCCACTCGGCGCTGCCTGCGATCAGGTCGCTGTCCTCGGCGCCGGCCGCGGCGAGCGCCTGGCGCGCCTCGATGACGCCCTTGCCCGAGACGCTGAGTCCGTCCGCGGTCCCGGCGCGCTGGGCAGCGATGCCGAGGGTGAGCGGGCCTCCCAGCCACTGCCCCGAGAGGCTGGCCCGCTGCAGCGTGCCGTCGGCGAAGGCCAGGCGGCCGCGCAGTCCCTCGATCGGCGGCAGCCCCGCGAGCGCGTGCAGCCCTACGCCATCGAGCACCGCCGTGATGCGGGTGCGTGCGGGCGGCTGGTGCGCGGCCGTGCCCGGCACCACGAGATCGACGTCGAGGCGGGTATTGCCGTCCAGGTCGAGGAAGCCGGCGCCCGGGGCGTAGGCGGCCAGCTGCGGCCGGGCCCGCAGCCACTCGAGCGCAACTGCGGCGCTGCCGGCGAGGCGGCCGCTCGCCCGCAGCGCCTGCTCGCCGCGGGCGTCCCAGCTCGCCTGCCCCTGCGTGAGGGCGAGTCCCCCGCTGCGGGCAGCGGTGATGTCGGCGCGCACCTTCGGGCCCACCCAGCTGATACGCGCGGCGAGTCCCTCGACCTCCGGCCAGCTCTCCGATCCTGCGAAGGCAGCCGCGCGCAGCTCGAAGGAGCCGCGCGAGGCGGTGAGCGGCTCGCCCGAGTTCAGCTGCGGATGCAGCTCGAGGTCGGCGCGCTCAATGCGGCCTCCCGTGAGCCGCGCGGCAGCCGGGCCGAGCGCGGCGAGTGCCTCGGGACCTGCGAGGCGGGCGATGAGAAGCGCATCGGCGTCCTTCAGGTGCAGCTGGGCATCCAGGCGGCGCACGCCGCCGAGCTCGCTGAGCGCAGCGCGCGCGCTCAAATGTGCCCCGGCGTGGCGCACCTCGAGATCCTCGGTGCGCAGCTGCCACTGCGCGGCGCCCGTGCTGCCCTCGAGGCGCGCGCGCAGCTCGAGGTCGGTGAGAGCGAAGGGCTGCTCGCGCTCGAGCGTGAGATGCGCTGCGCGCCCTGAGAGCTGCGCGGCGAGGCGTCCGTCGGCGATGCTGAGGCGCGCCGTGAGGCCGCCGAGGCGCACGCCCCGTGCGGGATCGGTGAGCGTGAGCTCGCGCAGCTCGGCTTCAGCCATGAGGCGCGCGCCCGCCGGGCGGCGTGGGTCCCAGTCGAAATCCGCCGCCCGCGCCTCGCCCTCGAGCACCAGCTGCTCGAGCGGCAGCGCAGGCGCGAAGTGCTGCGCGAGCGCGGCCAGCAGCGGCACGGGAATGGCGCGCAGGTTGCCGTGCACGGCCTCGGGCCCCAGCACCAGCGCGGCCGCCCCGGCACTCGTGCCGGTGCCGACATCGAGTGAGCCCACGGCGATGCGCCACTCGCTGCCGAGGCGCGTCAGCTGCCAGTC
>Ga0335082_10010254_pt1 | contig 10166 bp, 8 predicted proteins | sample Lox_Sample_41_FD_206718 | JGI IMG/M metagenome (GOLD analysis project Ga0335082, IMG submission 206718) | Soil microbial communities from Loxahatchee National Wildlife Refuge, Florida, United States - Lox_Sample_4.1 | ecosystem: Environmental > Terrestrial > Soil > Wetlands | place: USA: Florida...
ACCGCCATTTGCATCGTCAGGCTGCTGATCAGCATTACGAAGCTTGAATACCAAAAAATCCGCGGCATGTTAAAGCTTGTCCAGCCCGGCTGATCTCTCTTCACGATATAAGCGCTGGTCAGGCCTGCAAACATCATGATAATGCTTCCAATTCCGATCCATAGGGTAAACTTATGTGGATGTATTTTGTTTCGCTGCTCAGGCACTCTATTTAATTCTAAGATTTTTTTCATTTACCTCTTTACACTTTGATCTTGTCAATCAATAAGGCCAATAATACGACCGGCAAATAAATATAACTGCTGAACATTACCCTTCGCGCGGCCTGAACCGTCATCTCCCTGTATAGTCTTACTGATTGCCAAACCATCATGAGATTGGCTACCAGAATAATCACCATGCTAATCATGCCGCTCATGCCATCGAAAAAAGGAAGCAAACCGACAGGCAATAACAGCAATGAATAAATAATTGACTGTATGGCCGAATATTTGGTTGGTCCTTCAACTGAAGGCAGCAGCCTGAATCCTGCATGACTATAATCCTTATGCGCAATCCATGCAATTGCCCAAAAATGAGGGAATTGCCAAAAAAATTGAATCGCAAATAATATCCAGCCTCCTGAACTGAGATCATCATTGCCGGCTGTCCAACCAATCAGGCAGGGCATTGCGCCGGGAATGGCACCCACAAGGACAGAGACAGCGCTGATCTTTTTTAAAGGCGTGTAGACAAAGGCATATAAAAAAAGACTGAACGCCGCCAGCGCAGCAGTCAGAAAATTAAAATGCCAAAGCAGCAAGCACCCGCAGATTCCACAAACCAGGGCAAAAGTCCAACCCTCATTCACCGACATTCTGCCGGCTGCGACGGGTCTGGATGCTGTTCTTTTCATCATGGCATCCGTTTCTTTTTCAACAACCTGGTTAATTGCATTTGCGCTGCCAGCCACCAGCATGCCGCCTGCAAAGAATATCAGGATGGCTCTCCAGTCATAAGCGGTTACTTTCGGTGCCAGCAGGTAACTGATGACAGCGGAAAAAGCAACCATAAAAGTGAGGTTGAATTTGATCAGCTGTTTATAATCCTGGACCTTACTGGCGAATTTGAAAGAACTCGATCTCTCCACAGTTTCCTCCTGCATCAGCATGAATGTCATTTATAATTTAGCATCGGCAAATAATCGTTACTGTTTTCAAATCCCGGAACGAACCCTTGGTTCAGGTTCCAAAAAGCATCCAACCCAAGGTGTTTTCCAAAACCCGGTGCGCACCTAGTGCGCATGTTCATTAGGCCCGATAGGTTCTGTCTGCGGAATATATTCCCTTCCTTCCTTGCCATAATCATAGGCCCAGCGATAAACTTCTGGAATTTCGCCCGGCCAGTTTCCATGTCCCGGTCTAATAGGGGCTGTCCATTCAAGGGTAGTAGCACCCCATGGATTCTGTGTCACTACCTTTCTGCCTTTGAAAATGGAATAAAAGAAATTAAATACAAACATCAGCTGGGCAGCAAAAACGATCATGGCCACAGTGGATATAAACCTATTCAGGTCGGAGAACATGTTAAAAGATGTCCAGCTGCTATAGTCTAGATAACGGCGAGGCATACCTGCAAGGCCTTCATAGTGCATCGGCCAGAAAATGAGGTAAGCGCCCGCAAAAGTTACCCAGAAATGAATATAGGCCATGGTATTATTTAAATAGCGGCCATACATCTTCGGGAACCAGTGATAAATGCCCGCAAACATGCCAAAGAATGCCGATACCCCCATTACGATATGGAAGTGGGCAACTACAAAATAAGTATCATGCAGGTGAATATCCAGGGTTGAGTTTCCGAGGAAAATACCGGTCAGTCCTCCGGAAATAAAGAGGCTCACAAAACCTATGGCAAAGAGCATCCCGGGCGTAAAGCGGATATTTCCGCGCCAGATCGTCGTGATCCAGTTAAAAACCTTAATGGCTGAGGGCACAGCGATAAGCAGCGTGAGCAATACAAAAACTGAACCCAGGAAAGGATTAAGGCCGGTCACGAACATATGGTGAGCCCAAACAAGGAACGCTAGAATTGCAATAGCAAACAACGATCCCACCATCGCCATATAACCGAATATGGGCTTTCGCGAATTGACGGCCAGTATTTCAGATACCAGGCCCATGGCCGGAAGGATAATAATGTACACTTCCGGGTGCCCAAGGAACCAGAACAAATGTTGGAAGAGTATGGCGGACCCGCCTTCATTTGAGAGGGCCTTTTTGGTTGAAGCAATAAAAATATCAGATAAATAAAAGCTTGTTCCGGCATGACGGTCAAAAAGCAGCAGGATAAATCCTGACAGGAGGACGGGGAAAGAGAGCACTCCCAATATAGCTGTAAAGAAGAGAGCCCAGATGGTCAACGGCAATCTCGTCATGCTCATCCCCTTGGTGCGCATATTGAGAATGGTCGTTATATAATTGAGACCTCCTAACAGGGAGGACACCACGAAAAGCGCCATGCTAATCACCCAGAAATCCACGCCGGCCTTTGACCCTTCTGACGCGTCTCCCAATGCACTGAGAGGCGGATAACTGGTCCATCCACCACTGGCAGGTCCTGTTTCAACAAAAAGAGAGCAAAGCATCACAACACTGGCCATCCAAAAGAACCAATAAGATAACATGTTCAGGAAAGGAGACGCCATATCCCTCGCCCCGATCTGAAGAGGGATAAGAAAATTCGCAAAGGTTCCGCTTAATCCTCCGGTCAATACAAAAAATACCAGCACCGTGCCGTGCATCGTCACCAATGCATAATAAAATTCCGGCTGGATCTTACCGCCCTTGGCCCATTTTCCCAGGATATCTTCCAGCCAGGGAAAGGTCGAATCAGGATACCCCAGCTGAAGCCTAAATAATACTGACATCAATCCCCCAAGGATAGCCCAGATCATCCCGGTGATCAGGAACTGCTTACAGATCATTTTATGATCCTGGCTGAATACATATTTAGTGATGAAAGTTTCCTTATGATGGTGAACATGGTGTTCTTCATGCAGATCATGTCCCACCAATGCTCCACCCTGTCCATGTAATGTTATGTCTTGACTCATGAAAATAGTTTTTTCAGATATCCGAGAATTAAATTATTTTTTTGCAATCATGCTTTGTCCGGCGCTTATGCTGGCAACTGTTTTTGTGCTGTCGGTCTTTGCTCCGCCTGCAGGTTGAACAGATGCAGGAAAGACCTGGGCATAATTAGGAACCTGCTTCGCTCTCCACAAAATAAATTCTGACTTGGTAACCACTTTCACAATTCCCTTCATGGAAAAATGTCCTTTTCCGCACATCTGGTCACATGAAATCTCATATTCGAAATCAGGATTGCCAGTCATCTTCTTCATTTCATCGGTAGTATAAAGCGGAGTAAACCACATCGTAGTGGGTGTTCCCGGAACCGCATCCATCTTCATCCTGAACTGCGACAGACCCACGTCATGAATCACGTCGCGGGAATTAATGATCAACTTTACCGGCTGGTTTACCACAAAGTAAACGGTCTGATTTGTCACCAGGTCATCATGAGAAGCAGGATCATCCCAAAGCAATCCGAGCTGATTATTTCCGTCATCATTAATATTTTTGAAAAATTTTCTTCCGAAAATATTATCCTTGCCGGGGTAGCGAAAGATCCAGTTGAATTGCTTGCCCGTAACTTCTACGACTAATGCATCTTTTGGTGCATCACCGGTAATATGGAACCAGTATTTCAATCCGAATCCGACCAACACGGTCAATGCAATGGCCGGAACAACAGTCCAAATAACTTCCAGACGGTTATCATGTGGAAAATAATAAGCTTTTCTTTTTTCAGTGTATTGATATTTATAGGCAAACCAAAACAGGAGAATCTGGGTGATAACAAATACAACGCCGGTAATTGCCAGCGTAATATGCAGCATTGTATCAATCTTTTTCCCGTGATCGGAGGCTGATTCGCCCAAAATCTTTCCCTTGAATAGTTCATTACACCAGTAAACGCCAATTAGTCCCAGGACCAGGAAAACAATCATCAGGAATCCATTGATCTTATTATTCTGCTCAAAATTCTTCTTCTCTCCTTTCAAAATTCCGACATACTCGCTGGCCTTCGCGATTTGGAAGGTAATCAGGAACCCCAATAACAAAATGATGATCAGAAATATCGTTGACATATGGATTAAAATAAATTATTCAATGAATCAGTTCAATCATTTTCTATGTATGATGAATAATACTTTCTTTCAGGAACGGATGATTTCTCGGGATCAGCGGGAATCTACTCAATACTGTATTCGTCTGCCAGATGATCACACCAATAAAACCAGCCGCAATTCCGAAATCAAATAAATTCAGCGGCACATGATCCGGAACCAGTGTGCCAAAAACCATTTGATAGAAGTCAAGCCAGTGGCCAAATAACAGGGCCACCGACATGAACACCACAGTTGCATAGTTCCTCTTGGAACTCCGCCTCATATAAATGAGTATAGGCGCAAGGAAATTGATGATCAGGTTGAGATAAAATACACCGGTGTATGCTCCTTCAAACCTGTTTTTGAAATAAATCGTTTCTTCTGAAATATTCGCATACCAGATCAGCATGAATTGAGAAAACCAGAGGTAGGTCCAGAAGATAGAGAATGCAAACTGGAAAAGACCCAGGTTATGTAAATGCTCCTCATTCGCATATTCCAGATAGCCCTGATTTTTAAGATAAATAAAGAAGAGCGTCATCAACGCTACGCCGGCCACAAAAGTGCTGGCGAAAGTATACCAGCTGTACATGGTGGAAAACCAATGAGGGTTCAGGCTCATCAACCAGATCCAGGGTGCTGTGGATGCAACGGTCAGGGCAAACCAGACTATAAACAGCGAAGCCCACACCGTATTTTTATAGATATATTTCCTGCCCTCTTCCACGCTTAGCGGTGTATTATCAATTTCACGGGAAATTTTTCTCAATTTAATGCCGAGCACAGTCCAGAGACCAATTGTCAGAATTGTCCATAATGTGAAAAACGTCGGGTTCAGGAATCCTTTCTTGCCTCTAAGGATGGCATCTTTATTTACGAGGTCCTTATCGAGCCATTCGTAAATATTATGCTTTCCACCCAGAACGATTGTCATCAGGATAATAAATGTGATTATGCCAATGGGAATTACGCAGGCCGAAATGGCTTCGGTAACTCTTCTGAACGCAATGGTAAATCCGGCCATGGCAAGCGTCGTTGCAGCGAAGAAAAACATGGCCGCATTCACAACAAGGAGGAAGTAAACACTATTCTGCAAAAGAGCTCCCCAGAACCTGGTCTGCTGCGCTTCCGTTCCGTTTCCATATACAAAAAAACCAATGATCAGCGAAAGAACGCCTGCGCCCATCAAACCAATAGCCCATTGTTTACTCCGGGAAGGTATTGTATACTGCTCTCTGATTGACATGCTCAATATTTTATAGACTTTGATCTCTTCGAAATTATTTTTTTACTGCTTTTGTTGAATCAGCAGCCGGTGCTGCCGCAGCCTGGTGTTTTGACTTAATATAGTCTATCACCATCCAGCGCTGGCGTGTATCCAACTGAGACGCATAACTACCCATCTTGTTTTTGCCATAGGTTACAGAATAAAACATTTGTCCTTCAGGCATCGCCACATACTTTGCATCACCCGCCAGATTTGCCGGCTTAACCGGATACGGCCCTTCGCCTCCCTTGTATAAAGGTCCATTACCGTCAATTTTGGGTCCATGACAGATGCCACAATTGACCAGGTAAAGTCTTTCCGCTTCTTTCATTTGAACTTCATCTAAAACAGGAATAGGGTTATGAACCAGTTTGGATAGAACATAATTGGTAGAATCACCTTCCTTATCTTTTTCAAGTGCAAACGGAAACAATTCCCCTCGCTTGATTGTGCCTTTCACTGGCTCATTGCTGTAATGAATGCCTCTCTTGAGCCAGGCTTCCTTTTGCTCCGGCGTCACGGAATAGCTTTCAATGGCCCGGCTATATGCCATATCGGGCATATATATACGACCTGGTTCACGGCGAACGTCGGAGCAGCCTGCAATCACGAGGATGACCCCGGCCAGTGTACTTACAATAGATAATTTCTTCCTCAGCATGTGGATTGAATCTTTTATGCTAGTGAGCTTTGTTTATGTTCAAACGGTAATTTATCCTTGTCATATCGTCCCAGCCACCAGCCGGTTTCTGCCTCCTGCACTTTCACATCTTTCGCGCCAATACTACCCAGGAAGGCCGCAATTTCTGATTCATTACTCTTCGGCGTGCATTCAATGACCATGACAAACAGATCATCAGTAGCCCTCAGGTTGAAATGATGTTTCTTGACGAATGGGGCCATCTGGCATAGATAACAAAAAGTCAGCACCATGCCAATGGAGGAAAACAAAACAGTCAGCTCGAAAGTGATGGGTATCCAGGCGGGTAGTGAAAAATGGGGTTTCCCGCCAAAATTGATGGGCCAGTCATAAGTAAAAACATAACCGATACCTCCAAGTGCCGTGGCTGTTCCTGTAATAGCATATAAGAATCCGGCTGTGTGAATACTGGTATCGCGTAGACCCAGGGCCTTGTCGAGACCATGAATTGGCATGGGCGTATACACATCATGAATCTTAAAGCCTGCCGTGCGGACTTTCTTGACCGCGCCAAATAAAACCGCTTCATCATCAAAACATCCAACAACAAATTTTTTAACAGCCATGATTATCTTTTTAATGCTCCCTTAAATCAATGTGAATGCGAAAATTCATGCGCAAACTCTTCCGGTGTCTCCTTTTCAGCCTGGCCCATCTGGGCTTTATAGTTTTCACCTGATCTTTTCAGAATATGTTTTATTTCGGCAACCGCTATAACAGGGAAATATTTGGAGAACAGAAAATAACAGGTGAAGAATAATCCGAAAGTACCCAGGTAAAATCCGATTTCATAAATAGTAGGAGTATAATAAGTACTCCAGCTGCTGGGTACATAATCCCTGAAAACAGAAGTCGCAATGATCACGAACCTTTCATACCACATGCCGATATTCACAATAACGGACATAAAGAAAGTGACAGTAACATTTCTTCTCAGCTTTCTGAACCAGAAGATCTGGGGAGAAATTACATTGCAACTCATCATGAGATAATAACTCCAGCCATATGGAGTCAGCGGATTGGCGCGGGTCTGGAAGAATGCATATTCTTCAAACTTATTCTGGCCATACCAGGCAATAAACAACTCGGTTAGATAAGCACAACCCACGATCGATCCTGTCAGGACAATGATCTTGTTCATTACGTCGATATGCTCAATGGTAATATAGTCTTCCAGCTTTAATACTTTCCTGGTAATAACGAGAAGTGATTGCACCATGGCAAATCCGGAGAAGATGGCCCCTGCAACGAAATAAGGTGGAAAGATGGTGGTATGCCAGCCTGGAATAACTGATGTAGCGAAGTCGAAAGACACGATGGTATGAACTGATAATACAAGCGGGGTACTCAAGCCGGCCAGGACCAGCGCCAAAGCTTCATGTCTTTGCCAGTGTTTGGTCGAGCCGCTCCAGCCAAAAGAGGTCACACCATAGAAAAATTTTCTCCATTTTATTTTGGCCCTGTCACGAATCGTGGCCAGATCCGGCAGCAGCCCCGTATACCAGAATAGCAGGGAAACGGTGAAATAAGTCGATATCGCAAACACATCCCATAGCAGGGCCGAGTTGAAATTGGGCCAAAGGGATCCTCGGGTATTGGGGTAAGGCAATACAAAGAATGCCAGCCAGACGCGACCCATATGCCAGATTGGGAACTGACCAGCACAGATTACCGCGAAAATTGTCATCGCTTCCGCTGCTCTGTTCACCCCGGTTCTCCATCCCTGGCGAAACAGCAGGAGAATCGCTGAGATCAGGGTTCCGGCATGCCCGATTCCGATCCACCACACGAAATTGGTGATATCCCAGGCCCAGCCAACCGTCTTATTCAAATTCCATTGACCCACGCCATATATGACTTCCCTGGTAACGGAAAAAATTCCGAAACACAGAAGTAATACCGCACACAGAAATCCAGCCCACCATAATCTGCTCGGGCGGCCTTCAATGGGACGCACGATGTCCTCAGTAATCTGGTGATAGTTCTTATCCCCATTTACCAAAGGTGGTCTAACCTGCGATTCGTACTTGAGTAATGCCATCTTTTTAACTTTTTGCCTGTAGCCTGAGACTACCTGCCGTTAACACTTTTAGCCAGTTCCTGTGATAAATTATTTCGATACTTTTTCAATCATCCCTCTTTTTCTCCGGCCACGCCATTGATTGTTTCGGCATTGCGGACCTTCGCCAGATAATTCACATTCGGTAACACATGCAGCTCCTCGAGTGCATAATACAGGCGATGAGCATTATTTGCCCTGGTCGTCGTGATATTGCTCTTGCTGTCATTCACATTTCCAAATACAATGGCATTCGTCGGACAGGCCTGCTGGCAGGCAGTTCTGACATCTTCCATATCTTTTAGCGGACGATTTTCCTTCTTGGCTTTTAATTTTCCTTCCTGAAGGCGTTGCACACAGAAAGTACATTTTTCCATAACTCCCCTCGACCGCACGATAACATCAGGATTCAATACCATTCTCGTCAGATCATCATTCATCATCAATACAGCATCTGACAATTTTCCCACACCCTGTTCATCCTGGTTATTGGGAAAACTGTCTGCACCGGTATAGTCGGCCCAGTTGAAGCGCCTTACCTTATACGGACAGTTATTGGCACAATAGCGGGTACCGATGCATCGGTTATAGGCCATCTGGTTCAGGCCCTCACTACTATGATTAGTCGCAGATACAGGGCATACATTTTCACAGGGCGCATTATCGCAATGCTGGCAAAGCATGGGCTGGAAAACAGTCTGAATATTATCCGGATCATCGGGATTACCGCTGAAATAGCGGTCAATCCTCATCCAGTGCATATCATGATACCTCAAAACCTCAGACTTTCCGACCACAGGTATATTGTTTTCAGCATGGCAGGCTACTACACAGGCACCGCAACCAATGCAGGAATTCATATCAATCGACATGCCCCAGTGGATTCCGGGCTTGTCGTAGGGAGCATAGAGCGACCCCTGTTCAACAAAATCCTTTAATCCGCCAAATTTCTGAAGGTCTTTATCTCTTTCTTCCAATATTTCAATTGGCGCTTTGCGGAAATCTTCAAGAGTCAGTTCTTTTATGACTTCCGTTCTTCCTTCATAAGATGAGTGAACCTGGGTCTGCGCTACTTTGTACATTTCATTTGTCTTTTCGAAACTGATATCAGGAGCAGACCACTCGACAGTCATTCCGTTGAAACCAGTCAGCGGAAATGCATTCTTCCCCGCACCCACTGCAGCACGACCAATATAATTAGCCGTGTTCTTAGGATCGGCGCTTTCGCGTCCAAATCCCAGGGCCACGGCAATGATATCATTAGATGTTCCAGGTATTGCAATAACCGGCAGGCTGATTTCTTTATTACCGGATTTTATTTTGATAATTTCCCTGTCGGGATGAACTTCATAAACATCTGCCTGGCGGTGCTTCTTCAAGTCAATTCCCCAATTATCCTGCAGGAACTTGGGCGACACAATCGCATAATTATCCCAGCAGGCTTTGGTTATCGGGTCGGGTAATTCCAGCAACCAGGGATTATTGCCCTGTGCACCAACACCCATAGAAACTTTTTCGTAAAGCACCAATTCCAGTTTGCCGCCTTTCTTCATTCCGGAAATACCGGCAACTGCTTCCGTTACTTTCCCATTATTCAGTATACCTCCCGTTGCCGTTACAGCAGTCGTAACGACTCCATTCTGCAAAGCCATTTCAAAAGCTTCAAGTCCGCCAAGCTTGGCCACCCAGAATTGCCTGAAATAATTTTCATAAACAGAATTGGAATTGCTCCATTTCAGCAGGGAATCCTGCAGTGAGCGGGTCTTAAACAAAGGAGCAATCGTAGGCTGCATGAAATAGAAGATGCCGGGTTTGGGCTCAGCATCACCCCAACTTTCCAGGAAATGTGGAGCAGGTAAAACAAATTTGCAAAGTTCTGCCGTTTCATCCAGCCTGTCATTCAATGCTATCGTCAATGGCACTT
>Ga0335082_10010256_pt1 | contig 10165 bp, 7 predicted proteins | sample Lox_Sample_41_FD_206718 | JGI IMG/M metagenome (GOLD analysis project Ga0335082, IMG submission 206718) | Soil microbial communities from Loxahatchee National Wildlife Refuge, Florida, United States - Lox_Sample_4.1 | ecosystem: Environmental > Terrestrial > Soil > Wetlands | place: USA: Florida...
GCGGCCGGCACGGGCGCGCGCTGGCCGGCGCGCCGCAGCAGCGCCTCGACGCGGGCCATCAGCTCCGCCACGGAAAACGGTTTCGTGACATAGTCGTCGGCGCCGCAGCGGAAGCCTTCGAGCACGTCATCCTCCGCGCCGCGCGCGGTGAGCATCAGAATCGCCTGCTCGGGCCGCTTGGCGCGCAGCTCCCGGCAGACGTCGAAGCCACTCATTCCGGGCAACATCACGTCGAGTAAGACCAGCGCGTACTGGCCGCCGAGTGCGTGCTGCAGCCCTTCCTCGCCGGAGGCTACGCCCGTGGGTGCATGACCGTGATAGGCGAGCACGTCGCACAGGCCGCTGCAGATCGCCGCCTCGTCCTCGACGACCAGAATCGCCGGCTTGTCTGCCATCGCCGCAAGTGTAGGCGTTTCCGCCGCAGAGAGTAAACGCTGCGTCACCACGACGCGGTTCGTTTTACGTTCCTTTTACCAAACGAATCTTCCCGACACGCGTCTCACCCTCCAGACTCAACGCGACGGCCGATGCGCCGTTCCAACCGAAAGGAGACGCGAATGGAAACACGACGCTCACACTTGATGGCTGCCGGTGCCCTGCTGCTGACGACCGCTGTGGTCGGCGCGGCGGCGCGCGGCAAGGGAGGGACACCTGGTGCCCAGGTGCCCACGAACCTGCGGACCACATTCGCCGCACCGACAACTGGTCTCGTGTCGTTCAGCGGCACACTCGATCGCACGGCGGTCCTGCGCGGGCGCGACGGGCGCGTACGCATCGAACTGGTGATGGCCGCCGCACCCGGCGAAAGGACAGCCAGCGTGCGCCGCCCGACCGACGCGGTGATCATTCTCGACCGCTCCGGATCGATGGATGGCGCCAAGATCGAGCATGCGCGTGCCGCTGTCCGCGAGCTGCTTGCACAGCTAGGTCCACAGGACCGCTTCGCGCTCGTGACCTACTCGGACAGCGCAACCCTCACCGTGCCCCTCTCACGCGTGGACGACCGCGCCCGCAGCGCATGGAATGACGTGATCGCCGGGATTCAAGCGAACGGCAGCACCAATATGTCGAGCGGCCTCGACTTGGGCATCGACGTGATCGAGCGCGGGCGCGACACCGAGCGGGTGCCGCACGTGGTGCTGCTCTCCGACGGCCTCGCCAATCAAGGCGACCCCAGCCCCGAGGGGCTCACGCGTCGCGCCCGGCGCGCTGCCCAGGGTGAGTACATGCTGTCGACCGTCGGCGTCGGTTCGGATTTCAACGAGTACCTCATGACCGCCCTCGCCGACGCCGGCACCGGCAACTACTACTATCTACGGGACACCGAGAACCTCGCCACGGTTTTTGCGCGCGAGTTTGACGCGGCGCGTGCGACGGTCGCCGCCGGCCTGGCCGTACAGATCGAGCCTGCGCCGGGTGTACAAGTCCTCGATGCCGGAGGGTATCCCTTGGAGCAGACGGACAACGCGACGGTGTTCCGTCCCGGGTCGCTGTTCGCACGCCAGGAACGCCGCATCTGGGTGACGTTGGCGGCGCCGCAGTACGCCGTCGGCGAATACGACCTCGGCCGATTTTCGCTCTCGTACGGTGACGGGCATGAGCGCACCACGCTGCAGCTCTCCGATGTACCACGCATTGCCTGCGTGGACAGCGAGGAGCAGTACTACTCCAGCGTCGACGTCGGCGCATGGGGCCGCTCGATCGTGGTCGATGCGTACAACAAGATGCAAGAAGAGGTCGCGCGCGACGTGCAAGCGGGTCGGCGCGACTCCGCGTTGCTGCTGCTCCAGGAGTTCAAGGACGAGACGGCCGCGATGAACGCCCGCTTGCCCGCGCCTTCCGCTCCGGTCGCACAGCAGCTCGACGACGCAAAGCGCCTCGAGGCCGAGGTGTCGGCCGCCTTCGAGGGCGAGAACCAGGCGCAGCGACAGAACGAGTTGAGCAAGTCGGCGAGCGCCGCGGCGCTCGATGCACGGCGGGCCGGCAGCAAGAAATAAGGGAGGAGACCATGGCCATCAAGTTGTTCGACCGTATTACCACCCTGCTCAAGGCCGACGCGCACGGGGTGATCGAGTCGCTCGAGGAGCGCTCGCTGCTACTCAAGCAGTATGTGCGCGAGGCCGAGATCGAGTTGAATCAGAAACACGCGCGGCTGGAAGCCGTGCGTGAGGACGAGAAACGGCTGCGCGAGCAACTGGCGAGGCAGGAGGACGAGGTCCGCTCGCTCGACGAGGACGTCGCGCTGGCGTTGGCGGCCGGCAAGGACGACCTGGCGCGGTTCGCCATTCGCCGACTGCTCCCGCGGCGCAACGAGGTGACGGCGCTGCACGCCCAGATCGAGCAGCGCCGCGCCGAGGGCCAGGCGCTGGCCGAGCGGGTGGCGGCGCAGCAGGCGCAGTTCGACAGCCTGCGCACGCGCGTGCGCGCCGAGCTGGCACGGGCGAGCGAAGTGAGCCCCTCCGCAGGTTGGCCGTGTGATCCAGTGGTCGCCGATGAGGAGGTCGAGATCGAACTCATGCGCCGGCGGCAAAGCGCAGGAGGTGGACAATGACGCGCTGCAATACGTTCGCGCGCAGCGCTCTGTTCGCCGCCGTGGCGGCAGCGGGATGGCTGTCATGGGTGCTCGTGGCCGCTCCGCTCCTCGGTGTCTGGAACGCGCGTGCGGTCTACCTCGTCGGAGTCACCGCCGTGTACGTTGCCGGCTTGTCGCCGCAGGGCAGACGGCCGCTCCCGGTCGCGCTTGCAACCTTCCTGATTGCTGCGGTTGTCGCGCTGATCGCCCACACAACCGCTGAGCTCGCCATCGGCCTTGCCGCGATTCTGGGCATCGCTCGCAGTGGCTTGCTCTATCGCGCTGGTCCGGCACGCGCGGTCGCCACGGAGGCTACCCTACTCCTCGGCGGGCTGGTGTTTGCGCGCTTCCTCGCAGCGATCTCATTACCGGCGACGGCGCTCGCGCTCTGGGGCTTCTTCCTGGTGCAAAGCCTCTTCTTCATCATCGCCGGCGTGCGACCGCGCGCGCTCAGCGGTTCGCATCCCGACCCGTTCGAGGAGGCGCAGCGGCGCGCCCTCGCGCTCCTGGAGCAGACAGGTGTGTAAACGGACGCTTCAACCCCCCACAGGTCGCGACTCTGCAGGCGGTGGCTCGACCACGCACCGGGCGGACGCCGCCAATGCAGCGTCCGCGCGGGCGAACTCTTCCTCCAGCTGGTCGAGCATCGGTGCCATGTTTTCAAGGGCCCGGTTGCCCGCGTCGGTCTCGATGGATTCGCACAACGCCTGCATGCGGCGCGCACCCACCGTACCGCTGAGACCCTTCAAGGTATGGGCCACCATGTGGAGTTGCGGCGTCTCGTTGCCCGCGAGTGCTTGCCGCAGTGTTTGCAGCATGGCCGGCGTTTTCCGCCGGAACGACTCGATCACACCGCCGATCACCTCGTCCGCCTCGTCCCCGAGAAACTCACGCGCTTCGTCGAACGCACTTCGATCGAGAACCGGCTGCGACGCCATGTCGGTGACGACCGAGGTGGGCGCCGGCGACGGCACTCCTCGATCGGTCGTGGATGCGGCAACGATGGGCGCGTGGTTCCCATGCACGCGGCGCCCCACTGCGGCGAGCGCCGCCTGCAGCTCGCTGATGCGAATGGGCTTGGTGATGTACTCGTCCATGCCCATCGCCAAGGCGCGCTCGCGATCTCCCTGCAATGCATTGGCGGTCATGGCAATGATCTGCGGGCGGCGCGCACCATGTTCCTGTCGGATACGCCGCGCCGCCTCCAGCCCGTCCATTTCCGGCATCTCGATGTCCATGAGCACGACGTCGTACGTCTGGCGCCGGACGGCGTCGACTGCCTCCAGACCGTTGGCGACGACATCGGCTGCATACCCCATGCGCTGCAGAAACCGCGCCGCCAGTCGTTGGTTCGTCACGTTGTCCTCGGCGAGCAATATTCTCAAGGGGAGATCGCGGCCCAGGACGTCATCGAACTCGGAATCGGCTGGCATCCGCTGTTGCTGCGCCTGATCGCCAGCCCACAATCCGGCAAGCGCATCGTAGAGGTGCGATTGCTTCACCGGCTTGCTCAAGAACGCCGCAAACATCGTCGCGATCGGTACCGCAGTCTCGGGTCGGCCGGCCGAGCTGATCATGATCAGCGGCAGCGTGGGCTGGCGCCGCCGGATCTCGGCGGCCAGCTCGACCCCGTCCATTTCCGGCATGAGCCAATCGACCAACGCGGCATCGAAGCACTCTCCCCGATCCAGATGCGCCAGGGCCGCAGCTCCCGAAGCTGCCTCGACGACCGCCATTCCCCACGTCCGCGTCTGGAGTACCAGCATGCGCCGATTCGTGGCGTTGTCATCAACCACCAGCACTCGCTTGCCGGAGAGGAATGCATCGTAGGCGCGTTCGAGCCGACGCAGCGGTGTGTGCGAGCCGGGCACGACGACGGTGAAGGTGAATGTTGCGCCCTCTCCCGCCACGCCACTGCTCTCGGCCCAGATGCGTCCGCCCATCAGCTCGACCAGGCGTTTGCTGATCGCCAATCCCAATCCCGTGCCGCCGTACCGTCGCGTCGTCGACGTATCGACTTGACTGAACGACTGGAACAGTCGGTGTTGCCGATCGCGCGGAATCCCGATCCCGGTATCCTTCACCGCGAACTGCACTTCGTAGAGCGCATCATCCTGGGCGGGCACGCGCCGCGCAGTTGCCGTGAGGACCACTTCTCCCGCCGCGGTGAACTTCACCGCGTTGGTCAGCAGATTGACCATGATCTGCCGCAGGCGCGTCACGTCGCCGGTGAGCGTGCACGGCACGTCCGCATCGATCAGACAGGCCAGTTCCAAACGCTTTTCGCGCGCCTTGCCCTTCACCAGATCCGCAGCCGTCTCGATGCATTCGCGCAGGTCGAACGGTTGCACTTCGAGCTCCAACCGGCCCGCCTCGATCTTGGAGAAATCCAGAATGTCGTTGATGATCACCAGCAGCGCATCGCCGCTGTGGCGAATCGTTTCGGCGAATTCCCGCTGCTCCATTGTCAACGGCGGCGTGTTGAGCAACAGGCTGGCCATGCCGATCACGGCGTTCATCGGCGTGCGGATCTCGTGGCTCATGGCGGCGAGAAACGCGCTCTTTGCAGCGCTTGCCGCCTCGGCTTCCTCTTTGTGGCGCGCCGCCGCCTGCTTTTCGTCGAACAGCTGCGCGACGTAGATCGCCGTGCCGGCTTGATCCGCGAGACCCATGAGGTTGGCCGCGTCGGCGCGCGTGTAGCCGCGGCCGGAACGCTGCGGACCCACAGCCAACACACCGACCAACATCGGGCGGAGCGACCGGTCTTCACGGCGCGGCGCCAGCAGAGGCAGCAGGAGCGGGAAGTGCTGCCCACCCAGCCGTACGACCCGGCCGGCTTCGAGCTTGCGGAGTTGGTCCGGCCAGGCGCGATCGCCGGTCATCTCCGGGAGTTGCTGCGCTGCACCGCGCGGCCAGTCCCGCGCCTGCGCCAGCCGTAGAGGCACGAAGCGGTCGGTGCCGCCGTTGGGCCGCAAGAAGACGCCCCCATGCGTGATGTCGAGCAGGTCGGCAGTGCGATCGACGAGCGCACGCAGCAACTCCGGCAGATCGATGATCGTGCGCACCTCGCGCGCGAACTCGGTGAAGGCCTGACGGAAGCTCACGGTGCGCCGGTAGAAGCGTCGGTCGATGGCTGACTGGAGGCGCTGGCGCAGCGGTTGGAAGAGCACAGCGATCGCCAGCGTCGATGCAACGACTGCCAGATTCGACTCCTGCCCCGTCACGGCCTGGAGCAGCCATTGCAAGACCCCGACGCTGACGAAATACACCAACAGCAGCGCACCGGTGAGCGCGCCGTACACGAGCGATCGATTGATGAGGGCGTCGACCTCCCACAGCCGATAGCGCAACAGCGCGAATGCCAGCGTGATCGGGATGGTCATCACCGACAAGTAGAACGCCGGCACGCCGAGCACGGCGAACACCACACGCGGTACGCCCGGTGTGTGGACAGCGGGAACGAAGATGGCGAGCAGTTGGAAGAGGACGATGCCCACGACCGCAACAGTGACCCCGAACACGTACCACTTGATCTGCTGGCGTTGGGTCGCATCGGTCAGCCGCCGGTAGCGTTGGACCTGCGCGATGCCCGCGGTCACGAATCCTCCGATGGCGAGAACCAGGATCAGAAGAGACATCCACGGGCCCGGATCGAGGGTGCCGGCGGCCGGCCGGCCGTCAGGCCGGGCGAATTGCGGGAAGAAGACGTAGCGCGCCACGATGCACAGCGCCCAGAAGACGGTCATCGGCCGCGTGTACGGTGGAACGAAGCGACCGTCCGGCAACAGGACCAGACAGGTGATGGAGCAGATGTTGACGAGACACGTCCAGGCAAGCGCGAACCAGCGCCAGTCCGCCGGCGCCATGGCAAAGGAGTCTTCCGGCCGCGTCATCGCTGCTCCCTGCAGGATGATGCCGAGCGAGACGACAATCGTCAGCCAGTTGTCCGAGCGCCGCAGGAAGATCAGGATTCCGACAGCGGCGAAAATCAGAAACAACAGGAGGTCGAGACCGCTCAGGTAGTTGACGAGGAACTCCTGCGACAGCCCGAGCGCAGCCAGACCTGCGGCGTTGTCGGACGCCAGTCCGCGCAACTGCTGCATGCGGGCCGGCTCGAGGCCGGCGAGGAAGACCAGGCCGAGAAAGACAGCAACGGCCCACACACTGCGGGCCAGCCGCAACCGCTTGCCGCGCAGCGGAGCACTCACAGCTGCCCCGCTCTCGGCACATGTGGGCGGCGCATTGCCATCACCGGCAGGTTCACAGCACAGCGAATGCCAGGGCGCTGCGCGCGTCCGTTTGGTCGCCAGCGTCGACAGCGCGACGGCAGCGTACGCCCCCAACGGCATATCCCTGGCGCAGACCGCCGTTCGCATCGAGCCCGCACACAATTTGGCGATAGACACCGGGTGGCATCGTGCTTGCCAGCCGACTGAACCGCGAGCGCGAAAGGAGTCCTCACGTGGTGCCAAGCGCGAAGACCGTTCTGCTGGTGGACGATGAAGAAGCCCTGCGCACACTGGCAGCCAAGTTGATCGAGAGGCGTGGCCACACGGTGTTGACGGCTGCCGATGGAACCGAAGCACTCGCCATGTTGGCCGGGGACGCGGCCGTCGACCTCCTCGTTCTTGACGTCGTGATGCCGGGGCTGAACGGTCTGCTGACGTTGGAGGAAGTGCGCAAGCAGCGCAGCTCCACGGAACTGCCGGTCATCCTGCTGACGGCGCAATCCAAAGACGCCGACGTGCTCGGCGGCTACCAGCGGGGCGCCGACTACTACATCACCAAGCCTCTGAAGCCGACCGCGCTGCTCAACATCGTCGACTACCTGATTGGCGATCTTTCCGCCGACGAAAGAGCGCGGCTCGAACCGCTGCTGTAAGAAATTCGAAGCACGAAACTCGAAATTCGAAACAAAGGAAGAAAACTCGAAGCACGAAATTCGAAACGAGAGCGGCTGTAGTTTGGTGTTTCGCATTTTCCGAGGGTTTTCGTCATTCGGATTTGTTTCGAATTTCGGATTTCGAAATTTCTTCCAGAGATCAGGATGCCTGAGGCTCATCCGGCGGGCGGACGCGGCGGAACTGCATGAGCAGCAGCAGGTCGTAGGTGATCTTGAGGAGACCGCCGGCAACCAGCGGCCATCCGAAGGTCGAGATCTGCAGGAGCGCGCCGGCGAGCAGCGGCGAGAGCGCGGTCGCGAGGCTGCGCGGCACGTTGGTCACGCTGGCCGCGGCGGCGCGCTCCTCCGGCGGCACGACTGCCATCACGTAGGACTGCCGCGCCGGGACGTCCATCTGTGACAACGCCATGCGCAAGAGCAGGAAGGTCACTGCGAGCGGCGCGTTGGGCATGAACGCGGCGAGCACGAGGAACAGGTTTGCGGGAAGGTGCGTGAAGACCATCGTCTCGATCAGCCCGAAGCGCGCCGCCAGGCGTGGCGAAGCCAGCTGGGAGAAGGCGGACAGCAGACGCGCTCCGAAGAAGACGCTGCCCGCCGCCTGCAGTGAAAGAGAAAAGCGCAGGAAGAGCCACAGCGCCAGCAACGAGTCCACCGCGAAGCCGCCGCCGAACGAATCGAGCGAGAACAGCGCGGTGAGCCGCAGCACGATGGTGCGCGACCGCGCCAGTGGTGCGCGCGCGGTGACCTCACTTGTTGAGGTGCCGCCGTGGCGCATGCCGGCGTAGAGGAAGGCGATGCCGACGGCGATGGCGCCGTACACCGCGAAGCCGGCGCGGAAGGCATCGATGAGAACCCAGCCGAGATGGTTTGCTGCGAACTCAGGGAGCCCGCTCGCCAGCGCGCCGAACGCGCCGAGCAGCGTGCCGCCCAGACTGTAGCGCGCGAACAGCGCCGTGCGGTCCGCCGCCGCAACCTCAGTCGACAGGACGGATTGCTCCGTCGGCAGGAAGACACTCACGTCGCCGGAGCTCGGGTTCAGCGTTCCGGCGAAGGCGATCACGAGCAAGGGCCAGAAGTCACTGATGAGCGCGAACCCGGCTCCGGTCGCCAGCATCAACAGCGTCGCGCCGAGCAGGACGCGGCGTGCGGCAAGACGCTGCGCAACCAGGCCGACCGCGAGCGTCAGCGCCGCAGACCCTACCAGCGTCGTGGTGATTACCGCACCGACCTGGAAGGTGGAAAGTCCGAGCAGCTTGAGATACGCGGCCAGATAGACGCTGACGAAGCCGTCGGCGAAGCCGCGCAGGGCGCGCGCCGCAACCAACCGGGCAGCGTCAGGGGTGGCGCTCGCGGGCAGCAGCATCAGAGGCACCGGCTATACCGACGGACTTGTCAATGCGAACCCCAATTGCCAGTAGCTTATTGGACGGTCCGTGGCCAGCGGGCACCCCCTTCGACTGTGCTCAGGACAGGGCTTCGAGACGGCCGCTGAAAAAATGCGGCCTCCTCAGGGTGAGCGGATGTGCTGATGCGAGAAACAATCTCCGCTCATCCTGAGGAGGCGCCGTCTCTTCCGGCGCCGTGTCGAAGGATGCGCTCTCGGCACGACGCCGCTTGATCACGAGCGCGGTGTGAACGTGATCGGCATCGACGCAAACCCGCGCACGTTGAAGTCAGGCCTTGCCGATCACGTTGTCCGCATAGCCACGCAGCAGTTCGAGCTTCTGCTCCAACGTCTGCGAGTCCATCGGCTCGTAGTACGGATTGCGGAAGCCGACGATCACGTCGGTGATACCAAGATCCTCCAGTCGGTGGATGCCGTCGACATTGTATGCGTCGAGCGAGATGACATGGATCTCGAAAGGCGCGTGCTCGCGGCCGTATTCCTTTCGCAGCTCTGTGAGCCGCCGGAGCATCTGCTCGAGGTCGTCACTGCCGGCGTGCATCCAGCCGTCGCCGATGCGCGCGGCGCGGTGCAGCGCCGGCTCGGCATGCCCGCCGATGAGGATCGGGATCGGCTCGGTCGGCGCCGGACAGATCTTGATGCTCGGGATGTCGTAGTGGCGCCCGTGGTACTCGTAGAAGCCGCCCGCCGTGAGGCCGCGGATGATCTCGATCATCTCGTCCATGCGCTTGCCGCGCGAATGCCAGTCCTGTCCCGTCACCTGGAAGTCCTCCGGCCACGGGCTGAGGCCGACGCCGAAGCCGAAGCGGTTGCCGCTGAGCACCGCGATTGAAGCCGCCGATTTGGCAACCAGCACCGGGTGGCGGATCGGCAGCTTCACCACGAACGTCGTGAAACGCAGCCGCGTGGTGACCGCAGCCAGCGCCGGGATCAGTGAGAACGGCTCGATGAAGGGCTTGTCTTCGATGAAGCGCCGATCACCGTCCGGTGTGTACGGATACTTGGTGTCCGACACCTCCGGGTAACAGATGCTGTCGGGGACGATGAACGAGGTCCAACCAGATTCCTCGGCGGCGCGTGCCAGCGGAATGTAGTGAGCGGGATCGCACATCGATTCGGCATACGAGAAGCGCATGGGACACCTCAGCTAAGAAAACTCGAAGCACGAAATTCGAAACTCGAAACAAAGGGAGAAAACTCGAAGCACGAAATTCGAAACGAGAACGGCGGATTGGCGGGAGTTTGTTGTTTCGAATTTTGCGACCGTTTGGGTCATTCGGATTTG
>Ga0335082_10010257_pt1 | contig 10165 bp, 9 predicted proteins | sample Lox_Sample_41_FD_206718 | JGI IMG/M metagenome (GOLD analysis project Ga0335082, IMG submission 206718) | Soil microbial communities from Loxahatchee National Wildlife Refuge, Florida, United States - Lox_Sample_4.1 | ecosystem: Environmental > Terrestrial > Soil > Wetlands | place: USA: Florida...
GAGCGCCAGCCGGATCGCCACGGCGCTTTTCCCGACGGCCGTCGGCCCGACCAGGACGATCAGGGGATTTTTAAATGTTTCCATAATCATTTCGTAAGGGCGCACGGCCGTGCGCCCCTACATCTCAGTAGCCGCATCATCTGCGTTGAAACAGTTTTTCCAGATCCGCCAATTTAAACCGGACCCGGATCGGGCGGCCGTGGGGACAGGTCGGCGGAACCTCCTGCCGGTAGAGATCCTCCAGCAACCGCGTCATCTGTTCCGGCTGCAGCGGTTGATGGGCCTTGATCGCCGCGTGGCAGGCCATCGATGCGACGACCGTTTGGACCGTTTCTTCCACGCCCGGGGTCGCCCCCGCGCTCACGTCGTCCAGGATATCCCTCATCAGTGTGCGGCCGTCGACCGTTCCCAGAAGGGCCGGCACGGCCCGAATCCGGAAACTCCGCTCGCCGAATTCCTCCACCTCCAGCCCGATCCGATCGAACAGCGGCAGGATTTCGCGAACCCGCACGGCTTCGGCGGGCGGAAACTCCACGACCTCGGGAATCAGGAGCGGCTGCACCGCCACGCCGGCGTTCCGTTGCTGGGACAGCAGACGTTCGTACAGGAGCCGTTCGTGCGCCGCATGCTGGTCGATCAGATGCAGCTCGGGGGCCGAATCCCCTCCGACGACCGCCACGATGTAGGTCTGATCCACCTGGCCGAACGGCTGGATGCGGACCGGGAGCAAAGCGGGGCCGGCATGCTCCGACAAGGAATCGGCGGGGGAGGCGGCGGAATCCGGCGGCCGATAGACCTCCATGGCCTCGCGAACCTCCGTCGCCGGGCTTTGCGGAAAAGTCGGCCGGGCGGCCGTCGAAGTTCCGGCACCCGACACCACATAACGAATGGGCCTCGGTGTCGCGTCCTGTCCGGAGAGCTCGGCCTCGCCGGCGGGCAGCCCCTCCCGTCGTAGCCGGTCCCGGACCGCGGTCTTGACGAACTGGTGCACCGCCTGGGTGTCCCGAAACCGGACCTCGCGCTTGGCCGGATGGACGTTGACGTCGACCGTGGACGGATCGACCTCGAGGAACAGGCAGGTGACCGGATGGCGTCCCTTCGCCAGCAGCGTCCCGTAGGCCTCGGCCACCGCGTGCGACAACGACGCGTTCCGAATCGCGCGGCGGTTTAAAAAAAACTCCTGCTGCTCCCGCGTGGCTCGAAAATGGCCCGGCCGGGAGACCAAACCCTTCAGCTTGAACCGATCCGACTCGGCCGACACCTCCAAAAAATCATGAGGGTCGTCCGGCCCGAACACCTGCAGCGCCCGTTCCATTTCATCCCGTACGAGGGGAAGATCCAGAAGGACCTGGCCGTTGTGGGTCAGCCGGAAATGAATCCGGAAATGGGGAAGGGCCTCCTGTTGAACCGCGTGGACGATATGGGACAGCTCGGTCGGATTGGATTTTAAAAACTTTTTCCGCGCCGGCGTGTTGTAAAAAAGCTCCTCCACCTCCACCAGCGTTCCGGCGGGGGTGGCCGCCTCCTGGGTCCCCGCCCACGCCCCCCCGTTCAGCCGGACCTCGGTCCCGACCGCCGCGCCCGTCGGGGCCGTGACCATCCTCACCCGGGCGACGGCTCCGATGCTGGGAAGCGCCTCGCCGCGAAAACCCATCGTCCGTATCGCCGACAGGTCCGATTCGGTCCGGAGCTTGCTGGTGGCGTGCCGCTCAAAGGCCTGCCGGGCGTCCTCCGGTCCCATCCCCTCGCCGTCGTCCGAAACGCGGATCAGCCTTCGCCCGGCGTCTTCCGCCTCGACGAAGATCCGCGTCGCCCCGGCGTCGATCGCGTTCTCGATCAGTTCCTTGACGACCGAGGCCGGACGCTCCACGATCTCGCCCGCGGCGATTTTGTTCGTTAAATTTTCGGGAAGAATAAAAATCTTCGGCATGACGCTCGGTAGGGGCGCAGCATGCTGCGCCCCTACGGTCTTATTTCAATTCGGCCAGCTTGTTCTTGGCCAGTTTTCCTTCGTTGGAGAGCGGGTAATTCTCGACCACTTTTTTGAGATAAGTCCTGCCCCGGGCCTTGTCGCCGATCTCGACGCAGGCATAGCCCGCCTTGAGCATCGCCCCGGGAACCTTATCACTCTTCGGATAATCGCTGACCACTTTATCAAACGCCTCGATCGCCTTCAGATACTCCTTCTTGCCGTAGTAGGACTCGCCGATCCAGTACTGTGCGTTCGGGGCGAGACTGGTCGCCTTGAACTGGGTCAGAAAACTCTGGAAACCCAGCAGCGAAAGATCGTAGTTGCCCTTGAGGTAGTCGTTATAGGCCAGGCCGTAGGCCTCCGAGGGAGACATCCCGGTCGCCTTGTCTTTTTCGGTCGGCCGCCCGGGAAGGACGACCGTCTGATCGGCCGAGCCCGAACCCGCTTTCCCTTCGGGCCCCCCGGCCGATTTCTGGTCCGGTGTCGCGCCCGCCCCCTTGCCGGGGATCGGGACGGCCTTTTCCAGATCGGCCACCGACTTTTCCAAGGCCGCGATCTGGCCGTCCAGCACATCCAAGCGACCGGCCAGATCCTTCGAGCGAAAGGCCTGGTCGTCGATCCGTTGCGAGAGATCGGCCAGGAGATGGCTGTTCTCCTCCAGCTTCCCCTGGGCCGTCTGAAGATCCGTCGCGACCTGATCCAGTTTGATGACGATATCGGCCTGACTGCGCTGGACCGTCGTGGAACGCTCCTTGAAATAGCTTTCGACCACCTTGAGCCGGTTTTGAATCTCGTCCCGCTCCGCCCGGCTCTTTTCCATTTCGGTCTGCAGATCCATCACATCCGCCTGGGTCGCGCAACCGGCGATGCCAATGATGATGAAACCGATGGCGAGGATCGCCGCACAAACCGGGCTACGGAGGGGCGCACGGCCGTGCGCCCCTACCGGACGGAGGAACATCCCATTCTCATCCTTTCCCATACCTTCTCTCCTGCCTTTTCCCTATTGAGCCGCCAAATGGCCCCGACGATTCTTCTGGTAGCAGGTCTCGTCATGCTGCGTGCAGACCGGGCGCTCCTCGCCGTAGCTGATCGTGGACAAGCGGCCCTTTTCGACGCCGAGCGAAATGAGGAACTGCATCGTGGCCTTCGCCCGACGTTCGCCCAAGGCCAAATTGTATTCATTGGTCCCCCGTTCGTCACAGTGACCTTCGATCTTCACCTTGACCTTCGGGTTTTCTTTGAGCCAGCGTGCATCGTTCTCCAGCGCCGCTCGCGCGTCCTCGCGGATGTTATACTTGTCGAAATCGAAGTAGGCGTCGGTCAGGCCGGCCGAAGGCATCGGGGTCTCCTTGACGACCGGGGTCTCCTCGACCTTCGGGGCCGGCGGAGGCGACGGGGGTTCGGGCTTGGGCGCCTCCGGCGGCGGCGCCACCTTCTCTTCCTGAACGGGCGCCGCGGCCTTGGTCGTCTCGACCTTCTTCGGGCAGCCGGACAGCAATACGACGGTTCCGAACCCTAGTATAAGTGCGAGATAGATGGAATGACGGTTCTGCATAATTCCGCTCCTTTCGTTGTTGGACATGCTCCTCGAAGCCACGGTTGATGGGTCGTTTCGCTCTACGGCGACCAGGCCGGCCCGTTGTTTTTGGCGCCGCTGAACGTCAGACGCTCCACCTCCATCCCGTCCGCGTTCATCATAAAAAGATCCCCCTCGCTTTGGCGGGTCGAACTGAAGATGATATGTTTTCCGTCGGGCGACCAGGTCGGCGATTCGTCTTCCCCCGGACCGTCGGTCACCTGGGCCGTCTTGGCCCCGTCGGGCGAGATCGCGCAGATCCGCAACCGCCCGTCGATCCGGCAGGCGTAGGCGATGGCCGTCCCCTTCGGCGACCAGACGGGCGACGTGTTGTAATCGCCGTTGAACGTCAACCGCCGGATATTCGTTCCGTCCGCGTTCATCAGATAAATCTGCGGCCCGCCGCCCCGATTGGAGGTAAACGCCATCTCGGTTCCGGTGGGGGACCAGGCGGGGGAGAGGTTGTCGCTTTGATCCATCGTCAATCTCTTCAACCCTTTGCCTTCCTTGTCCACCCAGTAGATCTGCGCCGGTCCGTCCATCGTGCCGGCAAACGCCAACCCTTGCCCCGAGGGCGACCAGACCGGCGAAATATTCAGTCCGGCGTAACCGATCATTTTCCAGAGCCGGCCGCTCATCAAGTCCAGGGTGTAGATGGCCGGCGAACCGCCGCGGTAGGACGTGTACGTGATCCAGTTCCCGTCGGGCGACCATCGCGGCGAAAGGTTCAGGCTCCGATCGTTGGTAATTTTGTGTACATTATACCCGTCATAGTCCATCAAAAACAACTCTTTGCTTCCGGTGAGGACGGAAGAAAAGACCACACGGGTCCCGGCGATCCCCCGCTCGCCGGTATACTGAAAAACAATTTCGTCCGAAAAGCGGTGGATCATGGATCGGAGATAACTCGACTGACTCAGGTACCGCTTGCCCATCACCATCTGACCGCTCTTGCCGTCGTACACCCGTCCCTCCATGACCAGGTCCTCGCCCTTTTGGGACAGCGAGATCCAGACGGCGGCCTGGATGTCCTGCTTCCCGGCTTTTTGAATCACGTCGGCCGTGGGTTCCGCGCCGTTGACCAATTCCGGAAACGGGGGCGGATGGATCAGGCGGAACACAAGCGAGCGGCGGAGATCGCTTTCGAGAACCGTCCGGATCTCGCTCGAATTCTTGACCAGGGCCTCCGGGGCGACCACTTGGAGAATGCCCAGCGGAATTTTTTCGGCCTCCGATTTGGTCACGCTCAAAAAGACTTCGGCCCCCAGGGCGGGGCGAACCCCGGTCCAGAGGAGAATGAGCAGAAGCGGCCATACCTCTCGTCGAATCGGAAAGCGACACCCAAGAATCATATCCGGTCAGCTCTTCTTCACCAGTGCAAAGCTAAAATGGATCGTCAGCGAGGCGTCATGAAGCCCCTGAGGAAAAGGCGGCAAGGGATTGGCCAGATAAACCGCACGAAGGGCGGCCTGATCAAAGTAAGAGTTTCCGGAGCTCTTTTCGATCTTGGGATCCCCAATCTTCCCGTTCGAGAACAGGACAAAACCCACCACGGCCTCCTTCACGTCGGCCGCCGATTCAAGCGGAGGCGGCGACCAGTACATCTCGATCTTTCGTCGGATGTTTTCCGTATAATAAGGAAACTTAAAATCCGGGGCATCAATCGACGTCTGGAGCTTCGGCGCAGGCGCGATCGCCGAAACATCTTCGGCGGACTTGGCGCTCGGCGGCGAGGGCGCGGCCTCCTGCGGCGCGGGCGCCGGTTTCGGTTTGGCCGGAGGCGGAACCTTGGCCGCCGGCTTGATCAGTTTCGGCGGCGGTTGGATCGGCGGCTTTTTGACCTCGACCTTGGGCCGGGCGGCCGGCGGTTTTTGAACCGGCGGCGGAGGCGCGGCCGGGACTTCTTTGACCGGCGCCGCGACCGGCGGGGGTAGCGTTACCAGATCCACTTGATAAACATGCCGACCGGATGGATGCGTCGACCGGATGAGGGCGAGCGACAAAAGAAGCACCAACATCCCTGCATGGAACAGGCCCGACAGGAACAACATTTTTTTGAAACCGACGTCCATTCCCTTTTCCATATCCGGCCTTGCCTTCGCTGCGTAGTTCCGTTCCGGACATCATCGGAGTAAGGCCTACTTTCGTTCGTCGCGACGGGATTCCGCGGCGGGCTCGGTCACCATTCCCAGCCGTTCGATGCCGGCCTGCTTGACCGTATCCATCACCTGGACCACCTCCCCGTACGGCACCAGGCGATCCGCGCGCAGGTAGAGGGTCACTTGAGGCGACCGTTCCTTCAAACGATCCAGTGCGCCAAGCAGCCGATCCAGGGAGACCTTCTCCTTATCCAGAAAAACCTCGCGCTGCTTGGTCACGGTCAGGACGACCCGCTCTTCCGGCGCGATGGTGTTCGTGGCCGTTCGGGGCAGGTCGATGTCCAGTCCGCGGTACAGAAGCGGCGCCGTGACCATGAAGATCACGAGCAGCACCAGGACCACGTCCACCAACGGAACGACGTTGATCTCGGACATGAACCGGCGGCCCGGAGTCCCGTTGATCATTTGGAGCCCACTTCCGCCGCCCCGATCCTGGCCGCGCCCGCCGGTCCGGAAGGCAGGTCCCCTTTCCGCCGCGACTTGGAGGTCGTCACCCGCTCCTCGACGAGGCTTAAGAACTCGGTCGAAAATGTCTCCATCGTGGAGGCCATGACTCGAATCCGGCTGACGTAATAATTGTAGGCGACGACTGCCGGGATGGCCGCGAGTAGACCGGCCGCGGTGGCCACCAACGCCTCCGATACGCCCGGGGCCACGGCCGTGATGCTGGCCGTTCCCTGACGGCTGATGCCCTGAAAGGCCGAGATGATGCCCAGCACCGTTCCGAAAAGGCCGATGAACGGCGAGACGTTGCCGGTCGTGGCCAGAAACGAAAGGTAGGCCTCGAGCCCGCCGATCTGCTCGTCCACCGTCCGTTTCAAAGTCCGCTCCAGTATTTTCAGACCCGCCGCCCCTTCGACGCCCTGAAAATCCTCCTCGGACTTCAACGCGAATCCGGGATCGAGCCGCTCCATTCCGGCCAGGAAGATCCGGGCGACCGGGGACCGCGGCAGGCGCGCGGCGGCTTTCCGAAGCTCGATCAAATTCTCCACCTTCCAATAGAGCGAGAGGAACCGATTGTCCTCGGCCACGGCCTTGCGGAATAAAAAGAATTTCTGGAAGATGATGGCCCACGAAACGAGCGAGAAGATCAGGAGGACGATCAGGACGGCCTGGGTGATGATGCTGGCGGAAAGAATAAGATCGATGACGCTGGTGTCGGTCGTATCCAGAAGCGGCACATTCTCCTCAACGGCGGCCGCTCCCGGGGAGCGGCGTGGTGACGATCCTAAAAATGGCGGGGCCGGCGGGGCTCGAACCCGTGACCTCCGGCGTGACAGGCCGGCGTTCTAACCAGCTGAACTACGGCCCCGCAATTGATGATCTCTTTAACGATTCAACCTTGGCATTTAAAAAAATAGGCGGAAGGCGACTTGAACGCCTGACCTTCCCGGTGTAAGCGGGATGCTCTGCCAACTGAGCTATCCGCCCCTAACTTGTAGGGGCTCACGTCGCCCCCTCCACCGGCAGAGCCGGATGGAGCCTCCCCCTCTCGCGAGCGTTGCTCGCTAAGTCGTATCTACGCGGGGCCGTTGCGGCAGCGTCAAAAAATGTACTCGATGCCCTCGGACCCTGCGCCTCTCGTGGCACAGCCACGAACCGGCTTATTCTATTCGGGACCCGCTTTAAATTTAAAGCGCATTGCAAAAAAACGAAGAGCCGCGTAAAATACTAACAACTTTGGGCTTATTTGTCAACCCAAATGATCGCCCGTTTTTCGACGGAGACGCGATCTTTCTGAGAAAGGCCGCTATGGTTCATACCCGTTTCGCCGTTTTGAAGCTTCCCGCAGCAAGCTGCGGGGGAGCTTCGATGCGAGAGGAATCAAACCAAGATCTTATCCGGCCTAACCCCGCCCCAAGGGGCGGGAATTGCGGCCGATGCGCATTCATCGTCCTCACCGCGCTGTCGTGTTGGTTCCTCGCGGCGTGCAACGCCAAGCCTCCTTCTCCGGCCACGGTTCAGGAAAAACCCGCCCCGGAACAGACGGTCGTCCACCCGAAAGATGAGGCCTGGGCGAATTTCACCACCGGCGCGAACGTGAAGGCGATGGCCCTCGAAGGAGATCATCTCTGGATGGGATTACCCAACGGGATCATTCGATACGACACGGGCACGGTCGACAGCCACGAAGTCTTTACGCCCGCCTCCACGCAGGGCGGGCTCTTGAGCAAAGGGGTCTATACGCTGAAAGTGGATCGACAGGGCCTCAAATGGATCGGGACCTACGGCGGCGGGCTGACTTTGTTCGACGGAAAGGCCTGGAAGACCTATACCGTCGCGGACGGTCTCGGGGATCAATGGATCTACGACATCGTGTTCGACGGGGATCGGGCCTGGATCGCCACCTGGAAAGGGGTCAGCGTCTTCGATGGAAAACGGTTCAAGAATTATACCGAGAAAGACGGCTTGCTCGACAAATGGGTGTACTCCATCGCTCTGGACCACGACCATGTGTTCTGGTTCGGCACCGAGTCGGGCGTGAACCGCTTCGACGGGAAAACCTGGTCCGCTTACACGCACAAGGACGGCCTGGGCGCCGACCTCGAACCGAAGGCCCCGGCCGCTTCGGCTCCCACCGAACCTTCCGAGCCGGTCGTCTCGGCGCTCCCCTCCTCCGAGTCGCCCGACTACGGCTCGACCGGCTCGCCTTCGATGGCCCACCACATGGGCGCCGGCAAGAAAAATGTCGGCTCCAACCCGAACTTCGTCATCGCGGCCGCGGTGGGACACGACAACGCCAAATGGTTCGGAACCTGGGGAGCGGGCCTCTCGCGATTCGACGGAAGGACCTGGACGACCTTCACGAAAAAGGACGGCCTGGGCGGAAATTTTATCCACGCCCTGGCGGTGGACGCCGACGGATTCATCTGGGCCGGGACGAACGGCGGCGCGAGCTGGTACGACGGAACCCGGTGGCGGAACTTCTCTACGGACGACGGCCTCGTGGACAACAACGTCTTCTCGATCGTCTTCGACGACAAGGGCAACCGCTGGTTCGGAACCTGGCAGGGTCTGAGCCGCTACCGGGGCAAATTGCCTTCGTGACAAAGGATAAACCGCAACGCCGTTTCCAGCGGCACCCTTCCCTTCCCAACGTCAGTCTATCGCGGGCGCTTTCCAAGCTCGGATTCGCCTCGCGCATGCAGGCTCGCGACCTGATTGAGGAAGGACGCGTGACGGTCAACGGAAAAGTGCTTACCAACCCTGAAGTCCGCGTCCACCCCGAACGCGAAACCATCGCCGTCGACGGACAGACCGTCGCACGCGGTCGGCGCTTGTATATAATGATGCACAAACCGGCCGGTACCGTCACGACCCGCTCCGACGAGCGCGGCCGATCCACCGTATACGATTTTCTGAAAGATCAAGACCGCTGGCTTTTCCCGGTCGGCCGGCTCGATCGGGACAGCCGGGGGCTGCTTCTCTTCACCAACGATACGCAATGGGCCAATGCCTTGATGGACCCGGATTCGAAGGTCACGAAGGTCTATGAACTCCGGATCGACCGCGAGATGACGGATCGGGATATGGACCGCTTCCGGGCCGGCTTGACGCTGGACGACGGCGAACGGACGCGCCCCGCGAAGATCAAGCGGCTCGATCGCGCGGACGGTCCCTGGGTCGAGACCGCGATTACCGAAGGAAGGAACCGTCAGCTGCGCCGTATGATGGCCGCGCTTGGATACAATGTTCAGGCTCTAATCCGGACCCGGATCGGGGCGGTTTCGTTGAAGGGAGTTCGAGAAGGCGACGTGCGCCCTTTGACGCCGGACGAGATCCGCGCGTTGCGGGTGAAGACACCCGATTGACTCGGTGCCGGATCAGGGTCCCTGCGCCGGAAACCATCCGCCCCCCAGTTTGAACATGAACGCAAGCCCGTAGGTCAGATTGGACGGCCATTCGACGGTCGAAAAACCGGGCACGTCATGGCGGACCTGGCCGTCGTAATAGAGCAGGAACAAGTCGGCCCCGACCGATGCGACCGTCTTGTAAGGTCCGACGCCGTAGGCCTTGCCGAAGGTGCCTCCCCCTTCAATCCCGATCCCTCCGGAATGGAGTTCCACGCCCGGGATAATGGTATTCGTCACGGTCGCACGGGTTGGGACGATGACGTCTCCGTAGAAATTTCTCACGGTGCTGTCCCGCGGGTTGTAATAAACCCCCTGCAGACCGGCCGCGAATCCGACGCTCCGGATTTTTTCGATCGATTTGGATGTCGTGATGGAGGACGGACTGAAATTCGTCCGTGTCTGTTTCGCGCTCGCGTACCAATATCCCAGATAAGGCTCCAGCCCGTTGGGAAGAACCCATCCCGCGCCCGTTACGGAATGAAGATACTCATAGCTGAGGTCATTGTTCTGGATCGTATCGCCGTGGTGGGTCCATTGTTCCCTTCCGTAAAAACTGCCCGGAATCCAATTCCCGCGGGCCAGAAGACCCAGCTGCTTCCAT
>Ga0335082_10010258_pt1 | contig 10164 bp, 7 predicted proteins | sample Lox_Sample_41_FD_206718 | JGI IMG/M metagenome (GOLD analysis project Ga0335082, IMG submission 206718) | Soil microbial communities from Loxahatchee National Wildlife Refuge, Florida, United States - Lox_Sample_4.1 | ecosystem: Environmental > Terrestrial > Soil > Wetlands | place: USA: Florida...
CGTGGACACCGGCGAGAAAATTGAGCTCCACACGGTGTTGTAGTTGACCGAGCTCGCCATCACCGCGACCAGGGCCTCGCCGAGGCCGAGTTCGGGGACCGGCACCTCCTCGACGTGCAGCGACTTCCGGGGATCCCGGTCGCGCGTGTCGAGGCCGTCGAACATGTGCTCCTCGTCCCGGTGCAGGGTAACGGCCCGGTAGGCCTCCGGCAACGGCACCGCGGCGAAATCAGCGGGCTGGCTGCTCGGGTCGAGAATCGTGTCGAGGATCTGTTTCATGGCTGCCTCCTAGTCATGGCCGCCTCCTGCCTTAGCCTCGGCCTGCCGTCCGGGAGCGGCTACTGTCAATAGGCACTTCGCGTAGGGACCAAGGCCCTCTTCGCCGCAGCCGCGACAGCAAGCGTGCATCAGGGCCCGGAACCGGCACCATGGCCACCAGATGCGAAAAAACTGCTGTTTTTCCCGAACGGCCCGTAGTGCGAAATTTTCCCGGACGGCCGCTGGCGCCGGAGATGACGACCCGGGTCCCCGGACACAGGGACCTTCGGCCCTGCCCGGGCCGTCCGTTACCGGGGAGAGTCGGTCCGATGAATGCCTCGGCGCGGAAACGGGTGTGAATTATGTTCGAACTAGCCTACGAGTCCATCAAGGTCGGCGACGAAGCCTCGCTGGCCAGGACGATCACTGAAGCCCATATCGTGAATTACGCCGGCATCACCGGGGATATGAACCCGCTTCACGTCGATGCCGAATATGCGGCGCATTCGATGTTCAAGGAGCGGATCGCGCATGGCATGCTCATGGCGGGGCTGATCTCCGCGGTGCTGGGTACCCAGCTTCCGGGGCCGAATTCTATTTACCTCGGCCAGGATCTGAAGTTCATGGCTCCGGTCATGATCGGCGACACCATCACCGTCGTGGTGACGGTCACGGGCAAACGCGACGAGAAAAGGATCATTACGCTGCGGACGACCGCGTGCAACCAGCGTGGCGAGATGGTCGTAGATGGCAAAGCGGTGCTGAAGAAGGTCGGCCTTTAGACCGGGCCGCTCTGCATCCAGCGACCTGGCGCCGGGCCCAAGGTCCTCTGTTCCGAGGCCGCCTGTCTCTAACGCCCAGGCTCGAAGCGGCAGCATCGTCTGGGGTGTGAACGTTCCCGGGGCAATGATCCGGTCGGCGCGCGAGCGCCCGGGAGGTGCGCCGTCATGCTGACCCGGCTGCTTCGGCAGCACCTGCGCCCGTATGCCGCCCAGGTAGCCGTCGTGGTCACGTTGCTGGCCATCCAGACGGTGGGGAACCTTTTCCTGCCCAACCTGAACGCGGACATCATTAACAACGGCGTGGTGAAGGGCAACGTCCGCTACATCTTCCAGACCGGCGCGCTCATGCTGGCTGTCACCCTGGTGCTGGGCCTGATTGCCATCGTGGCGGTGTACTGGGCGTCACGGGTGTCGATGGGGGTCGGCGCGGATGTGCGCGCCGACGTCTACGGCCGGGTGCAGGACTTCTCCTCCCGCGAGATGAACCGCTTCGGGACACCGTCCCTGATCACCCGCAACACCAACGACATCCAGCAGATCCAGCTTTTCCTGCAGATGGCCCTGACCCTCATGGTCATTGCCCCGATCATGTGCGTCGGCGGGATCTTCATGGCCGTCAAGGAGGGCGCGGCGCTGTCGCCGCTGCTGGCGGTGGCGGTGCCGGTCATGGCGATGGTGATCGGCGCGATGCTGATCATGGTGGTCCCGCTGTTCCGGTCCATGCAGGCCAGGATCGACCGCATCAACCAGGTGCTGCGCGAGCAGATCACCGGGGTGCGGGTCATCCGGGCCTTCCTGCGGGGGCCATCGGAGCAGCGGCGCTTCCAGACGGCCAACACCGATCTCACCGCCACCACGTTGCGGGTCAACCGGATCTTCGCACTGGCCATGCCGGTGCTGATGGCGATCCTCAACCTGTCGAGCGTCGCGGTGCTCTGGTTCGGTGGCCGTCTGGCGAGTGAGGGCTCCATGCCGATCGGCAACCTCACCGCGTTCCTCACCTACATCATGCAGATCCTGATATCGGTGATGATGGCGGTGATGATGGTGATCCTGGTCCCGCGCGCGATGGCGAGCGCGGAACGGATCCAGGAGGTGCTGGACGCGGCGCCATCGGTCGGCGACCCGCCGCGACCGGTCACCCCCGCCAGCGTCACGGGCGTGGTGGAGTTCCGTGGTGTCACGTTCGGCTACCCGGGCAGCGAGCACCCTGTCCTGCGCGACCTGACCTTCACGCTCCGCCCCGGTCAGGTCTGCGCTGTCATCGGTGGTACCGGCAGTGGCAAGAGCACGCTGCTCAGCCTCATCCCCCGGTTCTTCGACCCGACCACGGGCGCGGTGCTCGTCAACGGGACCGACGTACGGGATCAGGGCCTGGAGCAGCTGTGGGCCTGCATCGGGCTGGTCCCGCAGCGGGCGTTCCTGTTCAGCGGCACGGTGGCGAGCAACCTGCGGTTCGGCAGGCCGGAGGCGACCGAGGCCGAGCTGTGGCAGGCGCTCACCGTGGCGCAGGCGCGCGACTTCGTGGCCAGCATGCCCGGGCAGCTCGATGCTCCCATCGACCAGGGCGGTACCAATGTGTCCGGTGGCCAGCGGCAGCGGCTGTCGATCGCGCGGGCGCTGGTGAAGCGCCCCCGGCTGTACCTGTTCGACGACTGCTTCTCGGCGCTGGACGCGGCGACCGACGCGCGGCTGCGCGCGGCGCTGCGAGATCACACCCGGGACGCGACCGTCGTCATCGTCGCCCAGCGGGTCAGCACGATCATGCGGGCCGACCAGATCATCATGCTCGAGGAAGGCCGGATTTCCGGCATCGGCTCTCATCAGCAGTTGCTGATGACCTGCCCTCCCTACCGGGAGATCGTCGCCTCACAGCTGGGCGAGGGGGTGGCGGCGTGATCGGCGGGGGCGGCCGCGTGCGCGCGGCGATGGGCCGGGGGCCAATGGGGCCGGGCATGGGGATGCCCGCGGAACGCGGCAAGGACATGCGCGGGACGGCCCGCAGGCTACTGGCCCGGCTGCGGCCGGAACGGACCAAGCTTGTGTCCGCGGTCGGGCTCGGCGTGGTCTCGGTGGGCTTCATGGTGACCGGCCCGAAGATCCTCGGCGCCGCGACGAACATCCTGTTCGACGGCATCGTCGGCAAACGCCTGCCCGCCGGGATGACACAGGCGCAGGCCGAGGCGCTGCTCCGCGCCCATGGCCAGGGACAGCTGGCGGACATGCTGTCCGGGATGACCGTCACGCCCGGGGTCGGCGTTGACATGGCGCAGTTCGGCCGGGTGCTCGGGCTGGCGGCACTGGTCTACCTGCTCGCCGCCGTCTTCACCTGGGGACAGGGCTACATCATGGCGGGCATCACGCAGCGTGCCATGCACGGGCTGCGGCATGAGGTGGAGGAGAAACTGGCCCGGCTACCGCTGCGGTATTTCGATAGCCACCCGCACGGCGACATCCTGAGCCGGGTCACCAACGACATCGACAACCTCTCCACTACTTTGCAGCAGGGATTCAGCCAGCTGCTGACCTCGGTGCTGACGATCGTCGGGGTGCTGGGGATGATGTTCTGGATCTCGCCGCTGCTGGCGGCGGTGTCGCTGGTGACGATCCCGCTGGCGGTCGCGGTCACGCTCGTCATCGCGCGCCGCTCGCAGGCCGAGTTCGCGAGCCAGTGGGAACGGACCGGCACGCTGAACGGGCTGGTCGAGGAGACTCACACCGGGCACGGGCTGGTGCTGGCGTTCGGCCGCCGCAAGCCGATGATCGAGGAGTTCGGCCGCCAGAACCAGCAGCTGTACGAGGCCAGCTTCCGGGCGCAGTTCCTGTCCGGGGTGATCATGCCGTCGGTGCAGTTCCTCGGCAACCTGAACTACGTGGTGATCGCGGTGCTCGGCGGGTGGCGGGTCGCCTCGGGGGCGATATCGCTCGGCGACGTCCAGGCGTTTATCCAGTACTCGCGGCAGTTCACCATGCCGATCACCCAGATCGCCGCCCAGATGAACATGCTGCAGTCGGGCCTGGCCTCGGCTGAGCGCGTGTTCGAGTTCCTCGACGCCCCGGAGGAGGCGCCCGACCGCGGGGCCGCCGCTGCGCCCCGTGCGGTCGGCGCCCCGGCCGCTGCCGCCCCGGCGCCGGCCGCCGGGCGGGTCCAGCTCGAGCACGTGTCCTTCCGCTACGATCCGGACACCCCGCTGATCGAGGACTTCTCGCTGACCGCCGAGCCGGGCCAGACGATCGCGATCGTAGGTCCCACCGGTGCGGGCAAGACCACCGTGGTCAACCTGCTCATGCGGTTCTACGAGATCGAGAGCGGGCGGATTCTCCTCGACGGCATCGATTATCGCGCGCTGACCCGGGACCAGGTACGGGGCTGCTTCGGGATGGTGCTGCAGGACACCTGGCTGTTCGCAGGCTCCATCGCCGACAACATCGCCTACGGCAGCCAGAACGCGACGGACGAGGAAATCGTGGCCGCCGCACAGGCAGCATACGTCGACCATTTCGTCCGCACCCTGCCCGGCGGCTACCGCACTCTCCTCGACGAGGACGCCTCGAACATCTCCTCGGGTCAACGTCAGCTGCTGACGATCGCCCGCGCCTTCCTCGCCAACCCCGGCATCCTTATCCTCGACGAGGCGACCAGTAACGTGGACACCCGCACCGAGGTTCTCATCCAGGAGGCGATGGCGCGGCTGCGGCGCGGACGGACCAGTTTCGTGATCGCCCACCGGCTGTCCACCATCCGCAACGCCGACACCATCGTGGTCATGGACAACGGCCGCATCGTCGAACAGGGCAGCCACCACGATCTGCTGCGCCGTCACGGCTTTTACTACCAGCTGTACAACAGCCAGTTCACGGAGGTAGTGACCAAGGCGAGCTAACCCCGCGGTCGGATACCCGGACTTTCAGGTAGCTACGGGACGGCGGGGAGTGCCGGGATCAGCTCGTCAGGCTTGCCCCAGGCCGGGTTCGGTGCGGACGGCGCGATCACGGTCTTCGCCGTCGGGTTCAGGTCGCGATGGATGACCCGGGCGATGGCCTCGACGGTGGTAATCCCGTAGGACATGGTCGGGTTGTCCATGGACAGCACCACGATGCTGTACCAGCGCTTGGACCAGGTGAAGCCGCCGATGCTGTTGATGCGCCAGCCATGGGTGGCGCGGGGCAGCCATCCGTTCTTCACGTGGACGGTGACGCTGCGCGGCGCGCCCGCGGGAACGCCCCACCGCTGGGAGGAGATGACCTGCGCCATCAGGCGCAGCGCATAGGCGCGCGAGTTGCCGGTCAGCACCGTGCTCGCGGTCAGCAGCAGCCGCAGCAGGAGCGTCTCGTCATGCGCGGTGACCTGAGTCATGCCCCAGTAGCCGCCGGGTCCGGGGACTGTCTGCCTCATCCCGGCGAGGTTGAGGAAATGCTGCAAGTACGAGTGCCCGAGCCTGGCCCACAGCGCGGACGCGGCGTTGTTGTCCGATCTGGTGATCATGGCGCGGAGCTGAGCCGCCTCAGTGCTGGTCAGGTACCTGTGCTGATCCAGCGCCTTGCGCAGCACCGCGGCTAGGATGGTCACCTTCACGATGCTGGCCGAGTCGAAGTGCGAGGATCCGCGCAGCGAGCAGGTAATGCCCGCGCCGGGATCACTGACCCACACCGCCACCGTGGAGGAGCGGCCCCGCCGCGCCGCCTGGATATCGCGGGCCATCGCAGCGGCCACGGCCGGATGCGACTTCGAGGTGCAGACGACCGCGGCGGCAGCCAGGCTCGCGGTGGCTGGAGTGGCGCTGGCCAGACGGGCAGCAGCCGGGCTGGCCGCGGACGCGGCCGGAGCCAGGCCCGCAATGAACGATCCCAGCAGCACGACCACCGCCGTAACCAGCAGCAGCCCGGGCCGCGACTTCCGGCTGGAATCCGGAGCACACATGTCCCGATCATCCCCTGATCCCAGCCCATGCCGGCCCCTGACACGTCACCAGGGCCGACCGTCAGTACCTGCCGGGCCTATGGTCTCTATCTGCGTCCGGGGTACCTAGCGACCCAGATCGCCAGGGAAACCCCCAACCCGGGCAAAGCAGCGCACGATCGCCGCTGGCGATGATCAGCGTGGGCCGGCCGCGGTGCCCGCGGCGATGCTCGCAGCCAGGCTGGCTCCCCAGTCGCGGGCCCGGTCCTGCTCCTGCGGCTCGAGCCGGTCCTGCTTGGTCACCAGGAAGCTCTCCGGCTCCGCGACCACGTCGAAGCCGTGCTGGCGCAGCAGGCGGCTCACGCCCTTGGCGGCCCGGCCGGTCAGCGCGGCAGGCCCGTGCACCCTGGTATCGAACGCGGCCGCCCTGACCGGGTAGTCGCCAAGCGAGCCGAACCACTCACGCAGCCCCGGGCCCAGCGCGTCCGGCTCGGCCGTCAAGCCGCCGATCGGCTTGTCCGCGGCCTGGACAGCCGCCTTGCGGGTGCTGGCCCGGCTCATCCCGTGAACGTGTGTCGGCCCGCCGACCACCACCAGGTCGGCTTCAGCGATAAGTTCCGGCTCGGCGTGTGACACCGGGACGACGCGGACATCGAAGGCGGCCTCGAGCCCGGCCCCGATGGCATCGGCGATCCGGTGCGTGTTGCCGTACATGGACTCGTAGACGACCACAGCGCGCATAATCCTCACCCCTGACCTTTCGGTATTTCGCGGTTATCGTGCCGCGCCGGAACCGGTGACGGCAGGGACGAACGTCACCGCGCGAGCCGACAGAAGTCGGCCCTCGATCAGAGCCGGGCAGCCCGGGCGCCGGTAATCCTGGCGAGGGGAGCCGTCCTACTCCCCGGCAATCCCCGATGGAGAAGCTCCGCACCATCCTCCGCCACCCAGTTGAACCGTGCCGCTCAGCTTGAGTGTCCTGACCTACGGGATTGGGACCACCCGGGCAGGTCCGAGGTTTCCACCGGGCCGGCAAAGGTCCCGGACGCACGACCGCCCCGCTATTCCCGACCTTCGTAGTAGGGTTCGCGGTCCTTCGGCTCTAGGCAACCGGCCGGACCGTCCCTAGGCCTAGAGCCGTAGGCATTGTCAAGCGCCCGTGGTCGCTGCCGGTCAGGGACGGCGGCGATCACGGGACTAACGCCGAAAGGGGGCGAGCATGATACTTCGCCGCATTGTCGCCTGGTCTGCCCTGCTCGGCCCGCTCGCGCTGGCTGCTGCCGCGCCCGCTGCGGGCGCCGCCGTACGGTCGCCGTCCGCGCCGTCCGCGCCGTCCGCGTCCGCCGTGGCCGCGCGCACCACCGCCGCGGCCACGGCCCGGCCCGTGCTGCGGCTCGGCTCGCGCGGTAGCGCGGTCGTGACGCTGCAGCATCGGCTGACCGCGCTGCACTACTTCGACGTGGGGTCGGCCGACGGCGTGTTCGGGGCGGGAACTCACCACGCGGTGGTCGCGTTCCAGAAAGTCCAGGGCCTGTCCCGGGACGGTATCGTCGGCGCGGCCACCTGGGCCAGGCTGGCCCGGCCGTATGTCCCGGCGCCCCGCCACCGGCTGGCCACCGCGTCACTGGAGGTGAACCTGGCCAGGCAGGTCATCTACTACGTCCGCAACGGGACGATCCAGCGGATCATCGACGCGTCCACCGGCAGCGGCGCCTGGTACTACTCCCGTGGCCGGTGGGCCCGGGCGATCACGCCGACCGGCCGGTTCCGCGTCTACTGGCGCTACAACGGCTGGCAGCCCGGACCGCTCGGCTCGATGTACCGGCCGAATTATTTCTACGGCGGTTACGCCGTGCACGGCATGACCTCGGTGCCCCCGTATCCGGCCAGCCACGGGTGCGTCCGGATGACGGTCCCGGCGATGGACCGGATGTGGTCCTCGCTGCGGGTCGGCATGCCGGTGGCGATCTACCGCTCCTGACCGCCGCCGGGTTCGGGCGTCCGCCGCCCGGTGATCGAGGTGGGCTGGATCCGGATCCAGAACGCGTGTTTCGCGGAGGCCAGCCACGGGCGCAGGCCAAGGCGGCTCAGGCGCCGGATCTCCTGGTCCTCGTAGATGGCGTGGGCGCGGCCGTTGACCAGGACGCTCCATCCGGACTGGGTGTGCTCGTCGAAGGCGTCCGCCTCGAAGGCCACCACGTCCTGGCCCTCGGCGGCGGACAACTTCGAGCCCCGGGCCGTTCGGAAGACCGGAGCCTGGCCGTCCATGACGTGGGTTACCGGCAGGACCACGATCTCGCCATCGGCGAAAAAGCTGACCCGTCCCACCGGGACCGTGCCGAGCAACCGCAGGCACTCGTCGTACGGCAGTATCTCGAGTCCTGCGTGGTCGGCCGGGAATCGTGACATCTCGCGCTCCGCTGGGCTGTGGGTGATCGGGTATTACGTCCGAACCTGGCCCGGGTCGCGGGCGCCGGCCACGGGCAGAGGTCCTTGCGGGGGAGGCCTTTCGGCTCAGCAGCGTGCCTTTACCGCTGCAAACGATGGTAGGTGGTGAACCGGGCGGCACGGCGATGCACACGCCGGCGGCGGCCGGGAACCGGCCGCGGGGCCGCGGATGCGCGGTAGGTGCGATAGAACCAGTATTTGCCGAGCTCGATCAGCAGCAGGTAGGCCACCACCATCAGGGCCAGGACCAGGAAGAAGGGGCTGGGCAGAGGCCGGAAGCCCAGGACGTGGCCGAGCGGGGTGAACGGCAGCATCGTGCCGACGGTGACCACGGCCAGCGCGGCGAGCGTCAGCGGCAGGCTGGGGCGGCTGCGGAAGAACGGGATGCGCCGGGTCCGGATGGCGAATATCACCAGGGTCTGGGTGGCCAGGGATTCCACGAACCAGCCGGACCGGAACAGTGCCGGGCCGGCGTGGAATCCCCACAGCATGACGCCGAACGTGATGAAGTCGAATACCGAGCTGACCGGGCCGAAGAAAAGCATGAACCGGCGGATGAAGCCGACATCCCAGCGGGCGGGCATGGCGACCTGCTCGGGATCGACCTCGTCGGTGGGGATGGCCAGCTGGCTGGTGTCGTAGAGCAGGTTGTTGAGCAGGATCTGCGACGGCAGCATCGGCAGGAAGGTCAGGAACAGCGACGCCCCGGCGGCGCTGAACATGTTCCCGAAGTTGCTGGACGTGCCCATCAGCACGTACTTCATCGTGTTGGCGAAGATCCGGCGGCCGCCCATCACGCCGTCGGCCAGCACGTCCAGGTTCTTCTCCAGCAGCAGCACGTCGGCGGCGTCCTTGGCCACGTCGGTGGCGGAGTCCACCGAGATGCCGACGTCGGCGGCGTGCAGCGCGACGGCGTCGTTGACGCCGTCGCCGAGGAAGGCCACGTCGGTTCCGGTGCGCCGTTGCGCCCGGATGACCTGGGCCTTGTGCTCGGGGCTTACCCGGGCGAAGACCGTGGTCGCGGCGATCAGCCCGGCGAGCCGGTCGCCCGCGCGGTCGATGTCGGCGCCGGTGGCTACCCGCCCGGGCGGCAGGCCGAGGCCGGCGCAGACCTTCGCCGCCACGGCCGGGTTGTCCCCGGTGAGGATCTTGACCGTGATACCGAGGCCAGCCAGCCGCCGCAACGCCGCGCGGGCGTCCGGCTTGGGCGGGTCGAGGAAGACCAGGAGGCCGCGGAAGGTCAGGCCGTGCTCGTCGGCCGGGGTGAGCGAGGACTGCCCGGGGACCTCGCGGGTGGCCACCGCGATCACCCGGTTGCCGGCCGCGAATTCCGCGTCCAGCGCCGTGCGGGCTGCGGCGGGAATGCTCGTGCACCGGTCGAGCAGCCCTTCCGGGGCACCCTTGGTGATGATCATGTGGCTGCCGCGGTCATCCTCGATGAGGACTGAGACCGCACGTCGTTCGTGATCGAACGGCAGGGTGGCGAGCCGCCGGTAGCGTGCCAGCGCCGTTCGCTGCCCCGCGGCCGCCGGGGAGTCCCACAGCGCGACGTCGAGGGGGTTCCCGCCGGCCGCCCGGCCGTTGTCGGTCACCGCCTCGTTGCACAGCAGCCCGAGCAGCAGCGGCGCGTCGCTGGCCGTGCCGTCCGGCCCGGCCGAGCGCATGAAGCGCAGGCTGCCCTGGGTCAGCGTGCCGGTCTTGTCGGTGAACAGCACGTCGACGTTGCCCAGGTCCTCGATGCAGACGAGGCGCTTGACCAGGACCTTGCGGCGGGCA
>Ga0335082_10010260_pt1 | contig 10163 bp, 6 predicted proteins | sample Lox_Sample_41_FD_206718 | JGI IMG/M metagenome (GOLD analysis project Ga0335082, IMG submission 206718) | Soil microbial communities from Loxahatchee National Wildlife Refuge, Florida, United States - Lox_Sample_4.1 | ecosystem: Environmental > Terrestrial > Soil > Wetlands | place: USA: Florida...
TTTCGTCTACTTCGACAACTACGGCATGCGCGCCACGCAGGTCATCAACGACCAGGACATCGTCAGCGGCGTGCGCATCGCCAGCTACGACCGGACCGACTTCGGCGTGGACCTCGGAGGCCCGATCATCAAGGACAAGCTCTGGTTCTTCGGCGCCTACAACCGGGTCAACCGCCCGGCCACTGTTTCGAATTACCAGGACCTGACCGACGTGAACGGCAATCTCACTGTCCCGGCGTCCGCCAAATTTCCGGCCAACTCGACGGACAATCTGTATTCCGGCAAGCTGACCTGGAACGTCGCGACGGGCACGACGATCGTCGGAACTGTTTTCGCCGATCCCTCCACCGTCTCGGGTGCGGCGACCTCCGATCCCACCCACAGTCGTTATCCCGCGTCCATCGTGAGCCTCAACCCGACCACGTGGCAGGCGAACCTGGACGTCGGCGGGACGGACTACGGCGTCCGCGCCACGCAGCTCTTCGGCGCGAGCAGCCTGGTCACGGCCCAGTACTCCCACCACTCCGACCGCTACCACACGAACCCTCTCGACGCCAACACGATCCGAAACGACGACTGGACGTGCAACGGCGGCACGCCGGACTTTCCGTGCACCATCCCGAACATACCGAACACCTCGACGGGAGGCTTCGGCGGCGTCACGGGCTATATCGGTAACAACGACTCGACGCGCAACCAGGGAAGGCTCGACATGTCCTTCTCCCTGGCCAACCACGAGCTGAAGGCGGGTGGCGATTACCAGGTGGGCAGGACCAATGCCGTCAGCTTCTTCACCGGCCTACAGCAGATCGCCAAATACAACGAGTACGGCCAGACCTACTACGCGCACACGTTCTGGGCGAATGGGATCGACGATCTGACCCCGACAGGCAATACCGTGTCGCCGAAGACGTACAACCAGAGCGCCTACCTCCAGGACTCCTGGAGGGTCTTGCCGAACCTGACCGTGAACGCCGGCGTTCGCTGGGACCGGGAAGACCTCCACGACTACACCGGTTCGAGCGTCATCCAGCTCACGAACGAGTGGCAGCCCCGCGTGGGTGTCGTCTGGGATCCGAAGAACGACGGATCCATGAAGGCTTACGCGTTCTACGGGCGCTTTTACTATGGCCTGCCAACCGACTTGAACGTGCGCTCCTACGGACACCAGCTCCTGGCGACGACCTACAATTTCGATCCGAGCGGGGCCGACGTCACGCAGGATCCAAACGTCATCGGGCACAGCACCCTCCATCAGCAGGGCGGCGTCTTCGCCGAGCCCCACGACGCCGGCTTGAAGGGGATCTACCAGGACGAGTACTCGCTGGGCTTCGAGACGCTGCTCGACCCGACGTTCTCGCTCGGAGTCAAGCTCGAATACCGCAAGCTCGGCCGCGCCGTGGAAGACCGGTGCGACGCGGATCCGGATGCTCCCGAGAACAACGGCAACACCTGCGTGATCACGAATCCGGGCGGCAGCGGCCAGTACGGCAGCGGCAACTTCACGGGCTGCAACGGCCTGGACGGCGACGCCTACACCTGCGGCCTCTTCCCCATCTCGACCGCCTTGCCCGGAAACAGCAACGTCGGCGCCAGGCGAGAGTACAAGGGCATCGAGGTCGTGGCCCGCAAGAGCTTCACCGACAAGCTGTGGCTGCAGGCCTCCTACGTCTACTCGCAGCTGCGCGGCAACTACGACGGCGAGGTCAAGCAGGACTACGGCCAGACGGACCCCGGCATCACGGCCGACTTCGACTACGCTTCCTTCCTCTACAACAAGGAGGGCAAGCTCTATCTCGACCGTCCGCACAACTTCCGGCTGGACGCCAGCTACATCACCCCCTGGAAGCTGTCGGTCGGCCTGCAGACATGGGTCCAGTCGGGGCCGCCGCGCTCGGTCATCGGTTACTTCAACCAGTTCTACTTCGCCCAGACGCAGCTCGTGCCGATCGGCTCCGCCGGCCGCCTCGCGACGCAGTGGGATGCCAACATTTCTCTGGGCTACCCCATCCAGGCCGGACCGGTGACGATCACGGCCCTGTTCTACGTCTTCAACATCTTCAACAACCAGATCATCACCAACGTGGACAACAACTGGCAGCTCTCCCAGGGCGCGAACTACCCGAAGACGCCGGACCAGTACCTGCAGTTGTTCTACCCGCCGTGCACGGCGGCGCAATCAACGGATCCCGTCGGCAACAAGTGCAACGAGCAGAGAAACGACAACTACGGCAAGGCGACGTCCCGCATGGACCCCCGGCAGTTCCGCGCGGCCGTCAAGATCTCCTTCTAGCTCGTCGCTGTTCGGCTCAGGCGCCCGCTTCGGCGGGCGCCTGCGTTTTGTTCAGGAGTCTCCTGAGGCCCGGAGGCTGTAGGATGGACTCCCTTCGAGGCAGGCCATGAGGAACGCTCTCGCCCTTCGGTTGCTCCCGGTGCTCTTCCCGGCCGTCTTGGGCGGGACTCTGCCGGAGCTCTTCCAGAAGGCCAAGGAAGAGTTCAAGTACGGCTCTTACGCCGCCTCGCTCAAGACCCTGGAGAAGCTCGAGCAGGAGAGCGCCGCGCCGGGCCTGGAAGCCGCGAGGACGGCCCTGCGGCCCGGGCTCGTCTTCTACAGGGGCGCGAACCTCGCGGCGCTGGGGAGGACGAATGCGGCGCGGACCGAATTCGAGGAGTTCCTGGCCTTCCAGCCCAACGCGCAGCTCGATCCGGCTCTCTATCCGAAGGCCGTGATCGCCGCTTTCGAGAGCGCGCGCACGGCGCGCCAGCAGGAACGGCCCGCCGAGGGGCTCGTTCTGGCTGACGCCTACAGGAGCTTTCCGCGCCCGGAGGCCCACCCGGTCGAGCGGCTGGACGGTTGGGAGGAGGGCCCGGTCCGGCACCTGCTCTCCCCGAAGGAATCGAGGGACTTTTCCCGGCTCGCCGATCCGATCTCCCGTTCGGAGTTCGTCGTGAACTTCTGGAAAATGCGCGACCCGAAGCCTGAAACGCCCGAGAACGAGTTCCGCGAGGAGTTCGACAAACGGGTTGCGTTCGCCGACTCCCGCTTCGCCCAGGACGAGGCGCGAGGAAGCCTGACCGATCGCGGCCGGGTCTTCATCCTGCTCGGTCCGCCCACCTACAGCGGCCGCCGGCGGCTCATGACCGGCGACGATGCGGCGGATCCCTCCGGCCTCTCGCGATACACGCCTTCCGAGCAGCATGCCGCCTCGCAGGGAGGCGGCTCGAACGCCGGCACGCAGGCTCGTGTCGAGCACGTCACAGGCCCCGCAACCACGCTCCAGGAAGCTTCGGCGAGCTGGGTCGAGATCTGGCACTACCAGCGGGCGACGCTCCCCGACGGCGTCCCGTACCAGGAGGTCGTGTTTCAGTTCGTCACCAAGCAGGGATACGGCGGCAACGTGCTTCAGCGGGACCCGAGCGTGCTTGCGACGCTCGAGAAGGCTCGGCAGACACCGCGTCGCAGCTCTTGACGTCTCGACGGCGGCGCAGCGGCGCCTTCCTGCCGGCGGGCGCGCTTGTCGTGCTGCTCTCGTGCGGCCGGGCTGCGGAGCACGGCGCCCCGCCGGCGACTGCAGCGCCTGTCTCCCCGGTCGAGACCGACGACCCCGCCACCCGAGCGCGCCGGCCGGAGGGGACGCGCAACCCGGTGATCTGGCTGGGCCTCGACGGCCTCGACTGGGAGCTGCTCGACCGGCTGTCGGCGGAAGGCCGGATGCCCAACTGGAAGCGCCTCACCGCCGAGGGAGCCACCGCCCGGCTCGAGAGCTTCATGCCCATCCTCTCGCCGGTCGTCTGGACGACGGTCGCCACGGGCGTCGGCCCGGACGTCCACCGCGTGCTCGACTTTCAGGAGGTGGACCCGAAGACCGGGGACAAGGTGCCGATCTCGGGCCGCTCGCGCGCGGTTCCGGCCGTCTGGAATCTCGCGTCGGTCGCCGGCCGCACGGTCGGCGTGGTGGGCTGGTGGGCGACGCACCCGGCCGAGGAGGTGAACGGCTTCTTTGTCTCGGACCGAGCGAGCCCCATCCTGTCGGACCGCGCGCCGACGGCCGGCGTGGGCTGGCCCGCGTCCGTGGCGGCGGGCGTTTCCCAGGTCGTGGAGCGGGACGGCCGCGTGAGCGACGACGACATCGCGCGGTTCGTCTCCGTGCCCGTCTCCGAGATCGCCGCGGCCCGGGCCGGCGACGCCGGAATGGAGAACCCGATCATCGGGATGGAGCGGATCCTGTCGGCCACGCGGATCACGCAGAGAATCGCTCGCGACCTCTACGACCGCGACCATCCGGATCTCATGGCGCTCTACTTCGAGGGGACCGACCAGGTCGGTCACCTCTTTGCCTCGTTTGCTCCCCCCAGGCTGCGGTGCGTGTCGGAGGAGGACGTGGCCCGCTACGGGCACGCTGCCGACGAGTACTACGCGCTGATCGACCGGATCCTCGGCCAATGGATGCGGCGCGCCGAGGAGGACCGCGCCACGCTGCTCGTCCACTCGGACCACGGCTTCAAGTGGGGCTCGGACCGGCCCTGCGAGCGAGCGTCGGCGAACTGGAACACCGCGGCCTACTGGCACCGCATAGACGGCGTCTTCGCCGCCTGGGGCGGAGCCGCGCGCCCGCTGGCCGACCGGGGGCGCGCGTCGGTGTTCGACGTGGCGCCGACAGTGCTCGCGCTCCTGAACCTCCCGGCCGACCGCCGGATGACCGGGCGCCCGATGGCGGCCTTCTTCCGCGACTTGCCCGCCCCGGAGCGGCGGGACCTCATGGGGATCGTGACGGTGCGCCGGGTCGCGTCGGAGGAGCTTTCCGGCAAAGAGGCGAGTGAGTACGCCAGGAAGCTCCTGGCGCTCGGCTATCTGTCGGGGAGCGAGACGCGGCCGCTCGCGCCGACGGGAGGGGATCGGCCCGGGATGACCGAGGGAGCCTGGAACAACCTGGGCCTCTACTATCGGGAGGCCGGGCACGCTCCCCGGCTGGCGCGCGAAGCCTTTCTGCAGGCCTTGAAGCTCCGGCCCACCTATCACTCCCCGATGTTCAACCTGGCGGTGCTCGACCGGTCGCGGGGCGAGACGGCGTCGGCCCTCGACTGGCTCTTTCGTTCGCTCGCGGCGGGGCACCCCGACCCCCAGGGCACCATCCTTCAGTGGGCCGCCGAGTACGACAGGACCGGAAAGCCGGAGGCGGCCCGGGCCGTGCTCGACCGGGCGGCGGCGGCTTATCCGGACAACGAGACCATCGCGCGCGAGATCGGCCTGCGGCGCTTCAAGTCGCGCGATTGCGAGGGCGCGCTCCAGAGCCTCGCGCGCTTCGAGGCCGCCACCTCGGATCCCGTCACTCTCTCGACGCTCGGCCTCTTCGAGACCTGCCTCGGTCGGCGCGAGGCGGCGATGCGCCATTTCGAAAAGTCCCTGGCCCTCAAACCGGACCAGCCCAATGTGCGAGAGGCCCTGCAGCTGGTTCGGGAGGCACCGCGAAAGGACTGAGACCGGGCTCGCGGGAACGCGCGCCGAGTGTAAGCTTGCGGCCGCCGACGCCGTGTGGCGTCGAAGCGAGAAAAGGAGCTGCATGAAAGCACGGGGTGCGTGGACACTGGCCGGCGCTCTTCTCCTGCTTCCGGCGGGCGCGCCGGCCCAGAGCGAGCCCGCGAAGGGGACCGTCGAGCAGGAGCTGCAGGCCTACGCTCAGAACTTTCTGCCGTTCGATCCGGACTCCCGCGTCACCGCCGAGAAGGCTCCCCAGGTTCTGCCTGGATTCCAGGGATACAAGCTGAACCGAAAGGGCCGCTACGAGAAGCTCAACGTGGCGGATCGCATCGTCTTCGTGTCGCTCGACCGCAGGTGGTTCTTTGCGGGCGACTCGGTCGCGAGCACCGCGCCGAAGCCCGTCCGGAGCGCGGCCGACCTCGACTGGGTGGAGGACCGCTACCAGAAGGCGTTTGCGCGCCCCGTCAAGGCGATCCTCCAGCCCGAGCGGGATGCCGCGGGATTGAAGGGCGTCGCGCTTCAGGTCAACACCGGGTACATGCCCGTGAGGCTGCCCGGCTACGTGTCGCCGGACGGGCGAGCCTTCCTCCAGGGAGTGCTGTGGGATTTCACGCAGGATCCGCGGGCCGAGCGCCGCAAGCGGATCGACCTGTCGGCCAACCGGGCCTCGGGGCCGGCCGACGCGAAAGTGACCGTGGTCGAGTACGCGGACATGGAGTGCGGCTACTGCAAGATGCGCGGCCTGCAGCTGGACAAGCTCCTCGAGGCGAACGCCGGGGTCGTGGCCGTGAGGCGCCACTACAAGTTCTTTCCTCTCTGGCTCGGCCACGTCTGGGCCATGAAGGCGGCTTCGGCGGGCGACTGCCTCTTCCAGTTCGCGGGGCAGGCGCTCTTCCCGTTCAAGGCGGGGGTCTACGCCCGGCAGGAAACCATGACGGTCGCGGGCATCGACGAGATCGCCCTCCAGTCGGCGGAAGCGGCGGGCGTGCGGCAGGCCGATTTCCTGTCGTGCTACCTGCGCGACGAGAGCTTTGCCCGCATCCGGAAGGACGTCGAGGAAGGCTACCGACTGGGTGTGATCGCCACGCCGACCTACTTCGTGGACGGCATCGAGGTGGCCTGGCTCGAGGACAAGGTGATGGAGGACTTCCTGCGCACCCTCTTCCCGAAGATCAAGACGATCAACTACGCGAGGTAAGCTTCTTCTTCAGGGCTCGAAGGGAATCGGGATCGTGGTCCAGGTGCGCACGGCGGTTCCATTGCGCCGGCCGGGCTCGAACTTCCAGCGCTTGACGGCGTCGACGGCGGCCTCCGTCAAACCGCCGCCCGCGGCCTTGATGACCTCGACGTCCAGGGGCAGGCCCGTCTCGCTGACGAGAACGCGCAGGATCACGACCCCGCCGACGCGGGCACGCAGGGCGAAGGGCGGATAGACGGGCTTGACCACGGACAGGATCCTGGGCGGAGTCTCGACCGCCTCCGGGAGGGCCGGGGCGGCCGCCTTTGCGGGCGGCGGCGTGGGCTCCGGGGAAGCGGTGGGGTTCGGCGAGGCCGCGGTGCCCTCCGAAGGCGTCGTGCCGCCGCCGGCAGGCGGGGCGGCCTCGGTGCGCGCGGGCGGCGGTACGGACGCCGGTGCCGACGGCGTGCCCTCGGCGGGCGGCCGCGCCTGCTTCGCCTTGTAGGTCTGCTCGAGCCGGCGCATTTCCTGTCCCAGGCGGCGTGAGACCTCGGCCTGGAACTGCGCTTCGCTCATCGTGCTGGTCGAGGCGGGGGCAGGCTCGGCGGTCGGAGAGGGTCTCGGGGCGGGGGATGGCGAGGGTGTCGCCGGTACGGGCGAGGGCTGCGCGGGCGCGGCGCGGCGCAGGACGGCCCAGATCCCTCCTCCCACCGCGAGCGCCGCTAAGAGTCCGATGACCCAGGGCAGCGGCTTGCGGGGGCCGGGCCGGGCGGCGGGGGCGGCCGCCGAGGCGGCCGAACGGGCTCCCGAGCGGGTCGCGGACGGCGCCGAGGTCCTGGCCGTCGGCACGATCGCCAGTTCCGGAACTGCGCCCATGTCGAGCGAAGCTTCCTCGGCGCGTCCCCGGTTTTCGGCCTCGATCTCGACGCCGAAGAGCCCCGACAGGTAGAAGGCCAGATTGAAGGTGGACGGCGCGTAGGGCCCGGAGAAGAGCAGCTTTCCGAGCTCGCGCCGCAGCTCGCCGCTCGATTGGTAGCGCGTCTCCGTGGGAGAAAGGCACAGGCGCAGGATCGCCGCGATCTCCGCGGCCAGCGGGGACGCCGGGTCCTTCGCGGCTGACCGCAGGTCTCCGAGCGGGTCGGCGGGGGAGGGGAGGCGCCCGGTCAGGAGCTCGAACAGGAAGGCGCCGACGGAGTAGACGTCGGAGTTGCGGCCGACGTTGCCGGAGCCCCGCTCCTCGGAGGCCAGGTAGGGCCCGATCTCGGCCGAGAGGCGCGGCCGCGAGAGCGACGGGAGCACGCCGTGAGCCAGGCCGAAGCCCGTCAGCCGTGTCTCGCCGTCGTCCGAGAGCGAGACGAAGCCCGGCCAGACGAGGCCGTGGAGCGTGCGCTCCCCGTCCACGGTCGTGTTGTAGGCGTGGTCGAGGGCGGTGGCGACCTTCTCGGCGATCAGCAGCGCGTGCTCGGTCGGCACGCGCTTGCCCATCGAGCGCACGCGGGCCAGGAGGGCGTCGAGCGTGCGGCCGCTCTCCTCGTTCCAGGCGATGAACGGGATGCCCCCGACCGAGTCCATCACCACGCCGCGCGTGATCGCCGGGTTCTTGAGGAAGGTGTGGATCTCGCCGTTTTCCTCGATGGCGTCGAGGATCGCGTCCTCGGAGAGCTCGTCGGACTCGAGGACCCGCAGGCGGGAGAACGCGCGCTCGCCCGAGACGCGCAGGGCCCGAAAGACCGTGCCGAGCGCGTCTTCGCCGAGACTCGCGGTGAGCACGTACGAGCCGAAGCGCCGGGGAAGGGTTTCCTCAGTGTTCATGCGCCGACCGGCACCTTGCCTTCATTGTAAGGGCGGCGGGGTTTCGGCGGCGGAGGCGGCCATCCGGGCGTGCCGGATGGCGGCGACGGCCTGGACGTGCTCCTCGAACGTCTTCGAGAACACGTGACGGCCGGACGTGTCGGCCACGAAGTACAGGAAGGGGGTCTTCTCGGGCTCGACGGCCGCTCGGATCGCCTCGAAGCCGGGATTGCAGATGGGGCCGGGAGGCAGGCCGTCGTTCAGGTAGGTGTTGTACGGCGAGTCGTAGGCGTAGTCGGATCGGTACAGAGTGCCGGTCCACTTGCCGTCTTTCTTCAGGGCGTAAACGACCGTCGGATCGGCCTGGAGGCGCATGCGCTTTTTCAGCCGGTTCCAGTAAACCCCCGCGACGAGCCGGCTCTCGGATCGAATCCCGGTTTCCTTCTGGATGATGGAGGCCAGCACGACGGCCTGCCACGGGGAAAAGCCCAGGGCCTGGGCCTTCTCGCGCAGATCCGGCGTGAAACGGCGATGGAACTCGCCGAGCATCTTTTCGACGACCTGCCGGGCCGTGGTGGACCGCGTCACCAGGTACGTGTCGGGAAACAGGAACCCCTCGAGATCCGGAACCCCGAAGGCGATGCCCGGCAGGAGATCGGTGGCCTTGAGCGCGCGGGCGAAGGACTTCGGTCCCCCGATCCCCTGCGCGAGGAAGAGCTCGAAGGTCTCGTCCGAGGTGAGGCCCTCCGGGACCACCACCGTGTGGCGGACGACGTCGCCCCGGGCCATGCGGTCGATGAGCTCGTCGATCGGCATCGGACGGGCCAGACGGTATTCGCCGGCCTGGAGGGGGCTCGCGCTGCGCATCACGCGGTAGTAGATCTCGGCGATCCGGCCGTTCTCCACGACACCCTGGGCCTGCAGGACCCGGAAGATCTCCGCCGTCGGCGTGCCGGAAGGGAAGAAGAGAGTCACCGAGTCGGGGCCCGGGGCGCGCGGCGGGTGCTCCAGGCGCTGGAAGAGATAGGCGAGCGCCGCCAGGGCGAAGAGGAACAGCAGGAGGACCAGGCGCAGTCCGCGCCGCGCGGCGCTCAACGCTGTCCCCCGGAGACGTGGGCAAGGTAGTCGGCGAGCAGGACGGCCGCGGCCGAGCGGTCGATCTGCTCCTTGGTCGGAGCGGCGAGGTCGCGCTCGGCCTGCCAGGAGGTCAGGGCCTCGTCGTGATAGACGAGCGGCAAGCCCGTGGCGCGCGCGACCTTGTCGCCGAAGGAGCGGACGCGCAGGGTCAGAGGCGTCTCGGACCCGTCGCGGGACCGCGGCAGCCCGAGCACCACGCCTTCGACCTCCTCCTCCCGGCAGAAGCGCCCGATCTCCTCGACCACGGCCGTGTCCCGGGCCCGCCGGAGAGTCCGCCGCGCGGCCACGACCTGCCCGGTGGCGTCGCACGTCGCGAGGCCGATCCTCTTCTCGCCGAAATCGATGGCCAGGAGCCGGGGCATTGGCCGTAGCGTAACCCGTGTCGCGCGGGAAAAACGCGGCGGTAGAATCGCGTCCTTATGAAAGACACCGTCATTCTCTCGGCAACCCGTACGCCGATCGGCTCCTTTCTCGGAAAACTCGCAAGCGTGCCCGCACCCGAGCTGGCGGCCGCGGCGATCCGCTGCGGCCTCTCGCGGGCGGGCGTCGCCGCCTCGGACGTGGAGCAGGTCATTCTCG
>Ga0335082_10010262_pt1 | contig 10162 bp, 7 predicted proteins | sample Lox_Sample_41_FD_206718 | JGI IMG/M metagenome (GOLD analysis project Ga0335082, IMG submission 206718) | Soil microbial communities from Loxahatchee National Wildlife Refuge, Florida, United States - Lox_Sample_4.1 | ecosystem: Environmental > Terrestrial > Soil > Wetlands | place: USA: Florida...
GGCAGAAGAAGGCGAGGGCGCCGGCGGCCGCCCAGCGGGCGACATGCGGGCCACGCAAGCGCAATGTAGACATGGCTTTTCCAGCGGGCACGTTCACGAAATACGCGAGAGCGCGATCAGCACCAGCGTCACGGTGATCGCGCCGCCGATGCGCGTGGCGATCTGTGCGAAAGGCATCAGTTGCATGCGTTCGGCCGCGGTGAGGATCGCGACGTCGCCCGTGCCGCCCTGGCCACTGTGACATGCGTTGACGATGGCAGTCTCGATCGGATACATCTTCAGCCGCCGCCCGACCAGGAAGCCCGTTCCCATCAGCGTTGCGACCGTGCAGACGATGGTCACAAGCGTGGGCAGCGTGAACGCGGCCATCAGCTTGTCCCACGGCGTGAGCGAAACGCCGATCGCAAAGAGCAGCGGGTAGGTGACGGCGGTCGAGAAGAACTTGTAGACCACGAACGCGCCCTGCTGCAACTGCGGCGAGACGGCCTGGGTGAGCTTGACGATCACCGCGATGAACAGCATCGCCACCGGCGCCGGCAGCCCGAACAGACGATGGCACATGATCCCGACCACATACAACGTGAGCGCGGTCACGCCGGCCGCCGCGATGTGCGTCACGTCCATGCTGCCGGTGATCTGTTCCTGGTGCGGGTCCATCTCGTCGTCCTCATCGGGCTGCAGGCGGCCGTTGCCCGTGAGGCTCGGGTACTTCTTGCCAACGTAGTTCAACGTGCCCGACAGCAGGATCGCGGTGAGGCTGCCCAGCATCACGGGAGGCAGCACCGTGGCAAACAGCTCGCCCTGGTCCTGATGCAGGATCTCGGAGTAGCCGATCGAAAGCGGGATCGCACCTTCGCCCACGCCGCCCGCCATGATCGGCACGACGATGTAGAAGAACGTGTGGTGTGCGCCCAGCCCGAGAGCGGTGCCGACCAGCGTGCCGACGATCATCGCCGCGACGGAGCCAAGTGCAAGCGGGATGAAGATCTTCAGGAAGCCCTTGATCAGCACCTTGCGGTCCATGCTGAGAATGCTGCCGACGATGATCGACGCGATGAACAGGTACAGGAAGTTCGACTGCTTGGTGAACTCCGTCGTCATCTTGACGATCTGCTCGGGCAGGATCTTGTAGTAGACGAGCGCCGACGGAATGAAGGTTGCGAAGATGGCGGCAGCGCCGATGCTGCGCAGGACGGGAAGGCGCTTGCCGATCTCGGCGCACGTGAATCCGAAGAACGAAAACACGACGATCGCCACCGAGATCTCGGACGACATCTTGCCGGTCAGGACGAAACCGACGATCAGCACGGCGATCAGCACGTACACCGGCAGCGGAATGATGCCGATCCGGTATTCCATCCACCTCCACCAGCCTTCGGGCCAGAAGCGGCTCGACGGCATCGAAGGCTGCGGAGCGTGAACGGCGGCGGTCTTTGCCATTGCGTGTCTCCCTTTATGCAACGAAGCGGACGTTGTTTTGCGGCGTGCGCGTGTCCATGTTCTTGCCGCGGTTCTGGTGATCGTCGATCTCGGCGGCGCAGCCGATCATGCGCCCATACAGGAAGACCGTGAACGCGGCCGTTTCCAGCGCCTTCGACGACAGCTCGCCGCTGCGATAGCGCGGCCAGAGCATCTTCAGCAGCAGTGCCGCGATCACCGCGTCGACGTTGACGCAGAACACGTTGCGCGTGACGTTCTCGTCGTACAGCGCCTGCACCAGCGTCGAGTAGTAGTCGTGAAACGCGTTGTATTCGCCGCGTTGCCTGAACACGCCGCGCACGAACTCCTCGCGCGGATCGACGTTGACGGGCTTGCCCTTGAACACCGGGTGGTTGATGCATGGAAGCGCCTGCGCCGATTCGGCGCCGCTTTCCTTGCGCTGCGCGCGTTCCGCGCCATAGGTGCGCGCGAATGCCGTGGCCATCGCCTTCAGGTCGAGCCCGTGCTTCGGATCGCCAGGATCGACCAGTGCAGCGTCCTTGAAGCGCTCGAGCAGGAACGCCACGCCTTCGTAACCGTTGCCGCCGTGCGCGTAGCCCGAGTGGGTGAGGAAGCCGACCATGGCCTTGTTGAGTTGCACGCGGCCCGGCGCCTCGGGACCATCGGCTGACGTCGCCCCCTTCGCGCCCTGCGCGGAGATCGCTCCCGGTCCATTCGTGAGAAGCAACCCGACCAGCGTCTGGAACGCGAAGAGGTCGGTGGCCTTCGGCTCCTGGCCGGTGAGCGCGATGCATGCGATCTCCGTCAACGAGCGCTTGCCGAGGAGGTCGCCGACGGCAATGCCGCAGAAGCGGTCCACGCCGTGGCGCGCGTCTTCCACCGATGCGGCGATCAGCGTGCCGAAGATGCGCAGCCACCAGGGCAGTCCTTCCGCGGTCTGACGCGACATGCGCTTGCGCATGAGCGGGCCCCAGACGAGCGTCGCACAGATCGCGGCGAGCACTGCGTCGGCGGTCGGGTGACCGCCCAGGCTCAGTAGGTAACGCACGAACACCGACCTGGCGCCGCGCGCCTTCAGGCCGGCCAGCATGGCGTTCGCCTTGGGATCTGCGCGCTCGCCCAGGAAAAGGCTCTTGTTCGGCGTGCCCGCTTTGCCGAGATCGAAGGACTCGTCGAGTGCATTCGCAAGGCCCGCTGCAGCGAAGCGCGTGATCAGATCGGACAGGGCGCGCCGCGCCGCCTCCTGCCGGCGCGGGCCGACGATGCTCGCGGCCGCGGCGAGAACGCTGTTCGGCGCGTTGCCCGCATCGCGTGCGGCTTGCGCCGCAGCCAACGTCGCCTGCCCGTGCAGCAGCAGCTCGGCGCCGATCGCGACATTGATGAGCGTGCGGTCGTTCTCGCCTCCCGGCTCGCGCATCAGCGCAAGGCTGATGTTCGACTCCATCGACTGCAGCGCTGCATCGAGCATGGTCACCCCGTGCAGGCTCGTCACCTGCGTCTGCGGATCCATGCGTGAGGCACCCGACGTGTCCTTCATCGACTCGCGGGGGAACACCGTGCCGATCTGCCGGTTCAACGCGGCGATCTGGTCGTCGTACGGGGCCATCGCTTTCACCACTGGAAGCGCGAGCGCGGCGGGCAATTGCAACCCGCGATCGGCGCCGAACCACGGTTTGAGCGCGAGGCTGCCTTCGGGCGCGAAATCCGGTCGTGCCGCGTTCTCCGCCATCACGGCGGTGAGTGCCGCCGGGATGTGCGCGATGTTGGTCACCAGCGCGCCCTTGCTGGAGAACACCGGCCTTTCCGGCGTGAAGATCGCGTCGACGCCGAACTTTTCCATGAACCAGCGTTCCTTGGCGCCGGCGTCGTCGGCACCGCCCGCCATGGCGCCGGCGTGGCCGACCGCGCGTGTCAGCTTGGTCTTCCAGCGGCCGACAACGCAGGCCACCACGGGCTTGGTGAATTCGGCGTCGTACTCGTAGTAGCCGCCCGGCTCGACGTACAGCACCGCGGCCTTGGTGCGAGCGTCGTTGGCCATGGCGAAGGCGAATTCGGGCGCGGCGAAGTGGATGTAGACGTCCTTGCCGCTCGAGATCAGCGTGGTCGTGCCCCAGCCCGCCATGCGCAGGTAGGTGGCGATCGTGGTGGTGAAGTTGCCGGAGTTCGAGAAGATCGCGATCGAACCCTTGCGCAGCGCCTCGGCGGGGTTGTCCCCGCCGAGCGCGCCACCGATGCGCACGCGGTTCCACGCGTCGGCAACGCCAAGGCTGTTGCCGCCAAAGATGTCGATGCCGTTCTGCTGGCCCATCGCGCGGATCTCGCGCGAATCGTGCACGGCGAGTTTTTCAGTGACGATGTAGACCTTCTTCAACTCGGGGTTCACGCGGATCAGCTCGGCGACACCATCGCGTGCCGCGGAGGGCGGCAGATAGACCACGCCGCAGTTGAAGCGATGCCCGTCGGCGATTCCCTCGAGCACGCTGTTGTAGACCGGCACGTTGCCGATCGACGTCTCGAGAACCTGGCCGCGCTTCCCCGGCGACGTGCCGAACACCACGTTGCCGCCTGAATACGCGTGGCCGACCGGCGTCACGTCGCTCGATTCGCCGCCCAGGATGTTGAGCACGCACACGCGGTCCTCGCGCGTCGCGATCTGCGCGAGCGAACTCGTGCCCACGAAATACTTGAAACTGCCAATGCCCTGCCTGTACATGTCGGTCTCCGCCTTGAGTCTTCTGTCATTCCGAGCCGTTGGCGAGGAATCTCGCCCTTGGAGTGCCGAGATCCCTCGTCACTGCGTTCCTCGGGATGACATCCTGTGTGTGTCATTCCGAGCCGTGGGCGAGGAATCTCTGCGCAACGCTAATCAGTGCGCGCGTTCGCCAGCCCCAGCGTCGCCGCCACCTGCGCGCGCCCACCCGCCTTCATCCACGCATCGGCGGTCTTCGCGAAATTGATCACCTCGCTCATGTCGGAGTCGAAGCCGAAGATGCGATAGGGCAGGCCGAGCGCGTCGAACGTGTCACGCATCGCACCCATGCCGCGCACGAGGTTCGGTCCGCCGCGTCCGATCACGATGTAGAGCGGCGTCGCGCCGTGGCGGCTGAAATGCTCGCGCAACGCATCCGCGATGGCGCGGAACGTTTCGAAGATGTCGGTGTTGTTCGACTTGCCGCCGATGATGAACAGCACGTTGGTCTGCGCGAGCCAGTGCTTGAAGCAGATGCGCGCCACTTCCTTCATCTTCTCGTACGGCGGATTGCCGCCGAAGTCGGACGAGATGATCGCGTCGTCGCCGAGCAGTTCGGTCACGAGCGAATTGGCGCCGCCGCCGAACGTCGGCGCCAGGATGGTGCCTTTCGAATTGATCACGTACACGTCGCTCTGGCCCTGGTACGTGCGCAGCTGGTTGATCTCCGCCTCGAAGTCGGAGAAGTCCACTGAAAAGAGGTGGGCGGGGAGATCGAGGCGGCGCCAGCGCGGATCGTCACGATCGAAGCCGCACTTGAAGTCGCACGCGACGGGCAGCAGGCGACCCTGCTTGTCCGGCCGCATGCGGATCGGATTCAGCTCCAGCGTGGTCATGCCGAAGTCGTGATACAGCTCCCACAGCTTGGGCAACTGCTGCACCAGCGGAGAGATCAGCTCCTTCGGCGCGTTCAGTTTCGACAGCGCATTGGCCACGACGAACGCCTTCATTCCCGTGAGCGGATCGAACGGAACCTGCGCGACCTGGTCCTTGCCAAGCTCCTCGATGTCCATGCCGCCGTGGTGCGTGAGCGTCATGGTTGGAGCTCGAAAGTGGGTCGAATCGGTGATGGAGAAGTACACCTCGTGCTCGGCTGGCACCGCGCCTTCGAACGTGACGCCGTTGGCTTTGGCCGACTGGTTGCCGTGGCGATGCTCGACGAAGTACAGCCGCTCCTTTTCATTCAGCGCGGTCTTCAGGTCGCGTGCCCGGCCGACCAATCCGGCCTTGCCCTTCTTGCCGACACCGCCCTTGAACACGGGCTTGATGAAGATGCTGCCGTGCTTGTCGATCAGGTGCTTGATTGCTTCCTCGCTGGCGTCGGGGCCCAATACGTCCGCGGTGGGGAAGCCCACGAACTGCAGGAGCTTTGCGCCGTACAACATGCCGGTGACTTGCATCGATTTCTCCCTGTTTGGCACGCGCTTCTGGCCGCGCGTCTGCGGGGGCCATAATCGGTGCCCGAGCTTTCAAACTGCTTTCCCGGCGGGGTACCGATACAAAGAAGCACCCCGGGGAGACGGGATCGTCGATGCGCGTGCTGCTTGCCGAGGACAATCCGCAGCTGGCGACCTGGCTGACCAAGGCGTTGCGGCAGAAGCAGTTCGCGGTCGATTGCCGCATTGACGGCAGCGCGGCGGATCATTCTCTCGCGGTCGAGGACTACGACGCAGTGATCCTCGACTTGACGTTGCCGGGCATGGACGGACTCGAGGTGCTCAGGCGCATGCGCCAGCGCGGGTCGCGCACGCCGGTGCTGGTGTTGACCGCGCGCGCGGCCCTCGACGAGCGCGTGCAAGGCTTGAATCTCGGCGCCGATGATTACCTCGCCAAGCCGTTCGAACTGGCGGAGCTCGAAGCGCGCCTGAACGCGTTGATCCGTCGCTCGCAGGGCGGCGGCAGCTCTTCGCTGGTGCTCGGGCGGCTCGAATACGAAAGCTCGGGCCGCATGTTCCGCCTCGACGGCAAACCACTGGTGCTGCGGCCGCGCGAGCACGCGGTGCTCGAAGTGCTGATGCTGCGCGTGTGGAGGGCGGTCAGCAAGGAATCGTTGTTCGAAAAGATCTTCGACCTCGACGCCACTGCCAGTGCCGATGCGGTGGAGATCTACGTGCACCGGTTGCGCAAGCGCCTCGAAGGATCGGGGGTCGCCATCGTCACCCTGCGCGGGCTCGGATACACGCTTGAGAAAACCGGGTAGCCTGCTCAGGCAGCTGCTGGCGTGGCTGCTGGTGCCGCTGGTCGCGCTCCTTGCGCTCAACGCTTTGCTGAGCTACCGCGCCGCGGTCTCCGCCGCGAACGAAGCACACGACCGCCTGCTGCTCGCATCCGTGCGAGCGATCGCCGACCGGGTCGCGCTGGTCGACGGGCGGGTCGAAGTCGACGTTCCGTACGTCGCGCTCGAACTGTTCGAATCGAAGAGCCAGGAGCGCATCTTCTATCGCGTCGCCAGCACGGCGGGCGCAACGATCACCGGCTACGACGATCTGCCGCTGCCGAAACGCGTCCCCGACAACGAGCAACCCGTCTTCTATCGCGCGCTGTATCGCGACGAGCCGGTCTACTTCGCCGCCCTGAGCAAACCGCTGTACGACCCACAAGGACTCGGACCGGTGCTGATCCAGGTCGGCGAAACTCCCGAGGCACGCGATGCGCTTTCGCGCGAGATCCTGCTCGACAGCCTGGCGCGCCAGGGATTGCTGATCGTCGCGGCGGCACTCGTGGTCTGGGCCGGCTTGCGCTTCGGACTGCGGCCCATGCTTCGCCTGCGCGACAGCATCGCGCGGCGCGCGCCCAGCGACCTGACACCGATCGATCCGCGCGAGGTGCAGGGCGAAGTGCGCCCGCTGATCGATGCGTTAAACCTGCACGCCGAACGCCTGGACGCGCTGATCGCTGCGCGCCGGCGTTTTCTGGACGATGCCTCGCACCAGTTGCGGACGCCGCTCGCGGCGTTGAAGACGCAAGTCGACTTCAGCCTCGGCGAGGCACCCGAGAGCGACCGGCAGCAGTTGTTGCACGACATACGCCAGACCACCGAACAGACGATCCGGCTCGTCAACCAGCTATTGGTGCTGGCGCGCGCCGAGCCGCAGGGTGTTCCGGGAACGGAGATGGCAGCGGTCGACATGGTCGACCTCGCACGCGCGACGACGGCGGAACTGGTGCCGAACGCCCGGCGCAAGCAGATCGACCTCGGCTTCGAGGCCGACACGCATCCGGCGCCGGTGAACGGCAACCGCCTGCTGCTGCATGAGCTGATCGTCAATCTTGTCGATAACGCCATCCGTTATACGCAAGCTGGCGGGGCTGTGACCGTTGCTGTCATGCCGCGCGACGGTGCCGTCGTCCTCGAAGTCAGCGACAACGGCCCTGGCATTCCGGAGCAGGAGCGCGGGCGCGTCTTCGAACGCTTCTATCGCGGCAGTACCGCGAGCGACCACGGCTCCGGGCTCGGGCTTGCGATCGTGCAGGACATCTGCCGCTCGCACGGCGCGCGCATCGAACTCGGTGACGCGGCCGGTGGCAGGGGCCTTTCGATTCGCATCGCGTTTGGCGCCACCTGATCGCGTCACGCTACTTCGCTCCCGCGGTCGCGTCGTTCCACTGCTTGCGGAACTCCTCCTGCTTGGCGCGATCGAGAAAGACGAGCAGGCCAGGACCGACGCCGATCGGCCGCAGGCTCGCCCCCAGCGTCTTGCTCATCGCCGCGGCGGTGTATTCGCCCGCGACGTCCTGGCGTACCGACGGCAATCCCGCCTTGGTGGCGAGCAGCGTCTGGCCACGCTGCGACAGCAGGAAGTCCACCCACAACTTCGCCGCGTTCGGATGGCGTGCGCTCCGCGCGATGAACATCACGCGGGAGAGCACGAGCGTGTAGTCCTTCGGCAGCACCACGGCGATCGACGGATCCATCGCAGCGCGCGCGATCGCATACGAGCCGATGACGTTGTAGCCGAGCAGCACGCGCCCCGTGCCGATCGCCTCCATCATCGCGGCGGTGTTGCCTTCCAGGCGCACGTTGCTGGCACCGAGCCGCTTCACCAGCGCCCAGAAGGCAGGGCTCGCTCGACTGTCCTGTGTTGCGAGCAGGAACCCGACCGCGGACTTCTGGATGTCATACGTCGTGACGCGGGCCTTGAAGCGCTCGGGCTTGTCGCGCAACAGGCGCGCGAAGTCGGCGTGTGTCTGTGGAATTTCGTCGCCTTGCAGCTGGCGCTCGTTGTAGACGAACACCACCGGCTCGAACGTCGTGCCGTATGCCTCGTTCCTCCAATTGGCCCACTCCGGCAGCGTGGAGGCCTCGACCGAGCGGTACGCCTGCGCGAAGCCGTCGTTCACCAGCTTGAACTGGAGATCCATCGCCGAACTCCACAGCACGTCCGCGGACGAAGCGTTTGATGCACTTTCGACCGAGAAGCGGCGGTTGAGCACCGCGCTGTCCATTTCGACGTATTCGACCTTGATCCCGGGATAGGCCGCCTCGAAGGCATGCACCAGCGGCGCGGCGGCCGACAGGTCGGTGGTCGAATGAACCACGAGCCTGCCTTCCTCGCGGGCAGCAGCTACCGTCTCGGCGTATGACGACGGATAGCCGGGCGGCACCTGCGCCTCGAGGGCTCCGCAAGCGACCAATGCGAGCGCAAGGAAGATCCTGCGCATGAGGCGGTTCATCGATGCGTTCGTGGGTGTAGCTTTCGTTCTTCCGTTTCGTCTGGTTCGATCGCCGATGGTTCAACGTCGAATTCGCGCCATCTACATGCGCGGCGGCACGAGCAAGGGCGTCTTCTTCGTCGCGTCGGATCTGCCCGCGGACAGCGCGCTGCGCGATCGCATTCTGCTCCGCGTGATCGGCAGCCCGGATCGCTACGGCAAGCATATCGATGGCATGGGCGGCGCCACGTCGAGCACGAGCAAGGTGGTGCTCGTTGCGCGGTCGGCGCGCGCCGACAGCGACGTCGACTACCTGTTCGGACAAGTGGCGATCGACAGGCCGGTGATCGACTGGAGCGGCAACTGCGGCAATCTCACGGCCGCGGTCGCACCGTTCGCAATCCATGCGGGATTGATCACGCCGCGGCCCGACGGTGTCGCTCGCGTCGGCATCTGGCAGGCGAACATCCGCAAGCGCATCGTTGCGCACGTGCCGATGTCGGGCGGCGCGGTTCAGGAAGAGGGCGACTTCGAGCTCGATGGCGTCACGTTTCCGGCCGCGGAGATCGCGCTCGAGTTCCTCGATCTCGGCGCAGAAGACGACGACAGTGGTCCGATGTTTCCCACTGGAGCGGCGTGCGAGCGGCTGGCAATGCCGGTTGGCGAAAGCCTCGAGGTCACGCTGATCAACGCGGGCAACCCGACGATATTCGTCGACGCCGCAGCACTCGGGCTGAAGGGCACAGAACTGCAGCGCGACGTCAACGCGAATGCGGCGCTGCTTGCACGCGTCGAGGCGATCCGCGCGCAGGGCGCCGTCGCAATGGGGCTCGCCGCTACAGCGGCCGAAGCGACCGCGCAGCGGCCGCACACGCCGAAGCTCGCATTCGTCGCGAAGCCGGCGACGTACCAGGCATCGGACGGCAAGATCATCGACGCAAGCGAGATCGACGTGCTCGCGCGCATCTTTTCGATGGGCCAGTTGCATCACGCGATGACCGGAACCGGCGCGGTCGCGATTGCCGCTGCCGCCGCGGTTCCGGGAACATGGGTTCATCGCCTGTCGGCGAGCAAGCAGGAAGGCCGCGTGCGCTTCGGCCACCCATCGGGAACGTTGACGGTTGGCGCCGAAGTATCGCGGCAGGATGGCCGCTGGATCGTCACCAAGGCGCTGATGAGCCGCAGCGCGCGGCGGTTGATGGAAGGATGGGTGCTGGTGCCGGAGGCGTGATCGATCCGCTCAATGCGGTTTCGCGCCCTGGATGCGTTCGGCCTCGCGTTTCAAGTCGCCCGCATACGCCTCGAAGATCGGACGGAAGT
>Ga0335082_10010264_pt1 | contig 10160 bp, 10 predicted proteins | sample Lox_Sample_41_FD_206718 | JGI IMG/M metagenome (GOLD analysis project Ga0335082, IMG submission 206718) | Soil microbial communities from Loxahatchee National Wildlife Refuge, Florida, United States - Lox_Sample_4.1 | ecosystem: Environmental > Terrestrial > Soil > Wetlands | place: USA...
CGTATACATCACCGCCGCCTAGGTGGCGCTGCACCGGGCGCGCGTCGGGGCGGCGCCGGCGCTGTATGGTGGGGGGGGGGGCACCGGGGGCCGCTCGGCTCGGCCGGCGGTCCCCCAACCCGAACGAAAGGACGCGGATGAGCGAGGTCCCCAACTTCACCACGGACGTCCTCGAGGCGGCGCGGGCCTATGCAACGGCTGGTTACGATCCGATCCCGCTCGCCCCCCGGACCAAGAAGGCTCATGGATGGGAGGCGACCACGCCACCGGGAAGCGCCGTCGGTACGAGCGCCCGGAGCGGGAGTGGATCCGCCGAGAGGACGAGGCGCTCCGGATCGTGCCGGAGGAGACCTGGCAGCGGGTCGCCGCGGCGCGCGAACGGCGGGCGGCGGCGCTTCCGCGCGACGAAGCCGGGCGGCTCCTTCGCGGAAACGGCGGCGCGCGCGCCGGCTACCGAGGCCGTGGTCGCTGGCTCCTGTCGGGCTTCCTGGAGTGCGCGGAGTGCGCCGGCGCCCTCTTCGACGCCCACGGACGGGGGATGCTGTCCTGCGGCTGGCGCCGCGACCGCGGCCCCGAGGTCTGCTCTAGCACGCTCGAGGTCCCGCGCGACGAGTTGGAATCGCGCGTCCTCGTGGCGATGCGCGAGCGCGTGCTGACGCCCGAGACGGTGAGCTACATCGTCGAGCAGTCCCTCGCGGAAGCCGAGAAGCGGCTCGGCCGGACGAAGGCCGTCGAGCGCGACCGCGCCCAGCTCGCCGAGTCCGAGATCAAGGTCGACCGCGCGGCGTTGCGGGCGCTGATCATCGACACCGTCCGCGAGATCAACGAGGCGCTCGCCGGGGACGTCGAGCGGGCGCGCGGCGTGCTGAGGGCGCTGCTCGGCGACCGCCGGCTGCGCGTCGGGCCCGATCCCGAACGCGGCTTCCGAATGGATGGGATGCTGGAGCTAACGCTGGAAGGACAACCGGCCCGGGGCTCGCGCCGCCGGGCCGGTCGTGTAGGTGGTAGCGGGGGGGGGATTTGAACCCCCGACCTCCGGGTTATGAGCCCGACGAGCTACCAGACTGCTCTACCCCGCAACAAAGCTCGTGCAACTTAGGGCCCGGAGCGCGGGGCTGTCAACCGGAGCCATCGGCACTGCGGGGAGACGCCCGCAGCGGCGCGGCCGCGCGCGGTTCGACCGCCGTCTCGCGATCGCCCCACTAAGATTGGGCGACGATGGCGCGATGGGCCGCGTTGCTGAGCGGTGCGCTGATGCTCCTCGCTCTGGTGCTGGTGGTGGCGCATCGGGGCGAGGGAGAGCGCTTCGCGGCGCTCGTGACCGAGGCGCGCCCGGCGTGGCTGGCGGTCGGCGCCGCCCTCCAGCTCGCGACCTACTTCTGCGCCGCGGCGGTCTGGCAGCGCGCCCTGCGCGGCAACGGCATCCACCGAACGGTGTCGAGCCTGGTTCCGCTCGGGCTCGCCAAGCTCTTCACCGACCAGGCCTTGCCCTCGGCCGGGGTCAGCGGGACGCTGGTCGTGGTGCGCGGCCTCGGCCACCGAGCGGTGCCGCCGCCGCTCGCGATCTCGGCAATGCTGGCCGGACTCCTCGCGCTCTACGTCGCCTACGCGGCATCGGTCGCGGCCGCGCTCGGCGTCCTCTGGTGGCGCGGCGAGCTCTCCCGCCTCGTGCTCGCGCTCGCGACGGCGTTCTCGCTGGTGGCGGTCGCCGTTCCCCTCGGCGTCTTCCTGCTTCGCGGGCAGGCGCACCGCATCCCCGAGAGATGGCTCCACCGGCTCCCCGGCGCGCAGGACGCTCTCGACGCGCTGGCGGCCGCACCGCGCGGCTCGATCTGGAGTCGGCGCGTCGCGGCCGAGACGATCGCCCTCCAGCTCGCGATCTTCGCCCTCGACGCGGCGACGCTCGGCGCGATGCTGCGCGCCGTCGCGACGCACGCTCCGCCCGGCATCGTCTTCTCGAGCTTCATGTTGGCCTCCGTGGTGGCGACGCTCGCCTGGGTGCCGGGAGGGATCGGGACCTTCGAGGGCACCTGCGTCTCGGTGCTGAGCCGACACGGCGTCGGGATCGAGGCGGCCCTGGCGGCGACGCTCCTCCTGCGCGGCCTGACCTTCTGGTTGCCCATGCTCCCAGGCCTCTGGCTCGCGCGCCGGGAGCTGGTGGGCTCCCCGACGAGGGATCGCGGCGAGAGCTGACCGTCATCTCGGATTCGCGCGCCGGCGCCGCGACTTCGCGCGCGAGCTGCCCGCGCGCTGCCGCCCGCCCGCCGGGATCGCAGTGACGCAGCTCGTCACCCCGTGCCCAGGATCGGCACTCCCCATCTAGAGAACCACTTGCGGAGGATGAGGCGATGTCGACGCGGCAGCGGTACGGGTCGGTTTTCTGCATGGCGGCGGGCGCCCTGCTCGCGGCGGTGGCGCCGGCGGCCGCCGGCACGATCTATCGCTGGAAGGCGGCGGACGGCTCGATCGCCTACGCCGACGATCTCAAGCGCGTGCCCGAGCGCTATCGCGAGCACGTGGAGACCCTGACGACGGAGGGCCTCGGCGACTACAAGCGCTACACGCCGACCGATCCGGCGGCGAGCCGCGAGTACCGCCAGCAGCTCGCCGAGCGGCTCGACTCGCTCCGAGAGTGGAACGCACGCTCCGACGCGACGGCGCCGCTCCCGGCGGCCGCCGCGGCGCCCGCTCCCTCCCCGGGCGGCGTGAGCGGGATCGCGCTCCAGTCGCTCGACGACCGCGTCGGACGCCGGCGCGTGCTCGGCTCCGACGGCAACTACCACTGGGTGACCACCCAGAGCAATCAGCTGATCGACCGGGCGACCCCCGTGGTCGGCCTCAATCGCGACCCGCAGAGCGATGCGCCGGTGGTGATGGAGCAGCGACGCGTGATGGACTCGCGCGGGATCGCGACCCAGCACGTCACGGTCGTGCGGCAGGGCGACAAGGTGCTGAGCGTGATCGCCCCGCGCGACCTCGACAGCTCGATCGACTTCCCGCGGAGGTCCGACCTCGAGCGCTGATCCCAGGGCCTAGGACTGGGGGGCCGCCTTCTCGTACGGCTCGAGCACGCTCTGGGGCACGCCGCTCGAGCGCGCGTCGTCGAGCAGCTGCGGGTAGTCCTGGCGCGCTTGCGCAAGCGCGGCGCGCGCCTCCTCGCGCTCCTTCAAGAGCTTCGCCTTGGCCTCGCCGGTCGGATAGTGGCGGGTCAGCATCCTCGTCACGGCTGCCGCGGCGTCGTCGGCGCGCTGCTCGGCGGCGCGGAGCTGCGCCGCTCCCTCGTCGAGGCGCTTGATCCAGTCGGCGTAGGGACCGTTCGGCGCCTCATGCGGGGCGGGCGGGGGCGCCTTGGGGCGGGCCGGGTTCGGCTCGGCGTAGGGCGCATCGGGGTTGCCATCGCGAAGGGGCGCAGTGTCGACGTCGCGCGGCGGGGCGCCGGGCGGAGCGGCGTCGGGCTGCACGTCGGCGTCGTCGTGAGGGACCGCGTCGAGCGAGCTCGGATCGGCCTCGGGCGCCGCCGGCTGCGCGTCGTGCGTCACCGAGTCGAGCGAGCGCGTCTGCGCCGTGTGCGGCGGGGCAGGTCCGCTCGAGCCCGACACGCTCTTCTGCGCCTCGGCACTCGCGCCAAGCAGGGAGAGACCAATCGCGAGCCCCATCCCAAGGAGTCGCAGCCTCATGCCTTGCAGTCCTCCAGCAGCGAGCGCACGCAGGGAAGGCGCTCGTCCACGTAGTCGGCGAGCACGCGGGCGCTGCGCCGATCGAGAGCGAGGAAGCGCAGCCCCATCCCGGCCCGCGAGCCCCGTCCGCGCTCGCGGGCCCAGACCACCTGCGCGCTCGAGGCGACCACGTGCGAGCTCTCGGGGAGCTCGATCTCGAGGTCGAGCTCGGCGCGGGCGCGCAGCAGGCGCTTGCTCTCGACGAACACCCCCCCGCGCGAGAGGTTGCGCGCAGTTCCGTCCCAGGAGATGCGCCGCTGGCTCAGCTGGGCCGGCGCCGCGACCTCGATGCGCGGCTGGCCGCGCGGGGTGGGGTAGGTGAGGAAGCGCCGCGCGGCGGCGAGCAGCGCCATGCGCTCGATCGGCTTGGGCAGCACGTCGTCGGCGCCCGCGCGCACCGCGCGCTCGCGCTCCGCCGCTTCGCCGGTCGACGAGAGCAGCACGACCGGGATGCGCGCGTGGAGCAAGCTCTGCTTCAAGCGCGTGCACAGCTCGGCGCCGTCCATGCCGGGCATGCCGAGGTCGGCCACGATCAGGTCCGGCTGCGCGTCGTCGGCGATCGCGAGCGCCTCCTCGGAGGTCGACGCGGTGAGCACGCGCCCCGCGCGGCCGAGGAAGAGGGCGGCGAGGTCGCGGATCAGCGGCGTGTCGTCGACGACGAGGATCGTGTGCCTGCGACTCGGGACCGCCTCGTTGGCAATTGCGACGCTCAGAAGAGGTTGGCCTCGCTCGGCTGGGCGACGCGCTCGGCGGCGAGCTGCGGGCGCACCAGCCAGCCGCCGCTCTTGTAGGTCCAGTGCTGCTCCTCGTCGTAGGCGATCGCCACGGGCGAGGCCGAGCGGTAGCCGATGTAGGTCACGTGCGCGGTCGCGCTCTTTCCGTCGGGCTCCATGTCGACCGACTGGATCCGGTAGTCGGCGAAGCGCAGCCCGTTGAACTCGGCCGCGCGGTTGCGGAACTCCTTGCGCAGCTCGGGCTCGACGAAGCTCTGGGCGACCGAATAGTTGGCCCAGCGCACCGACTGGGTGTAGTGCTTCTGCGACTCCTCGAATTTTGCCGCGGGCGAGCTCGGGAAGAGCGCCGCGCAGGCGGTGGCCAGCAAGGAGGCGGCGATGGCGACGAGGAGCGTCGGTCGGATACGCATGGGGTGACCCTCCGTGCCGGGACGAGCCGGCACCCCGGTATCGGCCGCTCGTCGCCCGCAGTTGAGGGCCCTAGCAACGGGAGTTGCGCATCGCACGCGCTAGCGTTGCGCTCTCCGGAGGCCCCGATTCGGCAGCTGATCGGCATCGACGTCGGCGCCACCAAGGTGGCCGTGGCGGTCGGCGACGACGCCGGGCGACTCCGGGCGCACGCCCGGCGGCCCACGGAGGCCTCGGGGCGGCCCGCGGAGGACGTGGCCCGCATCGCCGAGGACGTGAAGCGGGTCGTCGCGGAGGCGGGGCTCTCGCTCTCCGACATCGCCGCGGCCGGCATCACGGCACCCGGCCCCCTCGACCCCGAGCGCGGGGTGGTGCTCTCGCCGCCGAACCTGCGCGGCTGGCGCGACGTGCCGGTCGCTGCGCAGCTCCGCGAGGCGCTCGGCGTCCCGGTCTTCCTCGAGAACGACGCCAACGCGGCGGCGCTCGCCGAGTGGCACTTCGGCGCCGCGCGCGGCCTGCGCCACGTGGTGTACCTGACGATGTCGACGGGCGTGGGCGGGGGCCTGATCCTCGACGGTCGGCTCTACCGGGGCGTCCTCGCCAGCGCCGGCGAGATCGGACACGCGCCCGTCGAGTGGGACGGCGAGCCGTGCGCGTGCGGGCAGCGCGGGTGTCTCGAGGCCTACGCGGGCGGGGCGGCCTGGACGCGGCGGCTGCGCGCGACCGCGCCCGCCGAGAGCCGCGCCGTCGCGCTCGCCGGCGCGCGCGAGGCGGTGAAGCCCGAGCACCTGGTCGCCGCCGCCCGCGAGGGCGACCGCTTCGCCCTCGCGGAGCTCGCGCGCTGGAACGGCTACGTCGCGCGCGGGATCGTGTGGATCGCGATGGCGCTCGCCCCCGAGGTCGTCGTCCTCGGCACGATCGCCTCCGCGGCGGGCGAGGCGCTCGCGCTCGGGCCGATCCGCGCCGAGGTCGCGCGCCGCATCTGGCCGCACCTGGCGGAGCGCCTGCGCATCCTGCCGGCGGGCCTCGGCGAGTCGCTCCCCTACCACGCCGGAATCAGCGTCGCGGTCGAAGGCCTGCGAGACGATTAGCGACTGAGGACGAACGCGCGGCCGGGCGTGGGCGAGCTCGCAATTCGGAGGGCGTCCTCCGCGCCCCGATCGGAGTCGAGACGTCCGCCGCCCGAAGCGGCGAGCGAGACCACGCCGGCCACGCGCTAGGCCTCCAACCCACGCATCGGCGCGAGCTCGGCCTCGAGCGCGTGCGCCTCGCCCTTGAGCTCCTCGGTCAGCTCGGAGAGCAGGGGAAGGCCCGCCGTCGTCTTCTGGTTCACCTCGAGGATGCGCGCCGCCGTGGCCGAGACCGCGTCGCTCGCCCGCGAGTGCGAGGCCGTGTTCTCCTGGAAGGCCCGGATCATCTCGCTGATCGAGGCGATGTTCTCGCGCACGAAGCGGCCGCTCTGGCGCTGCTCCTCGGTCGAGCGGTGGACCTGGCGGCAGAGCTCGAGGGCGGCCTCGGCGTTGCGCATCAGGTTCTCGCTCGCGCGGCGCTGCTCGGCGAGCGCGCTCGACATCTGCTGCACCATCTCGGAGGTGCGCTGGGCGGCCTGCGCCACGTGCGCCGAGTTGCGGGTCTGCTCGGTGGCGGCGCGTGCGATCTCCGAGACGCGCGAGCTCGCCTGGTGGGCGGATCCGCGGATCGTCTCGAGCGCCGCGCCCGCGCGCCGCGAGCGCTCGACCCCGGCCTCGACGGCCTGGATGCCGCTCCCCATCGCCTCGACCGCGTTGCGCGACTCGTCCTGCACGGCCTTGATCAGTCGCTCGATCTCCTTGGTCGCCCCCGCGGTGCGCTGCGCCAGCGTCTTCACGTGGTTCGCCACCACCGCGAAGGCCTTGCCCTGCTCGCCGGCCTGGGCTGCGATGATCGCCGCATTCAGCGAGAGCAGGTTCGTCTCCTCGTTGATCGCGCCGATCACGTCGAGGATCTCCCCGATCTCGCCGATGCGGCCCGCGAGCCGCTCGAGCACGTCGCGCGCATCGCGCGTGAGCGAGCGGATCGTCTCGATGCCGTCGATGGTCGCCGCCACGGCGCCCGAGCCGTCCTCCGCCTCCTGGCTCACGCGCTCGGTCAGCTCCGAGGCCTCGCGCACGTGCTCCGAGACCTGCTGGATCGCGCGGTCCATCTGCGTGATCGCGGCGGCCGACTCCTCGGCCATCGCCTCCACCGAGTCGGCGCTCTCGGCGACCTGGCGGATGCTGGCGCTGATCTCGTGGACCGAGGCGGTCGACGACTCCACCGACTGGTGCAGCGAGCCGGCGCTGCGCGCCACCTCGTCGACCGAGGAGCCCATCTCGAGGATCGACGAGGACGCCTCCTCGGTCACGTTGGAGAGGGCCTCGACCTCCTTGTTGATCCCCTTGATCGACGCGTTGATGTCGGCCATCAGCGAGGCGGTCTCCTCGACGGCGCCCTCCTGCGACTCGGCCGCGTCCTCGATCTCGGCGATGCCCTGCGCGAAGCGCTGCGGGAGCTGCTGGAGGCGCGTCGAGAGCGCCTGGAGGCGCTCGACGATCGCGCGCAGGCTGTCGCCCACCTGGTTCACGAGCTCGCCGACGGGCGCGAGTTCGCCCATGCGCGCGGGCTCGACGCGCACGCGGATGGCGCCGCTCGCGAGCTGCTGCATGGCGCGCAGCGAGACCTCGACCGGCGCGAGGCCGCGGCGAAGCGCGAGCGCGAAGACGCCGCCGCCGAGCGCGGTGGCGACCGCCGCGAAGCCGAGGCCGAACGCGAGACTCCCGGTGCGCTGCGCGACGAGCGCCGCGCCGCCGGAGGCGGCGCCGAGCGAGCACGCGAGCGCGAGCGCGAGACGCGTCTGGAAACGCCGGAGCAGCGAGCCGTCCTGCACGCGAAGCTCCCCCCTGCGAGGCCGGATCGGCGCGGCCGGGGCTCGGCTTGAGGCAGGGGCGCGCGCAACGGCCCGCCGGCGCAGCGCTCACGCGGCGGCGCGCCGGGCGATCTCCTCGACCTCGCGGCGAAGCGCCGCGAAGCGGCCGGCCGCGATCGCCTCGCGCGCCCGCTCGAGCAGCCGCAGGTAGTACCTGAGGTTGTGGAGCGAAGCGAGCCTTCCGCCGAGGGTTTCTCCCTCCATCAGGAGGTGGCGCAGGTAGCCGCGCGAGTGCGCGGCGCAGGTCGGGCAGTCGCAGCGCGGGTCGATCGCTGCGCCGTCGCCCGCGAAGCGTGCGTTGCGGATCCGCAGCACCCCTTCGCTCGTGAAGAGGACGCCGTGGCGTCCGTTCCGGGTCGGGAGCACGCAATCGAAGAGGTCGACCCCCGCGCCAACGGCGGCCACGAGGTCCTCGGGACGCCCGAGCCCCATGAGGTAGCGCGGCGCCGCCGGCGGAAGGTGCTCCTCGGCGGCCGCGACGAGCTCCTCGCGGCGCCCTGCGTCCTCGCCGAGCCCGAGCCCCCCGTGCGCATAGCCGTCGAAGCCGAGCGCGGCGGTCCCCTCCGCGCTCGCGCGCCGGAGCTCCGGGAAGACACCCCCCTGCACGATTCCGAAGAGGGCCTGGTCCGGCCGCCGCCGTGCAGCGAGACAGCGCTTGCCCCAGCGCAGGGTACGCTCCAGGGTGTCGCGCGTGCGGCGCTGCGCCTCCGGGTCGGCGGGGTCGGTCCCGAGCCAGGCGAGCGGCCGGCACTCGTCGAGCGCCATCGCGACGTCGGCGCCGAGCGCCTCCTGGATCGCAACCGCGCCCTCCGGCGTGAGGCGACGGCGCGCGCCGTCGCGCGGCGACGAGAACGCCACGCCCTCCTCGTCAACCGCGGCGCGGTCGGCGAGCGAGGTCACCTGGAAGCCACCGCTGTCGGTGAGCCAGGGGCCGCGCCAGCCGCTGAAGCCGTGGAGGCCGCCGAGCTCGGCCACCACCGCTTCACCGGGGCGCTCGTGGAGGTGGAAGGTGTTCGCGAGGAGGATCGACGCCCCGATGGCACGCAGCGCGGCCGGCTCGATGCCGCGCACCGCACCCGAGGTCGCGACCGGCATGAAGGCGGGCGTCGCCACCTCGCCGTGCGGCGTCGAGAGGCGCCCCGCGCGCGCGGCGCCGTCGCGCGCGACGACGCCGAAGGAGAAGCCCGCGGGACTCACTGCGAAGCCCGCCGGCTCATCCCGCGAAGCCCTCCGGTCAAACGATCAGCATCGCGTCGCCGTAGGAGTAGAAGCGATAGCCGCGCGCGATCGCCTCGGCGTAGGCGGCGAGGAGCGGCTCGCGGCCCGCGAAGGCCGCGACGAGCAGGAGCAGCGAGGAGCGGGGGAGGTGGAAGTTGGTGAGGAGCGCGTCGACGACCGCGAAGCGGCTTCCCGGCCGCAGGAAGAGATCCGTCTCGCCGTGCGCCGGACGCACGCCGCCTTCACCGGTCGCGCAGGTTTCCAGGACGCGCACCGAGGTGGTGCCGACGGCGACGACGCGGCCGCCCCGCGCGCGGGCGCGCGCGACCGCGGAGGCGGTCTCCTCGGAGAGCTCATACCGCTCGGCGTGCAGGCGTCCCGCCGCGAGATCGGCGGCGCGCAGCGGGCGGAACGTGCCGACGCCGACGTGCAGCACGACCTCGGCGCGCCCGATCCCCGCTGCGGACAGCGCGTCGAGGAGCGCCCTCCCCAGGTGGAGGCCCGCGGTGGGCGCGGCCACGGCGCCGGGGACGCGGGCGTAGACGGTCTGGTAGCGCTCGGCATCCGCGCGCGCGGGCTCCGGCCGCCGGATGTAGGGCGGGAGCGGCGGCTCGCCGGCGCGGTAGGGCGAGACGTCGGGCGCGAGCGCGAGCACCACCTCGCCCTCGCGCAAGAGCGCGGCGATCTCCGCATCGAAGGCGGCCGGGCCGGCGCCGAAGCGCAGCTTCGCGCCGACGCGGAGTCGCCCGCGGCAGCGCACGAGCGCGCGCCAGCGGCCCGGGCCGTCGGGCCCGAGGACGAGCGCCTCGGCGCGCCCGCCGCTCGCCTTCTGCCCGCGCAGCCGGGCCGGCAGGACGCGCGTGGCGTTGACCACGAGGAGGTCGCCGGCGCCGAGCCAGCGTGGCAGCTCCGACACGACAGCGTGTTCGGTGCGCCCGCTCCTGCGGTCGAGCACGAGGAGCCGCGCGCCCTCGCGCTCGGGCGCCGGCGCCTGCGCGATCCGCTCGGGAGGGAGCGCGTAGTCGTAGGCGTCGAGGGACGTCTCAGCCACCGCCGGTGCTCGCGGCGGGTGCGACGATGAGGCTCGCGCGCAGGGCAGGGGCCTCGGCGATCGCGTCGTAGGAGAAGAGCGCGACGCCC